>Ga0256407_10003677_pt1 | contig 26858 bp, 29 predicted proteins | sample RumenRJG_04DNA_FD_193489 | JGI IMG/M metagenome (GOLD analysis project Ga0256407, IMG submission 193489) | Bovine rumen microbial communities from Lethbridge, Alberta, Canada - RJG_04 | ecosystem: Host-associated > Mammals > Digestive system > Stomach > Rumen | place: Canada: Alberta... | reverse complement strand
TCACCGTTTACAATCCGCGAACGACACTGTGTTAAAAAACCTTCTTGTTCTTCAGGAAATTTTTTGTACAAATATTCGCCGATTAGCAAATCAAGTACCGAATCTCCCAAAAATTCCAAACGCTCGTTGTTTACCATAAAACCGCCCCTTTTTCTTATAGATTTGGAACGGTGGATAAGAGCTGTTTTATAAAATTCGAGATGATTCGGAAAAAAGCCCGTAATTCGTCTTAATTCTAAGACGAATTTTTTATCGGACCTAAAAATAAATTTAAAAAATGACAATAAGTCGGTAAACACTATCTCTTTAAAAGTTTTTAGTGCTTACAATTTTTTGAAAACCACTGAAGCGTTATGCCCACCGAAACCGAAAGTATTGTTAAGAGCCGCTCTAATCGGTCTTTGTTTTGCAACATTCGGAGTAATATCGAGTTTGGGGTCGATTTCAGGGTCAGGAGTTTCAAAATTGATTGTAGGAGGCACCGTGTCATTGACCATGGCAAGAACGCACACAATGGATTCCACTGCGCCCGCACCGCCCAAAAGATGCCCTGTCATACTTTTCGTACTGCTGATACTCAAATTGTAAGCGTGTTCGCCAAATACCTGTTTTATGGCCAAAGATTCAGCTTTGTCGCCCAAGCCTGTAGAAGTACCGTGGACATTGATATAATCAATATCATCGGGCTTTAGACCTGCATCTTCAATAGCCATACGCATTACTTGCGAAGCACCGCGTCCCTCGGGGTGAGGAGCCGTTATGTGATGCGCATCAGCCGATGCGCCACCGCCTCCGACCTCGCAATATATTTTCGCACCTCTTGCCTTAGCGTGTTCGTATTCTTCGAGGATAAGACAACCTGCACCCTCACCGATAACAAAACCGTCTCTGTCTTTGTCGAAAGGACGGGAAGCCTTTTTAGGATCATCGTTTCTGGTAGAAAGTGCTTTCATAGAATTGAAACCAGCAAGAGCAGCAATTCCGATAGGAGATTCCGACCCGCCTGTTACAACGATGTCAGCCTTGCCCAATCTTATCCAATTGAATGCATCAATAATTGCGTGAGCAGACGAAGCACATGCAGATACAGTCGCATAATTAGGACCGCGCAAATCATATTTCATCGAAATATAACCAGCTGCAATGTCGCTAATCATTTTCGGAATAAAAAAGGGACTGAATTTAGGTACACCGTCACCGTTAGCATATTCAATTACCTCAGAGGTCATTACGTTGATACCGCCGATGCCGGAGCCCCAAATTACGCCTGCACGGTCATGCTTGAAGTCAAAGTCTACGAGTCCTGAATCTTTGAAACCTTCCTCGGCTGCTATCAAAGCAAACTGAGTAAAAAGATCCATTTTAGCGGCAGCCTTTCTATCGAAATACTTAGCCGGGTCGTAATCTTTAACCTCGCATGCAAACCGGGTTTTGAACTTTTCGGGATTAAAACGGGTAATTGGACCTGCGCCGCTTACCCCAGCTTTCAAGTTATCCCAAAACTCGGTTATATTGTGGCCTAAAGGAGTTATTGCTCCAATGCCGGTAACAACTACGCGTTTTAATTCCATAAAACTTCTTACCTTTTTTGTGTGTTAATGACAATAATTACTTAGAATTGTTTTCGATGTATGCGATTGCATCTGCCACGGTAGAAATTTTTTCTGCCTGATCGTCCGGAATAGTGATAGTGAATTCTTTTTCGAACTGCATAATCAATTCAACCGTATCAAGTGAATCTGCACCTAAATCATTGGTAAAACTTGCCTCAGGTGTTACTTCTGATTCATCAACACCGAGTTTGTCAACGATAATAGCTTTTACGCGTGAAGAAATGTCTGACATAATTTTTAAATTTTAAATTTTGTTTACTATGTTTTCTATTCAATTTGTGGGTGCAAAGTAAATAAATTTAGACCATAAAAAAAAATTTTTTTATAATTCGTTGTATATTAAATCTTTATTTTTCGTCCAAAAGAATTATTTTTTTATAAAAAAAATTGTGTATTAAGCATTTAGAATATTAATTTTGCACCCGTAAAAAAACATCAAAAAAAATCTTAACGTAAAAATAATTTTTAAAAGCGGTTTTTATGTGCTTTTTTAAGCCCCAAAACATATTTTTTTTAACTTTTTTTATAATAATTCAGACATCAGCATACCCTCAAAATGCCGATGCGGATATGATTTTTTTGAAATTAGAATTAGAAATCAATCCTGAAGTAAGATTTCTAAAAGGCAAAGCGACAGAATTTTTCCGAATAAAAAACAAATCCGAAAAAAAACTTCCCGTAAAACTTGACCTTTCCGACAGTTTGAAAGTTTTAAACGTATTATACGGAAAAGATACTCTTGAATTTTCGCATAAAAACAATTTTTTGGAAATAAAACCGCAAAATTCTTGGAAAGAAACAGATAGTGTTTCTGTTGTGTATCAAGGAAATCCTACAAAAACGGGACTCGGTTCGGTTTGTTATTCCACACACGATGGCATTCCCGTTTTTTGGACACTAAGCGAACCATACGGTGCAAAAGACTGGGTACCAATCAAACAAGACATTTCCGACAAAATAGATTCAGTATTCATTACTATAAAGTGTCCCGAAAAATACAAAGCCGTTTCCAACGGAAAACTTTTCAAAGAAACGGTAAAAAAAAATATTCGCACCACGGAATGGAGGCACAAATATCCGTGCGCTTATTATCTAATAGCCGTTGCCGTAACACAATACAAAGTTTATTCGGAATTCGTCGTAACGGGAAAAGATACCGTTGAAATCGTAAATTACGTTTACCCAGAACGTTATGAACAATGCCGCAGAAAAACGTGGAAACTTTCCGAAGTTTTCAAAATGTTTTGCGACTCACTTTGTCAGTATCCCTTCATAAAAGAAAAATACGGACATGCACAATTCGGTTGGCAAGGCGGAATGGAACATCAGACAATAAGTTTTTTATCGGATTTCAGTTTAGATTTAATGATTCACGAACTTGCGCATCAATGGTTCGGCGATATGGTAACTTGTAAATCTTGGAGCGATATTTTTTTGAACGAAGGTTTTGCCACATATTGTGAATATTTAGCGGCGGAAAAAGGTTTAGGACAAACCTCTGACCTCTCGCAATGGCGCAAAGCCATGATAAAAAAAGCCTGCCGCAATCCCCAAGGCTGTCTTAACGCAAAAGACACCTTGAACATAGGAAAACTTTTTGACACCTCCTTAAGATATTCCAAAGGCGCAATGGTAGTTCATCTTCTGCGCAGAGAAATAGGAGATGCTGCATTTTTCAAAACCCTCAGAGAGTATTTAAACAACAAAACTTTCAAATATTCCAACGCTTGTGCGAAAGATTTTTTCAACTTGGTTTCAAAAGTTTCCGGCAAGAATTTGGATTGGTTTTTTATGCAATGGTTTTACGGTTCGGGTTATCCGATATACGATGTTAAATGGCAGCAAACCTCTGACGGACTGTTAAATATAAAAATTATTCAAACACCGTCGGATAGTTCCGTAAGTTTTTTCAAATGCAAAGTTCCTCTGACAGTTTTCGGTAGTGATGGAGAAAGAATCATTTTAAAACTCAACAACACTTATCAAGGTCAAACTTTCACAATGGAACCGGGTTTCAACGTCAGATACATTGTTTTTGACACAGAAGGTGAAATTTTAACACAAAACCCTAAAATAGAAAAAGCTGTTCTTTGTACAAATTGTTATCCGGCTTTCAAAATCGAAAGCTCCAATGCCTCTTATAAGATCAACATTCTGAATTTAAAAAAATTCAGTATTTACACTCTAAAAAGTATTAATTCCGCAAATCAATTAAGAGGCAGAATCACCGGCAACGGCAAAATCGAAATCAAAGCCGGAACTATGCCCGAAGGCGAATATATTTTACAATTAGAAGGCATAAACGACTATTATGCCACCAAAATTGACATCTATTACAAAAAACGAAAAAAAGAAATATAGTAACTATTCACTTAACAATTTTCACTTTCAACGGACTTAAGCCCTTAGCAATTTTCACCTCATCAGCAATGGTACTTTCCTCATTGTCTGAGTATTTTACTTTCAATGTTACGGAATATTTTCCTTCTTTTTCGTAAGTATGGCTCGGATTTTTTAAAACAGACTTAGGAGAGCCGTCGCCAAAATCCCATTCAAAAGACTCTGCATAATGACCGGTATATGTAAAATCAGCAGTCAGACAAGATACTTCGGTTTCAAATGAACGGTAAGTCCGGAGAATATAGGGAAAAAAAAATTTATCGAAGATGTAATTTCCAATTTTGAATAATTCAAATTACAATCATTAGAATTTACATTCTCAATTACGGTAATAAAATGTTTATTTAGTTCTATTTTCCCTTTTTGACAGAATAAAATAATATGTATTATATGTATTCGGCTTACGCAAAGCATATATATTGTTAGCACGCATACACTCCTTACTATATATAAGCTCATTGCTTTTATCATATATAGAGAAAAAATGACTTATATCTTCGCACCCGAAAAATAACAAATCTCCGTTTACATCACAAATACTTGCAGAATACAAATTAGATAATGAGCCGGAATTATTTTTTACGGTCATCGGTGATGTATTAAAATCGAATACAGTACCGTCTTCAAACCGCAACATATTGTACTCATTCTGAGCATATAAAGTACAAATATTTAAAAGACAGATTATTGAAAATACAATAATCTGTCTTAAAATTGATAATATTTTTTTCATTATCTTTTAAAATGGAGTATTACAACGTTTCCAAATCAGAAAGAACATTTTTTGCTAAAGACGTTGCACCGATACGGAAAGAATATTTATCTAATTGCTCCAATCCGGTAATATCACGGACAATCTGATAATACAAAACGGCTTGTTCAGTAGTGCGTATTCCGCCAGCAACTTTCAAACCTGCGAATTTTCCAGTTTTATTTTGAAAATCTTTCAACGCCAAAGCCATAATTACGGCAGCTCTCGGTGTAGCAGCCGGTTCCATTTTGCCAGTTGATGTTTTAATAAAGTTTGCACCGGCTTTCAAAGCGATAATTGAAGCATCGTAAATATCAGCATCGTACTGATAAATACCCGTTTCAAGAATAACTTTCAATTTAGCAGATTTTGCAGCTTTTTTCATTGCTGAAAGTTCGTCAAAAGCTTTTTCGTGATTACCCGAAATCACGTCGCCGGCATTGATAACAACATCAATCTCATCAGCACCGGCTTGATAAGCCATTTCTACTTCTTTAACTTTCAACTCTTGAAAAGTCTGTGCGTGAGGAAAGCCGCCCGCAACTGAAACTATATCAACCTCAGGAACTGTACATTTTTGTTTTACCAACGATACGAAATTCGGATAAACACAAATTCCGGCAACATTGGGAACATTTGGATGTTTTTCCTTGTGATTATTAACCGATTCCACAAGAGCCGTAATGCTTTTTTCTGTATCCGCATTACTCAAACTCGTAAGGTCGATGCAAGAATAAACGGTTTTAAGAATGTCCGCAGTAGGCGTGAGTTTGTGTTTTTCATAAAAAGCGAGTTTGCTGTTAACAAGCTCAGAGCCGTGTCTTTCAAAAGAAAATTCGTTCATAATATTTTTTTAAACCATTAATTGTTAATTTTTTTTCAATTTTTCATTGTTGATATGCCTTAAAGAATCTCTTGAAGTCTTTTTCAAAAGATTTTTCTCAAACGCTTCAGTAAGGTTTATTCCCGTCTGATTAGCAAGACAAATTACAACCCACAATACATCAGAGAGTTCGTCCGCTAAATTTCTATCTTTGTCGGAAGGTTTAAAACTTTGCTCACCGTATTGACGCGAAATTATTCTGGCAACCTCACCGACTTCCTCGGTCAAAACCGCCATATTAGTCAAAGGCGAGAAATATCTTACGCCGTAAGTTTTAATCCAATTATCAACCTTTTGTTGAGCCTCTTCAAGTGTCATATTCTATTTTTACTATCAATAATTATCGTTACGGGGCCGTCGTTGATAAGTGAGACTTTCATGTCTGCGCCGAACTCTCCGGTTTGAATTTTTCTATCAGCCTCACTCTCCAAAAGCGAAATAAACTCCTCGTACAAAGGTTTTGAAATTTCGGATTTCGCCGCTAAAACATACGAAGGACGGTTTCCTTTTTTGGTCATGGCATGAAGCGTAAACTGACTTATCAGCAAAATACCGCCGTTTATATCTCTGACAGAAAGATTCATAACATGATTTTCATCGTCAAAAATTCTCAGACCAGCAATTTTTCCCGCCGTCCAAACCAAATCCTCGGTCGTATCATCATGCGTAAAACCGGCAAAAACTGTCAAACCCTGCCCTATTTCGCCTTTAACAACACCGTTAATTTTAACGGAAGCCTCCAAAACTCTTTGAATAACAACTTTCATTTTCTCTTATTTTTAAGAAAAAGAAATTAACAGATTTTTTTATCAGCCTCTAATTCTGCTTGTTTTTTAAGCGGAACGATGCCTTCCATTGTCTTACGGGCATTACAAATATCAATAGCCGTATACAAAGCATTTTTAAAAGACGATTCATCGGCAAGACCTTTACCTGCAATATCATAAGCAGGACCATGTATAGTAGTTGTTGAAACAACGGGAAGTCCCGCCGTATAACAAACGCCAGAATTGCCTTCGATAAGACGGAATGTTAAAACCGCTTGGTCATAATACATTGCTAAAACGGCATCGAATTTTTTATAAGCCTGAGAAGCGAAAAATCCTTCAGGGCTGTAAGGTCCGAAACAAATAATTTCCTCAGCATTAGCTTTTTCGATAGCAGGCAAAATTCTATCGCCTTCCTCAATACCGAAAACTCCGTAATCCGAGGCAAAAGGATTGACACCAAGTACAGCGATTTTCGGTTTTCTGATAAGAAAATCCTCTTTGAGTGATTTGTTAAGAGTGCGGAGTTTCCAAAGAATTTTTTCGATAGTAATATTTTCAGAAACCTTAGCAACGGGCATTGCACTTGTCAGAGTTGCGATTTTGCATTTCTGACCGATAAAGGTAATAACAAAATTTTTGCAGTTGAACTCCTGAGCCAAAGCCTCTGAAATACCTGCAAATCTGAAACCTGCGTCAAAAACATTGAACTGATTGACGGGCAAAGTAACTAAAATATCAATCAAACCGTTCTTCAAATCGGCTTGAGCCCTGTTTAAAGCCGCAACGCTGCACTCACCCGCCTGAATAGAACTGCTTCCGAGTTCAACCCTCGTATTTTCGTCGCAAACGTTGATTATATTGATACCGCCCTGAATTATTTCAGTGGCATCTTTAGCATTATTAACGGTAATATTATTGATGTTCAACATTTTACGGTGATAAGCCGCAATTTTCGGCGAACCGTAAACCACGATTGTAAGCCCTTCATAAAAAAGAGCATCGGCAAGGGATTTGAAAAGAATTTCATATCCGATGCCGTTGATATCTCCGTGAGTGATACCGATTACGTATTTATTCTGAATGTTCTTTTCCATTAAAAAAATATTTTTCGCAAATGTAAATATTTTTTTTGAAAAAGTAGCAGAAAAAACCGATTTTAGTTTTTCATAATCGGATTAACGCACATAACCGGAATTTTAGCCTCGTTAGCAATTATCTGCTGTTCTACAGCTCCGAAAACATAATCCTGAAAAGTCATATTCTTTTTTGTCATTATGATAATAAGTCCGCTTCCTATGTTTTCAGCAAATTTAACTGTCTCATAAGCAAAACCTTCCCTACCCTCAAGTCTTTGTAATTCGTAGTTTATAGATTTTCCTTCAAGGAATTTAACGGCTGCATTAATATTAGCCTGAGTACGTTTTAAGACCTGAATATCAGAACTTTCTGTATAACAGAGATAAAATTTGCATTTGAATATTTTTGTCATAAAATCAGTCCAAACGAGTTTTTCCCTCTCCTCGGCTTTAAAATCCAAAGGAAGGACAATTTTATGAATATCGGCTTCAGAGGGTTTGTCTTGAACAACGATGAAAGGCACATTGCAACCGGCAATCACTTTCAAAGCCCAACTGCCTGTAAATTTCTGAATACCTTTGATTCCATGAGTTCCCATCACGGCGATTTCGGCATCACATTCCTCAATTACAGATTTTATCTGATCGAAAATATTTCCCGTTTTAACCACGACTGATGGACGGATACCATACTGAACCATAATATCTTCCGCCCTCAGATTAAGTCTTTCCACATTAAGTGCGACATCGTTTTCCAATTTTGTGATATGGGCGAGAATTATTTCACGGTTCAACGCCTTGGCAAAATCAATAGCATGAAGCAAAGCGAATTCCGCTTTTTCGGAATAATCCCACGGCACAACAATAGGTTTGTTAATCTCTTTGTTTAGCATAAACGGTAAGTGTTTTAGTTGATAAAAGTTTTTATTGCAATATACAAGCCAAACGGCAAAAATTATACAAATATTTTTTTTACAGGCAGAGCCGAAGCCAAGAAACCGATTACCGTTACAATCAATAAAGTAACTAAGGTATCTTCAAATCTGACTTCTACCGGGTAAGCGTCAATTATAAACGAACCGTCACCGGGGAAAGTCAGGAGTTTGAACTTTATCTGCAACCAACATATCAAAAGTCCTAACAACAAACCCGAAAAAGCACCGGCAAGGGTTATAAGCCGCCCCGTTGAAGAGAAAACCCGCCTAATAAATTTTAAATCCGCACCCAAATGCGAAAGTATTTTTATGTCGTTTTTCTTGTCGATAATAAGCATCGTAAGCGCACCGATAATATTGAAAGAGGCGATCACGATTATAAAACTAAGCATCAGAATAATCGAAAGTTTTTCTGACTTCATAATTTTATAAAGCATATCCTGCTGACGGTATCTGTCCTTAATTTCAAAACCCGGACCTAAAAGCTCTGACAAATCCTTCACGGTTTTTGAAACTTTTGAATAATCATAACAAAGTATTTCGATAGAAGAATATTCATCCAAGGCATATTCCAAAGCCTTTCTTGCAAATTTTTCCGGAACGATAACGTATTTAGAATCAAAATCTTGATGAATATGAAAAATACCCGAAGGTAAAATTCCCGATTGCGAAAACGCAGAAGAAGGGTCAATAGAAACTTTCTCGCTCCTTAAAGGTACATAAATTTTCAAGGGAGTATAACCGCCGATGTTAATTCCTAAACTACCGGCAATATCGCTGCCCACAATAGCAAAAGGAACGCCCGTAACAGTATCCTCCAAAAGAAATTCGCCGATATAAGTGCAAGAATCAATATCGCAAATTTTAGCGTAATCCTCTCCTACCCCTTTCATTCTTGCTACGTTTTGATAATGTCCGTACTGAAAAAGTGCCGTTTCTTCAACACAAGAGACCGCCGTTTTAACATTATCAACATTTTTTATCTTATTGAAAGTCAAAGAGTCCAAGACAAAAGAAGTTCCTTTTTCGGCAGTAATTTTAATATCGGGGTCAAAACGGTTCATCATCGACTGAATCAACGTGTCAAAACCGTTAAAAACGGATAAAATCACAATCAAAGCAGCACTCATTCCCCCAACCCCGAAAACGGAAATAAGCGAAATAATGTTCACTAAACTCATTTTTTTAGAGAACAAATACCTGAATGCGATTTTTACCGGTAAATTCATTATTTTACGGCTTTAACAATCAGTCCCGTACCTTTTTCATGCTTTGTAACGGTATCCAACCAGTTCAAACAAAAAGTAAACGGAAATGTAATGATATAATAAGGAATCAAAAGAATGAACATCAATTTTGAAAAATTAACGGCAGTAATAGGCCATTTCATTGACAATGTCCATGCTAAAGAGCCGGGAGTGCCGTAAGAATACGATGTTTCAACTTTAGAGAATCCCGCGTTTTTAAGTTTTCGCTCAATATCCTCTTTGTTGTAACCATCCCTTACGTGTTCGTCAATAAAAGAATGTTCGCCTTCGTGATGAACATCCGAACCGCCTAAATCAGAAGGTGTTGAAATCAAAAGCACTCCGCCCGTTTTCAGACTCTGACAAAGATTGCGAAAGACTTTTTCGTCCTCCAAAATATGCTCCATCACATCAACCGAAAGAACTAAAGAAAATTTTTCATTATCTGAAAACTCCGTTAAATCAGCGTATGCAAATTTCACTCTGTCAGAGCGTTTTATCTGAGCAAAAAAAGAATTGCAATCCTCAATTTGTTCTTCCTTGAGATCCACACCCAAAATCCTTGCATTTTTAAGATACGAGGACATAAAAAAATCGTACTGACCATAACCGCTTCCCGCATCAAGGATATTAACCTCCAAATCTCTATGACCTGAATAAATCCTCTTAATCTCACGCTTTATGTACCAAGCCCTAAGCAGTAATAAATCAAGAAGTTTATAAAATATTTTTCTTAAAAACGGTTTCTTATTAAAAACCTTTCCAAGAGAACGTTTAACGGGGTCGTACTGCATAATCTTTTTCTTCTTAGTTAATTTATTCTTCTTCGGTTAATTGCGTTTGAGTTTTTTTGCTTTTGTCAAGCAGCTGCGTAATTCTTTCGGCATAATCAAGCGACTCGTCAAGCATAAAAATAAAATTTGGAATCCTTCTTAATTGAAATCTTATAAGTTTTGCAATTTCAAAACGAATTTCTTTTGTCTTGAGTTCTATATCGCTAAAAACCGTATCACGCTTATCCTGCGGAAAAATAGAAACGAAAATTCTTGCTTCATCCAAATCTGAAGTAACTCTGACCTCTGAAACGGAAATCATTGCGCCCTGAAAATCGCGGGAATTATGCAAAAAATAATTTGCTATTTCCTTTTGCAAAAGGCGGCTCACTTTGCTCTGTCTTGTAGAATCCATAGAGTTTATTTTTGACTTTTATAAAATAAAAAAGAGCAACAAAAAAGTAATTTTCTGCTGCCCTCTCTTTTTTTTAGCTCTCCAAAATGGACTTGAACCATTGACCCTCTGATTAACAGTCAGATGCTCTAACCAACTGAGCTATTGGAGATTGTTTGTTACTAACCCTTAAACTTTATAATAATATAAAATTCCAATCATGAAAAAAGCTCTCCAAAATGGACTTGAACCATTGACCCTCTGATTAACAGTCAGATGCTCTAACCAACTGAGCTATTGGAGAATGTTTTTGCTTTTAAAAGAACTTGTTGTTTTTTCCTTTTTTGCGATGCAAAGATATGGTGTTTTTTTCAAAAAAAAAAATTATTTTTGCAAAAATTTTCAAAAAAATTAAAACTTTTTTTTAATAGATTGATTATGAACAAATTAGCAATCGCCGGAAGTTTGGCTTTTGACGCCATTGAAACGCCTTTCGGCAAAAGAGAAAAGATTATTGGCGGTGCAACACCTTATATCGCACTGTCAGCCAGCAACTTCGGTGTAAAACCGCAAATTATTTCAGTAGTCGGCAACGATTTTACGCAGGAATATTTCGATGTTTTGCACAACAAAGGCATTGATACTGAAGGAGTTAAAATCGACCAAAACAACAAAACAATGTTCTGGGCGGGAGTTTACAACACGGATATGAACCAAAGAAAAACTCTTAAAACGGAATTAAATTGCTTTGAAACCTTCTCTCCTGAGGTTCCGCAAAGCTATCAAGAGGCTGAAGTTTTGATGTTAGGCAACATTACACCCAAAATTCAGCAGTCAGTAATCAAACAATTTAAGAAACGCCCCAAACTCATCGTTATGGACACGATGAATTTTTGGATGGACATTGCTTTGCAAGATTTGGAAGAAACAATTTCAATGGTTGATGTCCTAACAATCAACGATGAAGAAGCATTCCAACTCTCAGGCGAATTTGTGTTATTAAAAGCCGCAAAAAAAATCCTCGCCAAAGGTCTTAAATACCTTATTATAAAGAAAGGCTCTAACGGCGCATTGTTGTTCTCTAACGACGGACGTATTTTCTCGGCTCCGGCGTTAATACTTGACACCGTAGTTGATCCCACAGGCGCAGGAGACAGTTTTGCAGGCGGTTTTACGGGCTACATTGCATCAAAAGGTAAAACCGATTTTGAAACCGTTAAAGCCGCAGTCATTGCCGGCTCGGTTACGGGCAGCTTCTGTTGCGAAAAATTCGGTACTGAAAACCTTCAACAATTAACCCCTAACGACATCTCTCAAAGGGTTAAACAATTTGAAGAGCTTACAAAATTCAATTTTTAACAATAGTGATACCGTAAGGGAGAGAATTTAATTTTCTCCCTTACGTTTTTTTTTATTATTTTTGCGCATTAATAATTAAAATAATAAAAGGTTATGACATTCACACAGAATTCTTGGAAAATTTTCGAGCAGTCGATTGCAGATTATCATAAAAAAGACGATGTTGATACTCCGATTGCAAACCCTTACCAAATCAAAACAATTGAGTATTATCTCTATTTAAAAAATTGGATTGATACCGTTCAGTGGCATTTGGAAGACATTATAAGAAATCCTGAAATCGACCCCGAGGAAGCCCTCAAAATTAAACGCAGAATCGATAAAAGTAATCAGGACAGAACCGATTTAGTAGAATTAATCGACAGTTATTTTCTCGATAAATACAAAGATGTAAAAATATCGGAAAACGCTACAATCAATACCGAATCCCCCGCTTGGGCTGTTGATAGATTCAGTATTTTGGCCCTTAAAATCTTTCACATGCAAGAACAGGTTTTAAGAACCGACTCCACTGAAGAACACAAAGCACAGTGTCAAAACAAATTAAACGTTCTCTTGGAACAGAAAAAAGATTTAGGCACTGCCATTGACCAACTCTTAGAGGATATTGCCTCGGGCAAAAAATACATGAAAGTTTATAAACAAATGAAAATGTATAACGACCCGAACTTAAATCCCGTTCTTTACGGTTCAAAATAATGGAAATCAAGCGTTTACTTATAACACGTTTTTCTGCAATGGGCGACGTTGCAATGTCAGTTCCCGTAATAAAATCGTTAGCAGAAAACTACAAAGATTTGGAAATCGTTGTTTTAAGCCGCAAAAACTTTGAACCTATGTTCTCACTCCTGCCGCAAAACGTAAAATTTTGCGGCGTGGATTTGAAAAACGATTACAAAGGTATTTTCGGTCTTAACCGCCTTTTCAAAGAAATCAAAAATATGAAAATCGACGCATACGCAGATTTTCATGACGTATTAAGAACCAAATATTTAAGGATAAGAACCTTTTTCGCCGGTATTAAAACCGAAAAAATAGACAAAGGCCGCAACGAGAAAAAACGCCTCATTAAAAAAGGTGCTGAAAACTCCTCACCTTTAAAAACAACTTTCGAGCGTTATTTAGATGTCCTAAAAAAATTAGGGTTCGATTTCAAAATAAATTTTCAGTCTATATTCTCTGACAATACCTTAACAGAGGAGATTTTGAAAATCACCGGTGAAAAAAAATCCGATAAATGGGTCGGAATTGCACCCTTTGCCGCTCATAAAGGTAAAATCTTACCACTTGAAACAACAGAGCAAACCGTTAAACTATTATCGGAAAAAGGTGTGAAAGTATTTCTTTTCGGTGCGGGCAAAAAAGAAAAACCAATTTTGGAAGAATGGGAAAAGAAAATTCCCAACACCGTAAGCACGGCAGGAAAACTCGGCGGTCTCAAAAACGAACTTTTATTAATATCAAACCTTGACTGCATGGTTTCAATGGACAGCGCAAATATGCACTTAGCCTCGCTGACAGGAACAAGAGTTGTTTCAGTATGGGGTGCAACCCATCCTAAAGCCGGATTTTTAGGTCTCAACCAAAAGGAATCCGACTCGGTACAAATTCCCCTGAACTGCCGTCCGTGCTCCGTATACGGCAACAAAGAGTGCAAACTCAACGAAAAATACAAATGTCTTAACTCCTTAAAAGCAGAAGATATTGTAAAAAAAATATTAATGTAAAAAGCCACAGGCAATTAAGCAAAAATTTAATCCATGAAAATACACTGTTTATCTAAAGAAAATTCCGTAGCCGGAAACTTTATCGCCCAAATGAGGGACGTAAACATTCAGAAAGACTCGTTAAGATTCAGAAACAATATTAAAAGACTTTCTCATGTTTTAGCATACGAAATATCTAAGACTCTGAATTATAATTCAGTACAGGTAGAAACTCCGCTCGGAAAAGCTGACTGCAACATTATTAAAGGTAAAACCGTAATTGCATCCGTCCTAAGAGCCGGACTTCCTATGCACGAAGGCTTTATTGACATTTTCGACGATGCCGAAAACGCATTTCTTTCAGAATACCGCGCCTACAATCCAGACGGCAAAACCTTTGAAATAAAATTTGAATACATGGCATCGCCCGAAATCGAAGGTAAAACATTAATTATCGTAGACCCTATGTTAGCAACAGGTTCGAGCATAATAGTAGCCATGAACGGACTTCTGAAAAACGGCAGACCCTCTCACATACATTTTGCCTCGATATTCTCCTCAGAACAAGGAATCGAAACGCTTAAAAACAATATTGACAGTGATTTATGCGATATTTGGACAGTTGTAACAGACCCGTATCTTAATTCGCACGGTTATATCGTACCCGGTTTGGGCGACGCAGGCGATTTGTGTTACGGAGAAAAACTATAACACACAAAAAAAAGAGGCTGTCTACCTCAGACAGCCTCACTTTTTTTATAACACAATTTTAAATTTAATTATTAATAATGAGTAAATTCTAAGCCTGCTTTTTGCTTTCGTTAGGAGCCAAATAAATAATGGCTTCATTAACATAACCTACAAAAGCGGAAGTTTCTTTATCACCGTTAATAACAGTAAAAGCCTCTACATAATCCCTTAACGATAAATAATCCTCCCATGCTTTTTCTTTAGCCTGAAAACGTTTACCTTTAAGACCTAAGCGGTAACCGTCCCTACCGAGGTTGAGTTCACGGAATTTAACAATAAGTTTTTCCAAATCCGTAACCGTGGTATCCAAACCTAAAGTAGTAAGTTTTTTACTCAAAGGTTTCAACTGAGAAACCAAAGCCTCGTAATCGGCAAATTTTTTTAAGATACCGACATGAGCGATATTACCGAATTTTTTCAAAACCGAGTTCAATTCTACGGCGTCCGTTTGCTCCTGAGCGGTTTTACAAAACATTGAAAACTCTACGGTCAAACGTATACGCTTAAAATCGTTGTCGGCTTTCAAAGCGACTTCCCTCATTTGCGGAGTATAATCACTTCCTGAAGAAGAAAATCTCAACTCGTTGAATGTTTTCGCCGAGGTTTTAAGGTTAGACACATACTTTGCAAAAGCGTTATTCTTTAACGAGTCAGACGCTTTAACGACTCTCTGTAAGAACTCATCAATCGTTTTGTTGGAGATTCTTACGATCTGTTTTCTCAAAATACTGTTCATTTTCTTAAAATTTAAATGTTTGTTAATAAAATTGTACCGCAAAGGTAAAAGCACTTTTTAAATTATGCAAATTTTTATTACATTTTTTCATATTTTACTTTATTTTTAGTAATATTTTCTTTGTTAAAATATATTTTTTTATAACAAAATCGGCATTATAACATATTAAAATGACATTTTTTATTAAATGTTAATTAAAGTTAAAAAGATTATTCGTCAATGCTTGTAAAATAATAATTCACCCTTGCAGCGCAGTTACTCAAGGCTCAAGTAATTAGGCTGCAAGGGTGAATTATGGTTACTCAAAGTTTGAGTAATTAGGCTGCAAGGGTGAATTGTAGTTACTCGAGGCTCGAGTAATTAGGCTGCAAGGGTGAATCATGGTTACTTAAGGCTTGAGTAATTAGGCAGCAAGGGTGAATTATAGTTACTCGAGGCCCGAGTAATTAGGCTGCAAGGGTGAATTATAACATTGAAAAAATTATAAAAGTATACTGCAAGTCAGAATTATAATTTATCAAAAACAAAAAGGCGGCTAAAAAATATAGCCGCCTTAATAATTATTAATTTAAAATCAAAAAATATGATTAATTACCTAAACCGTAACGGATAAATTCTTTAACGGTTAAGTCCTTATCAGCTTTCTGCAAGTATTCACGGATAGTGATTTTGTTGTCTTGCTCGAATTTCTGATTAAGAAGAGTAACCTCTTCATAGAATTTATTGATACGACCTTTTGCAATATTTTCGATCATTTGAGCCGGAACTTGAGTTTCAGCAGCAACTTTAGCTTTGATTTCTTTAGCGAGTTTGCCTTGTTCCTCAGTAATCCAACCTTTAGTGATGTTAGATGCAATGTGATCGTCAGAATCTACGTGAGCAGGGTTGATACCTTCTTTTTTCAAAGCAGCTTCAACTTTCTTCTGAATTTGTTCCTGAACGGTTTTCTCTTTAGCAACTTCCAACTCTTTGTCGATAGTCTCTTGAGAGATACCGTCTTTATCAACAGCGATAGGAGCCATTGCAGCAACCTGCATTGCAACGTTTTTAGCAACGGTATTATCGAGAGCTTTGTTGTAAGCAACGAGAGCCGTCAAACGGTTGCCCATGTGATTGTAACAATAAACTGACTCGCCAGAAACTTTGCCGTAATATCCTAATTCGATTTTTTCACCGATAACGCCGGTCTGATTAACGATTTCGTCGTTAATAGTACCTTTTCCGTAAGGAAGAGCTTTAACAGCCTCAGCATCAGAAGCGTCAGCGTTAATAGCGGCATCAAGAATATCTTGAGCAAATTTGATAAAATCAGCATTTTTAGCAACGAAGTCTGTCTCGCAATTGAGAGAAACAACGTAAGCTTTTTTGCCGTCAGAAGAAACTTTACCGATTACATAGCCTTCTTTAGCTTCTCTATCAGCACGTTTGCTTGCTACTTTCTGACCTTTTTTTCTAAGAATATCAATAGCTGCATCGAAATCGCCATTGCTTTCAGCGAGGGCTTTTTTGCAGTCCATCATACCTGCGCCCGTTAAATCTCTTAATTTTTTAACGTCGCTTGCTTTAATTTCTGCCATTTCTTAATTTTCTTTGCTTAAAAGATTAGTTTTCCTGTGCTTTTTCAGCAGCGGGTTGTTCAGCTGCGTTTTCAGCAGCTTTGTCGCCGTTGTTATTAGCTTTTCTTGCACGGGTTTTGTTGCCGCGGTTTTTACCCTGATTAGCTTTAGGGTTTTCGTTCGTATCTTTATCGTTTTTTCTTTCAGCAACGCCTTCAGAGATAGCCTTGGTGATAACATCAAGAACGATAGAAATAGATTTTGCAGCATCGTCGTTAGCAGGAATTACAAAGTCTACATCGTTAGGATTAGAGTTTGTATCAACCATACCGAAAACGGGAATGTGAAGTCTGTGAGCCTCTTTAACAGCGATTTTTTCTTTCAAAACGTCGATTACGAACAAAGCAGCAGGTGTTTTGCTCAAATCAGCGATTGAACCGAGGTTTTTCTCCAATTTTTCTCTTCTACGAGTGATTTGGAGTTTTTCACGTTTTGACAACTGATCGAATGTACCGTCAGAGGCCATTTTATCGATTGTAGCCATTTTTTTAACAGCTCTACGTACAGTAGCGAAGTTAGTAAGCATACCGCCTGACCAACGTTCTGTAACGTAAGGCATATTTACGGCCTGTACTTTTTCTGCAACAATGCTTTTCGCTTGTTTTTTGGTAGCAACGAAAAGGATTTTGCGTCCCGATTTTGCTATTTGTTTGATAGCAGCGGCTGCCTCTTCGAGTTTAGCAGCTGTCTTATGCAAATCAATTATGTGGATTCCGCCCTTTTCCATGAAGATGTAAGGGGCCATTGCAGGATTCCATTTTCTTTTCAAGTGTCCGAAATGTACACCTGCGTCTAATAATTCTTCAAAACTTACCATTTTGGTTCTTTTTATTTGTTTACGTTCAACTAAAAATCAACTGCCGGGTAGCAATAGGTCAAATCACAAGTGCTATCGGTCTCGACAGTTTGGATACTAAACATTATACTAACGCTTACTGAATTGGAAGCGTTTTCTTGCGCCCGGACGACCGGGTTTCTTTCTTTCAACGACTCTTGAATCGCGGCACAAGAAGCCTTCTTTTTTCAAAGCAACTCTGTCTTCGGGATTGATTTTTACCAATGCCCTTGCGATGCCTAATCTTACCGCCTCAGCTTGTCCTTTGAATCCGCCGCCTTGTACGTTGGCTTTAATATCATAGTTAGCCAATGCGCCGAGTTTGTCAAGTGCCTGAACAGCTACTTTCTGAAACTGCGGAACGGTAAAGTATTCTTTATAATCTCTGCCGTTGATTTTAATTTCGCCGTTGCCGGGGGTTACATAAACGCGGGCAACTGCTGCTTTTCTTCTACCTATTGTATTTGTAACGTCTGCCATAATTATCTGAGGTCATTTAAATTAATAAGTCTGGGCTTCTGAGCCTCGTGTTCGTGTTTATCTCCCTGATATACTTTGAGGTTGTTTCTCAGGATAGCATCGGCGAGTTTGTTTTTGGGCAACATACCTCTTACCGCTTTTTCGATTATTCTCTCGGGACCGAAAGTTTTTTTAGCGAAATCTTTAGCGATTTCAATTTTCTGTCCTCCCGGATAACCTGAATGGTGTACGTACTCTTTCTGAGCCCATTTTTTGCCGGTCATTCTAATTTTTTCAGCATTGATAACGATTACGTTATCGCCGCAGTCTACATGCGGAGTGAAAGAGGCTTTGTATTTGCCCCTCAAAAGCATGGCAATCTTTGACGCAAAGCGTCCTAACGTTTGATCCGTTGCATCTACGAGCAACCACTCTTTCTCTACGGCTGCTTTATTGATGGAAACGGTCTTGTAACTTAATGAATCCACGTTTTTTAAATTTTAATAATTGTTTTTAAAATAGTTAAATAACTTTTGATAATAATCGGGTGTGCAAAATTAGTTATAATTTTTTTTATGACCTAATTTTTTTTTTAGTTTTTTGTTAATTTTTTTTAGTATCTAAATTTATAACTTAATACGGGCATAATTCCGGGCAATGACAATCCTGTTGCAAGGAATTGGTTGTCCTTAATATAATTAGAGGGAATTACATAACTACCGCTTGGGGTTTTCACCTTATTATAAGATACCATTACAAAGTTTACTCTGTTATAAATGTTATAAATAGAGAGTGTTAAGGAATGGAAAAATTTTCCATCCGGCTTTATAACGGGTAAAATATATTCAAAAGCGAGGTTCATTTTATGATAATCGGGCAGTCGTGCGTTGTTTCGTGCGCCGTAATAAGGGATTTTGTATTCCTCGTAATAATAAAATCCGACGGGTTTGGTATAAGGAATACCCGTGTTAAAATTCCAATCCGCTTTAGCAGAAATTTTTTTAGTAATCTTATAACTTAACATCAAATGTATTGTATGCGGAATACAATTATCGGCGATATATTCTTTATGATATAATTCCGGGGTAAGACGCCTTGAATAAGAATAAGCATAAAATGCTTTTAAATGCAATGCGCCCGCTTTTTTTTCGACAGAGAACTCTGCGCCATAAATTTTTGATTTTCCGAGATAAAATTCGTTTTCGATTGTCTGATTCAAAAGCATATTAGCGTGGAAGGTGTATTCCGTTAAATTCTCAGCATATTTATAATAAGCGTTGAAACTAAAACTCAAATCCCGAAGTTTTAAATCAGAGGAAAAAGTTACGCAATTAGCAGATTGCGGTTTGAAATAATTTCCACTCGGAATCCACAAATCAAGAGTCGTAAAAGGGCTTATCGAGTTTGAAAGCGTATGCAAAAACTGAACGTTTCTCTCGCATGAAAGTTTCAACATCATGTTTGACATAGGTTTATAAACCAAAGCAACCCTCGGTTCAAACTCTTTGGTAGTCTTAAATCTTCCTTTAGGATAAGAAATCGTATCCCACATCATAGTCCTTTCGTTATAAAAATAGCTTTTAGCAGCTCCGTAATTACCCCAAAAATTGATTCTCGTACCTATTTTGAAAGCCATTTTTTTTGTTATTCTTGTTTCAACGCCCAAATAAGAGGAAACATCGTCAGCATTACCGGTTAAAAGTCCGGTACCCGTCTTATTGTCCTCCGTATAAAGTCGCGCCGGAGTAAAAAGATGGAAACTATATTCTCCGCCAAAGCGTATCGTATTGGCAGGCGTCATGTTATAAACGAAATCAGATTTATAACTGAAGTTTTGTATTCCCGTTGTCCAATAATTCGTATGGACATCGTTAGTATAGATTTTATAATCGTAACGTCCCATATAAATGGAATTATTCATAAAAATTTTATCGCTGATAATATGATAGTTACGAATAGTTGCAGCCGTATTATACCATATTACGGCATAATCGGTTGTGGTGTTAAGGTCGTTATAATAATCCTTGCTGCCGTAAAAGGACAAATAAAGGCGGTTCTTATTAGAAAGCCTAAAATGAATTTTAGCATTAACATCATAAAAACCATTTTTACCTTTTCTGTCCAATTTCAAAGGTATCCAGCCTAAAATTGATTTTCTAAAATTAACGGTAGAGGTTATTTTGTCTTGTTTCAACGGGACTTCCGTTAAAGCGGAAACAGCAAAAGGCATAACTTCGCCTCCGATTTTAAACTTTCCCAAAATACCGTCTTTGGTTCTTATATCCGTAATAGAAGACAATCTGCCTCCGTATCTGATAGGAAAATCAGAGGTGTAAACATCTATTGCGCTTATTGCGTCAGAGGATACGGAAGAAAAAAATCCAAACAAATGCGAAGGATGATAAACCGGAGCATCGTCAATAAGGATTAAATTTTGGTCTTTGCAACCTCCTCTTGCGCAGTAAAAAGCCGAACCGTCTGCAACTCTCGTGATTCCGTGGTCGGTAGCGAGGATTCCCACCAAATCTCCAGACAAAACAAGTCCTGAATATTCCATAAAATCCTTCACCGTAATACTCGAACCCGGAGAATTAAGAGATTCTTTAGCTCCGGCATAGAAACTTTCAGAGCTGATGGAAACCGCATCCAAAGGAGTTTCAATCATTTCCAAAGCCTTGTTAATAGATACTGAACCCGTTAAATTGATTTTAACATATTCACGTTTGTATCCTAAATAAGAGAATATCAAGGTGTATTCACCTTTCATAAGAGGCAAGGAATAATATCCGTAAGCATTAGTAGCCGTACCTAAAGCATGACCTTCAACGGAAATTGTTGCGCCGATAAGAAATTCTTGAGTTTTAACATCGCGGATATAACCGCTAATGACAGCATTTTTGTTTTTGGAATCCTCCGTAGAACTTACTTCGGTTTTGCGCGGTTTGATGATAATTTGTTTTTCGCAGCGGACAAAGGTAAAATCCAAGATGTCAGAGATTTGCGACAAGACGTCATTAAGATTTTTACGTTTTGCTTTAATATCTATTTTAACATTGTCGTTAATCTGTCCACTGTTATAAACAAACAAAACGCCTGACTGCGAAGATATATCGTCCAAAACAGTCTTTAACGTTTGCTTTTGATAAGATAGTGTTATAAAAATACAATCGTCATTCTCTTGTGCTAAAATGTTAAGCGGTAATATTATCAGCAAAACCGCTAACAAAAGAGAATGACGACCGTAATTTAAGGACATATATTTTTAAGTTTTTATTTTCCGATTTTAACAGAGCCTTCCGTTTTAACAATCTTAACATCAAGAGCTTGTCCGATTACGTTCAAGACAGCATCAAGACTCTGATTATCAAAACTTCCGGTCATCACCTCGTTTTGAAGTTCTGCATCTTCAAAACGGTAATCAAAACCGTATGCACGGCTAAGTTGAAACATAATGTCAGAGAGTTTGGCCTCGCGAAAATCGAATTTCTTAAGTTTCCATGCGATAGAATTGAAATTTTCCGCCTCACTAACCTGCATTAAACCGTCTTTTGAACATACAAGTTGTTTACCTTTGGTAAGGTTACAAACTATCTTTCCCGTCAAATTACTTTTAACTTCAACATTTCCAGAGGTTACAGTAACAACGGTTTTAGAGTTTTCCTCACAAATATCAAACGAAGTACCTTTAACCGTAACGGTAATATCACCCGTTAAGATTTGAAATACCCTGTTCGGATTCTTTTCAACATCGAAATAAGCCTCGCCTTTGAGTTCAACGCTAAAAAGTCCGTCATTCTCTTTAGTACATACAACCGAAGAGTTTTTGTTAAGACTGATTTGCGTAGAATTTTCTACAACAGCCTCAACTGCTGAATTTTGAGCCGTAAAAATATTTTGTTGAGTTCTGTCAGTCATACGGTACGCAAAAAACGAAAGCCCCAAAACAAGAGCAACCGAAGCCGCAATTTTCAAGGTACTTTTCAGACTGAAAACTTTCGGTTCACGAGGTTTAATACCGACATTAGCGCAAAAACGTTCCCATTCCTTGTCGGTATCAATGTTCACTAAACCAAGTTCCGGCAGTTTAGGAATATCATTACTATCTGTTCTCATTTTGTTTTAACGATTAATTCTTTTAATGTTTCTGTTATTAATTAAGTAAATACTTGCTTCTTTTATAACACACAACTAAAGGAAAACCCTAAGAAGTTCCGTAAATTTTTTTTCTTAACATTTTCAAGGCGTTAGTTATATGTGCCTCCACGGTCTTGATACTGATTTCAAGTTTTTCGGCTATTGACTTATTGGATAAGTTTTCATAACGGCTCATTATAAAAACTTCCCTGCTTTTTGCCGGCATAAGCTTGATAGTCTCAACAATAGCCGCCTCCAATTGCGAGGCTTGAATATCTTCGTCCGCAGAAGAGTTTTCCTCTTCGACATTAGGATATTCCTCTTGAGAGAAAAACTTTTTGTTGTCTCGTATATAATTTAGGGACAGATTATAAGCTATTTTATACAAAAGAGCGGGGATATTTTTTTTATCGGGAAGAGCTGTTCGCTTTTCCCAAAGGTTCATAAAACTTTTATGAACAATATCCTTTGCAGCCTCGGTATCTTTTACAAACCGCGTACAATATGCCGCAAGCGGTACGAAGTATTTTTTAAACAATATCTCAAATTCTTTGTCCGTTAAAGACTCCATCTTTTATGAGATTAATTGAATTTTATCTGAAAATTCTGTTGATTAGCATACTGTATGATTTCACCGGTTTCTTTGTTTTTAACAACGACCTCCCACCATCCTGAACGAACGTTAGGTTTAGTACAAACAAGTTTTACAATACCGTCGCTGTCATTAGAGGCATCAACAATAATGCTATTGCTACCCATAAGAGATTTTTTCGTACTCATATAATAGTACCATTTTACATCAAACTCTACCTCACCATTCGGATAGTTAAGAATATCACGTTTAGAAAAAGAACATTCTATACTTACCGCACCAAAAGTTGTATTCTCGGAGTAAATAGAACGTTGCTTTGATACGGCTTGTTTCAAATCCACGCCGTCTTGAGCATCCTTGAGAGTAACAATATCGCCGTCTTTGCCGCCATTGCGCCAAATCACTTGAATCGGTGTCTGAGCAAACAACTCCGATACCGATACTATTAACATTATCAAAAACAATACTTTTCTCATTTTTTTATCCATTAAAAAACAAAAATTACCGATATACATCAAAAACTACGCCACTGAGTATTTTTTTTATAATTTTAATACTTTAGGTGTTATGTCCAAGAAAGAGATTTTTTTATAGTTGCAACAAAAACAAGAAACTGAAAAAAAATAATAAAAAAAATGAAAAAATACGTTTTTTTTATTAGGGTTTCATTTCAGTTGCGTGTTATAAGAGTGAATGTTCAAGACATCAAGAACATAAACTTTTTTTTAACAACCAATAAAAAATTTATCATCATGAATACAAACACTAACATCGTAACAGACGTAGAGAGAATTGAAGATGCAGAGGCAATTTCTTTTGCAGAATTAGTAGCTGCTTTAGCTATGGAAAGTGCCGATTGTTACAGCGAAATATAAAAATTTAAGGGCGAGAAAACTCCGCCCTTAAATTTTAACATTTCACGTCATATTATATTATGAGCATTGCGTCTCCGTAATCTCCGAATGTATACTTTTTCTTAATGGCTTCCTGATACCCTTGCATCAAAAAGTCGAATCCGGCAAACGCACAAGCTGACATCAGCATTGTGGAGTACGGATGATGCAAGTTGGTAATCAGAGCATTAGGAACGCTGAAATCATACGGAGGGAAAATAAACTTATTAGTCCAACCCTCGTATGGTTTGAGATAACCATTAGTAGAAACCGAACTCTCCAAGGTCTTGAGAGTCGTAATTCCTACTGCACATATTTTTTTCTCCTCGTCTTTCGCTTTATTAACGATTTCTACACAACGGTCGTCAATTCTTATCTGTTCGGAATCCATTTTATGTTTGGTTAAATCCTCAACATCAACACTTCTTAAATGTCCCAAACCCATGTGAAGCGTAATTTCAGCAAAATTAACACCCACAATTTCAAGTTTTTTCAGAAGGTTTTTGCTAAAATGAAAACCGGCTGCCGGTCCGGCAACTGCACCTTCAAACTGTGCATAAATCGTTTGATAACGGTCTTCATCCTCCTGAGTTACAGGACGACGGATATATTTTGGCAACGGTGTCTCCCCCAAACCGTAAAGAAGTTTTTTAAAATCATCGTACTGACCGTCAAACAAAAATTTTAATGTCCTACCTCTTGATGTCGTATTATCAATTACTTCGGCTACAAGACTATCGTTTTCACCGAAATAAAGTTTGTTGCCGATTCTGATTTTTCTTGCTGGGTCTACCAAAACATCCCACAAACGTTGTTCTTTGTTGAGTTCCCTCAAAAGAAAAACCTCAATTTTAGCACCGGTTTTTTCCTTATTTCCGTAAAGACGGGCGGGAATAACTTTCGTATTGTTGAATACCATCACATCGCCTTCGTCGAAATATTTTACAATATCGCCGAATTTTTTGTGTTCGATGGTATGTTTAGCCCTGTTCAATACGATAAGTTTACATTCGTCCCTATTCGGTGAGGGATACTGGGCTACTGACTTTTCCGGAAGTTCGTACTTAAATTTGGACAGTTTCATTTAACTTTTTTCTTTTAATTTTATTACCGATAGTGTAATTTGTTGCAACAAATGCAAAATTAATAATTATTTTTGAGATTCCGCCAAAAATAATTCAAAATTTTCGATGGAAATTGCATTTTCCAAACCAATATCTCCGATACGGGTTCTTCTCAGACCCGTGAGATAAGCTCCGACACCGAGTTTTTGTCCTATATCATGAGCCAAAGACCTTATGTAAGTTCCTTTAGAACAAGCCACCTGAATCTTGAACTCTTTGTCCAAAGGATTGAATTCCAAAAGGTTGAGTAAGGTTATCTCAATCAATTGTGCACGCATTTTCACCTCGTCGCCCCTGCCTTTGTGCGCAAAAATAAAAGCTGGTTTGCCGTCAATTTTTTTTGCAGAGTACACCGGTGGATATTGCTCTTGTCTACCAAGAAAACCTTTCAAAGTCTCCACAAGGGAGTTTTCTGTAACCAAAGAAGTATCTTTAAAATTTTCAGGTTCAGTTTCAAGGTCATAACTCGGCGTTGTTGCGCCTAATTTTACCGTCGCTATGTACTCTTTGCCATGGTCCTGATAAGAGGTAATTTCTTTGGTTTTCTTACCGGTACAAACAATCAGAACCCCTGTTGCCAAAGGATCTAACGTACCGGCATGACCAACCTTTATTTTTTTTAAACCTCTGTAATGCCTAAGTAGATAACGGACTTTATTAACAATATCAAACGAAGTCCACCGCAAAGGCTTGTCAAAAACCAAAACTTTACCGAGTTCAAACTCGTCTTTCGGCTTTTCTTCCTGCTGAGTTGTCGTAATATTCAATGCTGAAAAATTATTTTTTTTAATAATGTACGGCTCTGAAACCGAAAATTTCTCTAACCTCACGGATAGTTTTTTGCGCCTGAACTCTTGCCTTTTCTGCACCGATTCTTGCCACTTTATCAAGATATTCGGTATCGTTGTAAATATCGTTGATTTTCTCGCGAATAGGCGTAACGGTTTTGATAATATCCTCAGCCAACTGTTTTTTCATGTCGCCGTAACGGATAGAACAATCGTTCCAAGCGTTTTCAAAATGCTCAACCGTAGATTTGTCTGATACGAGTTCCATAAGCGTAAACAAGTTTTGAATAACCTCAGGTTTAGGAGAATTTTCCTGTGTAGGACCTGAATCTGTAACGGCTTTCATCACTTTTTTTCTAATATCTTTGTCAGAATCAATGAGATAAATACCGTTTCCTTCGCTCTTACCCATTTTGCCAGAACCGTCAAGACCGGGAACTTTTATAAGCTTGTCACCGAAAGAAAAAGCCTTCGGCTCTTTGAAATATTCAACACCGTAAATATTATTGAAACGTCTTGCAAATTTACAAGTCATTTCCAAATGTTGCTCCTGATCTTTTCCTACCGGAACAAAATCCGCTTTCTGAATCAAAATATCACACGCCATCAAAACTGCGTATGTCAAAAGTCCTGCATTAACATTGTCAGGATTCTGACGCGCTTTGTCCTTGAAAGAAACCACTCTTTCGAGTTCGCCGATATAAGCATTCATGTTCATTAACATATAAAATTCGGCTGTCTCCACCAAATCACTCTGAACATAAAGCGCAGATTTTTCTATGTCAAGCCCCGAAGCAATATACTGACTGAGAATTTTTCTAACATTATTCTGAATGTCAGCGGGGTGAGGATGTGTTGTAAGAGAATGATAATCAGCAACAAAGAAGAAACAATTATAATCGTCCTGCATTTTGACGAAGTTTCTTAATGCGCCGAAATAATTTCCTAAATGAAGGTCGCCCGTAGGCCTAATACCGCTTAAAACAGTTTGCATTTTCTTTTTTTAATTTTTCAAGGTGCAAAG
>Ga0256407_10003676_pt1 | contig 26863 bp, 22 predicted proteins | sample RumenRJG_04DNA_FD_193489 | JGI IMG/M metagenome (GOLD analysis project Ga0256407, IMG submission 193489) | Bovine rumen microbial communities from Lethbridge, Alberta, Canada - RJG_04 | ecosystem: Host-associated > Mammals > Digestive system > Stomach > Rumen | place: Canada: Alberta... | reverse complement strand
ACAACGAAGGATATAACAAAGAAGGTTACAACAAGGACGGATATAACAAAGAAGGTTACAACAAGGACGGATATAACAAAGAAGGTTACGGCAAAGACGGTTATAACAAGGAAGGCTACGACAAAGAAGGCTACGACAGAAACGGCTTCAACAGAGAGGGCTTTGACAGAGAGGGATTCGACAGAGAGGGATTTGATCTCTTCGGTCTCAACAGAGATGGGCTCACCCGGGAAGATCTTGAACAAAACAACAGCGAAGACATCGATACTGAAGCATATGAAGAAAGCTTTGAAGATGACGATTACACAGGAGATGTAGACGATACAGAGTACGACTTTTAAATACCCGGGGCTGACGGCAGGCAGCAGCAAAGCTCAATAGCAACGCAAAGCTTTGACTATGAGAGTTTTTTGACTGAGAGAGGGTTGGAAGCCCCGGACTTTGACAATAATAAGCTTTAGCTGCACAATGCCCTGCCTGTACCGCATAATGTCACAAAAACACGCTCCCGGACGGGGCGTGTTTTTTGCTTGTTTTTTCACGAAAAACATCCAGAAACACCTTGAATTTCAGGCCGGCCTGTACAGAAGCCTTTTGTACTGCCTGCACTTGCTTTGTACTTGCTTTGTGGCGGTTTTCCTGTTGAACTGTACGAAAATTAGCATTATAATACATGTTATTGTTGCTTGATGAACAGGATCTGTATTGTTCTTCATCGTGCAAGACCCGCGAGTGAGTCTTGGATTCATCATGCGGCAAGGTAAAGTCCATTTATCAGGAGGTAACAGTTTATGAAAAAGTTTTGGAAAAAGGCTCTTGTAGTTGCTATGTCCGCAGGCATGGCAGTCTCTCTGGCAGCCTGTGGCGGTGGCGGCGCCGCAAAGGGCGGTGACGGCTCGATCAAGATCGGCGGCAGCGGCCCTCTGACCGGTCCCGCGGCAGTCTACGGCAATGCCGTCAAGAACGCTGCCGAAATGGCAGTCGAAGAAGTAAACGCAAAGGGCGGCGTCCAGTTCTCCCTGCAGTTTGAAGATGACAAACACGACGCTGAAGAAGCAGCTACTGCATATGGTACACTGAAAGACGGCGGCATGCAGATCTCTCTGGCAACCGTCACATCCGCTCCCGGCGCGGCAGTCTCTCCTCTTTACCAGGAAGATCAGACTTTCGCGATCACTCCTTCAGGCTCCAGCCCCTCTGTCATTTATGCTGACGGCGAAGCCCAGACCGGTGCTTACGGCAACGTCTTCCAGATGTGCTTCTCCGATCCCAACCAGGGTTCCGGAAGTGCTTCCTATATCGCTGCACATCCCGACCTCGGTTCCAAGATCGCTGTCATCTACAAGAACGATGATCCCTATTCAAAGGGTATCTTCAATACATTCAAGGCTCAGGCAGCGACTGACGGCCTCGAGATCGTCTATGAAGGCACCTTCAAGGGCGATGAGAGCGACTTCAGCGTACAGGTGGGCGACGCTCAGGCAGCAGGCGCTGATCTGCTCTTCCTTCCCATCTACTACACTCCCGCTTCCCAGATCCTGACACAGGCCAACAAGGTAGGTTATACTCCTACATTCTTCGGTGTTGACGGCATGGACGGCATCCTTGACCTGGAAGGTTTCGACACTTCCCTCGCTGAGGGCGTCTATCTGCTGACTCCTTTCGTGGCAAACGCGGATGACGAGCAGACCAAGACTTTCGTCGAGAACTATAAGGCAAAATACAACGGCGAAGTTCCCAACCAGTTCGCGGCAGACGCTTATGACTGCATCTACGCTCTGGCCCAGGCCTGCGAGGCAGCCGGAATTACTTCCGACATGAGCAACGCGGACATCTGCACCAAGATGGTCGAGCAGTTCACTTCCATGACATTCAACGGCCTGACCGGCTCTGACATGACATGGAACCAGAACGGCGAAGTCACCAAGGCTCCCAAGGCTATGATCATCCAGAACGGCGAGTATGTTCCCGCAGCGGAATAATATTGGGTGACACCACAGTATCAACTGATACAACTCTGCGATTTACAAACCTGTAAATTACAAACCTGTAAATTACAAATCTGTAAATAATCAGGACCTCCCGGTTTCTCTGATGAGACCGGGAGGTTTTTATCTTTTTTGACACTTTTCGACATCGCCCATGTCATGATTGTTTCACAATGCTCCCGACATTGCGCGAGGTTGCGCGAACAAAAAAACGCCGGTCCGCCGAAGCAGTGGTGCACAAAAGACACACTGTTTTCAGCAGGGCCTGAACTGTAAGGCCCGGAGGACGCGGGCGCAGAGGACAGGGGCCTTATTTTTTTTCGTTTGTGTTTTTCCATGCGGATAATACGTGGTATAATATTGCCTAATTGAATCTGTGCAGATTTGTGCCTGTGACCTGTTTTTGAAAAAACACATGATGAAACACCTGCTGCACAGCGCCCCTCGCCCCCCGCGCCCCCGCAGGAGACGAGGCAGTCTGCAAGCCGCATCTGTGCACATCCTGATCTGCCGTTTCCGCACAGGTTATTTCATTTAAGGCTTATATATTTGATACACGTACCATTGTAAAAAAAATATATAAGAAAATATAAAGGGAACTTGTCAACAAAATCCGGAAGGGGGAACTTTGAAACAATGAGATTTCTATCCAACCTCGTAAACGGCCTGGGACTGGGAAGCGTCTACGCAATTATCGCTCTCGGTTACACCATGGTCTACGGCATCGCCAAGATGCTGAACTTCGCGCACGGCGACGTAATCATGGTCGGCGCCTACGCGGCTTTTTTCGCACTGACAAAATTTAACCTGCCACTGATCCCCGGTATACTCGCGGCAATCTTATGCTGCACGGTTCTGGGCGTCGTCGTTGAACGTCTGGCATATAAGCCTCTCCGGCAGGCTTCAAGCCTTTCCGTTCTGATCACGGCAATCGGTGTCAGTTATTTTCTGCAGAACGGGGCACAGCTGCTCTGGACCGCATCTCCCAAGATGTTCCCCGCTGTCATGTCCGGCGGCGCTCTCCAGTTCGGCGATCTTTCCATCAGCTATATCACCCTGATCACCATCGCGACCTGCCTGGTCGTCATGGTATGTCTTACTCTGTTTATCAACAAAACCAAGACCGGAAGCGCCATGCGGGCCTGCTCCGAGGATAAGGACGCCGCAAGGCTCATGGGTATCAATGTCAACCAGATCATCTCCCTCACGTTCGCGATCGGCTCGGGTCTGGCGGCGGTCGCGGCGGTGCTCCTGTGCGCCAACTATCCGACCATCACTCCCACGCTGGGTTCCATGCCTGGAATCAAAGCCTTCACGGCCGCGGTTTTCGGCGGAATCGGCTCCATCCCCGGCGCCTTGCTCGGCGGACTTCTTCTGGGAATGATCGAAATTCTCTCCAAAGCCTATATTTCCACACAGCTGTCGGATGTCATTGTATTCGGCGTGCTGATCGTCATCCTTCTGGTGAAGCCCGCGGGACTTCTCGGAAAGAATGTACGCGAAAAAGTATAAGCGGAAGGGAGTTCAATCATGAAAGAAAACAAAGGTATTTTCGGTGTCCTTCTGGACAAGCGGCACCGGTCAAGGACTATTTCATATACAATGGTGATCGTCGCTTATATTGTGCTTGAAGCCATGCGCATGAGCGGCAATCTGTCCAGTCTTTTTACGGGCCTTCTGGTACCCGCCACCTGTTATCTTGTGGCCGCGATCGGCCTGAATCTGAATGTCGGATTCTCCGGCGAGCTCAATCTGGGCCAGGCGGGCTTCATGGCCGTGGGCGCCTTCTCGGGCGTCTGTGTCTCGGGTCTTCTGGCAGCAAGCGTTCCTCCGGTCCTGCGGCTGATACTGGCCATCATCATCGGAATGCTGCTCACTGCCCTGGTGGGCTTCCTCATCGGAATCCCTGTTCTGAAGCTTCAGGGCGACTATCTGGCAATCGTCACACTGGCCTTCGGCCAGATCGTCATGAACCTGATCATGAATCTGTACGTCGCATTCGACAGCACAGGTGTCAAGGTGAGTTTCGTAGATGCCAAATTTGAACTGGGCGAGGGCGGCAAGTTCCTGATCAATGGTCCCATGGGCGCCACCGGAACAGAGCGTATCGCCAACTTCACAGCGGGGACCCTGCTGGTGCTGTTCGCGCTGGTCGTTGTCTACAACCTGATTTACTCCAGAAACGGGCGCGCGATCATGGCCGCCCGCGACAACAGAATCGCGGCGGAATCGATCGGCATCAATATCGCCAATACCAAGATGATGGCCTTTGTCATCTCCGCCTCCCTGGCCGGAGGCGCGGGTGCTCTCTACGGCCTCAACTATTCCACCATGGTCGCCAGCAAATTCGACTATAACACCTCGATCCTGATTCTGGTCTATGTCGTACTGGGCGGGCTCGGCAATATTAACGGCACACTGATCTCGACAGTCGTACTCTTCCTTCTGCCGCAGCTTCTGCGCGGGCTGCAGGACTACCGCATGCTGATCTACGCGGTCATCCTCATCCTGATCATGCTCATCACAAACAATGAAGCAATGAAGACCAGGATGGGAGCCTTCCGAAGGAAAAAGAGTAAAGTAAAAAATCCCGAATGATGAGAGGTGGTTATGAACGAGAATAAGACTCCCGTTTTGGAGACAAAAGAACTGGGAATTGATTTCGGAGGTCTGACCGCGGTCAACGATCTGGATCTCTCAATCTACGATGAAGAAATCGTGGGGCTGATCGGTCCCAACGGAGCAGGCAAGACAACCGTTTTCAACCTGCTGACCAAAGTATATACCCCCACCAGGGGACAGATTATTTTTGACGGAAAAGACACGGCGGGCAAAACCGTCGTCGACATCAACAAGGCCGGCATTGCCCGTACCTTCCAGAATATCCGTCTTTTCGACAACATGACCGTGCTCGACAACGTCCGCACAGCCTATCACAACAACATTAAGTACTCGCCGGTTTCCGCAGTCTTCCGCCTTCCCTCATATTACGCAAAAGAGCGCGAGATCGAAGGAAAGTCCAGGGAACTCCTGGAGATCATGGAACTGGGGGAATACGCGGAAGTCACAGCCGGAAATCTCCCCTACGGCGCTCAGAGGCGCCTTGAGATCGCCCGCGCCATGGCGACAGAGCCCAAGCTCCTTCTGCTGGACGAGCCTGCCGCCGGCATGAACCCGCAGGAGACAGACGACCTCATGCGGATGATCCGATTCGTGCGGGATCACTTCAAAATCGCTGTCCTCCTCATCGAGCACGACATGCAGCTGGTCATGGGAATCTGCGAGCGCATCTACGTGCTCAACTACGGCATGCTGCTGGCACAGGGACTGCCCGCCGAGATCCAGGCCAACCCCGAAGTCATCAAGGCCTACCTGGGCGACTGATTCCTCCGTAACCTGGAGGCAGAAGTGACAGAGGCCGTCGCAGTACTGTTTCATACCGGTCCGTACAGTAAGTACAATCAGTACAGATAGATCTTCAAGAGTCTTGTACCGTAACCGGAAGCCCTGTCACAAAGAAAAAAGAATTGCAAAAACTCTTGCGGCTGCCCTGCGGGCAGCGAGAAAGGTTATTATGCTCACAGTAGAGAATTTAAAAGTCAGATACGGCATGATCGAGGCGATCAAGGGAATCTCCTTTGAAGTCCGGGACGGAGAGATCGTGACCCTGATCGGCGCCAACGGAGCGGGTAAGACCACGACCATGCATGCGATTTCCGGCCTCATCAAGGCAGCGGAAGGCAGTATTACCCTGGACGGAAAAGAACTTACCAGGATACCTGCACACAAGATCGTCAATCTGGGACTCGCACAGGTTCCGGAGGGACGCCGCGTGTTCGCCCAGCAGACTGTGGAGGAGAACCTCATTCTGGGGGCTTATCTTCGCAAAGACCAGGGCGAGATCGCCAAAGATATTCAGGATGTCTATCAGACATTTCCCCGTCTCGGCGAGAGACACACTCAGCTTGCGGGAACTCTTTCGGGCGGTGAACAACAGATGCTGGCAATGGGCCGTGCCCTGATGGCCAAGCCCTCCATCCTGCTGCTCGATGAGCCCTCCATGGGACTCTCCCCCCTGCTGGTTTCCGAAATCTTCCAGATCATCGAGGAGATCAACAGGAAAGGCACTACCATCCTGCTCGTGGAGCAGAACGCCAAGCGGGCCCTCTCGATTGCGGACCGCGCCTACGTTCTCGAGACCGGCCGGATCACACTGACCGGCACCGGCGATGAACTCGCCCGTGACGAGCGCGTGCGCAAGGCTTACCCGGGCGGCTGATTTTGCCGCTTCCGCCTGAAAGGAAGCGCGTTCGCAAGGCTTACCCGGGCGGCTGATTTTGCCGCTTCCGCCTGAAAGGAAGCGCGTGCGCAAGGCTTACCCGGGCGGCTGATTTTGCCGCTTCCGCCTGAAAGGAAGCGCGTGCGCAAGGCTTACCCGGGCGGCTGATTTTGCCGCTTCCGCCTGCGGCGATATTTGAATCTGGACTCATTGCAAAAACATTTCTTTACAGATCTTTTTTTGCGTAAAACCTGTTTTAACTGTTTAAAAACTGCAATTAGGAGGGCATTATGTACGTTAAAGATCATATGACAAAAGAACCGGTCACAATTACGGAGGACGTCAAGATCTCCAAGGCGGTGGACATTATGTCCAAGGGTCATTTTCACCGCCTTCCTATCGTGGATGCGGGCGGCAGGCTGATCGGTCTTATCACCGGAGGTCTTGTCACAGAGAAGAGCGGTGCCAACGCCACTTCTCTCTCCATTTATGAACTGAACTACCTGCTCAGCAAAACCACGGTCAAAGATATCATGCTCACCGATGTCAAGACCATCAATCCCGAAGCCTTTATCGAAGAGGCGGCCCAGAAGATGCTGGACGAGGGAATCTCCGTTCTGCCGGTTGTCGACGACGACAATCACGTGGTCGGAATCATCACGGAGAAGGACATCTTCCAGGCCTTCACAGACCTGCTGGGCTATAAGCATCAGGGCACCCGCTTTGTCTTCCAGTGCGATGACCGCCCCGGCTTCTTTGCCGGAATCGCCAAGCTTCTGGCCGACAACGAAGCCAACATGGAAGCCATGGCTGTCTATCACACAAAGGCACGCGGCACGGAAGCTGTCGTAAAAGCGACCGGAGAAATCTCCGTCAAAAACATGGTCGATATCCTGGTCAACGCGGGCTATAAGCTCAATAACGTTACACAGACCACGAAATTCGGCACAATCAAGACCTTCGATGTGTGATTGACTTCGATCTTTAATTGGCCATTGCACAGGCCGTATCAATGGGCAGAGGGGGCGGCCCCCGCCGACCTCTGCCCCCGCCGACCCATGTCCGCCGCCAGGCGCAAAATACATAAACAGGCCGGGTCATAAAAAAAGGCATTTCAGGAGATTCCCGAAATGCCTTTTCTTTATATGTATGACACCGCTGATGACACTTTTTGTGACACCGCTGATGACATATTTTATGACACAGCTGACGACACATTTTATGACGCAGCCGACGACATATTTTATGACGCAGATGATGACACATTTTATGACGCAGCCGACGACATATTTTATGACACAGCCGACGACACATTTTATGACGCAGCTGACGACACATTTTATGACGCAGCTCCATGCAAAGAAATACACGTCATCCTGCGCTCTGATATGTATCATCCTGTTCTCTGATGTCTGCCCTTATTTTACCGGTGCATCCAGGACCACTGTTCCGGTTTTCATATCCTCCGGAAGAGTGATTTGGCTCTTTCCCGCCCGGAAGATTGTACCGCTGTCACACAGGGACAGGTAGTTGTCTACCGGCGCAATCACATCATAACCGAATCCCGCTCCCCTGTAGTGCATGGGAATCAGCATACGGGGCTGCAGTTCTTCGACCAGTTTTCGCACATTCTCCGGCTCCATGGTAAAAAATCCTCCGACGGGCATGAGCATGACGTCAATTCCCTTCAGGAGCTTTTTCTGATCTTCAGCAGGCGGACATCCGATGTCTCCCATGTGGGCGATCCGGTATTCCCCGTCATCAAAAACCCGGATAGTATTGTCTCCCCGCTTTGTGCCCTGAGCGTCATCGTGCCAGGAGTGGATCTCAGTGATAGTAAACGGGTTCTTTTTAGAAGCGGCATCTTTGTTGATTTTCACGCACTGCACAGCGCTGTGATCATTGTGTCCATGGCTGCACAGCACCTGGTCAGCCTCAAGCCGCAGCGGGCCAAAACCAGGTACATACCCGTCATCATAGGGATCCAAAACAATTGAATATCCCTTCTCCTCCAGAGTAAAGCAGCTGTGCCCGTGCCAGATCAGTTGCAGTTTTCCCATTTTGCCCTCCTTTTATTTGTAGTGGATATAACCCGTGTTCACAAAACAAATACTTGTCGAAACAACAAACAGCTTTCAATGCCCGGCTGACCAAAGCCGTCCGCGGGCACATCGCCGCGGTTCCGCCTCCACATATTTTTCCCCTTATTGTCGGCGCCTTTTTTTGATCAGATGGTCGGCAATTCCGCCGATGACGATGAAGAGGAAGGCCCCTGTCAGTACGCTTTTGGCGCCCTCCTGGGGCACGCGGTTTTTGCTGCCGACTGAGTCCTCATAAAAAGTCAGCGTATATGCAATCTCGACAGGATCTCCCATCGCTGTGGTATCCGCAATGATCTCCATCGGCACGTCCAGCGCTGTGATTGGAATCGTAAATGTGGAATTACCTCCGTCCCTGGTCTCATTGAGATATCTTTTACCGTCCAGAATCATATAGTCATAATATGGACTGCTCCACAGAATAGTCGCGTATCCCTGTCCCCCGCGCACGGTCAGCCAGGTGGGAGACGTCACAAAAGCCCTGCCGCTGCCGCCGGAGAGGCTGACTTCTATTGAATATCTGCCGTCGGGTCTGTCCATCTGCACGGCCTGCGGGGCGTCGCTTCCCGCATAAACATTGACTGTCAGGACAAAAGCCAGGAGCAGAAAGATGGAAAATACTTTAGACAGTCCTGGCAGAATCCTCCGCCATGCAAAGTAAGCGGCGCCAGGGCCTGAATTTGATTGTGTATTGCAGATCTTGCGGTTCTTACTTTTCAACTACGGTTTTTCTCCCTTTGCCGCTCAGCTCTCATTAGATAGCAGATGCCGCGTTTATTCTTTTACAGAGTTCTTTTTTATAAAGTCTTTTTTCGATAGATATACACGATTGAAATCAGGGAAAAAACAGCCAGGTAAATCAGAAGGATAACATATCCTGTCCGGCCCGGATTCTCTCCGTGCGATATGGAGCGGATCATGCGGCTGGCCTGGGATAAAGGAAGAGCGCCTACGATATACCGGAAGGCACCCGGCATCTGGTCGGTAGAGACAAAGGTGTTGCATAGAAATGACATGGGCGTAATGATGTATGCGTTGTATCGGGGGGCGTCGGAATAGCTTTTGGACATAAAGGACAGCACCAGCGCTATGGTGGCAAAAACTGTGCCGTTCAGGAACATGACCAGGAAGCTCCATCCGTTGAAGATCAGGCCGCCGCGGACCGGCAGGGTGAGGATCAGAATGACCATGCCCGCGTACATGCCGCGCAGGGCTCCGCCGATGATCTGTCCGGCAATAAACTGCCACAAAGGCGTAGGTGACACCATCACCTGGTCCAGGGCTTTCTCATACAGGCGCTGGACGCTCATATTCTGGGCTACCGCCCCGAAGCTTCCTGTCATCGTCGACATAGCCACAAGTCCCGGTATCAAAAACATCAGATAGGGTTCCCCGTGTGAGGTTGTCTGTATGCCGAATCCGAAAATGAGCAGATACATAAGCGGCGAGATCATCGCCGCAAGCGTGATTTTATAAAAATCCCTTCGGAATTCAACCCATTTTTCCCAGAGGACTGTGATAATTCCCATTCTTGTGTGCCTTAACCTTGTCCGCGGAATCCGTTTTTCCGTTTTTCACTTTTTCCGTTTTTTATTATGTCCGTTTTTTCTTTTCCTTTTTTACTTTTTCTGTATTGATTTTTCCGTTTTAGCTCTTCCCGTTTTAGCTCTTCCCGTTTTAGCTTTTCTCTTTTTACTTTTTCCGGTTTTCCATTTCCCTATTTCTGCCCGAGATGCCTCCCTATGCGGTCGACAAATACATCTTCCAGGGTCGTCTCCCGCATTCCCGCTTCGGGGCCTGCCTCCTGAAGATAGCGGATTGCCAGGTCACGGTCACGGAAAAAGCGGCTGGTGATTTTTTCCCCTGTAATATCGTCCACGGCAAACCTGCCCAGCTCCTCGATCAGCTGCTGCGGCGGAGCCACAGTGTCGATCTTCCCCCTGTCCATCAGGGCGACCCTGTCGCAGAGTGTCTGAGCTTCCTCCATATAGTGGGTGGTCAGCAGGACGGTCATGCCTGAGCTCTGAAGCTTCCGCAGCAGGGCCCAGGTCTGCCGGCGGGACAGGGCATCCATGCCCGCAGTCGGCTCATCCAGAAGCAGAATATCCGGATCCGTCATCAGGGCGCGGCAGATCATCAGTTTGCGCTTCATTCCGCCGGAAAGATGCCGCACTGTACGGCGCCGGTATTCCAGAAGGCCCGTAAACTTCAGCAGTTCTTCCGTTTTCTGACGAATCTGACTGCGCTTCATAAAATAGAGCCTGCCCTGGTATTCCATCACCTCTTCCATGGTCATATCCTGACGCATGGAATATTCCTGGGTGATGACGCTGATCCTGCGCTTTTCCCCTCTGGCTCGCCGGTCCAATGCTTTCCCGTCCAGCAGGATCCTGCCCTCCGTAGGCAGAAGGACTGTCGAAAGCATGCTGATGGTCGTGGTTTTGCCTGCTCCGTTGGGCCCCAGAAGCCCGAAGAATTCCCCGTCGCGTATCTCCAGATCAATGTGATCTACTGCCGTAAAATCCCCGAACTTCTTTGTAAGTCCCTGCATCTCAATCATTGTCAGTCCCTGCTTTCCCGACCGCAGCCCTGTCTCCCGCAATGATTCAGCGGGACTCTTTGGGCTTTTTGCGCTTTGAGCTTTTTGAGCTTTCTGAGCTTTTGAGCTTTCTGAGCTTTTGAGCTTTCTGGGCTTTTGAGCTTTTTTGAGCTTTTTTAAGCTTTCTGAGCTTTCTGAGCTTTTTAAGCTTTCTGAGCTTTCTGAGCTTTCTGAGCTTTTTAAGCTTTCTGAGCTTTCTGAGCTTTCTGAGCTTTTAAAATTGCCCTCATTCTCTCAGCGCTTCACGCGAACACTTCCTCCGCAAAATGCACTGTCGCCATGGCGTCCGGCGCATAGCAGTCCGCGCCGATGGCATCCGCATATTCCTGTGTCATGACCGCGCCGCCGACCACGACCTTTGTGTCTTCCTTTTTTTCACGGAGCTGGCGGATGGTCTCCTCCATGCTGACGACCGTCGTTGTCATGAGGGCGCTGAGGCCGACCAGCCGGATGTCCTCCCGCTGTGCGGTCTCCACGATAGTCTCAGGGGCAACGTCTTTGCCCAGGTCGAGAATCTCAAAGCCATAGTTTTCCAGCATGACTTTGACAATATTTTTCCCTATGTCATGGATATCGCCCTTTACCGTCGCCAGAATGATCCTTCCCTTGCTCTCGCGCTTTTCGTCCTGCATGGACTCCTTGATCACTTCAAAAGCAGCCTTTGCCGCCTCTGCGCTCATGAGCAGCTGGGGAAGAAAAACCGTTCCTTTTTCAAAGCCCTTTCCGACTACATCCAAAGCGGGAATCAACTCGCGGTTGATGATTTCCAACGCCGGAATGCCGTCATTCAGAAGTGCGCGGGCAGCATCCGCGGAGCTCTTCGTCATGCCGCGGCCAATGCTCTCGCCCAGAGTCATGGAGCTTCCTTCTCCCCTTCCCGGGGCTGTACCGGGCCTGGCTCCGCCTTCTTTTGACATAGCAGTCATTGCAGTGCCGGGAGCATCTGTGCCTGCGCCGGTCTGTGCCGCAGTTCCTGCTGCCGGAGCTGCTGTCACTGTGGTCCGCTGCGCATTGGCATAGGCCTCAATATAGCCCATGCACTGGGGATCCATGTCAGAGAGTGCGAGAAAAGCGCGATAGGCACACATCATGTCCTCGTTTCCGGGATTCATGATCGCGCAGGACAGGCCCATCTGCATGGCCATAGTCAGAAAATGCGCGTTGATCACAGATCTCTGAGGAAGACCGAATGAGATGTTGGAGACTCCCAGGATCGTGTGCCCATGCAGCTCGTCGCGCACGCGGCGCAGGGTCTCCAGCGTGACAAGGGCTCCTCTGGTATCGGAGGAAATAGTCATGGCGAGGCCGTCGATCACGACGTCCTCGCGGGGCACGCCGTAGCGGTCTGCCGCCTCATAGATCTTTTTGGCGATGGCGATACGGCCATCAGCGGTATCCGGAATCCCGTCCTCGTCCAGCACCAGTCCGACAACCACTCCCCCGTATTTTTTAACCAGCGGAAAAACGGTTTCCATGCTCTCCTGCTTGCCGTTTACGGAATTGACCATGGGCTTTCCGTTGTAGAGACGCATCCCCCGCTCCATGGCCACAGGGTCTGATGTATCGATCTGCAGGGGCAGGGCGATGATGCTCTGCAGACGGGTGACGACCGTCTCCATCATCTCCGGCTCATCGATCTCCGGAAGTCCGACATTGACGTCCAGGATGTGGGCGCCGCTGTCCTCCTGGTTGAGGCCCTCCGTCAGGATATATTCAATGTTCTTCTCCCGCAGGGCCGCCTTGAATTTCTTCTTACCGGTGGGGTTGATTCTCTCCCCTATGATGACCGGCTTTCTGCCAATCTCAACAGCCCGTGAAAAAGAAGAGACGACGGTGCGGTGCTTGGGGGTGTTGGGCACAAAGGGGATGCCGTTAGTTGACTCTCTGTCCCCGGCCTCCGGATCCGGCGTCCCTTTTACACGCTCCACAGTCCTGCGGATGTGTTCAGGGGTAGTGCCGCAGCAGCCCCCGACCGCCTGCACACCCATGGCTGCGATTTTTTCCATCCAGGAGGCAAATGTCTCAGGGTCGACGTCATAGACTGTGGCACCGTTTTCCGTGCGGGGAAGTCCGGCGTTTGGATTGACCAGAATCGGCACTGATGCCACCTCTGTCATGCGCTGCACGATGGGGATCATCTGCTCCGGTCCCATGCCGCAGTTGACACCCAGGCCGTCGACGCCCAGACCCTCCAGCATAGCGACCGTGGAATCCACGGTGCCTCCGGTCAGCAGCTTCCCGCTGCCGTCATAGACATTGGTGATCAGGACAGGGAGGCTGCAGTTCTCCTTTGCCGCCAGCACGGCCGCCTTGGATTCATAGCTGTCGCTCATGGTCTCGATCAGGACCAGGTCTGCACCGGCCGCCGCTCCTATGCGCACGACTTCCCCGAAGAGCTCCACGGCTCTTTCAAAAGGCAGATCTCCCAGAGGCTCCAGCAGCCTTCCGGTCGGTCCGATGTCCAGGGCTATATAGGCGTCCTCACGGCCGGTCCTTCTGCGGGCTTCCGCTGCCAGGCGCACTGCCGCCTCCACGATCTCCCGGAGCTCTCCGTGTTCCCCGTCTTTTCCGTCTTTTCCTTCTTTGCCGTCCTCCTTCCCGCCAGTCCCGGGACCAGGAAACTTCAGCGCGTTCGCTCCAAAAGTATTTGTATTGAAAATATCACAGCCTGCTCTAAGATATCCGCAGTGCAGGTCAATGATGTCCTCCGGACGGGAGATGTTCCACCTCTCAGGGAGTTCTCCGCCTTTGAGACCTTTTCCCTGCAGGATCGTTCCTGTTCCGCCGTCAAAAAAGAGCCACTCTTTTCCCAGACGCTCCAGAAGAGGGCGCCTGACCTGCCTCTTATTTTTTCCGTCAAATACTGATGCGTCTGTCATACCTGTGACGATAACCTCCTGTTCTCAGACATATATGATTAAGGCACGCATTGCTGCGCACCGCCCGTGTTTCCGTGATATTCCATACATCCCGCGCTCACACAAGGCCCGGTGCCTTCCGTGTTCCCGCAATACTGCCCACGACTTGTGCTCACGCTGTTTTATTCTTCGGCGCGCAAAACTCGCGGGCGAGTCTTGAATTACAACCTTGAAAAAGCACATGAGGCGGCTTTTGAACACACTTCGCAGCCATGGAGTACGCATTTCTCATCCCTGCGGGACAGACCGATGACAGCTGTCACGGATTTGGAGGGCATCATGAGCATGCTCTCTGTGAGCGAGACGCCGATTTCCTTCTGTATGCGCAGAATCCGGGCGAAGTCGCTCTGATAAGACAGGGAAAAATCTCCATAGCCGGGAGAAAAGCGGGGCCTGCAGAAGAGACCCTCTTTTGCCGCCTCCTGAATGATCCTGCTGTTGACTTCATCACTCCAGGCCTCGATCATGGCAGCCGCTGCCGCCTGATAAATCACAGCCCGGCTCATCCGGTTGACACTTGCCCTGGCGATCAGACGATCCGGTCCTATTCCCAGAGTAGCAGCCATCAGATATACGCTGTCACATCCCCACAGATTGACGGAGAGACTGGTGCTGCGGATTTTCATGCCGGCAATCTGCAGAAGCTGAGGCTGCGGCTGCGGATGAATGCCAATGCCCTGCTCCGGAAGCAATCCTGTTTCCAGACCCCTTTCCGATCCCCCTGCTGCCGGGTTCTGTCCGCACACGGAGGGTTCTTCTATTCTTTCAATCTCATACCGGCGAAAAACCGATCTGGGGGTGACGGTCCGCCGCAGTTCCTCCAGGCAGTCCTCTACTGCCTCTGTGACGGCGGCATCCGGAGTTCTGCCCCGATAGCCCAGATACCGGTAGATTTCTCTTCTGTTCACATCATTCATGGTTTTCGTCCATGCTTTTCGCCCGTAATTGTCGGCCGCGGTTTTATCCCCAGAGGGCCGAAAGGCTGCTCTGGATCATAGTCGCGATCTCGGGTTTGTTCATAGTATACACATGGACGTGCCCCACTCCGTTCGCGATCAGGTCGATGATCTGCTCTGCGGCATAGACTACACCTGCCTGCTTCATACCCTGAGGGTCATCGCCGAACCGGTCCACCATGGCACGGAAACGATGAGGGATGGTCGCTCCTGAGAGGGCAACGCTTCGTTTGACCTGGACGGGATTGGTGATCGGCATGATCCCCGCCACGACCGGAACTTCAATGCCCGCCTCGCGGATCCTGTAGAGAAAGCTGTACATGGTTGAATTGTCAAAAAACATCTGGGTAGTCAGGAAATCGCATCCCGCATCCACCTTTTCTTTGAGATGAAGGATATCGTCGGACTGGCGCTCGCATTCCACGTGTCCCTCGGGGTAGCAGGCTCCTCCGATGCAGAAATTGTCATCAACCGACTTAATATCATAGATCAGCTGGGAAGCATGGTCATAATCAAAAACAGTACGTCCTTCCGCAGGAATGTCTCCGCGGAGAGCCATAATGTTTTCAATTCCGTTCTCCTTATAAGTCTGAATCATTCCCCGGACTGTCTCTTTGGTCGAAGACACACAAGTGAGGTGAGCCAGCACGTTCGTACCGTATTTCTGCTGAAGGTCCGCCGCGATCCGGGTCGTATGTCTGCTCGTTCCGCCGCCTGCCCCATAGGTCACACTCATGAAATCCGGTCTCAGGGCCGCAATCTGTTCCGTAGCCTGTTCAACCGCAGCTATTCCGGCGTCTGTCTTGGGCGGAAAGACCTCAAAGGATAAAGTGACTTCTTTACTGTTCAGGATATCTATGATTTTCATGACAATTGAGTCTCCCTTCATTATTCTCACGAAAAACGCTTTTCCCTTTTTATGAAAGTGTTTTTTCACATAAATGTTTTTTCACATAAATGTTTTTTCACATAAGTATTTTTACGCATATGTATTTTTACACATAGGTGTTTTTATGCATAAATGTTTTTACGCATAAGTGTTTTGCGTATAAATGCATTGCGTATAAATGCTTTTACGTTTCAGGACTCGTTTTAAATATGAGCGCCTTTACACATATGTATTTTCCTGTATGTCCTCCCGGCTGGCAGTGCAGCTTCCCTATTCCAGTTTTTCCAGGAGTTCTTCTGCTGACAGCAGCTGCTCCTCGCCGGAGCTTTTCGCTCTGGAAGTATCAAATATAAAGGAAATACCGTCCCGGTATCCGCTTTCGGATACTCTTCCCCCGTCCCAGATATAATAGTAGACCTCTCTTCCTTTCTCATCATATTGCACGCGGGCGAAAGAGTCGTTTCCATAATAGCCCTGGACGGAGAGCCGGAGCTTGCCTCCTGTGATGCTGTAGATGGAATCATAATGCAGGTTTTCCACGCCTGAGGCACTGAGCAGCAGGTTCTCGTATTCCAGGTAGAGGAAGTTCCGGCGGTTGAGCCAGGTCTCATTCAGCGTTCCGCCTTTGTAGACCACCACCGTAGTGCCCTTTGCCGAGGTCGCCCCGACCTGTACCAGCTCCGGAACGCGGTCATCATTCATGTGAATCAACGCGAATCCGTCGTATTCCTCCTCGTCCAGATTCCTGATATGATCCGCGTAGGCTTCCTTCCAGGACTTATATTTTTTGTCCTTACCGTCTGTCTTTCCGGTCAGATAGGCAGTAATGTTGGAGATGTTGAGCGTCTCCACATCATTATTGACCTGCCGGGTCTTTTTCTTTTTCAGTTCAGGGGCGCCGTCCTTCCGGCCTTCGTAGACCCTGGCCTCTGTCAGTTCTCCTCCCCTTCTGCCGTCCTCTCCGACTTTGGTATAAGTGCAGACCGTGAGGATGTCCATAAAGCCATCCTTATTGTAATCGGTAAAATCGACCGCTTCCACGCCTTTGAAAATACGGTCGGACCTGATATTATCCTCTTCCATATCTTCAAGGACCGCCAGCAGACCCACGTCCTGAACCAGGGTAAAACTGACGTCTGCCTTGGGGTCGGTGCTTGTATCAGGATAAACAGGGGCAAAAAATACTTCCCCTAAAGGGGCCAGTTCTGCCCTGTAGGACTGGGCCTCGATCAGATCTTTCTGAACCCAGAGAATATTGGAACAGAACTGCCAGCCATCTTCCGTCTTTTTGAGCATGGCCTCATAGACCGGCCTGTAATGAGCGCTTTTTTTCGTCCCGGCCCCGGTTTTCTCTTCAGAATCCTCTGAGCTTTCTTCCGATTCCGGGGTTTTCTCTTTGGTTGTTTTAGCGGACGAGGCTTTTTCTTCCCCTGCTTCTTTTTTCTGTTCTTTCCCGTCCGCTTTTTCCGAAGCATCTCCGGAATTCTTTTCCGGATCTTCTCCGTCCGCCTTTTCCGAAGCGTCTCCGGAATTCTTTTCCGAATCTTCCCCGTGCGCCTTTCCCGAAGCATCTCCGGAATTCTTTTCCGGATCTTCTCCGTCCGCCTTTCCCGAAGCATCTACGGAATTCTTTTCCGGATCTTCTCCGTCCGCCTTTCCCGAAGCATCTACGGAATTCTTTTCCGGATCTTCTGCGTCCGCCTTTTCCGAAGCGTCTCCGGAATTCTTTTCCGGATCTTCTGCGCCCTCTTTTTCCTCTGAAGGTGCCATATATGCCGGCAGATCATCTGTCAGCTCATAGTGGACAATGCACTTGTCTCCACCGGTCCATGCATCAGAGCACTTTATATACATCTGATTGCTGTCGCTGTGTACCGAATACCAGGCCTTATATCTTCCGATATGAGCCCATGTTCCTGCTGTGTCCAGTTTGCGGTTCGAATCTTCGTACGTGATTCCGGCCTTGCGGGTCAGCAGGTCATCAATCTGTTCTTCCGTCACCTTAACGACAGGCAGATTGGTATCTTTTATAGAAATTCTGTCGAAGAGAAGCTCTTTTTCTTTCTTCTCAAGCTTTTTCTGTTTAAATCCCGCACCGGTATAGAAGACCTGATTGAGATCAATATCGGCAGGTTCCTCATAGGTGGAATGCAGAAAGCCGTAACTGCTTCTCTCATTGAGATAGTCCTCCAGGGCAGCCAGCTCGTCCGCATCCATCTCTTTCAGCTTTTCCTGCCCGACCACTGAGTCTGTCTGTTCCTGTTCTGCCGCGCCGCGGGAGCCTCCCGATTCTGCCCCGGAAGAAGATGAACCTGATCCGGTAGATTTATCCTTCCCGCTTCCCTCCTTCGCCGGCCGGTCCTTGAGGCTTTCCTGCCCCGTACTGTTTTCTGCCGTCATGCCGGCAGAAGGTCTGCCTTCTCCAAACAGAGAATTTTCATAATCCTGTTCTCCCGGCTCAGGACCGCAGGAAGTAAGCAGACAGGCAGCCGCAAGTATGAATAAACAGCGAGCAAGCGGACGCAAAGACGGATATGCCCGCATATCCGGTCTTGCGGACATTTGCGAGCGCCCACACATGAGCACAGAGCAACGCAAGGACGCCGAAGCGGCCGCCGCGGGGCGGGGTGCGAATGTGTGGAGCATTGCGGGAGCGCCAGAGCGCGGAGCAATGCGTAGTTTATTCATACATGTTTGTGAATGCGAGATTATGACCGTAAGAATGAATAAACAGCGGGCAAGCGATCGCAAGACCGCCGGAGCGGCCGCTGCGGGGCGGTGTGCGAATATGTGAAGCGATGCGAGAGCTCGCAAGAGCGGAGCAGCGCGTAGTTTATTCAAGCATGTCCGCGAATGCCCACGCATGGCGGCAAGTACTACAGCCGGCAGTATACATGTTCTTTTTCGTATTAGTTTCGCCGTTTGAACGAAGACACCTTTCATTAAGGTTTTCCTCCGATTAAACAATCAATCAGTGCTCTCTCAGGGCAGCAGCCTCCTCTTCCGTCAGTTCACGGAACTGTCCGGGTTCCAGGGATGGATCCAGTTTCAATGTCCCCATGGAGAGTCTTTTTAAATACAGGACTTCCTTTCCCACCGCGGCGAACATACGCTTGATCTGATGGAATTTTCCTTCCCGTATCGTCACACAGGTCTGTGTATATTGCCCGCCGTCTTCCGTTTCCGGTGTGGAAATCTTCTCAGGGGCATTTCCGCAGGTTCCGCTTTCCATGATTTGAAGGACCGCGGGCATGGCCGTGAATCCGTCATCTACCCTGAGTCCTTCCGCAAAAAGACGGACGTCTTCTTCCGTCACTGTGCCGGTGACTACCGCATAATATGTTTTGTCGACGTGCTTTGCAGGGGACAGAAGCCTGTGGGCAAGCTGTCCGTCATCTGTGATCAGCAGAAGGCCCTCTGTATCCCGGTCCAGCCTGCCTACAGGGAAAAGGCCTTTCCGCGATACGGACTCTCTCAAAAGATCCAGGACTGTCCGCATCTGTCCGTCCTCTGTGGCTGTGATTACTCCTGCGGGTTTATTGAGCATGTAATAGACATACCTGTCCCCTCTTACCTTTCTGCCGTCAAAACAGACCTCGTCCTCAGATGAGATCTGCCTTCCGGGATCCTTTTCCACAGCGCCGTTCACTAAAACCCGGCCGCTGCGGATCGCTTTTTTGAGCTCACTGCGGGTGCCCAGGCCCTCCTGTCCCAGCAGCTTGTCCAGACGCTGAAGTCCTTTCCCTCCCGGCTGACCTGCCCGGCTTTCCTCCGCGCTTTTTCCCGGCGTTCTTTTCGAAGTTTTTTCCGAAATATCAGCAGGAGTTTTTTTCGAGGCTTTTTTCATGCCCGGAACCTGTAGCCAACACCCCAGATTGTCTCGATGTACTGGGGATGGGACGTGTCGAATTCAATTTTTTCGCGGATCTTTTTGATATGGACCGTCACGGTCGCGATATCACCGACACTGTCCATGTTCCAGATCCTGCGGAAGAGCTCGTCCTTGCTGAAGACGTGGTTGGGGTTCTCTGCCAGGAAGGTGAGCAGGTCAAATTCCTTGGTGGTAAAATTCTTCTCCGTCCCGTCCACAAATACACGGCGTGCCGTCTTGTCGATCTTCAGCCCCCGGATCTCGACTACGTCGTTGGTCTTCTGGCCGGCTCCGACCAGCCTCTGATAGCGTGCCATGTGGGCTTTGACCCTGGCAACCAGCTCACTGGGGCTGAAAGGCTTGGTCATATAGTCGTCCGCCCCAAGGCCCAGGCCCCGGATTTTATCAATATCATCCTTTTTGGCAGAGACCATCAGGATCGGAATGTCTTTTTTCTCGCGGACCTTGCGGCAGACGTCAAATCCGTCGATTCCGGGCAGCATCAAATCCAGCACGATCAGGTCAAAATCCTTCTGCAGTGCGGCATTGAGGCCGCGGTCTCCGCGTGTCTCGATCTCCACTTCAAATCCGCTCAGTTCCAGATAATCCTTTTCCAGATCAGCGATTGCTTCTTCGTCTTCAATGATCAGTATTTTACTCATGTTTTACCTCCATGGCTTTGTGCCATAAAATACTCATGATCCGGGATCTGTCCGAGGGTCCCGCTCCCATGCGCAACATGGGTTCACGCCTGCCGGATGCCCAGGGAACCCGCTTTTACACTGCGGGTCCCGGTATCCCCGCGCAGCCCTTCCGGTCTTTTCTCTAAGATATTTTCTTCTCGTTCTCTAAGATATGTTCCTTTTTCCCGCAAATATTTTCTTCTCGTTCTCTAATAATTTTTTCTCAAGTATGTTCTTATTTCTCTCAAATGATTTCTTCATCCATAAAGTCATCGGAGTCCACAGGATCCGCAGGATTCACCGAGCTCATGGAATCCACCGAATCCGTCTCCTGCTCCAGATATTTGCGGATGACCATATGCATACAGGTTCCCTCTCCTTCCCGGCTGGTCGCCCAGATATAGCCTCCGTGGTCCTCCACGATTTTCCGTACGATGGAAAGTCCGATTCCGCTCCCTCCCTGAGAAGAATTCCGGGAGGAGTCCGTCCGGTAAAATCTGTCAAAAATATTGGGGAGATCCCGCGCCGCGATTCCTTTTCCGTTGTCCTCGATCTCAATCCTGATGCTGTCATGCTCGTCGAGTATCCGGATGCTGATGCGGCCCTTCTCCTTATCCATATATTTTACACTATTACCCACAATATTGTTAATCACGCGCTTCATCTGCTCTGGATCCGCAATGATCCTGGTCTGGGGAGAGACCAGGTTCGTGTAGTTGAGCTCAATTCCTCTGGAATCCATATCCATACCGATCTCTTCCACGCAGTCTCCGAAGTAGTCGCTTACGTTGAGTCTGTGGAAATTGTATGGGATCCGGTCGCTCTCAAAGCGTGAATATAAGGTCAGCTCATCGATCAGATGGTCCATATCGTTGGCCTTGTTGTAGATCGTCCGAATATACCTTGCCTGTTTTTCGGGAGTATTGGCCACTCCGTCGATCAGCCCCTCTACATAGCCCTTGATCGAAGTAATGGGTGTCTTCAGGTCATGGGAGATATTGCTGATCAATTCCCTGTTCTGGCGCTCGTGTTCCAGCTTCTCATCGGCGGATTCTTTCAGGCGCAGACGCATGTCCTCATAGTTGCGGTACAGGTCTCCGATCTCTCCCTCCTCACCGGTCGAAAGTGTATAGGTGAAATTGCCGTCACGGATATTATTCATAGCGATATTGATCGCGCTGATCGGTGTAAAAACACTTCTCTCCAGCCACCTGGTGAGCAGAAAAGCAGTAAAAACCAGGATCGTCAGCATAGATACAAACAGACCGCTCATAAATCTTCCTGAAATCAGGCCCATGATCCTGGTGACAAGGAAGAAGCTTCCCTCAGCCCCGTCAGGAAAATAAAAATCGATCTGGCGCACCATCAGGCTGCGCGGGCTGTTGTAAATAAAGGAACTTCCCCCTGTACCGCCCACTTTTTTTTCGTCAAAGGCCGGCAGTTTGTCAAAGTCCGCGGACGTCATCCCTTCGTTGCTGGAATAGTATATTTCCGAATTCCTGCGAACCGCCAGATAGATATTCCTTCCGCGGATCTGGCCTGACAGGCTTTCCAGAACCTCTATGTCCTGCAGTCTGTCGGCGTTGTCCACCGCCCTTCTGTAAATTTCATCTACTTCCGTATTGTACTCATCGTAGCCGCCGACGATCGAAGTATATCCCTGCAGTTCGCCTTTTTCGCCGATCAGATAATTTCCCAGGGCGATAAAAGCTATCGTAAACAGCAGCAGCGGCACTACAATGACTGTTGAAAACGCAACCAGAAGTCTTTTTCGAAATGTCATGTCCTATTACTCCGTTACGGGAACAGCAGGCGGTCATTTGATCTTCTTCACATCCTCGCTGTTGCTCTCGCTGATGATATAATGAGGTCTGTTTTTGACCTCCAGATAGACCGTCGCCAGGTACTTGCCGATAATGCCCAGGCACAGCAGCTGGATTCCTCCGATAAATGTAATAATACAGACCGTAGAAGCCCAGCCGGCGACCGGATCCCCGAACAGGAGCCTCCGCACCACGATAAACAGGATCGCCAGAAATGAGACAAACGTCATCAGCAGCCCGAACCAGGAGGCGATGTCCAGAGGTACATGTGAAAAATTGACGATTCCATCAATGGCATAGTTGAACAGGCTCCAGAAATTCCACTTAGTCTCTCCGGCAACTCTCTCGACATTTTTATAAGGCATCCAGTAGGTCCTGAAACCGATCCATCCGAATATACCTTTGGAAAAACGCTTTGTCTCGCTCATGGCAAGGATAGCATCCACCATCTCCCTTTTCATCAGCCGGAAATCCCTGGCTCCGTCAACGATATCCGCATCGGAAATGCGGTTGATCAGGCCATAGAACCTCCTTGCAAACCAGCTGCGGATCGGCGGCTCTCCTTCCCGGCTCACTCTCCTTGCCGCAACGCTGTCATATTCCCCGCTCTTGATGAGCCGGTACATCTCCGGCAGAAGATCCGGCGGATCCTGCAGATCAGCATCCATAACGGCGGCGTAATCTCCCTGCACATGGCAGAATCCCGCGTACATGGCAGCCTCTTTTCCGAAATTTCTGGAAAAGCTGAAATATTTGACCGTGGAGTCTTCAGCCGCCAGTTCGCGCATAACTTCCAGAGTCTTGTCTTTGGAGCCGTCATTGACGAGCAGAAGCTCAAATCTGCAGTCCGGCATGCTTTCTTCGGTTTTTTTGACTGCCTCATGAAACAGTCTCAGCGATTTCTCTTCATTGAAACAAGGTACAATAATGCTGATTAAATCGCTCATTTTTCTCTCCCGACTATGTAAAAATGCTGCTGAATTCTTTATTTCTTTTGTCGCTTTCTTCCGCAGCAATTAACGTAATCCTCTTCGTCAGCTGCCGTTTTCAGTTCCCGGGGACGGCAGAATTTTATTGCCGTTTTCTTCCCGCTGCCACAGCCGTCTCAGCCAGAAACAGCAGGATACCGATTGCCGAGATCACCGCTCCGGGTATCAGCCCGGGGGTAGTATATCGAAGCTCGATCTCATGCCTGCCAGGCTCCAGAACAATGGCCGAAAACATTGTATCCGCCTTCAGGAGAGGCCGCTCCTCACCGTCCACATATGCGCGCAGTCCTCTGCAGCATGGAATCTGAATGCAGAGAATCCTGCTCTGAGGCAGTATGACGGTGCCTGTGATTCTGTCCGTCGCCCCGCTTCCCGGCAGTTCATGGAAATCCGTATCTTCCAGGACATACCGGCGCAATTCCTCTGCCTGCATGGGATAATTCTCCATCGGCTGCCCGATCACCTTCATTTCTTTAAATGTATAGGTGCCTTTTCTGGAAAAAGAAAGCTTCAGTTCTGACAAAGAATCCTCGGAGTACCCGCAGCAGCTCAGAAAATCCGACCTTCCAGTCTTCCAGGGATTATCCTCCAGTGTGTACTCCACCTTTTTAGTCGAGACCGTATGCCCGTCTTTCTTTGCCTTCACCTGTATCTTCACAGGCTCGCTGATGGGATAAGCTTTGGCTTCACTGGCTCCACTGCTTTCTTCTCCGCCCGCCGGCGCCGCATAGCCGACTCCTGTCAGCAGCAGGCTGACTTCTCTCTGAGAGGTATCTTCAGTCTCCAGCACCAGGTCTGCCTCCGGATCATTGACAAAGATCTGTACAGCCCCGTCTTTTCCGGTTTGGATTTCTATCCCCTTCTCTGCATGAAAGGTAAAAGGAATTTCCTCAGAAGTAAAGACAATCTGTCCCGAATCCCCTGAAGCACCTGAACCGCCTGAATTGCTTGAGGCAGCTGAATCACTTGAAGCAGCTGAATTGCTTGAGGCAGCTGAATCGCTTGAGGCAGCTGTATCGCTTGAGGCAGCTGTATCTCCTGAAACGCCTGCAGCTGCGGAATTACTCGCGGAACCAGTACTTTCTTCCTGAAGCCCGGATTCATGCAGACCTGTCTCCTGCAGTCTCAGCTCACGCAGGCCTGTTCCCTGCAAAACCTGCTCTGTCTGGTCCGTCTCGTCTGTATCCAGCACGACACCCTGCATCAGGGCCTCCTGCCGGTGTGGAATTGACAAGCTCTCATAGGTTTCCCTGGAAATATAGTTCCCGGTCGTAAATCCCAGTGGCAGTGCGTACTGGTTTTCATAGACAGAAAAAGCAAAAACAGGCAGAGGCTCTCCCTCTTTTTCTGCGAAGAGGTCCCGGTTATCGTAATGAAGCCCCTCACACTTTATATAGCCGTAGGGGAGCAGGGATCCGTCACTGCGAATATAATAACGTACTCCCGCAATCTCATCCGGGAAGGTGCGGTTATCGATGTTGTCATAGAGATGGACCATACCGTTTCCCTGTCCGGTCTCTGTGAAAAACTGCTCGATCCCGCTGTCAGAGAGGCTCCAGTAATACTGTGTGTTGGATACGTCGTGCAGGATGGAAAAGTTGTTGGCGAGATTGCTCCCCGAATAGCGGTAAAAAGAATCGTTTCCGATCAAAGCCCGTATTCCGGCGGCATCAGAGGCTTTCATCGCTTCTATATACCGCTCCGAGTGATATTCCTCCATACTGCTGTTCATTCTTCCCGGAACAAACTCAACATATCCGTGAATCAGCTCCGTCAGCAGAATCACTGTGATGAGGACACAGCTCCGAAGCAGACAGAACAGGCTGCATCCTTTTTCCGGTTCTTGGCCGGAAGAGCTGAATGTCCGTCCTCTTCCTTTTTCCACCGCCCTCAGTCCCATGATCACAAGGACAGTCAGGATACCCAGAAGAAGCTCTGCCAGAGTACTTCTGGAGGCTCCCGCGGTCATCAGGACCGCCCCGTAAATGACAAGGCCTGCAGCCAGAACAGCTCCCTTTTTGAGGGAAATCCCCTCAAGAGAAGGAATCATGACCGCAGTGATATAGCCTGCCAGCGCGGCAAAAGCCCAGATCCACCGGTTTGCCGGATATGAAAAGCCGTTCAGAGCCATGCCGGCAAAAGGCAGGGCTGTCAGCAGAAGCATACCCCCGAAGGCAGCCTTCAGGCCCGTATGCTTTTTTGCCTTCCTGCAGGACTTCGTTTGATCCGCGGATTGGATGCCAAATGATTTTTCCCCGTCGGACTTTTCCCCGTCGGATGAATCTTTTTCCCCTTCAGGGCTTACTTCCGCGGTGCTTTCCCCCGCGTTCAAAAACAGGAGAAGCACGCTGATCAGGCCGACCGCCCCGAAGCCCATACAGGTCCATTTATCGAGGGTCACGTCCGTCCCGAAAGCGATAAATGCTTCGGGAAGGCTTTTATAATAGGAAAGCGCATAGAAGGCTTCCCTTGCGGTCTCCTTGGAGACTCTCGGATCCTGTGCAAACCGCAGGAGAATGGGCAGCAGAAAGCATGCTCCCATGGCGGCTCCCAGGACTGCCCTTCCGGCGAACTTAAGCGCCAGGCGTCCCATCTTTGCCAGAGCTTTCCCGACACCTGCGGATTCCGGCTTAATCTGCATATCCGGCTTAACCAATATATCCTGCGTAACCGATATATCCTGTGTATCCGATATATCCTGTGTATCCGATATATCCTGTGTATCCGATATATCCCGCGCATCCGGCTTATCCGATATGTCCTGTGTGTCCGATATATCCCGCGCATCCGGCTTATCTGATATATCCGGCTTATCAGCTCCTGCAGGGTTCTTTCTCCCTGCCGCAATCGCTGGAAACAGATACAGATCCATTGCGCGCCATACCGCGTAGATCACGATCATCACTACCAGCATGTAGAAAAAATAAAAATTGCTGATGCAGGACAGAAAAACCGCAGCTGTAAAAGTCCTTCCCCTTTCACCCCGGAAAATATGCTCTGCCCCCAGAAGGAGGAGCGGAAACCAGATCATAGCATTCAGAAAATAGGGATGGCGCATGCCGAACATGACAAAGCTGCAAAATACATAGACCAGGGTCCCGCAGAGATTGCCGGTCAGATTGCTGTGTCCCATGTACCGGCAGTACCTGTCAAAGCAGAGTCCGGCCAGATACATCCTGACCGGAATCATGACGTCGTGAAAAACCAGCATATACTTCTGGGGTACCAGGACAGCCGGCAGGCTGAAAGGATCTCCGATCACATAGTACTGCAAAGTTGTGAAAAGATCCGATCCATAGCCCATGTGCAGGTTAAAGGTCGGAAACGCAGGATGCCCCGACAAAATGCTTTCCAGGACAGCCCGCCCCCACCTCGCGTAATAGCTAAGTGCCGTGAAGTGCTGGGAAAGTCCGTCTCCTTTCCAGACCATTCTCTTTCCAGTCATGGGAAAGTACCGGAAAACCAGTACTCCAGACAGAATAAACAATATTGTATAAGCCAGCAGAAAAATTTTATACTGCTGTACCAGTCTGTTTTTTTTCATATAATCTTGTCGCTGCCCGGCCCTGCTGCTCACGATTCTTTGCCCGACTCATCCCTTGCTTCATTCGGTTCCTCTGGAGAAGCGGTAAACGCGGATATTCTCTCTGATGAAGCGGGTGCCGCCGCGTTCTCGTCTTTTCCGGCTTCCCCGGAAGGAATAAAGGCGGATACTCTCTCTGATGAAGCGGGTGCCGCCGTGTGCTCGTCTTTTCCGGTTTCTCCGGAA
>Ga0256407_10003674_pt1 | contig 26868 bp, 21 predicted proteins | sample RumenRJG_04DNA_FD_193489 | JGI IMG/M metagenome (GOLD analysis project Ga0256407, IMG submission 193489) | Bovine rumen microbial communities from Lethbridge, Alberta, Canada - RJG_04 | ecosystem: Host-associated > Mammals > Digestive system > Stomach > Rumen | place: Canada: Alberta... | reverse complement strand
TGGAGTTCATACAATAAAACGCATTGCCATTGCCTTTGCAGGACCTTTTTTTAACCTGCTTTTTGCGTTTATCGGCTACACTATTATTGCTTCCATTGGATATTCATATTATTCATATTCAAACAGAATTAAGCTTGTTACAGAAACTTACCCGGAAATCCACAGTGCAGCAGCAGATGCAGGTCTACTTTCCGGCGATAGAATAATTCAGATTAACGGGGAAAAAATTGAAAACTTCAGGGACATTATTGAAGAAATTGGTACCCGTCCAGATGAAAACATAACTGTAAAAGTCCTTAGAGACGATGAAGAAAAAAATTTCAGTTTCAGGACAGATTTAGATAAGTCAAACGGAAGCGGTAAAATCGGCGTAATGTCTTTTGATAGTGAATATGCAAAATATGAAGCCAAACGGTATTCGTTTTTTCCTGCATTAGGACAGGGTGCCTTGGAATGCGCTAAAACAATAAAACTTACCGCAAAAGGCATTTTTACACTTTTTAAGGGTGTAGACCTCAAAAATTCTGTTTCAGGGCCGGCCAGAATAGCAGACATGATTGGAACCGTTCTTAAAGAAAGTTTTTCAGATGGATTAAGGACTGGAATTGTAAATATGTTTTACTTCTGCGGAGCAATCAGCATTTCCCTGTTCATTATGAACCTTCTACCCGTGCCAATTCTTGACGGCGGACTTATTCTTTTTGCATTGATTGAACTTATTTTCAGGAGAAAAATTTCTCCAAAAGTGTTATATTACATTCAGTTTGCAGGAGTTGCATTTATTGCACTACTCTTTTTTATTGGACTAAATGGAGATATTAATTATTTTTGGAATTTAATAAAGGGAGCAAAATGAAAAGAATTCTTACAGCAGTTTCAGCATTTATCCTTACTGTAGCAGTTTTACCTGCACAGTCACATATTTCAACACAGGCTCACCAGGAAGAAGTTTCTACAATTATTCCTGCTTCTGACAGCGGTGAATTCGAACAGTCATATTTCAGTGTCGGAAAGGACGGTTTTTTAATCAAATGGTCCGGAGATGATCAGGGAGAACACTATCAGATTACAGACCTTGAAATAAAAATGGCGGTTGTTTCACCGAATAAAAAGGAAATCGCAGTATATGAAACTGACGGCGGAACAACCAACAGGGTTTCTGTATGGAACTGGGATACACTTTCAAGAAAATATGCAAGGCGCTTTTCTGATTCAATCACTTCCCTTTCCTATTCAAAAAAAGGAACTTATCTTATAGTTGGAACAGCAACTGTTGACGGTGCGGTTTTCATAAATGCCCAGTCTGGAGCTGTAATCAATAAAATTTCGGATTCTACAGGGATTATAAATTATGCTACTACAAGCGAATCTGAAAAAACTGCTGTAATGTATTCACCGGCAGGAAATCTTTCTTACTTCAACCTTACAACAGGAAGACTAAAACAGAAATTTACGACTATCCAGGGACTTTCACAGACAGTTTTGTTCAACAATTCGCTTTATCTTGCAGGCGTTGTTGATGACACAATCTACGTATGCCATGCACTTACAGGTAAAATTCTTAAGACGGTTCAGGCTGAAAGTCCGATTATCCTTACTTCTGAAAATGATTCAAGCCTTTTCTACATGGAAAACAACGGAAAAGGCCAGTATATATTTGAAAAACTTGAAAATGAAAACAATCAGGGAATGACGCCGCCTAGAATCATAAAGAATATGAAAGGGCCTAGAGGCAACGAGCGTATTGTATGCGGAACCAAGATGGATAACAGCATCATGTTAGGTTCTAAATCAGGAGCTGTATACAAAATGTCTGCTCAACCGGAAACAGAAGTTGAACAGATTCCTCTTCTTACAGAAAATACTTATGATAAAATTCTTGATATGTGCCCTTATGGAGAAGATTTTTACTTTCTTACACGAAATGCAATATACAAATCTTCTTATGACACAGGAATTGTAAACAGACTTGGAACAAATCCTAATCAGACTCAGATTATTTCTTATGGAGATAAGGTAATTCTCTGGTCAAAGGGAACAAAAGAAACTGTTCAGCTTTACGATTATTCAAAACCTGAAATTACTGATCTGTTTACACCAAAAACATCGCTTCAGTCTGTCCGGCTTTTTGGAAACATAATTGTAGAAATGGAAAGTAATTCCTATGTAAACACTTACAACATGGACACAAAGGAATACACCCAGGTTTATGCAGGTGCAGGACTTCAGGATGCCGTAATAATGAATGACGACAAACTTTATGTAGCAAAATCATATGCAACAAATCCAAAATCTGCCCTTCTTTGTGTTGATACAACTACAAAGGAAACAGTTCCAATGAACCTTACCGGAAACGTTTCTTTTGCCCTTTCTGTAAACGGAAACGATATTTACGGAATCAACATTATTTCTGAGGGACAGGCAAGGAAAACGACTGTATTTAAATTCAATACAGTTTCAAAACAGACAGTTTCAATCCTTAAATTCAATGATGAAGATCCGGATGCATTTACATACCTAAAATATCCGTTCCTTTACACAAATATTGGAAAGGATACTATAAGATCCTGTAACCTCAGTCTGAGCAAAAACTTTGCATTCAGACGCTCTGCCAGCCTTCCTATAAAAGTCTGCCAGAATGCAACAAGAGTTGTAATTCTTAACAAAGATGGAAGCATAAGCTGGTACAACAGCGATCGTCCGCCGGTTCTTGCAGACTGGTACCTTACAAAAGATGGCCAGTGGTTTGAATTCTAAAAGAATGGTTCCGTTATTCAGACAGAAGTTTTTTGTATATTGAAATGTATTTTTCAGCTGATGCACTCCAGCTGAAATCGGAAGACATTCCGTTATGCTGCATTTTACGTACAGCCGCTTTATCTTCAAAAACGCTTAAAGCCCATTTTACCGTGTTATAGACGGCATCCGGAGTAAGATCATAATATTTAAATCCGGTTGCTTTGTCTGGATTGTCAGCCCAGCTTATTACGGTATCATCAAGGCCGCCTGTTGCCCTTACAACAGGAATCGTTCCGTAAAGCATTGAATAAATCTGATTTAGACCGCACGGCTCATATTTAGACGGCATAAGAAATAAATCTGAACCGGCCTCAACAATATGACTGATTTTTTCGCTATACCCTATATATGAGCCGAAATTTTCGAAGCGGCCGGTAAGGCTATGAATTTCATTTTCGCACCATTTTTCTCCGGAACCGACAACAACAAACTGCGCATTAAAATCTGAACACATTCTATACATTGCTCCATAATACGGAGCAAAAAGTTCAGCAATTCCCTTCTGTTCAACAAGACGGCATATTATACCGATTACAGGTACATCCGGATCTGTTTTTAATCCGAATGTTTTCTGCAGAACTTCCCGGCAGATTCTTTTACCGGTAAGGTCATCCTTTGAATAATGGACAGGAATGTACCTGTCAGTTAAAGGATTCCATTCCGTGCTGTCTGCTCCATTAACGATTCCTTCAAAAACATCACTCATTCCGCGTAAAATGCCGTCCAAACCAAATCCGCCCTGTGGAGTCATTGCCTCTTCCATGAACTTTTTTGAAACCGTAGTTATAAAATCTGAACTGCATATTCCAGCCTGAAGAAGATTAATGCCTCCAAAGCGGGCCAGATGACAATCATATTTACAGGATTCTGGAAGGCCTAAAAGCCGGTAAGCTGCATCCGGATATGAGCCCTGATACCCAAGATTGTGAATTGTAAAAACAGTTTTTGTATGCGGGAAATTTTTTCTTTCAACCAGATTTAAAATTACAGGTACAAGCGCTGTTGACCAGTCATTTGAATGAATTATGTCTGGTATCCAGTTTATTGAACGGCAAAATGCAAAGGCTGAACGGCTCAAAACAGAAAAACGTAACGGATTGTCATGATAATCAGGCTCATAATCAGAACCGTAAATACCGTTCCTTCCGTAAAGTTTTTCGTTATCTATAAAAATATATTCAAGGGATCCTGATTCATAGAAAACGGAATTCCTTGCCCTGTAAACGTTTACAGTAATTTCAGACCAGCCGGTACTTACCAGGAGAGCAGATTTACAAAGTTCAAGCGAGTCTTTTGAAATACAATAATAGCGCGGAATAAGAATTTTTACTGAATTGCCCTTCAGGGCCAGAGCCCGTCCTAAACCACTTACTGCATCTGCAAGCCCGCCTGTCTTTGCAAACGGACTTGCTTCTGCCGAAACAATCAGAATATTCATAAAAGAATTTCCTGCCTGAATTAACTGAGTTTAAGGTTTACGCACCTGCCTGTACAGCAGTCTTAAATGCTTCTTTTGAATTTAGGATTGTAGATTCTGCAACACAATAAGAAATTCTGAACCAGCCCTTTCCTGCAAAACCGGTTCCCGGAGCACAAAGAATGTTAAATTTCTTTAGATGAGCACAGAAAGCCATGTCATCATCGTTCCAGCCGTCCGGCACCTTTACAAATAGGTAAAAGGCTCCCTGAGGTCTTGCATATTTCAGACCTGCATAATCCATAACTTCCATGATTTCCTTACATCGCTTTTCGTAAAGGGAATAGTCGCATTTTGCATTCCAACTTCTAGCAATAACTTTCTGGAAAAATGCCGGCGCATTTACAAATCCAAGTACCCTTGTACAGAAAATACATGCGCTTACCATAAGTGCTGCGTCATCTGCGACAGGGTTCACCGCAATATAACCGATTCGTTCCCCCGGAATGCTCAGATTTTTTGCAAAGGAAGTTACAACAACAGCATTTTTATAAACCGGAAATACAGAAGCAACCTTTGCATTTCCATAAGTAATTGCGCGGTATGGTTCATCACAGATAATGAACGGATAGCGGCCTGTTTTTTTGCCGTGTTCAGAAAGAACTTCTGCAAGGCTTTTAATTTCTTGTTCGGAATAAATCTTTCCAGTAGGATTGTTTGGAGAATTTATAATTATGGCAGCCGTTTTTTCAGAAAGCGCACTGCGGATATTTTCCACATTCAGGCTGAAATCTTCATTTGTCTTTACAGGAATAATTTCCCCGCCATGATTCCGAACATAATGATTATATTCTGCAAAATACGGACATGGAGCAAGAACTTCATCACCTTCATCAACAAGAGCCTTTATTACACAGTTAAGGGCAGCGGCAGCGCCAACAGACATTACAATATTTTCGTAGCCGATTTCAATGCCCTGTTCAATTGAAGTTTTTTCAGCCATTGCCTTGCGGGCTTCCACATATCCGGGATTAGGCATGTAGCCGTGGCACATGTGACTTGTATCAAGAGCAACATCCTTTATTGCATTTATGACTTCTTCAGGCGGATCAAGATCTGGGTTTCCAAGGCTGAAGTCATAGACATTTTCTTCACCGAATTTTTTCTTAAGAAGGATACCTTCTTCAAACATTTTTCTTATTACGCCGTTAGCAGGACTTTCAATAATTGATTTTATTTTCTTTGATATCATAATAAATTCATTATATCATTTCTTTTTATTATGTAAAACTTCCATATTCATTTTAGCAGCAGATTTTATAATATTGATAAAAAAATCGAATAGCGATATATTTAAAATATGAATAAAACAACTTTTTTTGCATTAGCACTTGTAGCGCTTACAGCAGTTTCTGCGGCAGCGCTTCCTTTTAACGACAAACTTTCTGCCGAAGACCTTGAAACAATCAACAAAGGCGAAGTTCTTATCAAGAGCATCGACAAATATAAGAACATGTCAATCGACAGTGACAATCCGGGAGCAGAACGAGTCCGTCTTATCGTTAATAATCTTAATCCAAATTATCTTGCAGAAATCATTCAGGTTAAACCAATCAAGGGAAATGAAGACCTTGACGTAAAAATTTCAGCAGTTCTTGAAGATGTAGAATCTTACGCAGGCATTCCGTACTGGTCAGTTTACCACAACCGCTATTTTAATCTTTATGATACAGCAAAAATCAACAGCATAACAGAAGACAACAACTCCAAACTGATTGATTCAACAATTGATATCGGACCGTTCGGACTGACAAATGTGCCGATTTATATTGAAAAAAATGATAATTTTCTTCTCTATCAGATGACAAACAACCAGAATTTGAACCACATGGGTATCACCTGTGTACAGAAAAAGAACATGAAGTCACTTATCCTTCTTTTTAAGGACGGCGACAACTGGTTCCTTTACGGAATCGGTGCCGTAAAGGCGCCAAAACTTGCAATGTTTGAAAAACGAATTGAACGTTCTTTCATAAACAAAACAAAGACATTCTGTTCTTATGTATTCTCTAAGATTTAATCTAAAATCTTAGGCTGAAAAACATGAATTCCCCTGTACTGACTTTCTGTTCAGTAAAAGGGGATTTTTTTTATTTTAAACTTTCGTAAGTAATAGTCTTTCTTAAAAACTGCCGTTCAGTTTCTTTCTTTCCGTATTTTTCAACTACAGTAGGATATTCCTTAAAAAGAGAGCGGCCAAGTGCAATTCCTTCTGTATTGAAGTCAAAACCTACAGCATTCAGAATAGTCGGCATAAGGTCAAAAGATGAATAGTCTCTTGCCCTGTTTAATCCCGAAGTTTCTGCTATAGGATTTATGTATACATTATAGACCCGGCGCATGGAATCAATCTTAGAAGAAGGAACAGCACTAATTTTTCTGATAAAATTATTAAGCGGCGCATCAAGATATGCGTGGTCTCCGGTAATTACAATTGTTGTGTCCTTCGCCCACTCCTGCTTTTTTATCCAAGCAAAAAACTCTCCTACCTGACGGTCGCTGCAGTCAAATACATTTTCAATCTGCGAAGGATAAATATTCCTGCATTTTTCGCATTTGTATCCGTTCGGAAAATGAGTATCAACCGTAAGCATGCTGAACGAAAATTTTTCTCCGGAAGCCGCAAGTTCTTCCAGCTCAATTTTAGCCATTTCGTAAAGCTTCTGGTCTTCAAATCCCCAAAAAACCTGATAATCTTCCGGAATCAGTTTATGCTTCTTGTAATAGTTTATGTCATGCACTTCAACACTGTGATTTTCAAGAATAAGGTCGCGGTTTTCAAACTGCTTTTCAGAGCCCATTGCAAAAACATTCCTGTACCCCTGCTCAGATAGATAATCGTACAGCGACTTTGTCTTCGCAAGGCACTTCATGTTGCCATCTGAATCCTGCGAAAATGGAAGAAAATAAGGCACAGCCAATGTCTTAGAAAGAATTCCTGCAGAAGTCCAAGCAGTAGCCTCAAGATTTTCAAGACCTCCGTTTCCCGACAAAGAGCCGAAAACCGTATTTTCAGAAGCAATTTGCGTAAGTTCAGGAATCAGGTTGTATTTTAAGATTCCGCCATGTTCAACATCAGAAAAAGAACCTTCCATTGATTCAAGAAAAATATAGATAAGGTTATTCGTCTTTCCATAAGGAGCAGAAAGAGAAACACTTTCGTACGGAATAAAATTTCCATCATAAAAATCAGACTGTTCAGGTGCCTTATTTACAAGAGAATTGATGTAAATGTATTTCCAACCTTTATTAAAGACAAACGTAAATGCAAGCGAAAAAACAAAGCAGAAAAACGTAATTAACAAAGATTTTTTTGAATCAGGCATGACCTTCTTTTTAAGGTAAAATCCCAGACGAACAAAAAAATACACAAGATAAATCAGAATGGAAGGAAGTACAAATCCTAAGAAAATCGAAAGCCCGGTTCCAGAATCATGCCCAGAGGTATCTGCAGAAAGAACAAAGAATACATTCCACTGTTTTTGCATAGGATAATTGGCATCTGCCCACGGATTAACCAGCATAAAAAGCCAGAACGCAATAAAAAAAACATCAGATAAAGCAAGCAGAAGGACAGATTTAAACTTATTAGACATAAAATTATTATATCACGTTTGAGAAATAAATGAAAAGATGTCGTAAGCACTATTTTAATCACGCAGTTTGCTAAAAAAACGCGAAAAAAAAACTCCTGCAGCAAAAAATCTGCCACAAGAGTCTTTCAGACATAATTATAAACTAAAGAATGTCTTTCATAAATTCTTCAAGTTTTACACAGAATGCCTTCATTTCATGCGGCTGAATATCGCCGATGTTTGCAATTCGGAATGTATTTATATTGCCGAGTTTTCCTGGGTAAATTGTAAATGCATATTTCTTTGCAAAATCATGAAGCGCTTCAAAGCTGTACTTATCAGATTTAGGTTCAAGAATTGCTGTAATAAGGTGACTTTGATTTTCTTCCTTTACAAGCATTTCAAGACCTAGCTTCTTTACAGTTTCAACAAGAATCTTCCAGCATGCAATGTAGCGTTCAGCCCTCTTTTCAACAGTTTCAACCTTTGTTTCAATGATTGCCTGTCTTAAAGCATAGAAAGTCTGAACAGGAGGTGTAAAGCGTGTCTGGTGAGTCTTCTGGAAATACTGATACTGATCCCAAAGATTCAGGTAGTAATTGCGGATAGGAATATTCTTTGTAGCTTCAAGAGCCTTTTTGTTACAAATAACAAAACCTACACCAGCCATACCCTGAATATTCTTGTTAGAAGTTGAAGCAATAAAATCAACTCCAATATCCTTAAGATCCATAGGAATTCCGGCATAAGCAGAAACAGCATCAAAAATTGTTGTCATTCCGTATTTTTTTGCCATCTGACAGATATCCTTGATTGGATTCAAAAGACCAGTTGTAGTCTCGTGATAAACACCTGCAAGATGAGTATACTTACCGGAAGCAAGAACCTTTTCAAGAGCCGCAAGATCAATCGGCTCATAAGTAGAACTTTCAAAAACGTCAAAATTCAGCTTGTGAACGCCGGCAATTTTTGCAAGCCTGTTACCGTAAGATCCGTTATCAATCACAAGAAGCTTTCCGTCTTCCGGAACAACAGAACAAACCATTGCTTCATCAGCACCAGTTCCAGAACAGCCGAACATTACAGTTGTATATTCTTCAGGATCAGCAACAAAACGTGTAAGTTCGGTTGCACACCATTCCATAAGGTCGCCAAACTCATATTCACGCGGGCAGATATCGCTCTGAACCTGTGCATACTTTACGCTGTCAGTAGTAGTAGCCGGCCCTGGATTCAAAAGAACTTCGCGACGGATAGAATAAAGCGATTCATTTTCCTTAATGCGCGGCCAGATCTGTGTAAGCGCACGGTCAAGCATTGATTCATCATCAATTTCAGTCCATGCATAGTATTCAACCTTATGAACGTAAACCGGTTCGCCAGAAACGCTGACCTGCTTCAAAGCCGACTCGTAATCAAGCTTAATCAAATCTGCAGACGACTTATAATAGGCCATCATTTTTTCAAGGCATGCCTTAGAAATTTTAGTAATTCCAACAAGTTCTCCGGCCGGTTCAGGAATAACAGATTTATCCTTGCTTACATCATTCAAAACGCCGTCTGCATCAGCAGCAAGATAAACTTCGTCGTGGCTGTTAGATTTTCCGCTTGCAAGAATTACGTTTGCTCTCTGTTCATTCTGAAGTACCGTAAGTCCAACAGAATCATAAATCAAATCACTTTCAAGAAGAATAAAATCGCCCTTAATATAAGGAACGCAGACTTCAAGAGTTCCCATGCTGCTTGTATTCGCATAGTTTTCATTCTTTACAGTCTTAATCACATGATATTTCTTTGCAAGTTCGTCATAATATTCAGAACAGTGACCGGTTCCAATAATGATTTCTTCAATTCCGGCAGCGATAAGCTTCTGCACAGAACGTTCAACCATCGGAACACCGTCAATTTCAATAAAACCTTTTGGCATAAGTTTAGTTCTGTCACCAAATCGAGAGCCAAGCCCGCCCGCTACAATTACAGCCTGTCTAATCATATACGCTCCAATATTTTATATATAAAGGGGAAAAGCCTTTCCCCTGCGTCACACTTCGTTGTGCCGCACCCCATTCGCCTGGGGAAGAATCCCCAAGCCCCTCTTTTATGAATTCAGGAAGCTCATAAGGGCAATCTTATTTTCTTTAGGAGTGCTCTTAGGACGGCCTAAATCTTTTCTTGCTCCCTTAGTTACAAGAACTTCTACAAAAGTGAGTTTCGACTTTGATTCAGAGTCATTCAATGCAGCATCAAGTTCTTCAGGAGTTTCTACCTTTAGGACATTTTCATAGCCACATCCGGCAGCAATAGCACAAAGGTCAATCTGACGTCCAACAGTAGGCTGACCGCCAACGCTGTCGTGAGCACCGTTGTTCAATACAAAATGAATCATGTTTGAAGGAGCACGGGTTCCGATTGTAGCCATTCCGCCCATCTGCATGATAGAAGCTCCGTCGCCGTCAATACAGTAAACCTGCCGGTCTTTTTTCTGCATTGCAATGGAAAGAGCAATCTGGCTTGCGTGTCCCATTCCTCCTACAGTAAGGAAGTCTTTTTCGTGGCTCATTCCATGCTTATCGCGAAGTTCATAAAGTTCGCGGCTTGCCATACCGGTTGTAGAAACAAAGGCTGTGCTTTCATCTGCAGAAAGCATGATTTTTTCAATTGCTTCTTCCCTGGACATTTTTCCGTCTACAGGAATGTTGTTTACAAGCTTGTAGTCATCAAATGTTCCCTTGCGGATTACAAACGCATACTGAGCGTTGTTTTCACGGATGTAGCTGTATGCCTTTTCAAACTGAGCAGGAAGATCTGCTTCGTTTTCAGAAAGAACCTCATAAGGAACTTTCATTGCATCAAGAAGTTCGCATGTAACTTTTCCCTGCTTTACGTGCTGAGGTTCGTCATGAACACCAGGTTCTCCGCGCCAGCCGATTACAATCAGCATCGGAATTGAATATACATCAGGATCCGCAATGGAAAGAAGTGGGTTTACCATGTTTCCTTCCCCGGAATTCTGCATATAAATCATAGGAATTTTTCCTGTTGCAAGGTGATATCCTGTTGCAAGTGCTGTTGCACTTCCTTCATTTGCAGAGATTATATGTTTTTCTGCAGGTGCATTGTCTGTAACATACGCACAGAAATTTTTCAAAAGAGAATCAGGAACCCCCGCAAAAAAATCAGTTCCATTCTTCATCAATAAATCATAAAAATAAGACGGTCGAATCATTTCTTTTTCTCCTGATCAAAAGCAGCCGTGCTGCTTTTTGTGTACAGCGGCATGGATGCAATTTTTATTTAGTACCTGGGATTAATTCCAGAATCTGCTTGATTGGCATGCAGTCGTCGTTTACTTCGAGGCTACGTTCTGCCTTAAGGATTTTTTCTGCAACGCGCTGCATTGCAGGATAACTTGCACGAAGCATGTGGTTAGCATAAATAATGATGTTTGCGCCCCATTCTGCAAGTTCATCTTCTGTAAACTGATTGTAAGTTGTAGGAACCAGAACAATAGGAATACCTGAATATTCCTTTCTGAATTTCTGGCAGAATTCCTTTATGTCTTCTCCAGACTTGTCCTTTGAGTGAATCATAACACCGTCTGCACCAGCCCTTACAGCCGCATAAGCCTTAGTCAGGGCTTCTTCAACAGAATATCCGGCAATAATTTCTTCAATTCTGGCAATAATCATAAAGTCTTTAGTAACCTGAGCTTTTTTGCCGGCAGCAATCTTTTCGCAGAATTCTTCTTCTGTTGCAAGAACCTGTTTTGCTTCTGTACCAAAAAGGGAATTCTTCTTAAGTCCTTTTTTATCCTCAATGATGACGGCACTTACACCGTTTCTTTCAAGAGTTCTTACAGTAAATACAAAGTGTTCCGGAATGTCACCAGTATCGCCATCATAAATAATAGGTTTTGTAGTACATTCAAGGATGTCTGTAAGGCTCTGCATACGTGTTGTAAGGTCAACAGCTTCAATATCAGGCTTACCTTTAGAAGTAGAATCTGTAAGGGAAGATGACCACATTCCGTCAAACTGATGAAGACCATCTTCTTTCATTACCTGTGTATTTTCAACAATAAGGCCGCTCAAACCGCTGTGGGCTTCCATAATCCTTACGATTTTTTTAGCACTGATAAGGCGTCGAAGAGTTGCACGGCGTACGTCCGGTGTTGTTCCAATAGAAGAAGCATTTTCTGCAAGGGCTGTTGAATTAATTCCCTGTGTATAAGGAATTTCAATGACTTTTCCGCCCCATTCCTTCATGGCTTCAAAAACTTCATCACGGATTTTTGAAAGGTAATTTGTCTTCCAGTCATCTCCGTGAATCATAAATTCAGGCTTAAGACTCTTAATATTTGGAACATAACTCCAGTCATCCTGAGGAATAACTTCTGAAACATTTTTGATGTTTTCTACAACAGCCTTTCTCTGGTCGTATGTAAGATAAGGCAGGCGCTTGTGATTTACAATTGCCTTGTCTGTAAGAAGACCAACAACTACATCACCGTATTTAGCACCTTCGTTAATGATGTTAATAATTCCAGGATGAATAATGTCTCCTGTAAGTCCAAGATAAACCTTTGCCATAAAAAAACCTCTGAATATTCAAAACAATTTTAAGGTGAAAGCCGGTAAACAGAAACCTCACCTATTTACTTTATACTGCATTTCGCTGTCAAAGTCTATAAAAGATGTTCAAAAAAAATAAAAAATTATAAATTTTGAACAAAAACATGCAAAAAAGTGCTAAAAATATTCATTTTTTTTAATTTTTATTATAAAATTGAACACATGTTACAGGAAAAAGAATTTCATGTCCTTGCAGCCTTTGAGTCAGCAGAAAAGACACCTACCCAAAGACAGCTTGCAAAAGAAACCGGATACTCAATTGGAACCATAAACGGAATATGTGCCTCACTTGAAGAAAAGAATTTCCTTAAAGACGGAAAACTCACTCAGGCAGCACTTGAAGCCCTTGAACCATACAGGGTAAAACGAATCATCTTTATTGCTGCCGGCTTCGGTACAAGGCTTGTTCCAATTACACTTAATACTCCAAAGCCGCTGGTGCGCGTAAAAGGCTCAAGAATAATAGATACAATGATTGATGCAGCTGTTTCTGCCGGAATAGAAGAAATAATAATTGTACGCGGTTACCTTAGCGAACAGTTTGACCAGCTCCTGTACAAATATCCGAACATAAAATTCATAGAAAACCCAGCCTACAACGAAGCGAACAACATAAGTTCAGCAATGTGTGCAAGATACCTTTTCAGCAATTCATACATTTGTGAAGCTGACCTGATAATCAAGAACAAAAAACTGATTTCAAAATATCAGTTCAATTCCAATTACTGCGGCGTAAAATGCGAGCGAACGGATGACTGGTGTCTTTACGTTTCAAAGGGAAGAATCTCAGGTGTTTCCGTAGGTGGACTTAATGCTTACAGAATGGTAGGCATTTCCTACTGGACAAAAGAAGACGGCAAAAAGCTTGCTGACTGCATGCAGAAAGTTTACGAAATGCCGGGCGGAAAAGAAAAATACTGGGACAGCGTTCCATTGGATGTCTGCAAGGATGAATTCAATCTTTCTGTACGCGAATGCAGTTTTGACGATTTTGTTGAAATAGACACTTTTAACGAACTGAAGGCTTATGATCCGGCTTACGGAGCCTAAAAAAAATATTTAAAAATTTCAAAAAAATGTCAAAATTGCTATTGACCTTTTTTTTGATAATTTATATATTATAAACATCAACACGACATGCGGTAGTCATATAACGGCTCATTATCTCAGCCTTCCAAGCTGATGACGAGGGTTCGACTCCCTTCTACCGCTCTAAAGACTTCTCAGTTTTGGGAAGTCTTTTTTTTTATTTAACTGGATTTTTGTATTTTGGGAGTCGCCCCCTACAGGTTCTGCCATGAAGCCCAGATATCGTGGTCAATTTTCTAAAACAGCTGCCGATTTTTCTACGTGAATTGTCTTCTACAGCTCTAAAGACTGCTCTGTTTTGATTCTGCCTATACGTCGGCTTAATGACAAAAACAGAATCTTTCTATATACTAAAAAATATGAAAAAATTATTTTTAGTTGCATTCATCCTGCTTTTGTGTTCAAATTTTTTTTCGCAGGAAGCATTAAAATCATTTGAAGAAGAATATTATGAATTCCTTTCCCTTACAGGAACAACAAAACGTCCGACTTTGGGCTATAAAACACTCAGCGACTTAAATTGGAACTACTCTTATTCTACCCCGCCATATATCGACGATTTAGAATACATATACAACGATCAGATAAACGAAGATCAGATTGAAGCAACAGAAGAAAAAAAGAAGACCTACATCGATCCATGGAAAAATCACTGTCTTGGACGGAAAAAATCCATAAATGGAAATCCGTTCATCTACTATAAATTTTATGGACCGGAAAATTACAACAGCATAAACTCGGAAACGCCTTTTGGATTTAATGACGGCGCATTATGGCAGGGGAAAGGCTATAACGGAAGTATTTCTACCGGCGCAAGATTTGAGCTGTATGCCTTTGAATTCACATTTAAACCTCAGCTTTCATTTTCCCAGAACAGGGATTTTGAAACAATGGAAGGTGATCAGACATCACAATTCAGCGATAACTACAAATACAATTATTCTTGGGTAAATAGGAATACATTTGACAGAGAATCTTTTTATGGAGATGTAAAAGTCGCAAACTATGCAGGCGGCAACGTAGACATCGTCCAGCGCTACGGTGATTCATCTTTTTTTAACTATGACTGGGGCGATTCAGAAGTACGCTGCACAATCAGAACCTTTACAATCGGTTTTGGAACACAGACTCCATGGCTTGGACCTGCCTATATAAACCCGATGCTGGGAAGCAACAACGCAGCTTCATACCCGAAACTGGATTTAGGCTTAAGACGGACAAAAATATGGATTCCTGGACTAAAATGGTATATTGGCGACATAGAAGCCAGAATCTGGACAGGCCGACTTACTCAGTCTGACTATTACGAAGGAAAAAATTCTGAAAACGAACACAACATGCTGAATGCACTTTCTGTAAGCTACGCGCCTTCATTTATCCCTGGCTTTTCACTTGGAATGAACAGAATTTTCATAACAAAATGGAAGCTTTCAAACCTTAAGTTTCTTGGCCGCCTTTTTACTACAAGCCACGAAAACAGCTACGAAACGGACAATGACGAAGATCAGAAAATTGCTTTCTACGCAGACTGGATTTTTCCACGAATAGGGCTTGAAGTATACGGAGAACTCGGTATAGATGACTTTACATCAAACGAAAAGACAAATCCTTTCCATACAGCAATTTACACTGTAGGCTTAAAGCAGTACATTCCTGTTCCTCTTAAAAAGCTGTTCCCAAAAATGCCTGATTTCATGAACCTTCACAGCGAGCTTCTGTTTGAATGGAACAATTTTGAAATGAGCCAGGACTTTCAGTTTCAGTGGCCATACCTTGGCTACTACTCTCACGGTTCAATCGGCCAGGGATACACAAACAATGGTCAGATTTTGGGAGCCGCAACAAGTACATTCGGCAACAGCCAGTACGTTTCCTATAAGATTTACTATCCAAAAGGAAGCACAAAACTCTACTTCCACCGCTTCTGCCCGAACAATAACTTTACAAATTCACAGTCCGTTCTTTCTTCAAAAAAATTCAGTTCAGACGTAATAACAGCCGGTTCAGAAGATTTTAATTCTGCATACTACGCAAATTACGAGACATATTACGACTTTGGAATTGAAACAAATTTCTTCGTGAACAGAAATATAAACGTAAATGCCGGATTTGACTGGGTAGAAATAATCAACTGGCATTACTGGCAGGGCCGCGAAAAGAGAAACTTAAGGCTTTCATTCGGAATGAAATACAACCTTATGTAATTTTATGAAGAGACAGAATACCCGTCCAGAACTAAAGAATGTTATTTCAAGTGCCTTGGTTGGGGATTTCTTAAAGTATACTGCATCCACCAGATATGAGGGAAATATTTCATAATGAAATGCTTTAAGGAATCTGCATTAAGTTTTTTTACAAGCGACTTGAATTCCTTAAAATTCCGGTGGGTAATGCAAAGATTTATATACCATATGATTTTTTTCTGGTCAAAATCTTTTCTAGAAATTTTCCCCAAGCCGTATAAAGAAATTACATACTCATGAATATCCATTACAGATTTTGCAAAACGGTAAGCCTTGTCAAAATTACCTGAATTACTTATTGAAGAAGATATTACCCGGTATGCTGCAGTCTGCTCATGAATAAAATGACACTTGCAGTGTCTTGAAATAGAAAGCCACATTCCCCTGTCAAAAGTCTGAAACTTTCTTTCAATGTAGTCGTCTATATTGCAGTACTTCTTAAACGATTCCAGCCTAAAAACAATTGTAAGGGCCCCTATAGAAGCAAATCCCATAAGGGCATCATACCACTGGTCATTCTGCCCGGCATCAAAATCCTTTATGACATCTGACTGCTTTACACCGTTTTCATCAATAGTATAATAATCAGTACAAACCAATGAATAATCAGGATTTGCCTCAAGAAATGAAATCTGCTTCTGGAGTTTTAGAGGATCTGTCCATACATCGTCACTTTCCAAAATGGCAATGTACTTTCCCTGTGCCTGTTCAAGAAGAAATTTATAGCTTTTCAAAAGCCCCTGATTTGCTTCATGCGTAAAAATCTTGATTACATCAGGATTTTTTTCTGCAAGTTTCCTTGCAATTGAAAGGGTTCTGTCCGTTGAAACATCGTCATTTATTAAAAGCTCAAAGGCAAAATCAGTTTTCTGTGCAAGAGCCGACTTTACAGCTTCTTCAATAAATTTTTCATGGTTATAAGTCGGCATCAATATTGAAACAAGAGGCTTCATCTTCATTCCTTATTTTACAAGTTCTGTCTTACCTTTTTCAAACTTGATTTTAAAATCACAGTTTTCAAGAGTAGAAAGCCTGTGCGCAATTGCAATAATAGTAATTTGTCCTTTAAGACGAAGGATTGTATCTGTAATGCTTTTTTCTGTTTCATTGTCCAATGCTGAAGTTGCTTCATCAAGAACAAGCACAGTAGGATTCTGATACAGCGCCCTTGCAATACCGATTCGCTGCTTCTGTCCGCCGGAAAGGCGTGCACCCCTGTCTCCTACACGGGTATTTTCCCTGTCTGGAAGTCCGTCAATAAATTCCTTAAGTTCCGCCATTTCCAATGCCTTAAGGACTCGTTCGTCATCAACATCACCTTCTGCAACACCAAAGGCAACATTTTCTTTTATTGAACCATCAATAAGATAAATTGCCTGAGGGACGTAAGAAACATTATTAAGCCAGCCGGAAAGATTTGAATAGATATCTGTTCCGTCTACATATATTCCACCCTCCTGAGGAGGAAGAAGTCCAAGAAGAATATCAACAAAAGTTGTTTTTCCGGCTCCAGAAGGACCAACAATACCTACAAAGCCTCCTTTTGGAATTTCGAATGAAACATTATCAAGAACTTTTGTATCTTTAGAAGGATATGAGAAGGACAGATTTTTAACAGAAATCCTATCATTAAACACAAGCTTTTCACTTGCTTTCTTAAATATCTTCCTTTCGTCCAGGTCCTTAAGAGCCTTAACAGCTATAAAATCATTGAACATTTCATTAAAAAGAGGCATCTTGAATTTATTTGTATTATAAAGACCGATAATCTTATTTATGCTTGGCATCAGACGAACCGCAGCAAGCGCGAGAACACCAAGAGTAGGAATAAGGGTTTCCATATCTGCGTTAAGCATGACTTTTACTGCAATAAGAAGAATAATTCCTCCTATACACAGCATTTCTATAATTGTCTTTGGAATTCTGTTTACAAAAAGGAATTTTGCAGTACTTGAAGCATATTTATCATAATTATATGCAAACTGATTGGTAAAATAGCCCTCTGACTGCATAACCTTTGTTTCTTTTATAGAAAAGAAGCCCTGGTTTATCCATTTACTGCAGCCTACAAGGTACTTATTCTGAATTTCACCTTCTTTTACTACCCTTCGCCTGAAATAATTAAGGATAAACATTACAACCGGTCCAAGGACAAAGACAACAACAAGCCCAAGGAACCAATCCATAAACATGATGAGCATCCAGATTACAAAAATCGTAATAAATTCAGTAATGATTCCAAGAGTATTTATAAGAATATCAGAAAAAACAAAGCTAGGACCTGTACTTACGTTTCTGGAAATAACAGAAATATTTGTATTTACATGATACAAAAACGGCTGGTTCATGTAATAAGTATAAAGGCGCTTTGTATAATCTTTCTGATTATTAGTAGAGAAACGAATTTGAATCTTTGCCTGAATCAAACAGAGCGTATTCTTAAAAATGTAAAAAACAACAATAAAAAGTGAAAATGAAATTATCAAATCCCTATGGGTTGTAATACCAATAGAAATAAGCAGATTATGCAGGCGCTCCCGGTTTTCTACAAGTTCCGGCTTACCTATTACGGCAATAAGAGGATAAAGCAATCCGATACCGACAGCCTCCATTGCTGCACACACAAACATAAGCACAATAAGGCCGACAGTATATCTCATCTGTTTTGGAGTAAGAATCTTAAAAATTTTAAAGAATGACTTCATAATACCTTTCCATTATAGCTCAATTCATAAAAAAAATATAGGAAATTCAATTCTGCGGTATTTCAGGTTTCTTTATGTTAGGATGAAAAAACCGTTAATCCTGCGCAATAAAATTGAATACGTTTTCCGTACATTTCTCCCACGAAATATAGGATATTTTTTTGGATTCAGGGCATCTGCCTTTTTCAAAAAGCTCAATCCACTGTTCAATTTTTTCAGCAAGATTCCTGCCTTCTGTACCAGAAAAATACAACGCATTCTCTCCGGCGATTTCCCTAAAAATCGGAATATCGCGTATTATTAAAGGCTTTCCGTATATAGCAGCTTCTATAAGGGCAAGCCCAAAACCTTCTGTCATCGAAGCAAAAACAACAGCATCACAGGACTGATACAATTCTGCAAGTTCAGAATCACTTATTCCCTGATTGTACCAGAAAAGTTTTTTATTTATGAAAGGGCTGTTTTCTATAAGGGCACGAGCCTTTTCTGCCCTCCAACCATATTTTCCGACAATAGAAAGAGAAACATCCATCCCCTTATCCCAAAGAATAGAGAAAGCTTCTACAGCCTGATCATACATTTTTCGTACTTCAACAGTACTTACCATAAGGAAATTAATTTTTGCAGGCATATTCTGCTTTTTTAAGGAAGATTCTGCTACAGGCTTAAAATCAACTCCCAAGTGAGTATAAGACTTTTTCAGATTCGGATTAGTCTTGAGCCTGTTTTTTTTAATATATTCATTAAAATCAGAAAGCACTGCATTTGAATTACATACAACCCTGTCAGAAAGCGCAAGCTGACGCAGATATTTTTTATAATAGCGAAGAAATTTATACGAACCGTTAAAATCCGGATAAAGAACCGGAATAAGGTCGTGCAGAAAAAAGCATACGCGACAGCCTTTCTGCTTAAGGCGCAAAAAGAAAAGTGAATTAGAATCAATTATTCCCTGAGTTACTTCCGCAGACAGAAAAATATCCCCGGAAGCAGGACAAATGCACTTTCCATCAGAAAGACCGTAAAAACCAAGATACTGCTTTCCAATTACAGGAATGACATCATATTCCTTCTGAACTGCAGGAAGGAACTCCTGAAATTTTGCCACAACCCTGCAAATGCCAGCAAAACGTTCACATTTAGAAAGATATGTTACATCAAGATACAGATTTTTTTTCCGACTGTCAGTTTTCTTCCATAAAAACAATACATAGTGCACAAAAAAAACAAAAGGATCCTTTGCCTTATACCTGTTTGTCCTGAAAAACCTTACAACAGGATGATATAAAAAACCGAAAATGCGCTCAAAAACAGAATAAAAAAATTTAATCATCTTAATTCCTGCTACTCATCAACTTTATTATCGAATTTTGTATATTGAGGGAAGAAAAGCATTTCAATATCGCCTGTTGCACCATTACGCTGTTTTGCAACAATACACTTTGCTTCCTGAACCTGTTTTTCATCCTCCATGATTTTTCGGTCACGATGAAGGAACAAAACAACATCCGCATCCTGTTCAATGGAACCAGAACCCCTAAGCTGTGCAAGGTTTGGTTCCTGACCTTCGGCATCTCGAGCAACCTGACACAATGCAATAACTGGAATATCAAGTTCGCGGGCAAGAGCCTTAAGAGATTTTGAAATTTCTGAAATATTTTCCCATGTATTCTGGCTTGGATTTTCTACAGAAATCAGACCGATATAGTCGATAAAAATAATTTTTACACCTTGATTTGAAACCATACGGCGGGCACTGGCCCTTAAATCAAGCAGAGGCATGTTCGGAACATCACAGATATATAAAGGCGAACTGTAACACTTTCCTGCTGCATCCTGTATTTTCTGAAGGTCAACCATAGAAAGCATGCCTTTTCTGATTTTGTTACTGTGAACCCTTGAAACCTGAGACAAAAGTCGCTGACCAATAGACTGACGGCTCATTTCAAGAGAGAAGAAACCGCACGGAATTTTACGCTCAACTGCAATTTCCTGCATCATAGAAAGGGCAAATGCTGTCTTACCGATAGACGGACGGGCACCAATAATTATAAGTTCTGAATTCTGGAAACCGCTGGTCATTGTATCAAGTTTTGCAATTCCAGAAGGAATTCCTGTAAGCTGACTGTTGTTTCTGTACCTCTGCTCAACGATTTTTATAGTTTCATTTACAACAGTCTGCATTGACCAGATCTGTGAAGTTGTTGAATGATCTGCAAGATCAAAAACCTTTTTTTCTGCCATTTCAAGCAGAAGCTTTGCATCTTTTGTATCATCAAATGCAGAGGCCTTTAATTCAGAAGAAAGTTTTATAAGATCCCTGCGGGATGCACAATCCAGAATAATATCTACATAATAGTCAATATTAGCACTGGATGGAACTAATTCTGTCAGGGATGCAACATATGCTGCACCGCCGGCCTGTTCCAGCTTATTAAGCTTTGTTAATTCATTTATGACTGTAAGAGTATCTCCGCGTACATTCTGTTTAAAAAGAGAAATAAGTGCATCAAAAACAATCTGATTCTGAAGGTTATAAAATCTGTCAGACTTTAACCTGGTCACAATGTCTGACATTGAATCCCAGTCCAAAAGAATCGCACCTAAAGTTGCCTGTTCTGCATCTATATTATGCGGTGGAACCTTATCTTTTAATTCAACTTCCATAGATATATGACTATACTACATTTAAAGAAAAAAGGCGACAATCTGAAAGAGATTATCGCCTTTTTTTATTCAGGGTTTATTACTAACCCTAAAAACGGCTGAGTCAAGGCTTTAAGCGATAGCGTGCCTTAACTAGACGTATTCAGGTTTTATTACAAACCAAAAAGCATAATTACTCAGCTTTTGCTTCTTCTGCAGGAGCTTCTGCTGATTTTTCTGCCTTTTCAGCTGGAGCTGCACCTGCAACTTCCTGAGCCTTTACAACAATTTTAATTTCTGCAACAGATGATTCGTAAAGTTTGATTGTTGCATGGTATGTACCAACAGATTTGATTGCAAGGCCAGGAATTTCAATGCGCTTACGTTCAATTTCAAAGCCCTGTTTAGCCAAAGCTTCTGCAATAACAGTTGTAGAAACGGCACCATAAAGTTTTCCGTTTGCACCAGCTGGCATTTCAATAACAAATTCTGCAGCTTCAAGTTTTTCCTTAAGGCTCTTAGCATTCTGGCGTTTAACTTCCTTACGAGCTTCGATTTCTGCCTTGCGTGCTTCAAACATAGCAGCAGTTGTTTCGTTGTATACTACAACAAGATTTCTAGGAAGAAGGAAGTTGCGAGCGTATCCGTCAGCAACGTTCTTTACATCACCTTCTTCACCAAGGTGTTTTACATCTACGTTAAGAATAACTTTCATTTTACAAGCTCCTCTTTATATTCAGAACCGGCGTCACCAGGAGTTGGATCGTCGGTTTTACGGCGTTTTAATCCGCCCGATTACCTGAAATTCAGGTTGATTACGTCCCATTGAAAGTGCTTACGCACTTTCTTCTATACGAGACGCTCGCAAAATCCTCCGCACTGCTCGGATTTTGTCATATTCTCGTTGAAAGTGCTTACGCACTTTCTTCTATACGAGACGCTCGCAAAATCCTCCGCACTGCTCGGATTTTGCTCGCTCTTACTCTGTTACGTATGGCAAAAGGCAGATTGCGCGGGCGCGTTTGATAGCTCCGGCAAGTTCTCTCTGGTGCTTTGCACATGTACCAGTAATGCGGCGTGGAAGGATCTTACCGCGTTCTGTTGTGAAGCGGCGGAGACCGTCAGCGTCTTTATAATTGATTTTTGCTTTGTTTACACAGAAACGGCATACCTTCTTGCGGAAGAATGTCTTATTCTTTGCACGTGCACCATCACGAGCTTCGTCATCGCGGCCTTCTGTTTCAACAGAAACTGCTCTCTGCTCTACATCTTTTTCTTCATACATCATCTTTTCTTCTGACATAAATAACTCCATTAATTAAAAAGGAATGTCTTCAGGGAAATCTCCACCTGCACCACCAAAAGCATCATTGCCAAAATCCGGCATTGAATTCATTGCCGGCTGACTGAAATCATTTCTAGGCTGGAATCCTGCTGATGCACCCCCGGCCATTGACTGACCGCCATCAGATCTTCCGCCAAGAAGCTGAACACTGTTTGCAACGATTGAAACTCTTGAAAATTTCTGACCGTCTTTTTCCCAGCGATCCTGCTTCAGATAACCATCAACTGCAATCTGCTTTCCTTTGGTCAAGTAAGGCTTAAGATTTTCAGCCTGCTTTCCCCAAATGGTAACATCAAAGAAGTTTGCTTCTTCGATCCAGTTTCCACTGGCGCCGTCCTTTCGGCTGCGGTTTACGGCGATACTCACATTTGCTCTGGCCTGTCCGTTTGCTACATAACCAAAGGAACGTTCATCACTTCCTACGTCTCTTGTCAATCTGCCTACCAAAACAACGTGATTTAAATCTGTCGCCATATGTTACCCCTGATAGTTTATTTTTCTTCGAGTTTTACGAAGAGGTATTTAAGAAGGTTTGTCTGGATCTTAAACGCCTTGTCAATTTCAGTAATTTTTCCTGGATTAAGCTTAAGTGTAAACAGAACGAAACGACCACGTTTTTCTTTGTTTACTTCGTAAGTAAGGTCACGGTCACCGAAAAGTTTTTCTTCTTCGATTTCTGCACCAAAAGATGTAAGTGTGTTGCGTACTTCTTCAGTAGCTTTCTTTGACTTTTCTTCATCAAGTGGGAAGATAGTCATCAATTCGTACTTTCTCATTAGTATCTCCTTATGGACTTATGGAAGCTCATACGAGCTTCAAGGGGTGTTCTGACACTATACAGAAAATAACGTTTATGGTCAACATGATAAATACCTGTTTTAATGTCACGCATTAAAATGAATTATTGACCCCGACAGATTGAGCCACTATAATTGAAGCATGTTTTACTTTAAAAAGTTAATTGCAGCCGTAGTTTTAGCTGCTGCACTGACCGGCATATACGCTGCATCAAATGCAAAGAAATATGATTATTTACTCAAAGAAGGCACTCTTGAAGAAATCTCAGAAGCCATAAAAAAGGACAATGATTTTTACAGGATAACTTTTGGTTCCGAGCGGAACACAATCCTTCTACAGGCATTAAAATATGACAGGCCTTACGAAATCATCCGCTTTATTGCCCAGTCCGGCGTGCGACTTAACACAAGAAACAAGGCAAAGCAAGATGCCGTAATGTTTGCCTGCGCCTACTCTTCTCAGGAAAAAGTCATTAAATACATCATCCAGAGGTCAACAAGACCGGAAGAAATAAAATCAAGGCTTGTATCAAGAAACGGAGCAGAAAAGTCTCCACTGGAATACGCAGAACTAAACTACAGTCCTGTTGCACTTAAAGTTGTAAACCAGCTGCTTGGAATTGAACCGGAAGCAGAAGAAACTCCGGAAGCAATTTCTTCTGAACAGGAAGAAACTGCACAGGAACCGGAGACAGAAGAAACCGTTCCGGAAGAGCCAGCCGCACAGGAAGAACAGGAAGAAGATGTTCCTCCTTCAGAATCAATCAACTACAGCAAAGTGTATCTTTTTGATTACGCCCCTTCCGATACAGAGCCGGATCCTTCTGACCTTGAAAACGGTGATTTCTACGCAAAAATCGACTTTCCGGACAAAAAAGACAAAATCGGACGCACGCCGCTCATGCTGGCCGTAAAAGACGGAAACGACTGGGAAATCCGCTCCCTGCTTTCTTCCGGTGCAAAAGTAAACCTTCAGGACAAAGACGGATGGACAGCAGTCATGTACGCAGCCCGCTACCAGAACAGCATTGAACTTCTGGACAACCTTATTAAAAACGGAGCAGATCCGAACAAGCGCAATAAATACGGTGCAACCGCACTTCAGATTGCTTCAAGTTATTCAAGCAATCCTGCCATTGTAAAGCGCCTTATTGAAGAAACCGGCGGAAATTCAACAGAAATTTTCAAAGCTTTCATTCTTGCAATTACAGCAGGCGGAACAAATTCCGTAACACAGATTGCAAAACTCAAGGTATTTTTGGAAAGCGGAGTTCCCGTAAACCGTTTTTACGAAGGCAAAACCCCGCTCATGTATGCCTGCGAATTTTCAACGTCTACGGACGTAATCAAACTCCTTATAGACAATGGTGCAATTACAAAAGTACGTACAAGTGACGGCAAAACTGCATTTAACTTTGCCGAACTTAACACTCATCTGGAACACAACGACACATACTGGTCCCTTAATGGCCGGTAAGACAAGGATAAAAAAATGAGAATAACCGGCGGAAAACTAAAAGGGAGAGTCATAAAATGTCCTGACGGCGTAATACGCCCTGCAATGGACAGAATGAGAGAATCTGTATTTGCTATTCTTGGCGATTTAACAGGAAAATCATGGCTTGATCTTTTCAGCGGTTCTGGAACAATTGCAATAGAAGCCGTAAGCCGCGGTGCATCCTGCGTAGAACTGTGCGAAAAAGACAAAATCAAAGTAAACACAGTTCTTGAAAACGTAAAGGTCACAGAAAAAGAATGCGGCGTAAAAATTCAATGTCACTTTATGCCGGTTGAATATTTCATAAAAAGATGCAAGTCACAGTTTGACTACATATTTTTTGATCCTCCGTTTCCATACAAATTTCACGAACAGCTGATTTTAGAAGCCGACCGAAAGGGAATTTTAAAGGAAACAGGAACAATTATGGTTCACCGTCCAGAAGAACACCACATGCCTGACATAATCGGAAACCTTACAAGGACAGATCAGCGAATATACGGCCGCTCAATCGTTGATTTTTACACTTATAAATAAGATGCATATAAAAAACTTCTAAAAAAAAGCTTTGACATTACTCTAATAAATGATAAAATTATTGTGGTATTAAAGTTTTTCAGGACGAAAAGTTAATGGCAGATTCCTTTAAAGATGAGATTAATAGAAAACATATTCCCGACGGATTTATCAAGGTAACTGATAATCCAGTTTCTACCCTCTCTTCAGAACAAAAAGCAATCTTAAACAGAAAGGGAAACATCCTCTTTAATCAGGGCGACATTGAAAGCGCTAGAAGAATTTATATCACAACCGGTTACTCTGACGGTCTAACCAGAGTAGGAGACGTTTATGCAGAAAAGAACCAGCCTTTAAAAGCACTCAAGCAGTATGTCTTGGCCCACAATAAATCCCGGGCAGAACCAATATATGAAAAATTAGCATGTGTGATCTCAAGCCTGCTGAAAGAATAATTAAAAAAAGTCAGTAAAAAAAATTAAAGGAACGGTAAAAAAAATGAGAGAAGAATTTGAAAATGAAATGGAGAACAACCAGCAGGATCTGCTGTTTCCAGTAGCAGATGAACTTGAAAAAAATCAGGAACAGAAGGATGAAAAATCAACTCTTCTTTCTGAATATTCCATAAAAGGATACCAGCTTTTAAAGTCAAATGACATACAGGGAGCAATTGATGCATTCAAGAGCATTCTTGCTCTGGATGAAAACAATAACTACGCACTTGTAGGTCTTGGCGACACAGAAAGAAAACGATACAACTATGCTGCCGCAATTAACTATTACAACAGCTGCCTTACATACCATCCGGGAAACAATTATGCCCTTTTTGGTCTTGCAGACTGTTACAAGGCATTGAACCAGTACAGAAAGGCAATTGACATCTGGGAACAGTACCTTGTTCACGACAGCAGAAACATTACAGTCTTAACAAGAATTGCCGACGCATACAGAAAAATCCATGACTTCAAAAAATCAAAAGACCTTTACCTCAGGGTTCTTGACATGGAACAGAACAATGCCTATGCACTCATCGGTCTTGGACACCTCCATTATGATTTTAAGGAATACAGGGATGCCCTCTATTACTGGACACAGATGTACAACCACAACAAGGACAATCTAGACATCCGTATTTTAACTTCAATCGGAAACTGCCACAGAAAACTAAGATCTTTTGACAAAGGCGTATTCTATTTTGAAAAAGCGCTTGAAATGGATCCTAAAAACTTCTATGCACTTTTCGGGCTTGCAGACTGCTACCGCGGTATGAACCAGCAGTTCCGCTCTATTGAATACTGGAACAAAATCCTTGAAATTGACCCGAACAACAAGGTTATCCTTACACGAATCGGAGACGCCTACAGAAACACCGGCGACTACGAACAAGCAAATAACTTCTACAACAGGGCACTTAACATTGTCTTTGACATTTATGCAGCCCTTGGTCTTGCACTTATCTGCAAAGGCGAAGGCAAATATGAAGAAGCTGCAGAAAAACTGTCAAGCCTTATTAAAAATGACCTTAAAAACTACAGGCTTTACATTGA
>Ga0256407_10003672_pt1 | contig 26874 bp, 20 predicted proteins | sample RumenRJG_04DNA_FD_193489 | JGI IMG/M metagenome (GOLD analysis project Ga0256407, IMG submission 193489) | Bovine rumen microbial communities from Lethbridge, Alberta, Canada - RJG_04 | ecosystem: Host-associated > Mammals > Digestive system > Stomach > Rumen | place: Canada: Alberta... | reverse complement strand
GTTCTTCTGATCGGCGCTGAGCAGTATCTGGCGGTAGTTGATGAAGTAGCCGATGAGTGACGAGCCGAGGAAGGAGTAGAAGGCGAAGTAGATGATGCCTAACCCCAAGCCTGCCTCGTTGAAAATCAAGGGGAAGAAGAGGCTTACCACTACGGCTCCGGCGAGGATGATGAGACCTATCCAGCGGTAGAGGTAGCCCAACAGCGAGAGAATCTCCTGAGTCTCCTGCCGGTTCTTCTGCTGCAGGGGCTTGAACAGGAAGTAGCCGATAGCCGCCGAGATGCCTAACTCCGAGAGGTTGAGGTAGCCGAGGATGTTGTTGAGCGTGCCCGTCAGTCCGATGAACTCCGCGCCGAGGTTGTCGAGGAATATCTTGCGCGAGAAGAAGGTCAGGAAGAGCGAGAGGAAGTAAAACAGCAGGTTTACCTCCGCGTTCAGCATACTCTTATGTACACGCTCTCCCATATCCGTCGCTTGTGGTTTTTACTTGTCGTGGGTGGTGTGCAGGAAGTCGGTATTCTTGCGGTCCATATGCAGCACATTTTTCAGCATGCGTATGACGAGACCGGGAATGGCGAGCGCCTTGCCGAAGAGTGTTGCCGAACGCAGCTGCGAGGGTAGGGCGATGACGAGGGCAACGAGGAGGACGGCCAGCAGCACCCACCACTTGGCGCACCAGACGGGCACGACGACGGTCATGACCACCGCGATGAGCGTCAGCAGGACGATAAGGATGGAGCGTGGGATGAGCGCCTGCTGGATGGTCTTGTCGATGAAGTTGAGATTGCCGTGGAAGAGGGCAGACGGTATCTGCGGCAGTTGGCGGAAGAGACTCTGCACCTGAGCCGTCATCCACCGCATGCGCTGGCGCTGGAAGTTGTCCTTGTTGCTGACCTTCTCGTCGAAGACGTGGATTTCGGCGGCATACTTGATGAACACCTTCTGGCGCAGCAGCAGAGCCTCCATCTCACGGTCTTCGCCAGCCGTCGAGAGCAGGAAGACGTTGCGCTGGAAGAGCTGGTAGCTGAAGCACATGCCCGACCCGATGAGGGCTGACGAGAGGCCGAGGCGGTTGTGAGCCTTGCGGAAGATGGTGTTGTTGATCTCCTCGCTGGCACCGTCGAGCATCGCCACGTCGTTGTTGGCATTTTTGGCGCAACGGTGGCATTGGATGGCCTCGTAACCCGCATTACAGAGGATGTTGAGCTTGTGTAGGAAGTCGGGCTGGACGACGTTGTCGGCATCGAGCACGACGACGTTGTCGAAGCTGCCGCGCTCGCGCTCCTCCATGTAGTTGATGGCATACTGCATGGCCTTGGCCTTCGAACTCTTCTCGAAGACGGGTGTCAGCAGGGTGATTGGCGACGTGCGCAGCTTCTCGTTCGTCTCGTCGGTCATGTGATCGGAGATGACCACCACCCGGAACTTGTCTGTAGGGTAATCTTGATACAGGAACTTGTCGACGGAGTTCAGGATGACGCCGTCCTCGTTGTAAGCTGGAAAGAGAATGAGGAAGCGGCGCTCGCGGTAGTTGAGCGTTTTGGCGTGGGTGGCGGCAAAGTCGTCCTTCTCATAGAACAGCGAGATGATGGCGAAGAATACGACGTAGGCCACCGAGGCAGCCAAGACGAACCACAAGACGATTTCAAAGATGTGCAGGGCGCTCCAGAACATAGGCTATGGCTTTTTCTTTCTGATTGATTCTATTTTGCGGATGATTTTCGTGACGATATTCTTCGTGGTGACAATAGGCAGGGTGATGAAGTCCTTGTCCCAGTTCTTGTCGACGAGAGGGTCGGGGGTGGCAAAGGCTAAGGAGAAGCCCCAGATGATGGTGATAATCCACCACTTGATAGCTAAGGTGAAATAGATGAACGGCAGGACGATACACATTGTGAATACCACGCAGAACAGGATGGAGCGGGGCATGAGGATCCATTGGATAATCTTGTCGACCCAGTCGTACTGGCGGTTGAAAACGGCTGCCGGCAGGAAGCGGACGTTCTTGATGCCAGTCTTGAACTGCTCGATAATCCAGTTGCGGCGCTGGCGGTTGAAGTCCTCGACCTCGCGCTTGTTCTCGCTATAGATGTAAATTTGGTCGAAGTAGTCGACGTATATCTGCTGGTGAATCAGCATGGCCTCCAACTCCTTGTCCTCAGCCGTGTCGCGCACCTTCATGATGTGCTTCTTGAACCAGCCGAACTCGTAGGCCACGCCACTCCGCATCAGGGCCGACGACAGGCCGAGGGTGATGTGGCCGCGACGGAAGATGGAGTTGTTGATCTCTTCGAAAATCGTACTCAGACGGGCCGACGATGTGTCGCGGTTGCGCGGCAGCCGGTGGGTGACGATGGCGCGGGTGCCTGCCGTCTCGTAGGCGTCGTTGAGCTGTTCGAGGAACTCCGGCTCGACGATATCGTCGGCATTCAGCACGACGACGACGTCGTAAATCTTGAAGGCCGGCAGATTGAGGATGGCATACTGGAGCGACTTGACCTTTGAACTCTTCTCGAAGTTGGGCGTCAGCAGGGTGATGGTGTATTGTGCCAACCGCATGTTGGTCATCTCGCTCTGGTGGTCAGACACGACGGTCACGTCGAAGAGCCGTTGCGGATAAGTCTGACTGAGAATGGACTTGACGGCTCCCAGGATGTTGTGGTCGTCCTTATACGCGGGAATGACGACGATGAAGCGGTTCTGACGCTTCGCCTTGGGAACGTCGTGGACGCGGCTGAACAGCGAGCAGACGGAAAAGAAGGTCATATAGGCTATCGTCAAGGCTGCGCCTATGAAGAAAAATCCGTCGATGATATATAGTATCCACCAAAAATCGAAGTTCATAGTCTTGTTCTAATTTGAAGTGTCATCGGTTGTCGTGAAATAGAAGGTGCCGACGCCGCGAAGGGTGGCTTTGGCCAGATCGGGACGCCTGTGCAGCAGATGGCTGACGACGTCGCGAGGCGCGACGAGAGCCGTCAGATAGCAGTATGTCAGGAGTCGGCGGACGCCCCGCGTGTTGCGGCGCGCAAAGAGCAGACGGTTGCGCGTGACGTAATAGATCTTCAGCGGACTGTCGGCTCCCGTCGACTGACTCTCCTTGTGATAGATGGTCGTGGCAGGCTCGTACCACAACTCGTAGCCGGCACGTGTGAACATCATCGACCAGTCGAGTTCTTCGTAATAGAGGAAATAGCACTCAGGCATCAGACCGACACGCTTCACGGCCTCGCGTCGCAGCATCATGGCTGCACCATGAGCGTAGGGCGTAGGGTGGGGGGTGTCGTACTGTCCGTGGTCGTCCTCGCCAAAACCGATGGAGCGGTTGCGGAGGGTGATGGCCGACAGAGGGGTGTAGCCGGTAAACTGAATAGGTTGGGGCTCCCACGCAAAACGTATCTTCGGACAGACAACGGCGATGCGGTCGGAGGACTCTAAGCGGCTGATGAGCGGACTGACGTCGAACGTCTTGAAAACGGTATCGTTATTAATCAGAAAGAGATAGTCGCCGCAGGCGGCCTCGATGCCGAGGTTGTTGCCCCCGGCGAACCCTAAGTTGCGGTTGCTGCGAATAGTCCGTACCTGCGGGTAGCGACGGCTGATGATTGCCGCCTCGTCGGTAGCAGAGCCATTATCGACCACAATCACCTCCATACGATCGTTGAAGGCGATGGTGTCAATGAGTGAGCAGGTGTCGTCCAGCCCATTATAATTGACTGTGATGATAGACAACTCAATCTTCAAACTTCAATCTTTCAATTTTTTAATTTTTCAATTTTTTTTTCTTCTTCTCAGCTCTCAGCCGCTTCTTCTCCGCAATCTGGGCGAGGCGCATGTTCTCGTAGGCTGCCCATTCAGGCTCAATATAAGGTAGGATGTAGACGACGGCCATACCGCCGAAGAAAAGTACGCCGTTGGGATACTGGAACAGCACCTGGTTGGCGTAACCGCCGAAGTTGATGGCCACGAAGGCGCAACAGTAACCCGCGCCGATGCCGATAAGCGACGGCTCTTTCAGCTTGAAGAGTACCACGCGGCAGCCGCCTAAGAAGATGAGTACCATACAGATGGAGAAGATGGTAACACCAATTGGACCGGTATGTACCCAGATGAAGACGTACTCCGAGTCGGGAGGAATGGCCGACAGCTTGCGGAACTTGTTGTTGGCAGGCACGTTCTCAGGACTCATGCCGAGGCCGATGCCCCACGGAGCGTCCTGGATGTATTTCTTGATGGCTTCTTTGTTGATGTCGCGGACGTTGACGGAAGCGTCTTCCTTGTTGAAGGCCGAGCGCATACGGCGTATCTGCTGATTGCCGTTGCCAATGGTGGTGAAAACCAGCAGGAAACCTAAGATGCCGAAGATGATGGAGAATGGTACGGCTATCCTGACAGACTTCGACAGGAAGATGTAGACCACCAAGCCGATGCCCAAGCAGAAGATGCCGGTACGTGTACCCGACTGGAACATACCCCAGATGACCGCCACGCTGGACAGCAAGAAAAATATCTTGGCCCACTTGATCTTGTTCGTGATGCCGATGATGAAGAAGGCGACGGCCGTAGCAGCGGCGTTACAACCATAGTTGGCTGCATCGCTGAAGGTGGAGAAATAGCGGATGAGCGTGCCGCCGTTGATGATGTGGGTAGTGCGGCCACGGGTCTCCATCCATATCTTCTCGGCTGTCGTCATGCCCCAATAGACCTGCTTATAAGTCCAGAAAACGGTAAAGAGCGACAGGATGGCCCATAGCTTCAGGAGCGTCATCAATGTCTTGGGCGAGGCGACGTAGATACTGAATACCAGCGATATCCACACCAACTGGATGGCTAACAGATGGAAACCGTTGAACCACGCCGCTGGGTTGATGCCTAAGCCGCAACTGTCGTTCAGAATCTCTAACAGACAGAAGCTGACCCAGATCATGATAGCAAAAAGCATGATGTTGCCGGCACGCTCAAAGCGCGGATCCTGACGGGCATCGATGATGGCGACGGCCAGCATGATGAGCTCGAACATCTCATTGGGCAGAGAGGTGGGAACCGGCAGCTTGATGTCCTTCATCTGAAGGAAGTAGTTGATGACGAATAATGACCAGAAAGCAAACATACGCCACCGGAACGTGGCGTAGATGAACAGCACGACAAAGGGCAGGACGCAGACGACGGCAAAGGCTGTGAAACCAGCCGTCACAAACTGGTAAATAGCCAACAAAAACAGAAGAAAGAGTAAAAGTACTCTTCCTCTGTTTTCTGTGCTATAGGTGGAAATGCTATTTGGCATTATTTCGCATGACTATTCTCTACGGCTGTCAGACCCATCTGCGAGAGACGGTAGACAAAGTTGTTGAACCGCGTGTAAGGCGGCAACTGGCCCACAAACTCCTCAACAGCATAGCGCTGGGCCTCGGTCAGGTACATATAGAGCGTACTCTGGTCCTCGAGCAGGGACTGAACCTCCTTGAGCGCTTTCTGGTCGACGTCCTTCCATGTGCGGTTGGCACGGGTCACCATTAGGTTGACAGTTCCCATATTCAGAAGGGCGGGCGAGATGGAGTTGTCGTCGAGGTTGGGATACTCTACGATGGCTATCTCGTTAGGCAGCAGGTCGGGGCACAGGTCCTTGATGTCCTTGGCCATGATGTAGCGGCTGTCCTCGGCCAAGAAGTCCTCGTCGTAGGTCAGGAGCCGTACTTGCAGACCAATGGAAATCCAGTAGTTCTGCAGCTCCTGGGCAAGATAGCTCTTGCCGTTGGCAGCATCGGTCGACAACAGGTTGAGCACATTCTGCTGGCCTTCCTTGAAGTGGGGCAGCAAAGCCTTTGACAATTGGCGGAGGGCCATGTCGTTGATGGTCTTGTTGTAACGGCGGTAGCGCAGGTTGCTCTCTTTCGGGAAACAGCCCATGACGGGAATCTTCGTGATACGCTCGGAGCGCATACGGTCGCGGAGGGTGCGGTCGAGCAACTCGATGATGAAGAAGTACAGAGCCGTCAGCACAAAGGTCAGCATGAAAGCGCCGAGCAAGATCATCAGACGGTTCGTAGGCTGGGCATTCATCGGGAACATCGGCGGGTTCAGCACACGAAGGGTGGCCGTCGACATCTGCAGGTTACGCTGGCGCAGACGGGCGTTGTTCAAGGCTCTCAGCATCTCCATGTAGTTGCCCTCGATGAACGAGATGTGGCGGTCCTTACGGCTGATGGTGGCGCCGATAGGAGCGTAGTAGAGAATCTGCTTGTCGAGTTTCGAGCGCATGATGTCCTGGGCAGACATCTCGGCCTTCGTCTTTTCTAACAGCAGCACCTGGTCTAACCAGCGGCTGATCATGTCGGAGGCTTTCACGCCCGTCTCGGCACTATAGGAGCCAGCCTCAATATCTTTCGTCAGCTCCTTCACACGGGTCATGGCGGCCTGCAGCATGCGCTCGGCCTTGGCAAGCTCCTGCTGCGACTCCACGTCGTTGGCACCACCCTCACTGTTCATCAGCTTCAGGTTGGAGATACGCGACTGGATACGCGAAATATCGGTTACCTGCTCGGTAAAGTCCTTGTTGGCGCGGATAATCTTGGCGCGGTTGCCTAACTGGCGCTCTAAATAGTCGAGCATGGCCTTACTGGTGGTGTAGTTCATCAGCTGCTCGTTGTCCGACAACTGCTGCGTGGCGTCCATACCACTCAGCTGCTTGGTCTGCTCACCATAGTTGATGATACGCTTCTCGACGTTATAGCGAATCAGGTCGTCCTCAGCACCTGTCAGCAGGCGATAGAGACGGGCTACCTCGCGCTCGAAGAACTTGATGACATTCGTCGTCTCGCCGAAGCGCAACTGCTGATACTGGCGGGCAAAGACGTCGTTCAGAATGTCGAGCGTGTTATAGGCAATACCGGCATCGTTGGCTGTATAGCCGATGTCGATAATATCACTCTTGTTGAGCTGCAACACCTTCAGACGCGAGGTAATGCTGTTGATGCCGAAATAGGGGTGGTAGTTGAGAATACCAAACAGGTAGTTGTCCTGAGTGGGCTTCTCGTAAGCCTTGAGGTTGGCGTAGGTGGCCGCCTCGCTGTTCTTGTTGATAAGTGCCTTGACATCAGCGGGTACGGTGTTGTTCAGAGCACGGAAGTGTTCTGCAGAAATATAGTTGTTGTCCTTGTTGGGATTACCGTACATCATACAACGGGCAAACAGACGGAGCGACACTTCGTGGATGGTGTTGTCGGTAGTGATGATCAGCATCAGGTTGGTGATGTTGGTCTGGGCATTACCACCAGCAGCCCCGGTTCCACCTTCAATATTGTAACCGGTAATCATACCCGTATAGATTGTGGTGTTCGTGTCATAGACGCGGTCCATGTTACGCGTCATGAACCATGCCACGACAAGGGCGATTAAAGGCAGGATAATCAGATACCAACGTATCTTGTACAAAAATCTAACTATATATCTAAATAAATCCATATTGCTGTGGTTTTATGGGGTTGCTTATTTCTTCTCTCCTTCTTTCCTGGCCTCCTTGGCTGCCTTGCGATCGGCTTTCTCCAACTCTTCCAACTTCTTCTCTTCTTCCTTGACAGCCTTCTTGATGCGCTTCTCGACGGCCTTGTTCTCCTTGGCAATCTCCTTCTCAGACTTATGGACATTACTGTCAAGGGTAATCTCGGTGGTCGAGTTTGTCAGGATAGGTGTATGAGTCAGAATTTCCAGAGTCAGGATGTCGGTCGTAATCTTTGTCTGAAGATTCTGGTAGGTCTGAACGATGCCGTTCTCATGCGTCTTGTTGTAGGCGAAGTCGGCAATGGACATATTACCATTGTGGAAGTCTTCAAGGTTCAAGGCACCGGCACCCTGGAACATAGCGGCACTCTCACTTGCCGTCTTCAACGTGACAAGGTCGTTGGTGATGGTGACGTAGAGGGTGGCAATCTGCAGTTTTAGCTGGTCGTAGGCCATGTCTTTCTTCAACTGGGCCTGGTCTACCTCCAACTTCTTACGGCGGACGGCTGCACCCAGGTCGAGAATGTCCTCAAGGGGGACGGCCAGGTTGACACCAACGTTCCAATACTTCTGTTCGCTACCCTGGAACTGCATGATGCGCATATTGTAAGATGACGAACTGTTGCCCCACATGTCAGAAACACCATAGCTGTAGCTGGCGTGACCAGTAACGTATGAGAAGATGTGGCGCTTCTGCTTGGCGACCTCAGCCTGGGCTATCTCCTGAGCCTTTGCCAGCGTCAGAATCTGCGGGGTTGACTTGGCATTCTCAAAAAGAACGGCCAACGGCGGCAGATGGAATTCTGAGAAATTAATGCTCTTCTCATTACTGGAGTCAAAGAATCCGGCACTAATGCCACTCTCGTTAAACTGCGCAAAGGCGTTAAGCCCTATGGCAGCCATAAAAACAAGAGATAATATGCGTTTTTTGTTTGTCATGTCTTTTACAAGGGTAGTCGGAATTTAAACGTTTTCTTTTTGTACAAATGCAGTAAGTGTGCGGAAGATTATTTTCATGTCGAGCATGAAATTGTAAGTCTGACCGTAGGTGATGTCGAGTTGCTTGCGCTCTTCGGCTGACATCAGGCCGCCCTTGCCGCGCTCTTCTACCTGCCACAAACCCGTCAGGCCAGCAGGAGCCATGAAACGGTCGATACTGGAGTCGGCGGTCAACTTCTCGGCTTCATAGAGTGGGAGAGGACGGTTGCCTACGATGGACATATCGCCTCTGAGAATGTTGAAGAGCTGGGGCAGTTCGTCAATACTGTATTTACGGATGAAACGGCCGACCTTAGTCACACGGGGGTCGTTCTCAATCTTGACGAATGCGTTGTTGATCTCTTCCTCTTTCTGCTTGCTGAAATCGCTCTCAGCCACCACAAAGTCGTCGCCGACGAGCATGACTTCCTCGTCGCTGATCATCATGTCTGACTCCATACCCATAGCCATCATCGCCATCTCGGCTTCGTCGCCCAAAGGTGCCGTAATGGTGGCCTTGCTCTCTTCAGCCTCTTCTTCCTCACTCTTTTCAGAGTACTGATTTCCAGCAGTTTTGCTCACTTCCTTCAACCTTTTCTCAGCATCGGTATACATCGAACGGAACTTCAGGAAGTCAAAGATGGTGTAGTTGGTGCCTACACGTTTTGACTTGAATAAGACGGGACCTGGACTCTCCAGCTTAATGGCGATGGCAGTAATAATGAAGACTGGCGACAACAGGATGATGGCCAGACTGGAGAAGATAATATCGAAAGAACGCTTCCACAAAGGAATCTTGAATTTCAGGATGTGCTTCTTCGAAACGTGGTCGTCGAACATAATGCCCTCGCGGTCGCTAATGAACTGAATCTTCTTGTTCAGTTCTGTTACCGATGCCGACATACTCAACGTGTCGTTGATGCCACACCTCTGGTAAATCTGACGTTCCTCGTTGGTAAGCTGGTCAGTCAGCAGGATGATGTAGGTGTTTGAACACTTCTTGCGCAGATAGGTGATGGCTGTGATGTCCTCAGTACGAACATTCTTTTCGAAAAAGACTATGAAATGCTCATTCCGCACGTGAGGGGCACATGCGGCTGCGGCGTCTTTGTAATTCTTCGTCAGCTGGACCAACCGACCGGGAATGTACTTCAGGCGCTCTTCTGTCTGAGGGTTGTTTCCTAAATATACTATACCTATCATATATATTAAGGTAGGTTAGTTGGGCAGGATTTTCTTGACTCTGATCTTCAGCTCCATCGGGTTGAAGGGCTTGACAATGTAGTCCTCTGCACCAATCTCTAAAAGACGGATACGCTCACTCGTCGAGTCTTCGCTTGAAAGCATAATGACAGGGATGTGACGGAAAAGCTCGTTCTGCTTGATCCATTCCAGAAAATCGTCGCCACGCATACCCGGCATACGGATATCAGATATAATAAGGTCGGGCGTGTTGCCTGCCTGCAACCATTTGACACCTTGCAGTCCGTCAGGCAACCATTGCACGTCATAATCACTCATGAGGTAGATAGAGAGTACCTTTGCGATGGTCTCTTTGTCATCAAGTATTAGTATTTTCTTTTTCATATATGAATTATATTTAAGTACTTCTAACGTGCAAAGGTATAAAAAATATTTTAATTGTACTCAAATAAGGGGAAAAAAATGAACTTTTTAGAAAAAAAAGACTTTATTACGATTTTTTTTAGGGAATTTTGTGCGTAAAACGTATTATAAATGACAAACAAACTCTACAAGATATGGCAAACAGATATTTGTTAGGTTTTGACGTCGGCAGTTCGTCTGTCAAGGCGTCGTTAGTTAATGCCGATAGTGGCAAGTGTGTGGCTTCAGCTTTCTATCCTGAAAAGGAGGCTCCTATCATGGCCGTAAAAGCCGGTTGGGCTGAGCAGGATCCTGAGTCGTGGTGGAATTATGCGAAGCTCTCGCTGAAAAAGATTATGAGTGAGGCGGGGGCCACGGCCGAGGATGTTAAGGCTATAGGCATCTCCTATCAGATGCATGGCCTGGTGTGCGTCGACAAGGACTTGAAGCCCCTTCGCCCGTCTATTATCTGGTGCGACTCGCGTGCCGTTCCTTATGGCGAGCGGGCGTTCCGTGACTTGGGCGCAGACCAATGTCTGAGCCATCTGCTGAATTCGCCGGGTAACTTTACGGCAGCGAAGCTGGCTTGGGTGAAGGAGAACGAGCCCGACTTGTATAATAAAATATATAAGGTGTTGTTGCCGGGCGACTATCTTGCCTTGCGACTCAGCGGCGTGGCTAACACCACAGTCAGCGGCCTTTCCGAAGGCATGTTCTGGGACTTCAAAGAGAAGCAGCCCGCCAAGTTCCTGTTAGACTACTTTGGCTTTGACCATTCGCTCATAGCTGACATCGTGCCCACGTTTGCCGTGCAGAGTGAGGTCTGTGCTGAGGCAGCCGCCGAATTAGGATTGAAGGCAGGCACACCGATCACCTATCGCGGTGGCGACCAGCCTAATAACGCCCTGTCGCTCAACGTCTTGAATCCGGGCGAGATTGCAGCAACGGCTGGCACGTCGGGAGTTGTCTATGGTGTGCTGGGTGACGTGAACTACGATCCGAAGTCGCGTGTCAATACGTTTGCTCACGTCAATCATACGGCTGACCAGACGCGTCTGGGCGTGTTGTTGTGCATTAACGGTACTGGCATCCTGAACGCATGGGTACATCGTAATATTACGCCAGACATCTCTTATGCAGAGATGAATGACTTGGCTGCCCAGGCTCCTATCGGTAGCGAGGGCGTGACGATTATCCCGTTTGGAAATGGTGCGGAGCGCGTGTTGGAGAACAAGGAGATTGGCTGTTCTATCAACGGTCTGAACTTCAACAAGCATTCGAAGGCTCATATCGTGCGTGCTGCTCAGGAAGGCATCGTCTTCTCGTTCTGCTATGGTATGGAGATTATGCAGCAGATGGGTATGGACATACAGAAGATTCACGCAGGCAAGGCTAATATGTTCCTCTCGCCGTTGTTCCGCAATACGCTGGCCGGCGTTAGTGGCGCCACGATAGAACTGTATGATACCGATGGCTCCGTGGGCGCTGCTAAGGGTGCCGGTATGGGTGCCGGTATCTACAAGGATGGCAACGAGGCTTTCGCTACGCTCGAGAAGCTGGAGGTGATTGCACCTGACGAGGCTAACCGCGATGCTTATCGCCAAGCTTACGAAAACTGGAAAAAGACTTTGGAACAGAAGTTGTAATACTGATAATCCCCAGAAACCTGATGATTTCTGGGGATTATTGTATTCCTCCAACGGAGACGTTACATATTCATGCCGCCATCGACCTGAATGACCTGACCGCTGACGTAGCTCGACATGTCGGAGGCAAGGAAGGTTGCCACATTGGCAATGTCCTCAACCTGACCACCACGGCGCAGGGGAATCTTGTTAATCCACTCCTTGCGGATGTCGTCGGATAAGGCCTGGGTCATAGCCGTATCGATGAAACCAGGAGCAATGGCGTTGGCACGGATGCCCTTGGGCCCCATCTCCTGACCAATAGACTTTGCCAAGGCTATCAAACCGGCCTTGGAGGCGGCGTAGTTGGCTTGTCCGGCATTGCCGTGAACACCTACGACGGAGGCCATGTTGATGATAGAGCCGCCACGCTGGCGCATCATAACGGGAACGCACGCATGGATGAAGTTGAAGGCCGACTTCAGGTTGACAGCAATCACAGCATCCCATTGCTGCTCAGTCATACGAAGCATAAGGCCGTCCTTGGTAATGCCGGCGTTGTTGACGAGAATGTCGATGCTTCCGAACTCTTCCTTCACAGCCTTGACAACCTCTTCTGTCTGAGCAAAGTCGGCAGCGTTCGAGGCATAGCTCTTGGCTTTGACACCTTTAGCGGCAATCTCTTTTTCTGTCTCCTCATTTACTTCAAGGTCGGTGAACGCGATGTTTGCACCTTCCTCAGCGAATTTCAACGCGATAGCCTTTCCGATACCGCGTGCTGCACCTGTGATAAGTGCAGTCTTTCCTTCTAATAATCCCATTTCTTTGTTTATTGATTAATGTTTGTTGATTTTTCCTAATGCGCCGTAGACCACCTTGGCTACCTGTGGCTTGGTGGCTTCTTCTGTCATTCCGTGAGCTATGCGACCGTAGATGTAGGGCACTTCGAGACCCTTGATACAGTAATGGGTAATGTCGGCTACAAGGTCGACGTTGTCAATGTCAAACTCTCCGTCTTCCTTGCCTTCGGAATAAACTTTGCGAAATAACTCTATCTCTGCATCGTCAAAGTTCTTGCGCACTTTCTCAACCATCCAAATGTTACGGAAAAACTCTGCGCGCAGGTTTCCGTTGCGAACCACTGTCTCGCGGATCATGTTCAGATGGGTATATATCAGTTCAATCACCTTTTCCTGAGGACGTATCCTCTTGGCTGCCACTTCGTCAAGTTTGTCGCTCAAGCGTTCCAACTCGCTCTCGATGACGGCATAGTAGATGTCCTCCTTGGATTTAAAATAGGTGTAGAGCGTGCGTCGCCCCTTGCCCGACGAGGTCGCAATGTCGTTCATCGTCGTGTTCTCAAGCCCGTTTTTGGCGAAGAGTTGGCGGGCCACATCTACAAGAAGTTGTTTCGTCTTTGATATTGACATAATAGTTGCACATTGGTGATATCGTGTGCAAAATTAGCCTTTTTATTTGAAATATCCAAAAAAAAACGCATAAAAATTTGCAGATGTGGGGAAAAAGTAGTACCTTTGCACCCGCAAATGAGGGAAACCTCTTATATTACATCGCGGAGTGGAGCAGTTGGTAGCTCGCCAGGCTCATAACCTGGAGGTCGCATGTTCGAGTCCTGCCTCCGCAACTGCGACTGGGTAACGACCTTTTACTATGGGTGTTGCCCAGTTTTTCGTTCCAGAGTGGTACGAAATCGAGAATAAAAGAGATCACCGCAGCATTGGTTGCCTCGGCAAACAATGTAAAAAAATGTACTCTGACACCAAGAAACCACCCTTTTATTACAAAAAAAACGCTTCTTTTTTTATGCCCTTATGAATTATTCAGGCTAGAGCTTGTATATATTAAGTATAATTTGTATCTTTGCACTGTGCTAAAATATAAAGAGTGCTATATGTAGGCATTAATATGATAAATTATTAGATAAGTTGTTATGATGGAGAAGAATAAGGGAAGTTTAATTTGTATTCTCATTGTTATTCCAATGCTGAATCTTTTATTCATGCACTATTATTTCTATTTTAATAAATATCTTGAGTGGGTTTGGGCTTATTCGGAATTTGTTAATATTTGTGGAGTTGCTTTTGATTTCTTCGTCTTATTCTTCATTTCGTTATTGGTAGCAAGAAAGAATTTAAAACCTGCTTTAGTAGTTACGCAAATACTAACTATAATATGGTCATTTGTAAATGTGATGTATGGCAGATTTTTCTTTCAGTATATGTCAATATCTGCAGTTGGCGAAGTACAGGGTTTGGGTAATGCTCTTGTCATAGATAGTATAATGTCTGCCTTTTCATGGTTTGATTCTTTTTATTTGTTATCTGTCTTTTTTTTCTTTTTATTATTCAGATTTATTCACCCTTGCAAACTTTCAAATAAGTCCATGATAAGATTATTGGGTATTCCTGCTCTCTCTATTTTGATGACATTTTTTGCATATTCTGTTTATCATTTTGTTCATCCTCATTATCGCAACAATTGGGAACTATATAAGTTTCGAATGCATGAATTCTTATATGATCCTATTCGAGGAGGTACACCAAATCTTGCCCACTTCCAAACAGGATGTATTCGAGTCACTTTATATGAAATATATGATATGTTGCATCCCCAAGTGTTAACTATTGATCAGAAGAAACAGATAAAAGAGTATTATCAAGATCATTCTCTTCGTTCGACTCACCACCAGCGCAACCCTAAGATAAAGAATGTTATATTCATTCTCTTGGAATCTTTCCTTTCTGAACCAATAGATTTGAAGGTGAATGGAAAAGAAATTACTCCCTTTCTGAATTCTCTTAAAAGAGATCCTGACGTTTATTACAATGGAAATATGATTTCTGATATTGGGTGTGGAGAATCTGGAGATGGACAGTTCCTATATATGACAGGCCTTCTTCCACTTAAGTATAAAATGACGGTAGGCCAGGTAAATAAACACGTATTGCCATCTCTTCCTAGAATTCTATTTAAAGAAATGGGAATACAAAATGCAGAAATAATCTATCCTACAATGCCGAATTTATGGCAACAAGCAGATATGAATATTGCCTACGGAATAAACAATTCTTATTCAAAGATAGATATTGGCAGAACTAAAGATTGTGAAGTTGATGACCAAAGTATATTTGAGTTTGCTATTGAATCTTTGAGCAATAAAAGTACGACTCCTTTTTTTGCTCTTATTTTGAGCATATCAGGACATAGCCCATATGACCATTATAAAGGTGAAAATTTGTTCTTGGGGACTGCTGATTATCCGGAAGAATATCTTAATTATTTGAATACATGCCATTATACAGATGTTCAGATAAATAAATATTTTAACGCATTAAAGACAAATGACTTATATGATAATTCTTTGATTATTATCGCTTCTGATCATTATGCACATTTGGATATGTTAAAAATGAGCGGCAAGTTATCAATGCATATTCCCTTATTTATTATAAATGGAGAAATCCATAATAAAGAAGCATGGGAAGGAGAATTTCATCAATTAGATGTATACACAACATTATTTGATTTGTTAGATATACAACAGGATTGGAGAGGTTTAGGACATACATTATTGACGCCTTCGTATATTACTTCAGTGAATGAAGAAGCCTCTCGTATCTCGAGTATGATTATTGAGGGGGATTATTTCAAGTGATAACTTTAAATTGAAGAAACTGGCGGAAATCTTCGGGGAATAACCTACTTTCCCCCGAATGAACAGCCAATGTTTAAACGAATTTAAGAAATTGGCAGCAATGTTTATCGTAGTTTAAATTCTGTGCCATAATGGCCTCTTTGGCGTGCCACTTTGTCATTCGGCACGTAAGTTGCTTTTAGGTTCTTCATAAGCCCATTCTTAACTTGTTCCGCTTCGATGTTGATCTTGGGTATGCGTCCGTCTTTCATACGCTTAAACTCGCGGAAGGCGGTGGTGCGACGGAAACCGTTGCGCCAGAGGGAATGCCGTCGTGATAGAAGTAGGTATCGCCAATTTTACAGATCCAAATCCTTTGCAGGCCAGCCGTAGTCTTGGTACTTGGTGGCAGAAAGTTTGCGGTCGCGAACGAATGCCCGCAACACATCATGCCTGAGTGACTCATGCTCATCGCCATCGCTGTGGTGGATTTGAAAAGCTTCGAAATACTCGCCGAAAATGCGCTTGGCACTGGGCAGGAAACGGGAGCCGTCCTCAACCTGCTCAAATGCCGACACATAGAAGTATTCACCCATCTGGCAGATGTGCATCAGGCCGGGATGACTACCGCCAGAGACGCATTTCAGCGTGTCGCCTTCCTGTTTGTAGTTGTACACCCAGAAATCGCCCCAAATACGGATGTTCGTGGAATCATCCGCATTGACGGCCACCTCTTGGTAGACGGGTACGCTATATTCGCCCTTAGCATAGTGGCCAGCAATCTGTTCAGCCAGATAGCAGTCGATGGCTGCGTAGTAATCCTTCACCTGCTCGTTAACCATCACAATCGTCTTGTCGGCATATTTCTTGTCGAGGATGATCTTGGCCACCTCAAAGGCTACTTCATTATTTACTTCGTCGCCCTCAGCAGGAGCGAGTGCTTGTTTGTTACCACATGCTGCTAAAATAATCATGGCAGCGAAAGCGAATAGAATCTTTTTCATTTTGCATTCAAATAAAACTAAAGAATAGTCCCAGAATGGCCTTGACATAGCCTAATCTCCTAAACAATCCTAATAATGAGGCCAAAATTACGATATTTCGATGAGAAATGATTAACTTTGTCTCTCGTTTTAAGAGAATTTGTGAAATAAAAGAGGTTGTAAATAAATAATATAAATGTTATGGCTACAAAGATTGCATTTTTCGACGCAAAGAGTTATGACCGCGAGAACTTCAACAGTACTAACGGTGAGTTTGGTTTCGACATCACGTACTACAAGGAGCGGCTGAGCCTGAATACGGTGTCGCTGACGAAAGGCATGGATGCCGTGTGCATCTTCGTCAATGCTGAGTGCGACTACCGTGTGATAGAGCGCTTGAAGGAGAACGGGGTGAAGATTATTGCCCTGCGCTGTGCAGGCTTCAACAACGTTGACATCAAGGCTGCACGTGAGGCGGGCATCAAGGTGGTTCGCGTCCCGGCTTATTCGCCCCATGCCGTGGCTGAATATGCTGTTACGCTGATGCTCGCCCTGAACCGCAAGGTGTATCGCTCTGTCTATCGCACCCGTGAAGGCAACTTCCGTTTGGGAGGGCTCATGGGCTTCGATATGTATGGCAAGACGGCAGGCATCATCGGCATGGGACGCATCGCCAAGGAACTGATTAAGATCCTTCGTGGCTTCGGCATGAACATCCTTGCCTATGACCTCTATCCAGACGAAGCTTTTGCCAAGGAGTATCAGGTAAAGTTGGTGACGCTTGACGAGCTGTACGAAAGTTCTGACATCATCTCGCTTCACTGTCCGCTGACGGAAGAGACAAAGTTCATCATCAACAATGACAGTATCACGAAAATGAAATACGGCGTGATGATTATCAACACCGGGCGTGGCAAACTCATTAAGACAGAAGACCTTATCAACGGGTTGCGTTCGCATCAGGTGGGTTCTGCAGCCCTCGATGTGTATGAGGAGGAAGCTGACTATTTCTATGAGGATCGCTCAGACCGTATGATCGATGATGACAAGCTGGCTCTGCTGCTGATGATGCCGAACGTTATCGTGACCTCCCATCAGGCTTTCTTCACCAAAGAGGCCACCCACAACATCGCCGTTACGACGCTCCAGAACATCCGTGATTTTGAGGAGGGGAAAGAACTGGTAAATGAAGTGAAATAGTGTTTGTTCTAATCTCTGGAACAAAAGAATTTAATATGTTTTGTGCTTATGTTTAAGCTGAGATGGCTGTATGGGGGGATCTTGATGTTGTTGACGCTGACGGTTGCAGCTCAGGATTTACGGACGCAAGTGGAACAACTGCGTACGGAGATGTACCGGCTTTTCGGAACTGACAGTTTGCAGCGATTCATGGATACTTCAGGCCGACTGAAAGAATTGGCCCAGAAGACGGGCGACGATAAGACTTTCTATCGTACATGGGGTAATCAGGTGCTTTTCATCTTCCGGAAAAAAGACCGCAAGGAGGGGCAGGCCATGCTGGAACAGTTGCGCGCTCATGCTCAGGCGCGCGACAGCAAGTTTGGCCTATATTGCGCCACGTCGGCAAACATTACGATACAAGGCGTGCTCAAGGTCGACGATAAGCTGGAAGAGTCCTATAAGGAATGTATTAACTACATACATCGCTACTTCCCAGAGGAAAGTGCCGCAAAAGAATATTTAGGATTGGCCCGAATTTATTACAACACTAACCAATATCAGAAGGTAATGGATATGGCTAAGAAGTCGATGAAAGAACCCAACTTAAACGACTCACACCGTCAGTTGGCACTCGCTTACATGTGTATAGCCTATTCCCACATGCCTGATAATCAGATTGACATCAAGACATACAACCAATACTATCAGGATTATAAAAAATTCAGGCAGAAAACAGGTCGTGACATAGGTATGAACGGCATTGTAGACTATAACTACTACCGACTGAACAAAAAACCGCAAGAAGCTCTGGAAGCAGCCAAGCATATAAATATACCTACAAACAGGCTGACCTATATGGCAGCTGCTTACGAAATGCTCGACAGTTTTAAGCAGGCCTATTTCACGATGAAGTCGTATAAAAAGCTGACTGACTCGCTGAACACAGCCGAAAGTAAGAAACAGGCCACGGAGCACGCCCTGCAGTTGAGCATTGCCCGCGCAGAGAATGAAGCCAAGGACTTGCGCATAGAAAACCAGATGCTGGAACTGGAACATATCAATGACGAACTGGAACAGAAACGATTGGAGGAAGAGGCGCTGAACCTCAGCCTGCAGAAGCGAGAAGCAGAACTGATCAATGCAGCCACAAAGCTGAGAAACGATAGCCTGGACCGATATAACAAGGACCTGAAAATATCAGAATACAAGTCGAAGCTCGAAGCGCAACAGCAGAAGGAGCACGCCAAGAAACTGCGTCTGTTGTCGGCAGCCATTATCGGGTTGATTGTGGTGGGGGTCCTCATCCACTTTTTCTATCGCCGCCAGAAACACTTGAAGGAGATACAGACGGCCTATAACAAGCTGGAGGATGCCTACGGGAAACTGGAGGCGACCACCAAGGCGAAGGAACGTATAGACAGCGAACTGCGTATTGCGCATAGCATTCAGGAGAGTATGCTGCCACGCATATTCCCACCCTTCCCCGACCGTGAAGACATAGACCTCTATGCATCGATGACACCAGCCAAGGAAGTGGGTGGCGACCTCTACGACTTCTTCCTGCTGCCACCATCATTGCGTGATGGCGACGAACGGCTCTGTTTCTGCATCGGAGATGTTAGTGGAAAAAGCGTACCGGCTTCGTTGTTTATGTCGGTGGTGGTGAATCTGTTCCGCATCGTGGCAAAGGAGGGTAAGACACCGGCTCAGATAGCGACGAAAGTGAATGAAGTCGTAGCGGCCGACAATGAGAACAGCATGTTTGCCACCATGTTTATCGGTGAGATCGACCTGCGTACAGGCGTGATGGAATACTGCAACTGCGGACATAATCCACCTGTCGTAGGCGGACAATTCCTCGAGATGCCCGAAACCAATGCCCCCATAGGCTTATGGCCTGGGCTCGAATTTATCGGCCACACCGTAGAAGGCATGAAAGACAAGATGCTGCTGCTATATACCGACGGTGTGACTGAGGCAGAGAATATGGACCAAAAGCAGACGGGTGATGACTGGCTGATAGATATTCTGAAAGAACATCCCATGGATAATGCCCGTGAGTTGATTGGCGATATTCTCAGGGAAGTGGCCACCCATGTGGGCGATGCCGAACCCAGCGACGATATCACACTCCTGTGTCTGAAGGTATAAATAACTACTTCTAATGACAATAAGTCTGTTATTCTTGCGTCACTTCTTGCGTCCCTTTGGTAGCAAGCAAAGCCGAGCGAATAGCGTCGTCGTAGCCTGTCAATGCGGCGAAAGGTGCAAACTGAGCTGCACGGTTCCACATCGACATCTGCGGGTGACGCTTCGAGACATGATGCGGCAGGTTGATGATATCCTCGTAATTATCCATTTACTTTAATGTTTAATGTTTAATCTTTTATGTTTAATGTCCTACGCCTTGTGTCCTCCTATCTGTTTGTTGCGTTCCTTGGCGGTGGCACCCTCCTCGAAGTTCAGACCGCGGAGGATGGCGTTCTTGCCGAAACGCTGTTTGATTTTCAACTGAGCTTCCTGCATGCGGCGCTCCTTGTCGAGCTTTTCCTTTTCCTCCCGCTTCTGCTTTTCTATTGCCTCGTAGTCAGTAAAAAGGTCAAGCTGCTGGGGAGCTTTGTCCTTGGTAGCGACAGATGCCTCCGTTACCACATGGTTCGTTGTCAGGTTCAGCCTGCGGACGAGTAAGTCCGGATTCACCTGGCGGTCGAATAGTTCTGCTGCACCATCCATGATTTGCCTCGATGACGATGTAGGCTTCTCGAAGTTGAACGTCCCGTGGGCATGTTTCGGAACTGCCTTGCCGTAGTAGTTGTTGGTAATCTCACCATGATACTTCTCGCGGATCTCAGGGCGGATAAGGTTCTCTGCATCATAGCCGACCGTCAATACCAGCTGGTCTGTCACCAGCCGTTTCGATACTAAGTCGAGTGCCATTCCTTCTGCCATTTCCTGTATCACCACACGGGCCTTCTTAAAATCGTATGGTTCCTGCAGCACCTGTCCGCTGCTGAAGGAATTTGTCTCTGGCCTGTAAGCCTTTACTGCCTCCATCGTACACGGCTCCCAACCCCAGGCATGGTCTATCAGCAACTCTGCGTTCACACCGAAGAGTCGATAGAGTGTTTCCTCATTCTGAACGGACATCCGCGCCAGCTTGCCCATCGTGTCAATACCATAAAGAGCCAGTTTCTCTGCAATACCGCGTCCCACTCTCCAGAACTTTGTTATCGGGCGATAGTCCCAGAGCTCACGGCGATACGACATTTCATCGAGTTCGGCGATACGTACACCGTCCTTGTCGGCAGGCATCTTCTTGGCCATGATATCCATCGCCACCTTGCAGAGATACATATTCGTACCAATGCCAGCCGTAGCTGTGATGCCCGTCTGACTCAGCACGTCACGAATCATCTTCATTGCCAGTTCATGTGCCGTCATCTTATAGCTACGGAGATATGCCGTCACGTCCATGATGACTTCGTCGATGGAGTAGACATGGATGTCCTCTGGCGCTATATACTTCAGATAAATCTTGTAGATCTTCGTGCTGACCTCAATATAGTGTGCCATCTGTGGCGGTGCTGCGATATAGTCAACAGCCCAGTCCGGATGCTGTTTCAGTTCTACATCCGACGTAGATTTACCCGTCAGACGATGTCCTGGCACCTTGCTCTGACGTTCGAAGTTTACCTCGCGCATCCTTTGGACCACCTCGAAGAGCCGCGCCCTTCCACCGATGCCGTATGCTTTCAGCGAGGGTGACACTGCCAGGCATATCGTTTTCTCCGTGCGGCTCACATCTGCCACCACGAGGTTTGTGGTCAGCGGGTTAAGCCCTCTGTCCACACATTCAACCGATGCGTAGAACGACTTCAGATCAATGGCAATATATGTCCGCAGCGGGTTCTCCATATAGTTATCGTATTTCATACTCCACCGTACACAGAAACTCATCCACGTTGATCTCCGTCGACAGTTCCTCACGAATCTCTCTCACAAGAGCCTCCTCCGGCGTTTCACCTAATTCCATCTTTCCGCCAGGAAACTCCCACCAGTCCTTCCACTCACCATATCCTCGCTGAGTGGCGAATATCTTATCATTCTTGCGAATAATCGCTGCTACCGCTCGAACTTGTTCGCTTTGCTTGCAAAGGTGCGCACCTCGGGGTTGACCTTGCCAATCAGACGGAGCGTACGGATGATGGCCGAGGCGCTGATATGGATATGCTGCATGGCCAGGGTCTCGGAAGCCTTGCGGGCAGTCTGTCCTAGTGCCTCGTGACGGATGCGCTCCTCGACATCATAGGTGTGGCGACCATAGGGATGTGTCATCGCCAGCGGTTCGGCGAAGATTTTCTTCCCACAGTCCTTGTTCGTACATACCATGTGGCGCGTCTTCAGTATCAGGGCGGTATGGTGTCCCAGCCATTCCGTACACTGGATCTTGCGGTAACGGTAGCTGTGTACGGCCGACGTACGCTTCCCGCAGCAAGGACAGACTGCCGTCCGACTTGTGGTGTGGGCATGAAGGGTTAAACACTCGCCGCTGACGACAGGCTCCTCGGACGCGTCCAATGAGATGTGCCATGAGCGACATTTTTCTCTCACAATTGATTTTATCTGGCCGATTACTTGCGCAAGTCCAGAATTCTTCGTACTTTTGCACCGTGCAGATGGGCGCTTTTTCTTTCTTTTTCGCACATACAAAGATACGAAAAAATACGCACATTTGCAACCTTGTTTGGTTAACTAATGTGTTGATTATCAAATAGATAGTTAAACTATGTAATAATTTTTCGCCACCTAAACAGACGCAGAACCAAAAAATCGGTTAACAAACTTTTCGTTTTGTCGACCGATTTGTATTAGCCTTGCAAATAGAATTCTCATTTCATTTTGCTCATAACCTTCTTGTAGTACCTATTGGTTGCTCGAACACTGTAGCGTAGTCCTCCGTTCCAGGAGCGAATAGCCTTTTCAATGCTATTCAGTGGGTTATGATACGATTGAATTAGAAGGAACATTTCTTTCGATTTCTCTACACTGTAGCGGTCTGCCAAGGTGTAGCGCTTCTTACTCTTTCTGCTTTTAAGGATGTTGTTACACTCTCGTACAAGAATCGGAGTAATCTGCATAACGCCTACGGAGTTCCCACTCACAGCGTTTGGATTTCCTTCGCTTTCTACTTGAATAATCGCATCCATCACTGGATTCCAGTCAAAGCCCGATGACTTTGCGTGGAGCATTATTGCCATCAGGCTCATGCTCACAATCGTTACAATTTTTTTCATAACTCTATACTTTACGGCAGCCTTCTCGTCACGAGAAACTGCGTTATCCTTTAGAATTTCGCTGCAAAGTTATGAAGTTTTGGTGGGGCGACCAAATAATTTTAGACTTTTTAAGATTTATTGTGTGCGTACACTTAATCTAAATCAACTACAGTAATGCCTGATCCTCCAAATTGTACGTGTTCATCGTGGTAGTGGCTGACGTTCGGAATCGTGCCTAAATACTGGCGTATAAGCTGTCGCAGAATACCGTTACCCGTACCGTGCAGGATACGTACACGTGACATTCCGACGAGGATGGCATCATCAATAAAATAGGTGACGGCATTGATGGCTTCGTCGCCCCGCATACCGCGTACGTCAATGTCTTGTTTAAAGTTCAGCTTGCGGTTATCAATGACGTTACGGGTGTCGTTCGACACATTGGCATACGAGCCGGCGATGGCGGCATTACGCTCTTCGGACTTGGTTTTGTCGATTTTCGGCATGTCAGCATGTTCCAGCCGTTCAATGCGCATCTTGGTCTTCATGCCGCCAAAAATGACTGTTGCCATCTTGCCGTCAATACTCTCAACCGTACCAACGCTGGTAAGGCCAATGATGCGCACGGTATCGCCTGTCGTAATGGCAGCTTTAGCTGTCATCACCTTCTGCTCGCCCTTGCTGCCTTGCTCGGCTGAGCGTTTTTCGTTTTTCTCAAGGCGGCGCTTCTCACGTCGTTCTTTGCGCTCCTGTATCTGGCGTATCTTGCGGGCAATGGCCTCGTCGTTGTCCTTGGTGTCAATCTCAGCTACTTCCTCCTTGAAGGCGTTCAGCTCTTCGCGGGCACGGCGTGCAGCCTCTTTCTCGGCCTGGCTCTCTCGAATCTCGCGGATGGCGTTCTCAATCTTGCGGTTGCTCTCGCGCAGCAACTCCTCAGCCTGCTCCTTGGCCCTTCTCAGAATCTCCTTGCGCTCACGTTCTATCTCTTCAATCGAGTTCTCGTAGCGGGCAATCCGGCCTTCCAGCGACTTCTCATGCTGGTGGATAGTCTGGCGCTTGCCTTCCCAGTAGCGTTTGTCGCGCACAATGTCCTGTAGGTACTTGTCGCTTTGAATGTAGTCAGCGCCTACGATTTCTGATGCTCTGTTGACGACTTCTTCTGGTATGCCGATTTTTCGAGCTATCTCGATGGCAAACGAAGAGCCTGGCTGGCCTATCGACAACTGGAATAGTGCTTGCATCTCATGGCGATCGTAGAGCATGGCGCCGTTGACCACTCCTTGATGGTCTTCGGCAAAGTGTTTCAGATTCTGGTAGTGGGTGGTAATGACGCCGAAGGCCTGTTTCTTCCAGAACTGATAGAGTATGGCCTCGGCTAATGCACCGCCAATCGTCGGTTCCGTGCCACCGCCGAACTCATCTATTAATAATAAGGTATGCGCATTGGCCTGCTTCATCATCTGCTTCATGTTCATCAGGTGACTCGAGTATGTCGACAGGTCGTTTTCAATACTCTGCTCGTCGCCAATGTCAATCATGATATCATCAAAGATGCCGCAGGTGGAGCGTTCGCCAACAGGTATGGACAAGCCACACTGTAACATATACTGTAACAGTCCGACTGTCTTCAGGCAGACCGACTTGCCGCCAGCATTGGGGCCTGAGATAATCAGCAGTCGCTTATCGTGAATCAGTATGATGTCCAGCGGAACCACCTTTTTATTCTGTTTCGCCAGCGACAGGGCGAGCAGTGGGTGGACGGCCTGAATCCAGTCAACATAAGGTTCATGCTTGAGTGTGGGCTCTATGGCTTTTGTCATGTCTGCCCACGACGCCTTGGCGTAAATCAGATCTATCTGTGCCAGGAACTGGTATGACTGCAGAATCTCTGCCACGTGTGGCCGTACCTCGTCGCTGAAGACCGTCAGGATGCGGATTATTTCGCGGCGCTCCTCGGCTTCGAGTTGGCGTACGCGGTTATTGGCCTCGACCACCTCTGCAGGTTCAATGAACACCGTCTTGCCGGTTGCCGACTCATCATGTACGATACCGCCGATGCGCTTCTTCAGATTGGGAGCCACAGGAATCACCAGTCGCCCGTCACGCAGGGTCGGAGCAGCGTCCTTGTCAACCAGTCCATCCTTCTGAGCCGAGTGTAGTATAGTATATAAGGTACGCGAGATGCTTCCCTCCGTCTTGGCTAACTCGTGACGGATGCCGGCCAGCGTCATTGAGGCCGAGTCCTTGATTTTCCCATACTTGTCGAGAATCGAGTCTATGCGCCGTATCATGGCTGGGAATGTCACTACGCCCTCCGTCAGCCGATGTAAGGCAGGGTAGGGATATTCTATAGAGTCGTCAGCAGCTGTCTCGCCCCTGTTCAGGTATTTCACAATGTTGCTGATGGTCTCTAACGAGCGACGCAAATCCCAAACCTCTTCTTCTTCCAGGTGCGTGTTCTCTAAACGGATGCGGCTTACGGCAGCTCTGACATCGAAGAAGAACTGTATTGGGAAGTCGTCGGCCTCTTGTCTAAGCCGCCGGAATTCCCTGACCTGTAGCATCTGTTCGCTCAGCACGCCGTAGTCAGTAGAAAAGCTGATTTCGTCAACTTTCTCCTTTCCAAGCGTACTCAGACAATACCCTTTCAGTATCGACCGAATTTCGTCGAAACCTATCTTATGCTCAAAGTTGTTTGGGTAAATCATGGTGCAAAGGTAGTGCAAATCGAGCGAAATACCAAAGAAAAAAGCGTTTTTCTTTGTATTTCCGAGATGCAGCCTACTTTCGAGCGAAGCTCAAAGGTACAAATAAGTTAAGAGTTATGAGTGAAGAGATATGAGTTTTTTATCCTTTTGATGTTAAAATAGCTTAATGAAGTTATAATTTTCAATTTTCAATTTTCAATTTTCAATTATTCTTAGTACCTTTGCACCCGCTTTCAGGCAATATCGACTTGGAGAGATGGTAGAGTGGTCGATTACAGCAGTCTTGAAAACTGCCGCACTGAGAGGTGCCGGGGGTTCGAATCCCTCTCTCTCCGCTCAATCAAATTGAAACTCGCTGATTTTCAGCGGGTTTTGTTTTTCTCCCCTTTAGAAGTTCCGTTTTAGGTTCCGATTTTCTTTTATGAAAGTTTAACGGTCAAATTTGAGCTTGATCCCAATTTCGACCGTTTTGGAGCGTTTATCTCCGCTTTGAAGTGTATTCTACATTAGTGAAACCACTCTTCTTTAGAATCTCAACAGCTTCAACGAAATTTGGATCAATATCATTTTTCTCATCTTCAAAGTTAGATACGTTAACTTGCCTTGCAGAAGCCAAATTAATACTCTTCCCTGTCTTTGATTCAAAGAATTCGGCAGCTATTCCCATTTTTTCAGGCTGATGTTCTGTGCCTGTAGGTTGGCCACGGAGAGCAACAGGAAGATGGATAATAGTAGTTTCTTCATAAAGTTCATTAAATGATAGTGCAAATATACTGATTATAAATTTAAAATGATTATCTTCGCAGAATCATTTAAGAGAATTTATAGAAAAGTGTAGCAATATGAACAGTAAGATGGATCCGATGGGCAGAGCTATTCTTGACTATGTCAAGCGACAAGGTCGAGCGGCCGACTACTGGAAAACCAAGAAAGCAGACAGGCTTCATAAATAACAACGATATGGAAACAATAAAGGATATTGACGAAAAAGGAAGAAAAGTTGCAATAGACATCGTAAAGGCGAACATCTTTGCTGTAGCCATCATGGTAGTGGCGGCAATAGCGTTTCTAGTGCCGTTCTTCTTTATTTGGGGAGGACGCAAGCCGATGATGGAGATACTTGGAAGCGGCACTCAATGGATTGTGGCTTTCGTGGCCATGTTTATCGGCATTGTGGTACACGAGCTGATTCACGGCATTACGTGGGCCTGTTACGCACCAAGCGGATGGAAGAGCATCAGCTTCGGTGTTATGTGGAAGTTGCTCACCCCCTACTGCCACTGCGACGAGCCGATGCACATCCCCGGCTACATGATGGGAGCCATGATGCCCTGCGTCATTTTGGGTATCATCCCGTCTATAGTG
>Ga0256407_10003669_pt1 | contig 26880 bp, 19 predicted proteins | sample RumenRJG_04DNA_FD_193489 | JGI IMG/M metagenome (GOLD analysis project Ga0256407, IMG submission 193489) | Bovine rumen microbial communities from Lethbridge, Alberta, Canada - RJG_04 | ecosystem: Host-associated > Mammals > Digestive system > Stomach > Rumen | place: Canada: Alberta... | reverse complement strand
ATCTTTCTTTATTTAAATTATTTTTTAAATTATCATTTTCACATTTCATATTATCAAATTGTCTTTCATAATCTTTTAAAGTTCCTTGTAATTTTAAATTTAAATTTTTATTCTCATCTAATTGTCCTTGTAGAAAATTTAAATTTTCTTCTTTACTTTGTAACTTACCATTTAAATTTCTTAAATCATAATTAGTTTCATCTAATTTTTGTGCTAAATTTTGTCTTTCTTGTTCACCTAATTTTAAATTTCTATCTTGTTCTTGACAAATTTTAGAAAGTTTCTTATTGTCATCTACTAATTTTGATATTTCAACTTTTTGACTTGATTTAATATCATTTAATCCTTGAACAACTTTTTCTAATCCATTTTTATCTTCTTGACTTTTATCTAATTGACATAATAAATCATTTAATCTTGAATTTAAATCTGCAATTTCTCTATTTTTTAAATCAATTTGCTTTGTTAATGTATCATTTTCAGCAAATAATTTTTTATTAACAGAAATTTTTTCATTGAAACCTAATTGTAAATTTTCATTTTCTCCTCTTAAATCACATATTTGTTTATTAAAACATTCATCTTTTTGTTTTAAATCATATTCTAATCTAATTTTTGCTTCATTTAATAATGAACAATCATTTTGAAGTTGACGATATTTCTGATTAAGACAATCATAATCTTTTTCATGTTGTTCTAATTCAAAAATATGAGCTTTTAATTGAGATATTAACATATCTTTTTCTTTGCTTTCAATTTTAGCATCATATCCACTTTGTCTACATGGATCATATGAACTGTTCATTTGATAAGTACTCATTTATCTTTTTATATATTTTTCTTTTTTAATATTTTGTATTTTAATTTTTAATATTAAAATATATAAAGATTCTTTTTTTATTAAATTAAATATTCAAAAAAAAAAAAATTTTTAATATTAAAAAAATGAATGATTCAGAACCAGTAAGTCAACATAGTAAAAAAATAACAAAAAACTCTCGTGGATATGGTTTAAAGCAAATAGCTCAAATGACATTAGGAAGTGGAAACATAGATTTAGCAGTAGAATTACCAAAAGGTGAAGATTTAAATGAATGGTTAGCAGTAAACACAATAGAATTTTATAACGATATAAATTTATTATATGGAATGTTAGAAGAATTTTGTACTAAAAAAAGTTGTCCTGTTATGTCAGCAGGACCAAAATATGAATATTTATGGGCTGATGAGAATAAAAAAGCACCTTTAAAAGTTAGTGCTAGTGAATATATTGAATATTTAATGACTTGGGTTGAAAATCAATTAAATAATGAAAGTATTTTCCCTAGTGCTATTGGAGTTCCTTTTCCTAAACATTTTGTTTCTATTGTTAAAGTTATTTTTAAAAGATTATTTAGAGTTTATGCTCATATTTATTATACACATTTTCCACAAATTGTTATGCTTGGATGTCAATATCATTTAAATACTTGTTTTAAACATTTTATATTTTTTATTGAGAAATTTAATTTAGTTAATGCTAAGGAATTGGCTCCTTTGTCTGAGTTAATTAATAAATTTAAAGAAAGGAGAAATGAAGAGAATAAAAAATAAAATTTTTTATTTCGAATTAATTTTTTTATTTTATATAACTAAATTATTATGTAAAGAAAAAATTAATTAAAATTTTATTTATCATGTCTGAATCTGAATTAAATGAAGATCAAATAAAAGAATGTACTAATGTTTTTAATTTCCTTGATAATGATAAAGATGGTAAACTTTCAATTCAAGAATTAGAATATGCTTTGGGAGTTTTAGGAAGATTTTTAAAGAAAAAAGAATATGATGCATTAGAAAATGAATCAACCACATTTGATTTAGAACAATTTTTAGAAATATGTAAAAATATGGTAGACTTTAATAATATAGAAAATTCAATGATTGAATCATTTAAAATTTTAGAAGGTGAAAAAGAAGGTTTTATAAAAGAAAAAGATTTAATTGGAATTTTAAAAAGGTATAATGAAAAAATATCTGATAAAGATATAAAAGATATAATAAAAGAAGCACAACCAGATAAAGATGGATATATAAATATAAATGATTTAGCAAGAGATATGATAATAAAATAAAATTAATATATTTTAATTTAAAGATTAATGTTTATAAATTAATTAAATATAAATTAATTTAGTTTATTCTTAAAAATTATTTATAAATTGTAATACCAATACAAAAATTTATAAATAATTATTTTCATTCACTTTTTGAACGTTTACTTAATTGATTTTTTAAGCATTCAATTTCAATTAAATCACTTAAACTCATTTTAGGTATTTTAATATTTTCTTTTTTATATTCTTTTTTAAATCTATTTTCAACTTTATGTTTTACTTTAAATTTTTCACTAAAACCATCTTTTTCACTAATATAAAAATAATCATGGAAAATAATATTATTTTGTTTAATTGAATCTTTCTTTTGATTTAACATATATTTTTTTGTTGTATTTTCGACAGGTTGAAATTCTTTATTTAACTTCTCATAAACTTCTTGTGATAATTTTTCTTTTTTTTGTAATTCTCTCATTTTTTTCTTCCTTTCTAATTCTCTCATATGATTAATATTCTTAATAATAATTTGTTCAATATCTTCTTTTTCTTCAATAACTTTATTTAAAACAATTACAGAACTTCTATGTCTATTAAATTTAAGATTAGAAAATTTAGTAGAAGGCATAACAGTAAAACGTCTATTAATAGAATTATGAAATTTAGGTGATAAAATTGAAGATTTTTTTGATAATTTAATACTACTATTTTCAGTATTAATTGAATTATTATTACTTTTTTCTTCTTTAATATGACCAATATAAAATCTTTTTTCTCTTTTATGATTTTTATCTAATGAAGTTTGTATTTCTTCTCTTTCAGAATTTTGACCTGATGATAATTGATATCCTTTTGGTATATTTATTTTATAATTTCTTATATCTGTTATTTTTCTTTTTTGTTTTTGATTTATTATATTTAATATTGGTACATGATAATTATTATATTTATTATATATTGATTCTTTAAAACTAAAAATTCCTTTTTGTTTTTTATTTTTTTTTTCAGTTTTTGATTTATATGATGGAATTGTTGTTAATAAAAATTTATTTAAGGCTTTTCTTTCTTGTGGTGATACAAATATTTTTTTTTTTGCTGAATAAGGTATTATTTTTTTTATTGAATTTGATGTTAAAAATTCTTTTGAGAATTTTGATTCACTTTTATTTTGAGAAAATGTATTTTGTGAATAACGGTTTGTAAAATTTGTTGTTGTTGATTTTGAAGAAAAACATTCTTTTCTATTTAAATTCCTACTTCTCATAATTTTTTTTAATAATTTAAATTAAATAATAATATGAAAAAAAATTTGATGATACTTAATTTAGAAAAATTCAATTTTGATGATAATAAATTTAAAATTCCTTTTTTGTATGAAACTTGGACTTGGGAAGGAGATGAAAGTGTTCTTCCTTTTAAATGGATTGATTTAATTAAAAATTCAGATTTATTAGAAAAAAAAAATAAACAATTTGATTTTGATAAAATTAATATTTATTTAAAAGATAATTATTATGGATTGAATACATTTGATAAATTGAGTTTTTTTTTTATTACAAATAGATCTGAAGTAACTGGTTGTGCTTATTTAAATAAATTAAATTGTACAATTGATTATTTTTTAGTAAATAAAAAATTTTTTGGAAATGGAGTTGAAAATGGTTTATTTAATCTTATTTATAATAGAGCAAGAGAACTTAAATTAAATTCAATTTCAATTAATTTAGATTTAACAAATATTAATGAAAACTTTTTTAAAGATATAGGATTTATTAAATTATAAATTTAACATAATGTTTATTTTTATTAATTATTTTATTTTAGTAGAAAATTAAAAAAAAATAACGGGAAATTAAAAATGAATAAAAATCCAAAACCACTTTGTACATTGTATTCTAATTTTAGATTAACAAAAAATAAAAGTGAAGTAAATGACATTATATTTTTAACAAAAAAATTAACATTAAACAATAGAAAATATACAAATTATATAGAAACATATGAAAAATCAACTCAACTTTCATCATTTAAAGAACCAAATATGTCTTCATATCCATTATTTCAAAATAAAGATTATATATCTTTACAAAGATTAGATAATAATACATATCAACATTCATTTAGAGAATCTTATATTAATAAAAAAAAAAAAAATAATAATAATAAATTTAAAAAGCTTTTTCTAAAAACAGAAATTAATCATATTAATGAAAAAAATAATAATAATAATTTAAATACTTCTGAATTATTAGAAACTGAAGGAACTAATTATCCTATTATTGAAAATAATAAAAATAAAAAAGGAGAAAAAATTGATCATAAAGATCTTTTTTTATTATGTGATTTATTATTTAATGAAATATATTATAAAAATTGTGAATATGATGAAAAAAAAATTTTTAATAATCTCAAAAATCATGAATTATTTTTAAAGAATAAACTAGTATTTATGAAAGTAACAAATGAAAATAGATTAAATACAACATCAATTTTAAAACATACTTTTACAAATAAAAGATATGGTAAAATAGATTTAATATTAAATTCAATAAATTTAGAAATTAGAAAAGGAAATGAAGTAAAAAATGATAATATATTTTCAATTAAAATTCCTTTTGATTTCACTCCTTCAATTTATTTAAGTAATTTTGAAGAATTAAAACAAATTATTGTTGGTTTAATTAAATATAATTTACAAAATAATACATTAGAAATTAATAATGATTATTTTGAAATTCATTGGCCAAATATTTTTAATGATAATGGTGAAATAATTCATTATAGAGAAATATTTAAATCTTTTAGAGATGTTGTTGTTAAAAATGAATTTAATTTAGAAAGATTTAATTTAGAAAGTAGTAATTCTGAATTGAATAAATATTTTAAAAGTATTCATTTTGAAAATAATAATGAATCATTGAATATTGATTTTGAAAATATCTTTGATCCAAAATATAAAAATGTTGATAGTAAAAAATATAAAAAACAAATTTTCAATTCATCAATTACTCATTTTGAAATTGAATTGTTATTAAATAATGAAATATATTTTATAAATGTTACTATGCCACATATTGTTTTGAAATTTATGAAATTTAAAAAAAATATTGTTGAATATATTGATAAGGAATTATTTATTTATTGTTTGGAACAAAAATTTATTAATTGGGATTTTTATATGACAAGATATTTATTTTCTTTAAAAAATTTTAGAAAATTTATTCAAATTTTACTTTCTAAAAATAATGATTTATCTAAGACAACAATTAATTTTAATAATAGAAATGAAAATTATGAATTATTTTTAAAGAATTTATATTATGAAAAAGTTAATAATTGCCTTTGTTATACATTAAATTATAATCCTTTGAGAATTAATAAAGTTTCTAAAAACGATTTTTCTTATTCATTTATTTTGACAGACAGTAAAACATATAAAAATAATTTATTTAAAATATTCCCTTATATAATTTATATTTTTAATCCTTATATAAATAATTCAAAAATTTTCTCTTTTCATTTTACTTTATTTCAAATGAAAATTTTATTTTATGTATCAAGAAAAGAAAGATTAGAAACATTCATTTTAAAATTAGTTCAAGAAAATCTAAAAACAAAAAGTTTAGATTTAGATTATTCCTATTTTGAAATATTTAAAAAATTTAATATAAATCAAATAGAAGAATATTTAGAAATGATTGAAAAAAGAAGTAATGTAAATATAAAAGAAAACAAAATATCAATAAATTCATATCAAGTTATAGTATTAAAACCTCATTTTGAATCAATTCAATTAAAAGATGAAAAAAAGATAAAAGATCCAAAAGAAAATAAAATGATATGGTTATGTTCAAGTCATGATTTAAATGATAAATTAACTCATTTATTAGTAAATAATGATATTGAAAAATGGCCTGAAATAGTAGAACAATTTCATATTAATTTAGATGATTTATATAATAATAATAATAGTTTAATGACAAGAGGAAAAACTATTACTTATACTAATAATAAAATGGTTTTTAGTTCTCCAAATAGAAGGTCAACTATGGTAAGAAAAAATTCTTATAATGGAAGTGCTAATAAAAAAGGATTTAATAAAAGTAAAACCATTTTAAATTTAAAAAAAAATGATTAAATAATAATCTTTTAAATGTTAATATCTGTAATTAAAATAAAATTATTGGTTTTCTTTTTTAATTGTTTTTGTTTTTAAATTTAATTATTTTAATATTAAATTTAATTTATTTATCATCAAAAAATCATAATTAAATTTAAAAAAAATGAACAATCAAAATAGAATATTAAGACAACGTCAATTTGAAGATACAGGAGATGATGTAATATCATTTCATGAAGATGAAGAAGAACATAATTATTTAGGAAAAAAAGAATTAATGGAAATTGAAGGTGATAAATCAATAGATCCTGATTTTAGTTATGATGATGATAAATCAAAATTAAGTACAATAAAAAAAAATACAAATACAGAATTAATGAAATTATTAACTGATAGTACTACTGAATTATATCAAAGAAAATCTGGTACAAATAATTTAATAGGAAGTATTGATAATGATTTTAGTAAAGATTTAAGTAGAGATAATGAATTGAATAATTTATTAAATTCTAAAACATTTAATGCACCTTTAACTAAAACTGGGAATACTATAATTACTACAATGAATCAATATCAAAATCAAAATCCAAAATATTCAAATATACTTCAACAAATTCCTACAAAGATAGATAATAATTTTTATTATGGTTCTAATTATAATTCTAATAATAACTTTAATAATAATAACTTTAATAATAATAACTTTAATAATAATAATTTCAATAATAATAATAAAAGTAATAATAATAAAAATAATATTCTAAGTAATCAAAGTATTAATTTTATGAATAGCAATAATAGTACTTCAAACAATTTAAATAATATTAAAAAATATAATAATAATAATAAATTGTATCAAATTAACTCTTTTCATTATTATATTCAAGGAAAAAATTATCAAAGTTTTAATCAGAGAGATCCTTCTTTTGGTTTTGGTCAAAGTTTAGATTTAGAAAAAAATTATAAAGAATTAGAAAAATCTTATAATGAAGTATTAGGTTTAATTCAATATTGGCAAAAATTTTATTTAGATATTGCTAATTTAGTATCTGAAAATATTAATATTAATAAAGATGATCCTTTTTCTGATGATTTTAAATTTGCTGTTATTGATAATGTTAAAACAATAGTAAAATTAGCAAAAGAAAAAGCTTTTTCAATTTTTGAAATTTGTAATGTTGAAAATATAAATATTATAAATAAAAATAAAAAAAGAAAAAAAAATGATTTTATTCCATTTCATAATTTAAAATTTGAAATTTTAGGATATGAAAAAGATAATATTTTATTAATGTATTCTAAAGAAAATGATTTTATGATACAGAAAACAGTGAAATTAAATGAAGAAAATATTCATAAAGGATTTAAAAGAAAAAAATATTATAAAGTTGATGATTCATTAGATTCATTACCACCTGTAATATATAGAAAATATATGACAGAAGGAACTAATACAGATAAAATTATTTTAAATGATATTCAAATTCAAACTGATAAAAATTATATTGAAAAAGAAATTATTGAAAAACCAATAATAAAAGAAGTTATAAAAGAAAAAATTATTGAAATACAAAATAAAATTTTTATAAAAGAAAAATTAAAAATTATAAAAATAAATTCATTTTTAATTAAAAAAGATATAAAAAAGAATTCAATTATAAATAAACAAATTCAAAATTCAACACCTAAAAATTCAAGTAGACCAAAAACACCAACAAAAATGAAAGTAATATTAAGAGTAGTATCAATACAAGAAAATAAAATAAATATATTAGGAAAACCAAAAAAAGAAAAAGTAAAAATTTTTAAAATTCAAAATACTCAAAGTGATTTAAAATATACTGATATTGAAAGAATAGAACTATTAAATAGAGAATTATCATTACAAATATCAGAAGCTGAAAATGAAAAAAGAGAATTAAAAAAAAATTTAGAAGAAAAAAAGAAATTAATATTAGAAAAAGAAAAACTAAAAGAAAAAAATATAAACACAGAACAAAATAATATGTTAAATACAAACACATCAAATAATTTATTAAATAATAGTTTTTTATTTTTACCAGAAATGATTCCTCCTGAACAAACATATAAAATATTTATTCATTGTATAAAACATTTTAAATACGAAGAAGAAAATTATAAAAGATATATGGAAGAAGAAGATTTACAAAATTTAAAAGTATTTGTTAATAAAATGGAAAAATATTTAATTGGTACTTCATATCCAGTTCAAAGAAAACCACAAGATACAATTCATTATTATAAACCAGTTGAATCAACTACTCAAAAAAAATATAAAGAAAGTATTCTTACTGGAATTAAACCTATGACACTTTCTAAAAGTAGAACTAATTCAAAGTCTAAGAATATTGATTATAGAAGTTATAGTACAGTCAATAATAATTCAACTTTTAATAAATATAAAGCTGTAATTAAAGCATTGAAAAATAATTAAATAATATTATTAATATTTTAATATTTATTTTGAATATTTTTTTAAAAAAATTTTTTTTTATTTTTTGATTTTAATGGATATTTTAAATTTTATAATTTTTTTTTTTAATTTTTATGGAAAAAAAGGATATATCATCTTTGATATATAATAATTGGGTAATTAAACTTATTCAAATTGAAAAATTAGAGAAAAAAGAAGAAGAAATAAAAACAGAAGAAAAAAAAGAAGAGAAAAAAAAAGAGGAAAAAGAAATCATAGAAAAAACAGCCAATTTTGATTTTTGGAATAGAAGAATAAAAATTAAATATATATTACAAGACAATTTAATAATTGACAATAAAATAAAGGAATCATTTTTTAAATATAATTTTCATATAATTGAAGAAAATAATGCAAACTATTTTGAGATTTGTAACAAAAAAATACTTTTAGTACAGGATCAAGAAAAAAGTTTGAAAGAATTAGACTTTATAAATGTAAATGAAAAAAATGTATCAATTATTGAAGGAAGAGTTACAGCATTATCTTATACTCCCATTTTGCAAATATTTATTTTTGCTGTTGTAGATGATGAGAGAGTGAAAGTTTATAAATACGATAAAATAGAAACAAGAAATAATAATGAAAATAATGTGAAAAATTTTAATATAAATAAGAAAATTAATTTAATACAATTTAATGATGATGGGAAACTTTTTTTATCATCTACTATTGATTATAGAATAATCATTTGGGAAACTGAACCATTAAAATTTTATGATACTATTTGCACAACAGCTCATAATTGTAAAATTGATAATTTATTTTTTTGGGGAGAAGATAAATTTATTTCTTTAGGTGAAAGTGAACCTATCAAAATTTGGGAAAAAATTAATAATAATTATAAAGCAAAACTTATGAAAAGAATAAATAAAATATTTTCTGCATTATTATTAAATAATAATATTTTAGTTACTTGTGGATATGGTGGAACAGTTTTTTATGATTTAAATACTATGAATATTAAAAAAAATTTAATAAATGCAAAATGTGATAAAATAAATGTTTTTAGAAGAATGGACAATAAAAAATTAATAATTGGATATAAAAAAGAATTAAAAATTATTTCAATTGAAGAAATGGAAATTATACAAACATTAACCATTGATTTTGATTTCATTGGATTTTTTATTATAGATACATATTTAATTTTGTTAAATCAAGGTGAAAATAATGAAAAAAAAAATATTAAAATTAAATTTATTAATGAAAATGATAATATTACATTAAGCAATAAACAAATAAGAGGAAAAGACAATATAGAAATGACTGATGAAGATGAATTGATAAATGATTTACCTATAAATGCATTTATCACTTATTCGGCAAATAAAAAATTAAATATTTATGAAATAGATCCTGAATAAATATTTAAACAAAAACAATAAAAAAAATAAAAAACATAATTAAATTTTTGACTTAATCCCAAAAAAAAACATAAAAGACTTAAAAAAAAAAAAAAAAACCTCAAAAATTTATTTCTTTTTACAACTTCTAAGATGTACCAAAAGTCTATCAGGTAAAAAAGTTCTACCACAATTTTCACAAGGAACAAGAGCTTGTGTATTATAAGTATCAAAAGCTTGTTCATTCATTTGATCCATATTATATCCACCACCTCCCATCATAGCCATATTTTGATAATAACTATTAATAATTTTATCAGCACTTCTCCTCATATTTTTAGGTAAATCTTGTTGTTGAATTTCAAACTTTTTTTTACAACTTTTCATATGAATTTCTAATGAAGCAGTTCCAAATTCTCTTCCACATAAAGGACAAACTAACATTCTTGGTTTCTCACCTGGCATTCTTGGTGGTGATTTTCTCCTTTGTTGTGGCATTGTTTGTGAGAAATTTCCTCCTCCTCCTCCTTGATTACGATGTGAGTAACTCATTGTGTTTGAGAAACCATCATTACTTAATTTTTGTGATGATTTTTTTACTGATTTTGATGCTATTAAATTATTAAAGTTTTCTAAGTCCTCATCTGATAAAGTTAAACCACCTTTTATTGTTTTGAATAAAAGGTTGTATTCTTCTGGTAAGGTTATATGGACTTTTTTTTTCCCTTCATATCCTAATTTACATTTGAAAACGTGGTTTTGGATTTCAGAGGAAGGAGCATATTGTCCACATATAAAACATAATATGTTTTGATCCATTTTTTTTTAATATGTTGTTTTTATTAATTAATAAATTGTTATAGTTTAATAGAATTATGATTTGCTTTTTTTTTATTTTTTTTTTGATAAATGTTTTTTATTAATTTTTTTATATTTGAAAATGAATTTTTTATTTTACTTTATTTTATATTTTAATAATTTTAATTATTTTATTTATTCATTTTTTTCTTCTTCTTCTTCTTCTTTAGGAATTATAATTGGAAAAGGTACTAATTCTTTTTGATATGTTTGTGCTAAATTATTTTGTAATTCAGTTACAAATGTTGTATAATCTGCATTAATTTTTTCTATATAACTATCTTTTTCTCCTTCTTCAAATTTATATGCAAAATCAATACAATCCAAAAAATTCTTTCTCCATATTCTATCAAAGTTTTTATTAATACAAATAATTTTTAATTTCTCAGAAACAAAAGGCATTAAATATAATTTTTCAGAGAAGAAATGACTATAGAAATGTTTAACATCTTTTTTCTTTTTTAACATAGCTAATTTACTTTTTGGTTTATCTTCAACTTTATCAGCAGGGTTTTCAAGTGGAATAACTTCAGGTTCAAGTAAGCAAATACATTCTAATGGAATTTCATCTATAGCAGTTTCTCTTTGAACAAATTTAACAACACCAAAATCACTTCCAGCTTTAAATTTATATAATATCATATTAAATAATTTTAAATAAGTTTCTTGAATATTTTCTAAACCAATTGAATTTTTAGCAGCATCAAAAAAAAATTGTAACATATCATCATTAACTAAAGTATTTTCATAAAATTTTTGTAAAACTTCTTCAAATTTCTTATCATCAGGTCTAATAATATCTTCAATTGTTTCTATATTATCATCAATTGCTTTATAAGATTCAATATCTTCATTTTTATAAACAAAAATAAAAGAATGTGATTTTTCAAGATAAGTTGTTAGAATTTTATTCATTTTTTCTTCTTCAAGATATTCAGATTCAGGATTTATTTTATTCATTAATTCAAACATTAAAGCCATTTGACCAATTGGTCCTCCACAAAGAGTATATCCTTTATCTTTTTGATAATATGCATTTATATCAAAAATATTATCAGGTGTATTATCTTCAGTAAATTCAGCATCTCCTAATAATTCTTGTCTTAATACTTCTCTTATTCCATCTAATACTTTTTCATGTCTTCTTCTTGCTCTTTCTTCTTTTCTTCTTTGTGCTTCTTCAGCTTCTCTTATTTTTAATATTTCTCTTATTCTTTCATTTTCTTTTAATCTATTTTTCTCATCAATTATTGATTGAATGTGTCCATCTTTATTTTCTTTTATGTATTTATATTTTAATAATTTTTGCATATTATCAAGATTTGAAAATGAATATTTAAATTGAGAATCTGCAATGTTTTGTAAATCTGGTAATAAATCTGTATAAAAATCATTTGCATCTGGAGTTTTATAAATTCCTCTTTCATGGAGATATGAATGTGTTTCTTTTAATAGTCTATTAATATATTGCTTTGCTTTTATTCTTGAATATAATTTTTTTTGGAAATCTTTTGTCATTTCAATTCTTCTTATTTTATCCTCTTTTTCTTTCATTATTTTTTGATAATTTTCATTTTCATTATTTTCAATATCTTTAATTCTATTTTCATCATCTTCATTAAATTTCTTATATTTTTCTTGTTGTTCTTTCATAACTCTTAATTCTTCTTCTTCTAAAACTTCTCTTCTAGAATCTTCTAAAGTTTTACTAACAATAATACTAACAAGTGGTTTAACTTCAAGAGTAAAATTAAATAAATCTCCATCATTAACTTGTGTTTCAACATCAATTCCAGTTTTTTCAGGCCAAATTAAAACAGGAACTGGAGGTTCAGGTAAAGGATCAGTTTGAACAATTTTTTCAAATGATATTGGTTTAGGCATAACTGTTGTTGTAACTGGTTCAGTATAAATTCCAAAACCTTCATTATTATGTTTTTTCCTTGCATTTTCCAATTTTCTTTTTGCATCAATTGAATATTTATTTCTGAAATTAAATGATCTTTTTAAACTTTGATTTATTGGTTTTAATGATTTTTTTTGACTGTTTGATAATGTGTTATCATATGATGATGATGTTACATATACTACACCAAAATTGTGTCCTCGACGTAAACGAGGGTCTGTTACAAAGTTATATGTTAATTTATTTCCTGATGGATTGTATGATTGTTTATTGTCTACTACTTGAGAGTTTAAATTAAATGATGGTGAATTCGACATTTATTTTTTTTTGTTTTTTTTATGGAAGTTATATTTTTATATTTTTTTAATTGTTTTATAAATATTTTAAATAAATTTTTCAAAAATTTTTTATTTATTTAATAATCATTTTAATAAAAAAACTACAATTTAATATATTTATAAATGAAATCTATGCAAACTCGTGAAACTACATTTCATAATTCTCCAATTGTCCCTAGTTTTCTTTCACAAAATTATGATAATCTTTCTAAATCATCATCTCCATTTACAGATGAATTTTTTCCACCAGAAGATAACTCTCTTTATAGTACAAAATCAGCATTAGCATCATATCAAATACCATCATTACCTTCATTTCTCCCAAAAAATAAAAAAAAATTTTTATCTCAATATGCAATGCGTAATAAAGGAAATTACTCATGGAAACGTCTTTCAGAAATATACAATTTAGAAGAATTAAATGTATATTCAAATAATAATTCATTAAGTGATGATATTGAACAAGGAGAGCTTGGAGATTGTTATTATTTAAGTGTATTATCTGCTTTAAGTCAAAATCCAGAAAGAATAAAACAATTATTACCAAAACCTAAAATATCAGATAAAGGAATATATGAATGTGATGTATACATTCATGGTAATTTAACACCAATAGTAATAGATGATTATTTTCCAGTAATTGAAAATGAAAATGAAGAAACTGAGATAGCATTTGCAGATATCAATAAAGAGACAAAAAATATATGGCCAATGTTATTAGAAAAAGTATGGGCAAAATGTAATTTATCATATGAAGATATAATTATTGGTAATTCTGCAGAAGCATTTGAATTTTTAACTCCAGCACCTTATGATACTTATTATCATAAAATAGATACAAAAAAATTATTTGATTTAATTAGAAAATCACATGAAAAAGGATTTATTATAGTATCTGATATTACATTAACAGAAAATACTAATTTAGATTATTTATCAAAAATAGGTTTACTTACTAATCATTCATATCAAATTATTGATACTGCAATTTTAAGACAAAATGCTAATGAAGTTAAATTATTAAAAATTAAAAATCCATGGGGAACTAATGTATGGAATGGTGATTGGAGTGAAAATTCAGGAAAGTGGACTGAAACTTTTAGAAAAAATGTTGGATATGAAGAAAAAGAAAAAGGTGTTTTTTGGATGGCATATGAAGATTTTATTCAATTTTATACTTCTACACATATTTGCCAAATTCATGATGATTTTATATATTCTTGTAAAAAAGTTAAATTTAATTCTGATGAATGTTTTACTATTGTTAAAATTAATATTAATAAAAATGCAAGTGGGTATTTTATTGTTAATTTAAAAAATAAAAGAATATATGAGAATTTAAAAGGAATTGATAATTTTTCAAATCCATTTTGTTCAATGAGTGTTTTTAAAGAAGATAAAAATGGATTTAATTATATAGGAAGTGATAGTGGAAAACAAGATAGATTATATATTGAATGTGATGAAATAGAACCAGGAACATATTATATTGCTGTAACTTTCCCAAAAAATAATGAAAATTTTGAAATAACAAATAATATGGAATCTCAAAAATTTGATAAATTATCATTTAGAGTTGGAATTTATTCAAATATTAAAGACCCTAAAATTGAAGAAAATTTAGATGAAAATGAAAAAAATGATATTAATGATTTTCTATATAAAATAATATCACAATTAGCAAATGAAAATCCTGAAAAATATCGTTTTGCAAATGAAGGTGAAAATTCCAGTTGGAGAGTTATAAATTTTGATAATAATAAAAATGGTTTTGGTTATATATTTTATGATAATAATAGTGATGCTTTTTTAAAAGAAAGAATGAAAATTACAAGTTTAGTAAATGTTAATATAATTCCTATATTAAAAAATGGAGAATTAATAATTAATGATATTGAAAAAGATGAAGAGGAAAATGAAATTGATTATGAAGAAGAATCAAGAAAAATTGCAATGGAAAAATTAAAAGGAGGACAATTTGATTCAACTTTTGATATAATTGAAGGAGATAATAATAATGAATTAAGTGAAAAAAATCCAGCAATAGTACAATTTAATATAGCTCCACATTCAAAATGTATTATTTTATTACAAAAAAGTGATGATGAAGCTGATATTGATATGATAAGTGATATTTCTTTTGATTATTTACCTAATATTTTTATAACAGAAAAAAAATTTTCTCCTAAAAAATATAAATTAAGATATAATAATAATCCAATTGATGTATTTGAAGATATTACAGAACATAATTCTGGAGTTTTTTTCCTTTATAAAAATAGAACTAAAGATTATAAAATTAATGTAACTGCTAAATTTACAAAAGCAGATAATTTATATTTAAAAGTATGTTCAAATGATATTAAAATAATAAATCAATTACCTTTAAGAGAATATTCAGGAAAATTTAGAGATGATAGTGATGATTATATTGTTAATGTTGAAATTCAACCAGGTCAAATTGGATTCTTTGGACTTTCTTCTATTGATTCTTTTAATAAATATAATTATGTTTGTGAATTTGATTATCTTTTCTCAATGGCTTTACTTGATAAAGATGATAATAATAATGAAAATGAAAATAATGAAAATGAAAATGAAAATAATGAAAATGAAAATAATGAAAATGAAAATATAAATGATGAAAATGTTATAAGTAAAGATGAAATTTAAAATTATGGTATTATTATATAGAAGAAAGTTTATTTAATTTATTTATTTAAAAATTTTTTTTGTGGATTATTAACTTAAAAAAATAAATAAATATATATATTAAATTTTACTTAATAAGAAATTTTCCCCATAATAACAGGAACATCAGCTCCAGTACATTCAGGTATATTATTATATTTTTTTTCTAAAGCAAAATAACCTAAATAACCAAAAGCAATAGGTTCCTTTAATTTATTAGGAATACCATAATCTTCATGAGTTTTAATTATAACATTTGGCATATAATTATGAATAAATTTTATCAAAGTTTTATTATATGCTCCACCACCTCCTAAAATTATTTCTTCAATTGAAGTTTTATTAATAATAAATTTATTATATGAATCAATTATTCCTTTAGCAACCATTGCAGTTAATGTTGTTATAATATCATATTTATTATTTGGTGCTTTATTATATATTTTTTCAGCATATTCATTATTAAATAATTCTCTTCCTGTTGTTTTAGGAGGTGATAAATTATAATATGGTTCATTTAATAATTCATTTAACCATTTTTCATCAATTTTTCCTTTAGATGCAATTTCACCATTTTCATCATAATCTTTATTAAATAATTTCTTCATAAAATAATCAATGAGTATATTTCCAACACCATTATCAAATGCAAATATATCACATTGATTAGATATTATTGTAACATTTGAAATCCCTCCTATATTTTGAATACATTTATTATTATTATTTTTACTACCAAAATAAATTTTATCAAAAAATGGAACTAAAGGAGCTCCTTGACCATTAGCTGCAATATCTTTTGTTCTAAAATCACCTATTGTCATTATTTTTGTCCTATATGATATTACTGATATATCTCCTATTTGAAGTGTACTTTTAGTTTTTATTCCTCCTATTTCTTTTTCTTTTGGTATGTGATATATTGTTTGCCCATGTGATGAAATAAAATCAATTTGTTCTGATTTGAAATTGGATTTTTCTAATAAATTATTCACTGCTTTTGAAAATAATTCACCTATGATAAAATTCATAAAACATACATCACTTATATCTCCTTTATTATTACATAATAATAATATTTTTTCTCTAACTTCTTTTGGGTATTCTAATGAATAATAATCTATTATTTCAAATGATAAATCATTAGTATTTAATTTAAATAAACATGCATCTATTGAATCAACTGATGTACCTGACATTAATGAAATTATAGTCTTTATATTTTTCATTAATAAATGTATATTAAATCTTTTTTTTGTTTTTTATTAAAATTAAATATAAAAATAATATAAAACAATTAAATGGAGAAGGTGGAAAATAAAAATGATTTAAAAACATTTAAAGAATTACAAAATTTAATAATGCAGGATTCAACAAAACGACTTTTATGTAAAATTAAAATATTAAATTTTATTAGTTTATAATTCTATAAAAGAAATAAAAAATATAGATAAAGGTAGTGAAGGAATATATAAATTAAAATGTGAATATTTAGAAAAACATCTTTCCTTAAATCCTAAAAAAGATCAAATAAAAATACAATTAATATTTCAACCAGAAAAAGAAAATCCAGATTTATTTTTAAATATTCAAAAATTATTAACATCAATAAGACAAGATCCAGAAATAATATATAAAATATATGATAATGCAAAAATTGATCAAATTTCAGAAACTTTTGGAAATTTATTTATGGATAATTTATTTGAAAATATTTTAAATGTTAATAATGTAGAAGATGAATTATTAACTTTAATATGGAGAGCTTTAAATGATGAATTTAAAAATATAAATGCAATTGAAGATTATGATTTTTTTTTAAGAAATTCAAAATGTAATTTTTTATTCAAAGGAATATTGAAAAAATATGAAACAAGACAATGTTTCCATGATATAGTAGAAATTATGATAAATGAATTTATAATTAAAAGAAAAGAAAAATGGGCTTTTGATATATTAAAAATTAAAGAATATATGTTAAATTTTGAATTTGAGCTTGGAGGAAGTTTTATTGATAATGAAAATCAGAAACAAATTAAAAAAGATAAAAGTGATTTCTTTAAAAAATATCTTTGTGCTTTAGATTATAATATTTTAGAAAAATATAAAAATGAATGTGATAAAGAAATAATAAAAGAATATTGTGATAGACAATTAAATCTTAAAGCTACAAAATATCAATTTATTAATTCTTCATTTTTAATTGATCATATGTTTAATGATGAACAATCAGAATTAATTTTAAATTATTATAATAAATGTTTTATGTCAGTTAAAAAATTATTACAAATAGTATTTAAAAAATTATTAGATAATGCTCCTGTATTTCCTTATAATATTAGAGCAGTTTGTAAAATGATAAAAATTTTAATTAAAAAAAAAATTCCTAATATTTCTAATATTGATGTTTATCATTTTGTTAGTAAATACTTTTTTTCTATTTTAAATCATTTTTTAGATTCATATGATAATGAAGCTTATATTGAATTATTTCAAGATCAAGAATTATTTATTAAAATTGATTTTGCTAAAAAATTCTTAGATACTATTTCTTCTGGGAATTTATTTAATCAAGAAAATACCATTTGTTATATTCCATTTAATTGGTTTCTTATAAAAGAATTTATGCCAATTTATTATGATTTTTTTGAGCAATTAACTACTTTTGAATTTTCACCTTATATTCAAAAATTAACAAATGGGGAAATTGATATTAATAATTACACTTATGATTTCTTTAATGAATATCCTGAAATTCAATTTAGATATTTTACTTTTTTCTTTACTATTGATGATTACATTGAAATGATTGAAATATTAAAACAAATAATGAAAAAAAAAAAAAAAGAATTTAGTATTGATGAAAATAATACTCTAATGAGTAATTTTAATGAAAATAGAATAATATTTAATCAAATAATGGAAAATGATTACTTAAGAAATGATGATATATTAAATCAATTAAAAAAATTAAAAAATAATAATAATACTATAAATTATTATCTTATAACAAATCAAATTTATAAAAGCGATATGAAATTATTAAAAGATGAAATAGAAGCAAATTCAAATTGCATATTTGTTACAAATGAAACAAACATTAAAAATGAGAATAAATTACAATCTCAATTAATAATTAAATTTGAAAATTTATTATCTGTTTTATTATTTAGAGATAATCATATTCAAAAATTAAATCTTAATAATGATACTTTAAATATATTAAAAGAATCAATGAATTTTTTAAAAACAGAAGTAACATCATCAAATTATGATTTTAACTCTTTTTGGTATGCTCAAACATTAATTCCTTTAATTCAAAAATTCAAAGAAAAACAAATAAATTTAGAAGATATTTATTCAGAAATGAAAAATAAAATTAATAAATCAATAGAAATATATGATAGATTAGATACAGTATGTAGTGATATTCTAAATAGAATGAAAAATATAAAAAAAATAGAGGCTTATTTAAAATATCTTATGCTTTTGGTTGATGAAATTAAAATTAATCAAGATATTATACCAATTATTTATCAGGAATTTCCTGAAAAAGTAAAAATTGAATTTGATAAACAAAAAAATATGTTTAGAATATTTATTGGTTTAAATATTAATTTTGATGATTCAAAAAATAAAGGAATATTCTATTCTTATTATACATCTCTTGATCAATTCTTAAATAATTTTCCTAATTTAAATTCATCTAATTTAAGAAATAAAGAATATAATGATATAGAGAGAATTCAAAAATTAAATATTAATATTGAACTTAAAAAATTATATGAATTAATAAATAAAATGATTGAAAATATATATCCAAATGAATCCCCATATACTCAAAAAATGTTTGAAATAGTGGAAAGACATTTTAATGAAAATAATGGGACAATTGAAAAGATGATAAAAGATATGACTAAGAAATTAAAATCAGATGAGCAAATTAAACGTAATTTTGTAAAAATAGAAAATAATTTAAAAATTATTGTCTCTGAATTAAATAAATATAATTCATTAAATGAAAAAATAAAAATAAAACAGAAAGAATTAACTAAATATAAAAATAAATTATCATTAAAAATAAATACATTCATATTTGAAAAACTACATGAAAAAATTTTCCCAAAAATACAAAGTAAGGACGATAAAATAATATATAAAAAATGTTTTGAATTATCATGGATAGAACCAAAAAATGTATTTAAAAAGAAAAAATATTTAATCCATGATGATTTTTTTAAAGATATAATAGAATATATGAAAAGAATAGATATAGAAAGAGCACCAAAAAGAAAAGTGGATGCATGTAATATTTTAGTAAATTATGTAGAAAATATTATATTTTTTAATGAAGGAAATAAAAATACTGGAGCAGATGAACTTACTCCTTTTCTTTTATATGCTGTAATTAAAGCAAAACCTATTAAAATGAAAACAAATCTTGAATATATGAAAACTTTTTATGGAATGAACTCAAAAAATATTAATACAATTGATGGTATTATTACTCAATTATTAACTAATACTTATCAATTACTTAATGTTACTGATGAGGAAATTAAAAATAATTGTTCTTCTGCTTTATCAAATTTTACAGAAAATTAAATATAGAAAAAAAAATAATTATTTTTATTTATTTAAAATTTAATGAAATTATTCATTTAAAATTAAAATTATTTTAACATTTTATTATATAAGAGATTATAAAGTCTTTTTTTATCTAAATTTTATTTAATAATTATAATTTTTAACAATAACTCTTTTTTTTTTAAATTTATTGTACAAACCCTTTTTTTTATTTATAAAAGAGATATTTATATAAAAAAAATTAATATGAAAATTCTACACTTCCAAATCTAACTCTTTTATTTTTATTATTTACTTTATTATCACATTTATTAATATTTAAACCTAATTTATTTCTTAAAATTGATTTTAAATGACATGTTACATCACATGAAATAATCCTTTTTCTTTTTTTAAATTGTTCAATATTTCCTTCTTCTTTGTTGTTTTCTTTTAGTTCTGGCATTATTTTTTTACCTAATTGTGAATATTCATCATCACTTGAAAAAGTTTCTTTTTCACTACTCATATCAGATGAATAATTTTTTATAATTTTTATTTTTGGTTTTATAAATTCTTGATAAAATTTATCATTTATTTTTTTTACTTTTTTATCATATTCAATAAAATTAATTTCATTGACTTTTTTTCCATCAATTAATTTTATTAAATATGATTTATCATTAATTATATTTCCACCAATTATAAAATTAAATCTCATTTTTTTATTACTTTTTATAAATTTTGTTTTTGGAATATTAATGTAAAACAGTTTTCTAATTGGACAATAAGTCATTGGAAATATTTTATATTTTTCGAAATGAATATAATCCATATATATTTTAATATCAATTTTAGTAACATTATTTATTGATGAGTATACAGTATAATGTGAATTTTGTTTTCTAATGATTGTCTTAATATTCTTTTTTAAATTATAATATTTGATATTTTTTTTAATTTTTTCAATTGAATTAATTCTTTGATTTAATAATTTGTTTATTACAAAAGTTTTTTTTAACTTAATTTTAGATAAAAAACCTAATTAAATATTATAATAATAATTACTTCTAACATAACTTTGAATCAGTATAATAGATTGAATTCTTTGTTCTAAAATTGAAGTAATTAACATTTCATTATATATCAATTTATATAAAGAATTAATTTTTTTTTTCCTTAAGATAACAGAATAATATGGATTATTTTTAAATTCAATTTCATTTTCCCTGATTAATTCATCATATGGATATTTCATTTATTTAAAATTAACAATTTAATAAATATAAATAATAAATAATAAAAATATATTAATTTATATTTTCACCTTTTACTTTACTAATTTTATTAATATTAATATCAATTTTAATTTTTTTTATTATTTATAAAAAATTGATTAATTTTAAACAAGAGGACATTGATTTTCAACTCGATAATAATAAGAATCAATCCCACCTAAATAATGAAATAAAAATCCAATTATAACAAAAAAATGTAAAATTTGATGTGAAGAACCAACATAATCAAATTTCCCAATAAAATATTTTTCAGGTATTCTCAAAATAAAAATAAAACCTCCTAAAACATAAGTAATTCCTCCAATATACCAATATTGTAATTTAGGAACTTTCTCAAATCCATTAACATATTCTCCCAGAAATCTTAAATGTAAAATAGGAACAGCAGAGCTTATTCCTAAAGATAAAAATAAACTTCCTCTTAATCTTCTTCTTATAGGTAAATGAAAATCAGGAGATAAAGTCAAACAAAAAACACTTAAAGAAAAAACAGAAATAAAAAGTAAATATGCAAAAGCAAAAACTATTTTTTTAAAAATATATTCTTACAACCTTCACAATAAAAAAAATAATAATATGGAGGAAAACAAGAACCTGTTATTAAAAATGATATTCCAGCATAATCTAATCTATTTAATATTGAAAATAAATTTTTTGATAATGGACCAAATAAATGAAATATTGTTGAACAACCTAAACAAAAAATTGCTGCAAATAACATTATAAAAAGAGGCCATCTTCTTAATTTTTTATTATTATTATTTGAAATTGATTCATTATCCGTTTTTTTATTATGTAAAATATCCATTATTTTATTATTTATTATTTCCCATTTTAATGTTATGTCATCTAAAATTTTTGAATTTGTTTTTTTTCTTAATTTATCTTTTATATTTTTTATTATATCATTTATTTCTTCAATATAATTGATTATACTTTTACTTATTTTTTTTTTAAAATTTATTTTTTTAAACATTGATTCTGTTTTTAAAATTATTTTTTCAATATATGTTGAAACAATTGGTGGATTAAAATATTTTTCTATATTTTTATCAATTTTTAAATCTTCTATCCAAGGAAAAATTACTTCTTTAATATCAATAACCATTTTTTCATATTCATATTTACTTAAATCTTTTTCATGATATGATGTTATATAAATTGTTGTATAAAAAACTAAAAAAAAAGCAAATAATGTTCCTAATAAATGAGACCAAATATTCATTAATTCATTATGACATTTAAATAATGAAATTATTGATTTTTTTACTGAATCACAATTAAGGAGATATCCTGTTTTTATATATTCATTATCTTTTAAATAATCAGGAGCCTCCTCAAATGTTCCAATTAATAAATTATTTTCAATAATATTTTCTTTTATTTCGACTTCAAATGTTTCTAAAGGTTTGTCATTATTATTTTTGGTAAAATGAATTTCTCTATTTGAATTTGATGACATAATTATATTTATTAGCAGTTAAATTATAAAAAATATATATAATTTTCTAATAAAAATTTTTTATTTATTATTAAATATAATTTTTTCATATATTTTTAAATATATCTAATAGATTTATTTAATGATTGATCAAATAATTGATAAAAAAAATAGATTTATTTGAAAAAAAAAGAATATAAATAAAATTAAATAAAAATAAAACAAAAATTTTTAAATCATAATAAATTATATATATTTAAAATTTTATAAAATATAATATATAAGTATTTCAACAAAGTTATGTCTGTAAATTAATATGTTGACAATTAAGTAAAATTTAAAAAATGTTTATGTTTTAAATTACACTAAATAAATATTTAATAGATTTTATATCAATATACAAATTTATTATTCTTTTTATAATTCAAAATGCAATTTTAACTATTTACATTTCTATATTTGTTTAATTCACACTAAAAATCAATATAACTTTTTAATTTTAAACAAATAATAAGTAATTGTTATATTTACAATTTTTTATTGATGAGAATCATCTGCACAAGAATTAAATGCAGAACTAATTTCATTTAATTCTTCTTTAAATGTACTTAAAGAAATAAAATTATCATCTAAATAATCCATTGGTTCTAATGCTTTATTTTTTTCTTCTAAAAGTTTTTGAAAATTTTTAATTGCTTCATAATTTATAGGATTTTGTTTAGTAAAAAAATTTATAAATTTCATATAAGAAAATGAACTCTCAGAAACACCATTTGTTGTCATTGGACTAAAAAAAGATGCACTATTTGATTGATTATTAAAATTTTTAGAATTCATTTTTTTAAGGAAAATAAAAATCTAAAGAAAAAATTATAATTTTTTTATTAAAAAATAATAATATTTTAAATATTTAAAATAATATCTTTTAATGAAATTTTATTAATATAACTCCATTCTTTATCAGAAGCACTTCCTCCATATAAAATTATATTTTCATTTTTTTCATCAACAGTCATAACAGCACTAATTCTTCCTAAAAAAATTGATAAATTAGGATCATTATTAATTAATTCCTTATTAATAATTAATTTACTTTTTTTAATTGTATTATCAATTAAATTATATATAAGAAAAACATTAAAAAAATTATTACCATCAGTTCCTCCATATAATATAATATAATCAATATTATTATATTTAACATGAGTATATGAAAATGCACATAAAGGACATGGAAGTTTTGGTCCTTCTTTACAAGTTTTATCTTTTATATTTATTATATATGATTTATTATCTATTTTATCCATACATCTTCCTCCTATTATTATTATGTTATTATTGTAATATCCCATTCCAAATAATTCTCTTGGTTCTATTAAATTATTTAAATTTTCTATTTCTAATTTTAAAAATTTATTTTTTATTATATCATATGACCATATGTCATTTAATAAATTTTCTTTTGTACCACCACCAAATAAATAAATTGTTTTATCATTATCAAAAACTAAACTATGACTATTTCTTTCACAAGGATTTTTTTCAATATTTAAAGGATAAATTATTAAATTTGAAATATTTGATTTTAAAATATCATTACAGTTAATATTGATTTTAAAAAAATCAGCATAAAATTTTTGTGAAAAAAAATCTAATCCTCCATGTATATAAATAGTTAAAAAATCCTTATTTTTCTCAGTTACAACATAAGAAAAACCAGAACGAGGTGAAAATAATTTAGATATTGGATTATCATTTGATATACTTTCCCATTTTTTTTCATTTGGTAATAATAACCATAAATCATTATATGCTTTATTTCTATCACTTCCTCCAATTAATAAATATGATTTTTCTGATATTGGATATAAAAAAGAACTTGCTCTTGCATTAGGCATTAATTTATTGTCATTTTCCATTTATTTAAAAATATATTTTTTATTATTATTAATTTTTAAATTTTTTTTTAAAGTATTAATATATAAAAAAATCAAATCTATCATCATTAATACCCAATTTAGATATATATGATAAATTGCAGTTAAATATTTTATTGTTACAAAATTTTTAATTGAATTAAGTATTATTGGACAAAATAGAAAATAATATATAATGGAATATTTTTAAAAGATTATTTTCCAAATAATTTATCAGTAATTTATATTTGTATTACTGATATTAAAATAAAAAATAATTCTAGAATTTAAATTTAACTAATTCAAAAAGAAAAAGATTGAATAAAAATCTACATTTAATACTTTAAATGGAAATGAGTAAGAATAGGAAAATGAAATGAATGTAATGTTATAGAACAATTATCCAGAGAATTCACAATTCATTGTTCAATTGTGATAGATGAAGTTTAAGAAAATTTATGAATTTTAAAAAAATAAAAAAAGATGATAAAAAATAATATTGATAAATTATTTATACTAATAAATGAAATTATTGAATGAGAAAATAAATTAATATTTCTTTGATTTAAGAAAAGATATTGAATTAATAGAAAAAAAATATTATTTATTTAAAGGAATTATTTTTAAAAATAATTTATAGTAATTATTATAAATTAAATACTTTATATAATGGATTTAAATATTAAATTTTAATAAAAAAAGATTTTATAAAAAAAAATAAAAAAAGTTTAAAATTAATAAATTATTTTAATAATTTTAAAATTCGAATATATTTAATTAAATAAAATATATTTTTTAATAATAAATTTATAAACAAATTTTAAATATTAATCTAATTAACTGAATTTAACTTAAAATTATATTAAAAATTAATTTTATTTTATAATATATTTTTCTTCAATGTTAAAAACTTTAATGAAAAAATAAAGATTTCATTTTTTAATTCTTGAGACATTTTTCTTTTTCTTTATTTTTTTATAATTTTTTAGTTTATATTAATGTTGGTTTCATTTTCAGGATGCAAAATTATCTTTTCTTCTATAAACATTTATTCTGTTTTTAATTTTAATGAATGAATAAAATAAAAAAATATTTCACTATTAATTAAGCTATATTTTATTTAATATTTAATATTTTTATAAAAAAAAAAAACAATAATAATTATTAATTATTATAATCTTCAGTATGAAGTCTGCACCAAATTTTTTTGTTCTGTAATTTTCCAAAAAAAAATGTTTTCTTTCTAATTTTGAGATAGAGTGCTAAATCCGATTTATAAATTTTTTAAAAATATTCACTATTATAATTAAAAATTATTTTTACATTCACAATTGAATTATTAAAATTTTAAAATAAAATTTAAATCTAATTATATATATATAATATTAAATGCCTATAATTGATTAATTATAAAATCAAAAAATTTCTTCATTAAAATGAAAAATTATATATAAAATTATTTTAATAATAAAAATATTAATTTCTTGAATATGAAATTCTTAATTTATATTATACTAATTTCTTCATCATTAAATCAATATTCATTATATATCAAAAATATATATATTTTAAATAAGGAATCATATATTGATAATAATTTTCAATTATTTTTAGATATAATTTCTGGAGAAGTAATTCCAAATAATTTAAAAATAAATAATATGTTTGATATTAATCTCCATTCCAACAATCTTAATGAGCAAAATATATTTATAACATTTAAATGTGATTTATATGGTCCAACAAATATAACAGATTTATATATTAAATGTATATTAAAAGATAAAATTCCAGAAAATATAAATGGACCATT
>Ga0256407_10003667_pt1 | contig 26885 bp, 14 predicted proteins | sample RumenRJG_04DNA_FD_193489 | JGI IMG/M metagenome (GOLD analysis project Ga0256407, IMG submission 193489) | Bovine rumen microbial communities from Lethbridge, Alberta, Canada - RJG_04 | ecosystem: Host-associated > Mammals > Digestive system > Stomach > Rumen | place: Canada: Alberta... | reverse complement strand
ATTAAATATTTTTAAATAATTTTTTCCATAAAAAATAATAATTTATATTTAAAATAATTTTCTTTTTCAACATTTTAAATTTTTAGTTTTTTTTAAAAATTTAATTTTAATTTTAATTTTATTTAACTCAAGTATTAATAATTTATGAATTAAAATTAAAATATAACTTAAAAACCTTTAGTAATTCAATTTTTACAAATATTTTTTATAAACACAAAAAAAAATATATCCGTTATCCAACTATAAAAAAAAAAATTAAAAAATTTTAAATTAAAGAATGAATACATTAAACATAAATTGTACAGGATGTTCCAATATATTAAAAACAACATGCTGGATATTATCAGTTTTATCATGGTTACTTTTTGTAATAGTAGGTTGGATTTCATTAAAATGGTTAGATGATGATAGAATATTAATAACATTTATTCGTCCTTTAAAAAAAGATAATTTAAGTTATATGCCAATTCAAATAACAAGTACAATGTTATTTATTCTAATTATAATAACAATGATAATAGCAACAATTGCCTTTATAGTTTATATGATTTTTTCAACTTGCAAAAAAGAAGGCGGTTTCTTTGAAAAAATGTTTGATAAAATAACAATGTGGCATTGGATACCAATTGTATTACAAGCAGGATTATTTTTAATTGGAATTTGTCATGATACGAAACATTTTAGAGATGATCTAATTGCTGGAATTGTTTTAGTTATTTTTACTTTAATTTTATTAGTTTTAATGTATTGTAAAACTAATTCTGGAGGAGATTTTCCTGGTATTTTAGTTAAAAAAGGAGTTTATTCTGCTTTAATTGCTATTGATTGGTATTATTTTTGTTATGTTATTTGTCAATTGTATATGGATGATCATCCTTTGAAAATTAAAGATCATAAAAATCTTGGAATTTCTTTTGATATTATTATGGCAATTCTAATGGCTATTGCTGTTTACTTTTTAAAAGATGTTCTTATGGGTATTTATTATGTTTTGATTTATTTAGGTATTCTTATTTATCATTATAAAATTAATAAAAATTATAGGAAACTTATTGATTTAAGTGTTGCTGATGTCATTATTTCTATTATTTTTATGATTTTGTTTTTGATTTTAATCATTTTGTTAATTATTAAATATAAAAAGGAAGTTCTAAGTTAAATATTTTATTAACCTAAGATTATTTTCAAAAATTTGAAGTTATTTTTTTAAAAAAAGATTTATATTCAGTTATATTTTTAAAATTATTATTCATTAAAAATTATATTTATAAATTTTAAAAAATTTAAAAAAAATTATTTAAAATTTTGTTATTTTTAAATTCAATATTCTTTAATAAATTTATAAAAAAAATTTTTTTTAAAAAAATTTTGAAAATAAGATTTTATTTATTTTTAAAATAATATTTTTATATATAAAAAAATAATTTAATAATATAAAATATAAATATGTCATTACCTCGAATATCAAAAATTTCATTATCATTATCAAATGAAAGAAATAAAAAATCTAAAAAAAATATAATTAATCAAAAAGTTTCATCAGCAATAAATAGAAATATAAATAAAACTATAAAATCAAGAAATCATGAGATAAATACTAATAATCATTATTTACAAACAACAAAAAATAATTTTAATAAAAATCCCTTTTCATTATCACAAAAACAAAAAGAATTTAAAACTATATCACAAGTAACTCAAACACAATTTGAAGATTTTCCTGAAGCAAAAATTACTATTCCTAAATTTTCATATAGTAATTCATTTCATAATGGAAAAAAATTTATCCCTAAATTCTTAAATAAAAAGAATGGGAATTTTTTAAGTAATGAATTTTTAAAAAATCATCTTTTTAATTATCCTAGTTTTCATGTCAACAACAATATTATCACTTTTAAAAATAAAAATCTTAAGCATATTGTTACTGATGATGTTTCTTTATTAGGAATTTTACAAAATCAAACAAATAGTAATTTTAATAATAAATATAATTTAAAATATTGGACAAATAATAAAAAGAAAAAAGAACAAATTAAACATTGTTTTAATTTAATTAAAAAAGGAATTAATTTAAATGATATTGATAATCTATTAAATAGTCAAAGAGAAATTATTTCATATAAAATTCAAACACCAAAAACAAAAAATATACAAAATAATTCTCGAATAACAAAAATTCATGAAAGAAAAAATTATAATTTAACAATCAATACATTAGAAAATATACGTCCATTAACAACTTTTAATAAAAGAATAATATCTGAAAATTTTTATTAAAGAAATAAAAAGGTATTTGTATCAATAATTTTGTAATTGGTAATTATTTACTAATAATTATTTTATTCAAATTTAAATAAATATTAAATTCAATTAATTAATTCTTCAATATCAGCTTCCATTTGAGTTATTGGATGAATTTTCTTAAATAATTTTGATATTTAATTTTTCATCTTAATTTTCTTCATCTAAATAATAATTAAATTTGAATGAGAAAATTAAAAAGTGGGAAAAAAAAATAAAAATTTCCATTTAAAAGTATTTTTTATATTCCTTTATATAAAATTAAAAATAATTATTTATATATTAAATTTGAATGAATTAAAGAATATATAAATTAAAAAATATTATTTCATCATTTTTTTATATGAAAAAAATTCAGGAGTATATTCTTTTTTATCCTTAGATTTTTCTTTTTTAAAATTATTAAAAGCCAATAAATTTTGATTAAAATTATATTTTTCATTGATATTATTTTTATTATTATTTTTATTATGATGGTTAGAATTATCTCTAATTTTTTTTTCAATTTTATAATTTTTCCCATTACTACTTTTCCAATTGATTTTAGAGCCTCTTCCAGTTAAACTTAATTTATTATTAATTTCATTTTTCCTTTCAGTTTTTGCTTGTAATTGAATTTCACTTTCACTTTTATTGTTATTTAAAGGAAGAATTGCTTCATTTGGTGAAACATTTTTCATATAATTAATTTCAGTAATATTAATAATATTATTTTCACCAAAATATAAAATTTTATCTTTAGTAATATCAAAAGTTTCATTTTTTTTACAATCTTTATCTAAATCAATTTGAATATTATTTCCATAATATTTATAATAAGTATTAACATAATGTTTAACAATAGGACAACTTGAAGGAAGAAAAAGACAAGAAATTTCAACTGCTTTAGAATGATAATAAGTACCATTATCATTTTTATTATTTAGAAATCTTAATTCATTTGCAATAGAAAAATAAGAAACAGTAAACATTAAAATTTTTTCTATTATTGCATCTCTTAATAATTCATATTTTGGATCTGAATCAAGATCTAAATCATCATATGACATTGCATATAAAAACATTATATTTCCTATATTAAATAAATTTAACCAATCATCATTTTTTATTACCCCTAAAATATTTCTTGTTGAAACTTTCATTTTATCATTTTTTATAAAATTTAATATTTGTTCCTTTGTATAAATTTCATTATTAATATTTTTCCCATTTTTATAATTATTAGCATATTCATTAATTGATTCATATAAAAAAGTAATTATAGGTTCATTTTCATTAATTTTTTCACAGAAAATTTTTGAATATTTTTTATTAGTTTGATTATTATTATTATCTAATAATATTTCTTCTTTAATTTGTTTAAGTAATAAATAAGTTTTAACAATATTATCTTCACAAATTAAAGCTGCTAATTTTGCATGATTTAATGCTTCATTATGATTATTATTTTGTGAATATGCTGCACACATTTGTAAATGAAATTTTGCACAAAATCTTAATTCTAAAATAAAATCACCTAATAATATATTTGATTGAACATTATTATTTAATATTTTTTCCAAAAAAAATGATGTAGTGATTAATATATTATGTTTATTTTCTAAATATTTATTAAATAATTCATTCACTTTTTCTAAGTAAATTATGCATTTTGGAATATTTTTTAATTTTTGATAGCAACATGCAATATTATGATTTATAATTACTTTTAATTTTGATTCTTTTATTTGATTTGAATATTGTTCTAATATGTTATTTGCTTCTGTTAATAATTCTAAACTTGTTGATAATTTTTCTTCTAATATCATTTGTATACATGTATTGTTAATTTCTAAAATTTTTTGTGTTAATTCAATTGTTGAATTTGACATTAAACTTCTTTATTATATTTTTAATAATTAATTAAATAATTTTAATTTGAAAAATAATAATTTTTGTTTAAAAAAATATTAATAATTCATAAAAAAATAATAATTCAAAATAAAGTGAGAATTAATAATTTATATTAAATTCTTTATTTTCCAAAGGATTATACTTTTTTGTAGGAGCTTTATTATTTTCATTTTGAGATGGTTTCTCAATATTCTTATAATTATCATTTTTATCAGTCATTAATTTAATAAAATTCATATATTTAATATATTTATTAGAATCAGGATTACTCATTTTAACTAAATCTCCTAATTCAGATTCAATAAATCCAGCATTTAATTTTTCTATAGCATCTTTAAAATCATTTTCTTTAATTTTTCCATCTTTTGATATATCATATCTTTGGAATTGTTTACTTAAAATGATATTGTTATTTAAACAGAAATAAATAAGTCTTTTAATTAAATCATCTTGACTTAAATTATTATTATATTTATTATTAATAATTGGTAAATCATTTTGATTGTCATTAATTATATTACTACTTCTAATATTAGAATCCATTAAATTTTGATTTCTATTAAAATTATTATTATTATTATTATTTGTTCTTCTATTTATTGATGTTTGTGGTCTTGCTCTTAAATTTGATGAAGATGAATTTTTCTTATTCTCTTCTTCAAGTTCAATTATTTTTAATTTTAATTTATCTAAATCTTCTTTAAATTTATCATTATTTTTTTCTAATTTTTCTTTCTCTTTCTTTAATTGTGATATTCTTTTTGTATCTTTAATTTGTGATTCCATTATTTGTTTTTCTCTTTCTTTTTCTTTATTTAATTTATCAGTTAAATTCTTTATTTCTTCATCTCTTTGTTTTAATTTTTCTAATAATTTCTTTTTAAGATCAATTAACTTTCTATTTTCAACTCTTAATTGATCAATTTTAACATATAAATCACTTTTTTCTTTATTAACAACTAATCTTTCAGGAACAAAAAGTGTACTATCTAATTTAGCATTTTCATCAGCTAATTTTTTATCATTTATTCTTTTAACAAATTCTTGTCTTAATCTTTCATTTTTTTCTCTTTCTTCTTGTATTTCTTTATTTTTTTCTTCTAATTGTCTTCTTAAAAGACTGTTCGTGTCAGTGTTAAATAAACCTTGATTATTAACTTGTTGGTATCTTAAATTATTTTCTAATTCTGCAATTTTTTTATTTTTTTCATTTATTTGAAGATAATTAACATCATTTTCTTCTTTTATTGCTTTTAATTCTAAACCAAGTGCTTTAATAGTATTATCTTTATCATTAATTATTTTTTCTATATCATCCAAATTCATTATTGCCAAATCATTTTTAGTTAATTTAACAACTAAATTAGAATTAGTTGTATCAATAATATTTTGTAATTTTTTCATACTACTTTCATGTCCATTTCTAACTTGATCTTCTAAATCATTAATTCTTTTTAAATCTTCTTCTTTAACATTTCTCAATTCATTTCTTAAATTATCAATTTGAATATCCTTTTTATTAATAATATCATTTTTTTGAGATAATAAATCTTGTAAAGTTTTAATAGTCTTATGAGCAGTTTTTGCAATATTTTTTGTTTCATCATCTTTATAAATATCATAATTTTGATTATCAAGTAAATTTGGAATATTATTATTCATTTGAAGATTATTATTTATTCCATAATAATTATCACTTTCTTTTATTAATTGTGCATTTTCATTATTTATTTTAGATAATTTTTCAATTTCATTAGTTTTTAATTTAATAATAGTATTTAATTGTTTTATTTTTTTCTCATATTCATCTGGAGTTAAAACTGGAGGTTTACCTTCTAAAGTATTAATATTACTTATATATTTGTCTCCATAAGGTGATTTTTCATTTAATATTATTCTCAATTGATTTTGATCAAACATTTTCATTTTTTCTAATGAATTTAATATTTTCTTTTGTCTTTCTTCATCTTTTGTTCTATATAATTCTTGCATTTTTCTATATTTATTTTCCCATTCTACATTTTCTCTCTCATATTTTTTAATATCATTTGTTAATTCATTATTTATATTTTTTAAATAATTTTCACTTTCTTTTTCAAAATTATTTTCTCTTTTTAATACATTATTATCTAATTTTAATTGTGATATTTCTTCACACATTTGAATTAATTTTTTACTATATTCATCTCTATTATTAAATCTTATTTTATTAGCTAAACTTTCACAGAAATCAATTTTATTTTTTAAAGTATCATTTTCATTTTCTAATTTCAAAACAACTTTTTTTAATTTTATCATATTTTCAGTTATTTTTTTTTTATCCTCACTTAACATTTCAATTAAATTATTCATTTCTTCATTTGGATGACTTTCAATATTTGAAGAATTAAAAGCAATTAAACCATTTTCATAATCTTCAAGTCTATCAATCATTCTAGTATTTTCTATAATTTTATCATTTAAAGCAACTTGTACATCAGTTAAATCTTTTGTTAAATTTTTATTTTGAGTTTCTAATTGGAAATTATCTTCTTTTAATGTTGTAAAATCAGTAACAAAATCATCATATTTTTTTAATGTATCAGCTTCTCTCCAACGAGAAATTAATAATGTATAATATAATCTCCCAATTAAAGCATTTTGATCATTTTCTGATTGTAATTCTTTAATTGCTCTTTTATAAGTGTCTAATTCGTCTTTATTTTTTTCTGTATTTATTGTTATACTTTTAATTTGTAAATTTGAGGAATTATATAATTCTTTAAATGTATTTAAACCTATTCTTAATATTGTCACTTCTCTTGATAATGAGTCATTTTCATATTCAATTCTTTGAAGATCATCTCTTTTTACTGCTATGTTTACATATGTTTCTTTAAATTGATTTAATTCTTCTAAAGTTGAAAAATATTTTTGAACTAAATCTGTATTTTTTGTGGCATAACTTTCTAAATTTTTAGCTAAATCTGTATTATTTCTTTCTAATTCTTCTAATCTCTTTTGCATTGTATTCATTTTAATATTAAAATATTGTTTTTCTTCATTTAATAAAGTATATTTTTTAGCATAATCAATTTTCATTGAAGTTTCTGACTTAACTATATTAGTCATTTGATTATAATTTAGAATATCCTTTTGTGCCATTTTTAAAGATGAAATAAAATTATCTAAAGGAATTAAATTTTGTTTAGAAAAATCAAACATATCATATAAATCTTTAGAATCATTTGATGACATATTTACATCACATGAATTTAGAACATTTAAAAATTCATCATATGTAATAAAACCTTTATGAGTTTTATCACTTCCTAAAAACACATCATCAATTGACACTCTACATTTTTCAATACCTATAACAATAGTACCTAATAAATTAAATTTTCTATCAATAGTAATTAAATTTTTATTATTATTTATTTTTCTTCTTCTTAATAAATGATTTTTTGATTTTTGTTCGAATAATTCACAAAATTCAATATAATTAAAAGTATCAGTATGATCTAATTTAAATTCATCTTCAGGTCTTCCAGTAACTAAAATAATTAATTTATCAATATCTTCATCTTGAAGTGAAAAATTTAATCTTTGTAAAGCAAATTTAAATTCTTCTCTTGTAATACTTCCATTATTATTAGTATCAAAATATTCAAAAATTTCTAAAAGATTTTGAGAAGAATTTTTAATACATTGTATAAATCTATCAAATAATAATTCATCATTTGTTTTATTTGAAGCTTCTTTTGAACTATATAATTGTAATTTTTTAAGAAAACTTCTTATATCAACGGTATTATCATTTTCACAATTTAATACAAAGTAAATGTATTGTAAATCAGTTTGACTAATATCATTTTCTGATATTCCTAATCTTATTAAACAATTTTCAAAATCTTTTTTTGTTATAAATGAATTATCCATTGTTAAATCTTTTAAAAATGAAAAACTTTCACCTAAATTAATTTTATCTTTATTATTTTCATTATCTTTTGATTCTTCTGAATTTTTTTTTGAAATTATAAAAGCTTTTTTAATTTCATCAAATGATGTTGTTACATCTTGTAATTTATGTAATAATTTTCTAAATGCCTTTTGTTCATTATAATAATTTGGATCACAGTCTTGTAATCTTTTTTTTAAAACAGCAACTTCAATTTCTGCATCTAATTTTTCTTCTTCACAAAAATAATATGAATTTTCTAATTCTTTAAATCTTAATATTAAGGTATGTGACATTATCATTTCTTTTGTTAATAAAATATCTCTTTTATTCATTTCATTTAATCTTTTTCTTAAATATTTATTTTGTTGTACTATTCTATCAAAATCATTTTTATCTACACATTTCCTTAATTTATCATTTAAAAATCTTAAATAAAAAAGATATAAATTTTTTGCAGCTTTTAATTTAATTATTATTTCTTTTGTTTTTTTATCTTTTTCAATATTATTTTGTTCATGACTTTCAATAAATTCTCTTAATTTTTTTTCTTCTTCAACTAAACATTGATATTTTCTAAACAATTTCAAATTTTTATCTTCTAAAATAGCATTTTCTTTAATAATTTCAGTAATTTTCCTTTCAAGTTCAATTGGATTTTTTTTTTCAATAATACTAAGAGTTTCATCATATGATTTAATTTTCCTTCTATTAGAATTAATTTCAGCAAGTAAATCATCCATTTTTTTTCTTTCTTCTTCATTAATTTCACTATTTCTTTTTTTTTCATCCATATATCTTTTAAAAATTTCATTTTGAATAAGAACTAAATTTTCTAATTTATTATAAATTCCTTTTAAATTATCATTAAGTAATTTATCATTATTATTTCTCCTAAATTCAATTTCAAGTAATTCAATAATTTGAGCTTGTAAAGAAGCACTTTCTTTTAAAAGAGCATCATAATCTTGATCATCCATAGCAATTCCAAAAAGTTCATGAATTTTATCAGCTGGAATTTTATAATTTGAATTTAATCTATATGATAATGCATGATCATATTCATTACTATTAGGATCTTTTAATATTGCTTGAGGTGGATATTGTAAATAATTATAATCAATGTAATTTCCATCACTTTCTAATGTATTTAATTTTTGCATTTTTTTATTTGCTGCTCTTAATTTTCCTGTATTGTTTTCATCTATGTTATTTTCATTGTCATTATTTTGATTTAATTTTTGAGTTTTTGATAATTCATTTCTTGTTTCTCTTACTATTGAACGTATTAAATCTTCCATATTATTATTTTTACCATTTTTATATAAATAGGAATTTCCTCCTGTTTTTAATTTGAATATTTCATCTTCTAAAAATGATATTTTATTTTTTAATTGTAAATTTTCATTTTTTAATTCATATCTTTCAGGTTCAATATATTTTTTCCCTTCATATAAATCTTGAGCAAATTTAGCAACTTCAACTTTTTGTTCTTTAGTTAATAAATAAAAAGGTTCTTGTTTAACAAGATATACATTACTTAAAAAAGTTAATCTATGTTTTAATTGAGCTCTTTCAGTTTCTAATTCATCAATTTCTTTTTGTAAAATTCTAATTTTTGCTCTATAATCTTCAATTTTAATTCTATCACCCATTTTAATTTTTGCAATATCAATACCAAAATTTTCAGGCACATCTGCCATTTGTCTTAAGATTCTATTTTCACTTAATACTTCTTCCATTTTATTTTTTAATTCATTCCATTCAAAAGTAATTTTTTGATAATCTTGTTCTTTTTTATAAATTGCATCATCTCTATTTCTTTGATTATCTATTATATCTTTTCCTTCGTGTTTATTTTCAAATTCTATTAATTGTTTCTTTAAATCTTTGTTTTCCAATTGAATTTTTTGAATATATAATTCATTGTCTTTTAATTTTTCTTGATATAATTTTAAATTTTGTTTTAATTCTTCATTTTCTTTTTGTATTTTCATCATTTTTGTTTTTTCAAATAAAACTGCTTCTTCAATATTTGATCTTAATATTTCTTTGTTTTGTGCAAGTAATTGTGCTTGATTTATTAATTCTCCTTTATTCCTAAATGCTTTATATGAATTTTGAAGTTGTCCTATTTGATTGTTTAATTCTTCATTTTCTTCTAATAATTGAGCATTTAATTCTTTTAAACCAAGTACTTCTTTTTTTAATCTTATTGTCTCTGGTTCAGACATTTATATTAAGTTTTATTTTTTATTTATTTGAATGTTTATATTTTTAATTAATTAGGATTTTTCTTAATTTTTTTTTTTTATATAATTTTTTTTATTATTATTATTTGTTGATATTTTTATTTCTGAATAAACATTATTTATTTTATTTATTAATTAAAAAATGAGTATTATTTTACATTCAAAAACTTCAAAAGATTATGGAATTAATTCAGGATTGAGAAATAATAAAAAAAAATTAAATAAAAAAAATACTTTATTTTTTTGATGATGATATAATTTTGAGAATAATTTCTAAGAAATAATAGATAATATATTTTATGATAAATTTTTTAAAGTCATTGCATAATACAAATAAAAAAAAGATAATAGAATAAATAGCAAATATGAAAAAAAAAGAAAATAAGGAAATAAATAAAATTGAAAAAAGAAGATTGAAAAATCAAAAAAAGATTTATTAAAATTTAAAAATGGAGAAAAAGGTTAATTTTAAGTTCATAATCAATTTATAAATGTTGAAAAATTAATCCAAAAGAAAAAATTAGAAGAGCAATAATAATAATGAATGATGATCATAAATATCATTATTTTAAATGAAGAAAAATTAAAAATGTAATAATAAAGAAAATGAAGAATAAATTGAAGAAAATAAATAATAATGATAAAAAAATCTATATTTTTTAAAAGAGAAATATTGAATATCAATAAAAGATTAAAAGAAAATAAATGATAATAAAAGCAATATATTAAAAAAATATATAATCAATATGTAAAAAAGTTTTAATAAAAAATTAGAAATAAAATGTTAAATTTAGATTTAACTAAAATAGATTAAATATTTTAATAAATAAAAAAAATATTGTAACATTTCATAATTTAATTTATATTTATTTAAATGTCATCCAAAACTCCATACAGAAAAATACCAATATCAAAATTAGACTGGACAAACGATGAGATAGAACCACCAATTTTATTAAAAGAAATAGAAACAGAATTAAGAGAATCATTAAACAATATTTCAGAAGGAAAAAAAATAAATCCACACATAATTCAAAATGGTTTAAGATCAATAAATTTTCATAAAGAACATCCAGAAATTTATAAAGTAATTGAAGATTTATGTCTTGAATATGATATTAATGAAAATGATTTATCAACAGATGATATTATTTCATATATAAATTCTCATTTAGGAGATAATAAAACTAGAAATGGGACAAATATTATTTTTGAGAATTTAAAAGATGAAAAAGTTGAAAAAATTTCTCCTGAAAGTTTACAACAAGTTATTGAAGAAATCGGAGATAAAATGAATATTGATGATGTTAAATATTTAATGCAAACTATTGCAGAACCATCTAATGATATTAATATTTCATCTGAGGAAACTTATTATATTATGACTAAGAAACCTGCAGATGTTGTTAAAATTACTTCTCTTACTAAAAATATGTAATTTTTTTTTTATTTAAATTTTGATTTTTTGTTTTTTTTAATATTTTAAAAAACTAATTTTTTTAGTATTCTTATATTTATATTTTTCATTTATTCTTTAATTAATTAATAATTTATATTTAATTATACTTTTTAATTAAAAAATTTTTTATCATTTTCAATTCCAAATAAATATTCTTCATTATCATTTGTTCTATGGAAAAATTTATTTAAAAGAATTCTAATTGGAATTTCAAAATAAATTGTTAATATTTCACTAATACAAAGAATTATTAATGTTAATACATATGTAATATAACAAATATTTTGATAATTCCAATCAAATATTGACATATCAAAAAGAGTAAAAAATAAATAAGTTATAATTTCACCTATTAAAAAAAAAGAATATGATATTCTACTAAATGAAATAAAAACTTGTCCTCTTAAAAAAATATTAACCCAAAATTTATCATAAGAACTAATAATCATAAATGTCATAATTCCAAAAAAAAGAACAAAAATATATTTTTCATATATAAATAATATTTTCCATATTAAATTAAATCTAAAAATAAAAGCTCTTTCTCTTAAATAAATTTTCTTAGCTATACTATAGAAAGAAGCTAAAATGAATAAAATAATAAAAGAAAAAATAGATAAAACATATCTTTTAATTTGTTTATCAGTTTTTAATATTGACAATAATTTAAAAATAAAAATAAAAGGATAATAATGTTTACTTTGCTGAAAATTTGAAATATTAGATAAAGAATCAATATAATAAAAATAAAGTAATCCAATAAAAGCTCCATAAAAAAAAATATTAATCATTAAAAAAGGATATTTTAATATTAATTTTTCTCCTAAAAAATAATTTAATGTATAATTCTCAAATTGAAAATTAGAATAATTAATAAAAGTCAATATACTATTAATTAAAAGAATTAATATTATAAAATAATCAAAAATTGGATTTTTAATTTTATATAAAATATATATAGTAAAAATCAAAAAAATAAGACAATAAAATTCATTTAATATAATAATATTTGAAGTAAAACAAAATATCTTTTTATGATAAAAAGGTATATAAAATGGAATTAAATAATATAAAGGATTTTTAACAAATTTACTATTTCCTTTTGATAAATAAAAATTTTCGAATAATGCAGGAGCTCCAAAAATTTTTGAAATATCTTTTATATTTTTGAATAAGATAATATTAATCAAAAAAAACATAAAAATTTTAGGTATTGTAGTTTTAATTAAAAATAAAATTGAAGAATAAAAATTTATTCTTTGTTTCTTTTTTTTAATCCAAAACATAAATTTATAACAATAAATAAATCCATCTAAAAAAACCCAACATGATTCAGCAAAAGTAGAAAATTTAATAAAAATAAAATTTAAACTGTTATAAAAATCTAAATTACCTAATGGTGATGATGGATATTCATAAAATACTTGAACTATTTTATTAAATATTATTAACACTAAAATTATTGTCCTTAATCCTGAAAGTATTTCAATTTTTAATTCATTAAAAAGTTCTTTATTATTTAATTGAAAAATATTTTTATGTGAAATAACTTCAAATAAATAATTATATATATTATTTATAATGAAATTATTTAAAATATAATTTATTATTAATGATATTTTATTTTGATTATTATCAGTAAAATCATTATTTAATATATTAGCCATATATATTATTTCTTCATTTGTTTTTTTTTGTTGTGTATAATTATTAAAAAGTGTCTTTGTTGAGAAATTTGATTTTGTTTTGTTGCTTTTTTTATCATTTTCATTGTCTTTTGAATTTATTAATAAATTACTAATTTCTAAAATTTTTTTTTTATTTTCTTCAAAAGAATCAAAATTATCTTCATTAAAGAAAAATAAAGATAAACATTGAATAAAAATCCTTATAAAGCAAATAGGAAAAATAATTAAACAAGAAATTAAAAAGCATAAAGAAAACTTATATTTTTTATCACTTTTCACTTCATTAATCGAAATAATATTATGATTATTTCTTAAATATTCATATAAACCTTTATTTTTTTGTTTCAAAATAAAACTAACTAAATTATCACATTTATTAAATAAACAAAGACCTAATCTTTTTTTTGTTGCTCCAATAAAAAAATTTAAATCTTCGTAAAAAAAGTAATTTGATGATAAATTAAAATTAAAAATAAATAAATGATAAGTAAATGAATTAGACTCACAATTTTTTTGATTCCCTAATCTCATTAAACTATGTCCAGAATTATTTATAATTGTTGAAATATTTCCTGTCATCATAGAAGATGATAATTGATTTATACATTCTCCATTTAATAAATTTTTTTTTTCAAATTCACTTTTATTTGACATTGAAATTATTGTATTTATTAAATCAACAGCAACTATTCTTAATTGTGTTTCTAATGGAGTTTCAATTTTATTTTTTATAAAAGGGCTTTTTATTATTTTGATTATAGTAAAGATTAAAAGAATGAAAATTGTCATTTCAAATATTTTATATTAAAAATTATATTTTTAGAGATTTTTATCATATTAACATTCATCATTAAAAATAATTAATTTTGAAAAAATAAAAAAATGAAAAAGAGATTTTATAAAAAGTTTATTTGATTGACTGAAAAGAATTAAAAATAAATATATATTGAAAATTAGTAATCATTGAATTTTTAAAAATTAAGGTGTTAAATAAAAAGTTTTTAGAATATTTATTGATTGTTATAAATTAAGTAATTTACAATAAAATAATATATTTATTTTAGAAGTTTCATATATGAATAAAAATTTTTATTTAATCAAATTAATATATTTCAAATATATATTTATTTATTTAATTTAGATGGTATGATCATCATTCAAAAAATAACATGGCATAAATACATATATAATGTATCAATAATAGAAAAAATAAAACAAAACATATTATCTCAAATGGGGCTTTAAGTAAATAAACAAATCTTATTATTAAATGAATAAAAGTTAATATCAAATGAATTAAATTTAATTGAAGAAAATTCAACAATTAATTTAATAATATCATTAAGAGGAGGAGAAAAAGGAAAAAAAAAGATAAAATAAAAACCACATTCATAAAAAAGTAAAAATTAGTAATTTTAAAATTTATAAAATTGAAGATGATAAAGTAATTAGATTAAAACAATTGTGAGAAGTTTATCCTCCAGGAATTTTACTGAATATGTTGATATATTATATTCCTGAAGATGTAGAACTATTTAGCTAAATTTGATGATGAAAAAAAATTGGTAAAGATGAAAAAAGTAAAAAAAAAGGGAAAAAGAAATAAAATTAATTTTAATTAAATAAAATTATGAAATGGGTTTTATAAAATTATATTTGTTTTGTTGATTTTGTTGATTTTTATGTTTTTTTGTTTTTTATTTTATTTTTGTAATTTTTTTATAATAATAATAATAATTGTGTAAAATGTTATAAAATAAATTTTTTATAATAGATTTATATTTTTTAATAATATAATTTATATTAGAATATAAATAAATATATTTTTATAATAAAAAATACATTTTCTAATTTTTATTTCATTTTTTTAATTCTCTGAACTAGAATCTGAATCTTCATAAACTTCTTTATTTGATTTTTTTTGAGATTCATTTTGTTTTTGTCTAAATGTAAATCTTTCATATTCCCTTTCAAATCTCTCAGAATCAAATGATTTACTAGAATCTAAAATACTTTGAAACATATCTTGAGTTAAATTATCATCTACCATATTTAATAATGATTTTGATAATTGATAATTTATATGTATACATTCTAAAATAACCATAATAATATTAAATATATAACATACACCTTTTATAATATTTAATATAAAAAGTATTAATTGATTAGTTTTTTTTTCATTTTCATAAAAAAAAACTAAGTTAAAAACAATTAATAAAATTGCAATTATGCAAAATATAATATGAGTATATAAAAAATTTAATCTTTTAGTATAAATAGAATATAATCCTAAAATCAGAATTGAACAAATACTTATCAAATTATAGGATATTACTATAATTTTTAATAATTTTGGATTAAAAATAAATATAGGTTTTTGTGTTTTATCATTTTCTTTATATAAATGATATAAATCTATTGAATTTAAAAATATTGAAGCTATTTCTAATATTATTAAACATATAAAGAAAAAACAGGAAAATTTTCTTATTATTGAATGTGACATTTCAATAATTTGGAAATAATTATTTTCAAATTTAGTTTTTTAAATAAAGAATTAAATTAAATTTTTTCTTAATATATATATTAAATTTTATTCATAACAATATTATTAATATTTATATAAAAAATTCCATGTATTTTTTTAATTAACTACATATATATATTATTAAATAATATTTATTTATCTTTAAATATAGATAATTTAATCATAACATTTTTTATTGCAGATTCTTTTTGATTTTTTTGTAAAACATAAGTGACAATCCCTAAAATAATACAAAAGAAAAAGAAAAAATATACACGATTAAATTTAATATTTTCATAACATGATTCTGAATAATATGTTTCATCAGAATTCTCAAAAATACAATGAAATCTTCTTTTATAACCTGTTAATTGACATTCATCATTATTTTTTAATTCTAAAAAAGTACATTCATGGCATTCTTCCATTGGTGAGCAATCTTTTTTATTTGGAATATTTCTTTGATTTTTATTATCATTTATATTAACAGTTATTGAAATTGAAAAAGAAAGTAAAAAAATAAAAACTTTCATTTAATATTTTTTTTTAATTAAAAAAAAATTTAATTTTTTTAAAATGAGAATATTAGAGATAAAATAATCATAAAATAAATTATTGTTTAATGAATTAATTACATGTAATTAGAATTAAAAATTAAAAATTATTTGATTTTCTGATGCATATTCAATAAAATATTATCATATAAAATATTCATAAAAGTAATTTATTTACTTATAATAAAAGAAAAATAGGTAAAATATTTAAATATATGTTAAAATAAAATTTTTAAAAAATTTATATTCTATTTTAATTAATTTAATAAAATTATGAATAAACTTATTGAAGAAAGGGACACAAATACAAATATTAACAGAGAAATATTAAACAATAATAATGAAAATATAAATGGAGCAATACCAATATCATCTAATTCAATAAGTCAACCAAAAACAGCAAATTCTCATCAAGACAAACTAGGTCAACAAGAACAAATAAAAGCTCAAATAAAAAAAGAAAAAAAACATTACTATGGTCACATTTTAATATTAGGTGTCCTATTATTAATAATAGAACAATATTTATCATACGTTTTCCAAATAGAAATAAACAATTTAAAAAGTAAGAATTAAACATTTATATAATATTAAAAAAAACCAAAAAAAAAAAAATTTAATATTTTCCTCATTAAAATTACCAATAATAAGATTATTATTTTTTCATATACTTTTCATTTTATTAGTAAGTGCATTTTATTTAACATCAAGAACAAATCCAGGTTCAATTCCTTTATATTGGGGATTTTATATAGGAGATCAAGATTATAAGAAAAAAAGATATTGTTTACTTTGTCAAGTTTTTAAACCTGATAGGGCACATCATTGTTCAATTTGTAATACTTGTGTTTTAAATATGGATCATCATTGCCCTTGGGTTAATAATTGTATTGGATTTTATAATAGAAAATTTTTTATTCAATTACTTTTTTATTTTTTTTTATCTGTTTTTTATTTAGATATTATTTATATTCCTCATACTTATAATTCTATTATGAAATTATATAAAAATAGACATACTAGGAAAATTTCTTTTATTTTATATCATTTTTTTATTATTTTCAATCATGCTATTTTATTAACTTTGACTTATTTAGATTTTGAATTTTTTAAATTTCATTTAAAATTAGTTTTCAAAAATTGTACTACTATTGAAACATTAGATCCTGATTTTGAAAAAAAAAATAAATTTAATCTTAGTTATAAAGAAAATTGGGAACAAGTTATGGGAAGTAGCAAATTATTTTGGTTTATTCCATTTACTATTGATATTGGTTATCCTAAAGGAGATGGATTAACTTGGCCTGTTAATGAATTGGCTGATGAGTTTAATGAACATGATATTAATTCTAAGAATAAATATTTAGATAAAACTAAAAGTACTTCAACTTTTAATACAAATAAAAATAATAATTTTGGTACAAATACTACTGCTTATGAAAGTAATAATAATGTGATAAGGAAAAATTTAGATAAGAATATTTTAAATGATAATGATTCTAAAAATATTGAAATGATAGAAAAAAATGAAAATAAATAAAATTTTTTTTATTTAAGTTAATTTTTTTTTTTTATACTTTAATAAATTGTTTTTATTTTATAATAAAACATAAAAAATAAATATTAAAATATATTATTATTATTGATTATTATTTCCAAAACAAGAAACAAAACTATTAGAACTAACTTCACAATTTTTTTTAATATTATTCCTAATAAAAGAAGGCATTTCAAACAATCCATTAGGAATTTTAATATGACTATCCAAATCAGTTTTAATTCCAGTATGTTTAGATAAAAATTCATCAATAGGACCTAATAAATCTTTTTCATAATTAAATTCATTATGAGTCATATTTTCAGGTAAGAAAATTTCATAAGGACATTTACAATTATCTTTTAATTTTAAAGAATGTTGAAAAGGAATTAATTTATCTTTTTGACCATGAATAAATAAAATAGGACAAGTAACATTTTTAATATATTCAATAGAAGTAAATCTTTCTTTAACTAATACTTGTAAAATATTACCAACTAAACTTCTAGCAGCATCTTTAATAGAAGTAAAACCAGAAACTGCAATTAAAGCTCCTGGTTTTCTTTTACTTGATAAATAAATTGCTGGTGATGTTCCAATTGAACGACCAAAGATAAAAATATTTTCTTTTAAAGCTCCTAATTCATTTACTAAAAAGTCAAAAACAATTAAACTATTTTCTAATATTTTATTTGTATCTGATTCATAATTGTAAATTGAATATGTTGGATATTCTACTATTATTATATTCATTTGGAGTTTTTCTTTTAATTTTTCACATATGTCTAATGCACCAAAAATGTCTTCGGCATTTCCATGGAAAAATATTAGGAATTTTCCACTTATTTTTTTTACTGCGTTTATTAAAAATAAACATGGTATGTAGGAATTTTTTTCTTTTGGTTTTGGGATAAATATTAATTCACCATCGTATTGTAATGCTGTTTCGAAATTAAATTTTGGAGATGGAAATAATATTGAATTTAACTCCATATTTAAATAACAATTAAATTCTTTTTTTTTATATTATTATATTTTATTTTAAAAAAATTTGAAAAATTCAAAAAATAATTTTAATTAATAATATTTCATTAATATAATTATTTAAATTTACTTATTTTTTTTTTTCATTTCCATTTTCTCTTTTTTATATTTATCAATTTTTTCTTTTAATTCTTTATTAGGAATAAGCATCTCTTTAGTTAAAGGACTTCTAGTATAAGGATCAATAGGATTAGAAAGTAATTGAGTTTCAATAGTTTGTCTATCACAAGTCATATTAGAAGCAGGAAGTATAACAGGATCATCCATAATTTCATCAGTTAAAGGATCAATAAATTCTTCAGGTGCATCATCATAATTTATTTTTTTTTCTTCTGCTAAAATTTCTGCATTTTTCAATTGTTTATTTACAAAATTATCAAAAAATTCTGATGTTTCATAATCTAATTTAACTTTTGATTTTGAATTTTTAATTTGAATTGCAGTTAAGAAATTATCATATTTATAACATCTTTCATCAGTTACAACATATTCTATAAATTCTTCATAATCTTTAAATGCAACATATATTTTTATTAATGATGATAAAATGAAACTTGGATTGAAATTATAATCTGATTTATTTTTTACTTTTAATTGTTTACTTTTTGAAGTAAATTCATCTAAACAATAATTTAATAAATTTGCCATTCTTTCTGCTAATTTTAAATTCATAAAATATTTTTGTAAACAATTACATATTATGACTAAAAAATCAAGTGATGAATTTAATAAATTTGATGAGGGCTTTAACAATCTATCATTTTCCATAAATTTATTTTCTTCTAATTGTTTTGTTTCTTCATCTAATTTATCCCAATTTTCTTTATCATCTTTTTTATCTTGGTAAATTTTAATATCAGTTAATTTTTGAATAACTTCATCAATTAAAAATGTAACATCACTCATTAACATATTTAACATCTTTGTAGCGTCTTCTGAATAATCATTTGCATATGATAATATTTGTTCTTTGAAAATATCTTGATGACTTTTAAAAACATTATTTATTAAAGTTAAAACTTTATTTCTAACTGCAAATCTTTCATAATATTGATTTGAAGTTCCTAATCTTTCAGCATCAACAAAAACCCTCATAACACATAATATCATTTTCTTTTTTACAAATTCATCTTTTAATAATCTATTATGAGCTGATTGAATATGATTTTCTTTTTTTTCATAGTCATTTAATAAGAATGTATATAATAATATATCAAAAATTTGACTTCTTAAATGGGGATTATGTATTAAATCTAATCTACTTGAATAAATTAATGCAAAGTATACAATATCTGTTACTAAATCTAAATTTTGGAAATATAAATTTGCTGAAAATTGTCTTAGTAAATTACAACTTTCTATTAAATTTGATATTAAAATTTCTGGAATTGATGATAAAGTAATATTTGATTTTCCATCTATTAAATTATAAAAATCTTTATTAAAATCTTTTAAATTTTGGAAATCATTTATATTTAAACTCATTAAAAATACATTTGATATTCTATTAAATACCATTATTGCTTCTGTAAATTTATCACTTCTTATATAAATATCTAAACATTTTTTAGTGATAAAAAGTTCTTTTGTTTGTTCATTATTTATTCCAAAATTTTTATAATTATCTTGTAATCTTTGAACAGTTTTTAAATATGCTTTACTTAAATGTTGAATAAAATAACTATAAATACAATGAATTAAAAAAAACATTTTAGTAATTCTTGTATATTTTTTTTCCTCACTTTCCTTTTTATTATCTTCTATAAATTTTTTTGAAATTTCTGAATCAATTAAATCAAATTTACTAAAATGAATATTATTATCATTAAAAATGAATTTAAAATCAATTAATTTAACAACATCAATAATAAAATTTGAATCTTTTAAATTAAAATTTTGAATTTCCTTTAAACATTGATTAAAAAATAATTTACTCAAAACCATAAACAAATTCATTAAAAAACCACTAGTAGAAGAAATCATAATATTAGGTTGCATTTTATTCCATTCAACATTATAATTAACAATATTATAAAAATATAAAAAGCATAAATCTTCATTTTCATCAATTAAAAATTGAACTAATTTACTAAGATCATCAATTAGAGAATTTAATTTAGAAGAATATGACTTAACATTAATATCATTTTCATTTATTATATTTCTTCCAAAAGCATTTTTAATTTGTTCAACTGGACTTTCCCAAGGAATCATACTTAATAAAGGACCTAAATAAGAAACACCCATTAATAATCTTCCATTAATATCTTTTGGATTAAATTGTTCATTTTCCATAAATACATTTCTTACAATAGGATATTTTTCAAATATTAAAGTTAGTAATTTTATATTTTTTCTTATATTATTATTTTTAAAAAATGTTTGATTATCAATATTTTGAATATGAATTATTTCAAATAAATAATCAAATACTGATGATAAAGCTTCTTTATCATTACCACAATTATTAATAAAATCACCAAGTAAAAAAAATAATTCTTCTTCTTCTGATATATTAAAATATTCATTTAAATTTTTTTTAATTTCATCTCTATTTATATTTAAAGAGAAATTCTCTGGAGAAGTTATTATTTGCCCTAAATAAGTAGCAATAACTCTTCTTACTTCTGAAAATTTTGGTCCTAAATCTTTTTTAAAACGAACTTCAATCATTTCATATGCTCTATGATAACTTTTTAATAAATAATTTATTATATTATTTTTATATGGTGTATCATTTATTATTGATAAAAGAATTTCATCTAAATTTTCTAAACGAAATACATTTGGTTTTCCAAATGATAATATTTGAGCACAATACATTTCTAAGAATACATAATTTTTTTTATTTTCTGAATCTAAAGATATTTGAAATACTTTTTCTATTACTATATTTTCGAAATCTATATTTTTCTTTTTTTCTTCTTTTGGTTTTTCTTCATTTATTGGATTTTGGAAATTTATATTTTGAGGGATTATTGTTTCTTTTTTCTCTTCTTTATTTTCTATTTTAATATTATCACTTTCTTTTTTTATTTCAGATTCTGTTTTATTTTCAGGGTTTTTATTTAATATTTCTAATTTGAATTTTGGTGGTTCTTCTTTTTTATTATCTTTTTGTTCTTCTTCATCAAATTCTATTAAATTAATCTCTTTTTTTGGTTCTGATTCATCTTCTTCATCATTTAATCTATAAAATTTATATTTTTTTTGTTCTTCTTTTTCATTTATTCCTTCTGATGATTTTAATGCAGTTTTCTCAGGATTTTTTAAAGTAATAAAACTTAATTTAGGTCTATTTTCTTCTTCATTTTTAACTTCTTTTTTCATTTCTTTATATTCTTTTTTTTCTTCGTTAATTTGATTGTTGATTATATCATTATCATTATTATTAATATTATTATTATTAGTATTATTATTATTATTTTGTGTATTATCTGAAGGTGGCATTGAAAAATTTGCCCATCTATTCATCATATTTGCTTTTGTAATATCTTCATTTGTTTTATTTGTATTATTATTATTTGAATTATTTTGATTAGGATCTTGATTATTATTTTGTTTCCCTTGTTCTTGACCCATTTAATTAATTATAAAAAAATAAAAAATAAAAAAAAATAAGGTTAATTTGTTTTTTAAATATTATTATCTATTTAATAAAAAAATGCTAATTGAAAAGACTTCAGGAAGATTAAGTTTAATAAAAACAAAAGAACAAGTATTATCATCATATAGAGATAATAGTCCAGCTACAAAACAATTACAATTAAAAAATTCAGTTAATATGGCATTAACAACAAGAAATAAAGTTGATGATTGTGAAGATGAAAATAATAGATATTGTGAATGTGGAGGTATATTTTTTAAAGGAGTTTATAATGAAAAAGAAATAATAGTTTGTGAAAAATGTTTAAAAGTAAAATATTTAAAAAGTAAAATTAAAAAACATAGTATGAGAAAATCTTTAGATTGTAAAAATGATAATTTAAGAAAAATTGTTTTAAATCAAAATGTTCCAGTTTTAAAAAAACATAAATTAGCAGGTAAAATTTATAAAAAACCTATTCCCCAAAAATTAAATATTGATATTGTTTCAAATACACAAAAAAATTTTGTTAACATAAATGATTATAAAAAAAATAATTTAAATACTAATTATCTAAATGATAATATCAATACATTTTGTATTGAAGAAAATCAAATGAAAAATATTAATAATAAAGATGTTAAAAAAAGACAAAAAAAAAGATTTTTAAATTCTGTTCCTGATTTTCGAACTCTACTTAAAAATTTTTATTCAAATACAGTTGTATTTAAAAATGAAGAAAAAGAAAATTTAGAAGAAGAAAAATCAAATTCAATTTCAATAACCGATGATTTAAATATAAATGCATTTAAATTAATAAAATTAATTGGTAATGGTTCCTATGCAAATATATATTTAGTACAAGAAAATAAAACAAAAAAAAAATATGCTTTTAAAAAAATAATAGTTGATGGTGAAAGAGAAGTTGAAAAAATAAAAAATGAAATTGAAATTTTAAAAGTTTTATGTGAATTAGATAATGATTCAAAAAAAAGTATATTAGAAATATACAAATATTGTATAAAAAAATTAGATATTACATCATATTGTTTTTATTTTTTAATGCCATTAGCAAAAACAGATTGGTTAAAACAAATTGAAGATGAAAATATGATTTATACAGAAGAAAAATTAATAGAAATTTTAATAAATTTATCAAAAGCTTTAAGTATTATGCAATATAAAAATATTGCTCATAGAGATATTAAACCACAAAATATTTTAATAATGGATAATGGAGATTATAAAATTGCAGATTTTGATGAAAGTATTTTTGTTAAGAAAGCATATAATTTTTTTGAAATAAAAGGAACAGAAATGTTTATGTGTCCACTTCTTCATAATTGTATTTTTAGTGGATGTAAAAAAATTAAAATTAATGTTTATAAAAGTGATATTTATTCTTTAGGTTTATGTTTTGTTTATGCTATTACTAAAAATTTAGATTTATTAAATGATATTAGAAATTGTTCTAATGATAATAAAAATAAAAATGATATTTTTAATTGTATAAATGATCATGTTGAATATAGTGAAGAATTTAAAAATTTGATAATGAAAATGATTGCATTTAATGAAAAAGAAAGATTAGATAGTATTGAATTATATTCTATAGTTAAAAAAAATTATTTAGAGTGTTAAGTAGAGTATTATTATTTCATTATTGTTATAGGTAATTTTAAATATTATGATTAATTTTTTTATTTATTTATATCAAACACAAAGTATGGTTTATTCATTATATATTTTGTGTTATATCAGAATTTTTTAAAAATTTAAAAATTAGTTAATTATATTTATTTATATATTTATTTACATTAAAAAAATTATATTAATTTTGATTAATATTTAATTTAGGGATAATTATATCATCTTTTTCTTTATTATTTGGTAAATCTTCAATTTTAACTCTTTTTTCTCTCATAAACTCAGGATGAATATTACAATCAAAACTATATTCCTTTTTTAAATTATTAAAAAATTGATTTTGTGATTTAAGTTCTTTAGAATCAACTTGAGTTTCCCCATCAATAAAATTTTCAACATTTTCATTTTCATTTTCATTTATTATAAATTCATTTTTAAATATCCCTTTATTTTTTTTTATTTTACTATTAATTTTAATATCTTCCATATCTTCATCACAACTTTTATTTTTCATTCCAAAACCAATTTGTTTATCATCAAGAGTAGTACTAACAACAAGTAATTTTTGTTTTAATTTTGAGAATATATAATCATCAATAGTACCAGGAGCATATAAATATTTAATATCAACAAAATTACTATTTTGTCCAATTCTATGAGCTCTATCTTCAGCTTGAATCATTAAAGCAGGAGTCCATATTAATTCAGCAAAAACTACTATATTTGCTGCTGTTAATGTTATTCCAGTTGATGCTGCATTTAAACTTAAAACTGCTACTTTTATATTATTATCTTCTTGAAAATTTTTCACATATTCAAATCTCATTTCTTGAGGTGTTTTACCATCAATTCTTATATATTTTACTTTTTTATTTTTTAAAAATTCTTCTATTCGATTTAATACTATTTGATGATGAGCAAATAATAGAAATTTTTCATCTGCTTCTAATAAGTCACTTATGTATTCTATTACTCCTTTTATTTTTGCTAATCCTGATAATGAATATAAATTCATTACACTTTCATTGTTTATTCCATTTTTTTCTTTTTCATTATTTTTTATTTGCTCTAAGATTTTTTTATCTGCTTCTATTTCTATTTTACTTCTTCTTTTTGGAGGAAGTTCATTTAAAACATCTTTTTTTAATCGTCTTATCATCATTGTTTGTAATATAAAATGTAATTCTTTTGTATAAGATGCACCTGACCAATTAATTCCAAAAGGAGTTGGAATTGGATCACAATATCTTTTTCCATATCTATTAAAATTATAAAATAAATCTGGTCTTAAAATTCTTAATGAAGTAAAACCTTCCATTGGTTTATTTAATAATGGAGTACCTGTTAATAAAATTAATCTCTTTGATCTAATTGCAATAGGAATAATAGATTTTGTTCTCTGAGCATCTTTATTTTTTATACAATGTGCTTCATCTAAAATAACAAAACTAAAATGTTTTGATTTTAACTTTCCTTTAATATGTCTTAATAAATCATATGAAGAAATATAAAATTTACAATGAGGATTTAATTTATTTCTACTATTATTAATAATTTGAATATATTTTTCTTTTAATAAAAGCCATTTCATTAATTCAGCTTTCCAAGAATATTTCATTGAACCAGGACAACAAATTAAAACAGGCCAATTTTCTCTATATAAATAACAAAGTGATATTGCTTGTATTGTTTTACCAACACCCATTTCATCAGCTAATAAAAATCTACAATGATGTTTTATTCCAAAATTAATTCCTTCTTTTTGAAAAGAAAATAAAGAATTTAATAAATGTTCAGGTAACATTTCAATTATTTTTTTATTTTTATCATCAGATGAATAATCAATAATTTCTTTTGATTCATTATCTTCAGCAACAGTTAATTTTGTATAATTTGTATTTTCAATTACTTTTAAAACAAATTCTGGTATTTTTATTATGTGATAATCATCTTTAAATGGATTAAGGGATTCTTTTATTTTTTCATATTCTGAAAATGGGGCTAACCAAATTTTCATTTCTTGTTCAAAATATGCGCCATTTGAAATTATTATTTGTTCTATTTCTTCGGTTATACATTGTTCGGGAACAAATTCTATTGATATTGTTAATTTTGATATTATTTGAAAATGAATTCCATTTTTTTTTTGAGTTTGAGTTATTATTGAAAAGGATTCATTTGAATTATTGTCTTCTTCTGTATCTTCTATAAGGTTTTTTGGTTTTTTTTGTTTTTTTATTTTTAAAGTAGTTTTTGAATTTTTTTTTGATGAATTCATATCATCATTTATATCATCTTGAGTGTTATTTTCTGATGATAATAGGAATTTTTGCTTTGATGATATATTTTTTTTTGAAAGTTCAGTCATTTTTTTTAAATTTAAATTGTATAATTATAGAAAGTGTTTATAAAGAAAATTTTTTCCAATTAGTTTTTTTTTTAAATCAATTAATT
>Ga0256407_10003666_pt1 | contig 26889 bp, 21 predicted proteins | sample RumenRJG_04DNA_FD_193489 | JGI IMG/M metagenome (GOLD analysis project Ga0256407, IMG submission 193489) | Bovine rumen microbial communities from Lethbridge, Alberta, Canada - RJG_04 | ecosystem: Host-associated > Mammals > Digestive system > Stomach > Rumen | place: Canada: Alberta... | reverse complement strand
AGAAAGCTGCTTTATAAGATGTATAAGATGGGCCTTCTGGGCGGCAACAGGACAAAGTCTGCAAACGTAGTAGGCCAGACCATGAAGCTCAATCCTCACGGTGACCAGGCTATCTACGACACGATGGTAAGACTTACAAGGGGCAACGGTTCCTTGCTCCATCCGTTCGTTGATTCAAAGGGTAACTTCGGTAAGCAGTATTCCAGAGACATGCAGTGTGCTGCTCCGCGTTATACGGAAGTAAGACTTGAGAAGATCTGCGAAGAGATCTTCAAGGGCATCGACAAGGATGCTGTCGACATGATCGATAACTACGACGGTACTCTTAAGGAACCGTCGCTTCTTCCTACAACATTCCCGGCTGTTCTCGTAAATGCCAACCAGGGTATCGCCGTAGGTATGGCATCGAATATCTGCTCATTTAACCTTGCTGAAGTTTGCGCAGCTACAGAAGCATATATGAGAGATCCCGATACCGATCTTCTGGAGATCATGCCCGCACCTGACTTTTCCGGCGGCGGAAAGATCCTTTACAACAAGGAGCAGATGAAGGCCATCTACGATACCGGCAAGGGAACATTCTCTGTTAGAGCAAAGTATCAGGTCGATAAGGCAAAGAACCTCATTGAGATCACGGAGATCCCTTATTCCACGAGCGTTGAAGCCATCATCGACAACATCGCGGATCTCGTTAAGAGCGGCAAGGCAAAAGAGATAGCCGACATCCGTGACGAGACAGACCTTGACGGTCTTAAGATCACGATCGACTGCAAGCGAGGCACTGATCACGAGCAGCTCATGACAAAGCTCTTCAGATTTACAAAGCTTGAAGATACTTTCTCATGCAATTTCAATATCCTCATAGACGGTTCGCCGAGAGTCATGGGCATCGCCCAGATCCTTGACGAATGGCTCAAGTGGAGAAGGACATGCGTCTGCCGTGAGCTCGCCTTTAACCTTGATAAGATGAAGAAGAGACTGCATCTGTTAGACGGTCTCGCAGTCATACTCCTCGACATCGATAAGGCAATTAAGATCATCAGGGAGACAGAGCTTGAAGCCGACGTTATCCCTAACCTCATGAAGGGCTTCGGAATCGATGAGGAGCAGGCTGAATATGTTGCTGAGATCAAGCTCCGCAACATCAATAAGCAGTACATCCTTAACAGGATATCCGACAGGGATAAGCTCAAGGCTGATATCGCCGATACTGAGGATCTCCTCGGCAGTCCCAGAAGGATCAACAATCTCATTGCCAAGACACTGAAAGAAGTAGCAGAGAAGTACGGTCAGCCCAGAAGATCCGAACTCGTAGGAGCAGAGGAGACAGAGACATTTGTTGAGGCAGATGTTATCCCTGACTACAGGCTCCACCTGATGCTCACACGTCACGGCTACCTCAAGAAGCACACGATGAAGTCCTTGCAGAGTGCTGGTGAACTTAAGACCAAAGATGACGATGAGATCTTTATGGGCTTTGAATGTGAGAACAGATCAGACCTCCTGATCTTCACGGATAAGTGCAATCTCTATAAGACTCATGTTTACGATTTCTCCGATACGAAGCCGGGTGATCTCGGTCACTACCTCAACAGCGAGCTCGAAATGGAAGACGGTGAGAGACCGATGTTCATGATCTCCACGACGGACTATAAGGGCATACTCTTTATCGCTTTCGAGAACGGTAAGGCTGCAAGATTCCCCATATCTTCATATGAGACAAAGCAGAACAGAAAGAAGCTCATCAATGCTTATTTTGACGGCAGCAAGGCAGTAGGATTCATCCTTCTTGACGAAGATGAGGATCCGGATCTTATCGTTACCAATACGCTTGATAAAGCAGCAGTATTTAAGGCTTCGCTGATCCCGCTCAAGACTACGAGAACGACACAGGGTGTTCAGCTCCTCGCGTCAAAGAAGGGCTCGGTATTAAGATCGCTCTCACGTCTTGCGGAAGTTGATGTACAGGATCCTGAGTATTACAGGATACGTAAGGTTCCTGCCATTGGCTATTACATTAAGGAAAATTCATTGGAGGCAAAGCAGGTAAGCTTTGATGATTTGAAGTGACGGTATTTTCTTCCGAGTATCATGTTGCAGAAGACGAGATAAAGGACACAAGAGGTTACGGCCTCGCTGCTGTTCTTTGCGCTGTCATGCTCATCGCACTGACAGTAACGACGTTTGTTCTCGGAAGAAAGAATGCGTATGAACTTGAGACAGTACCGAGCTTCGAGCTTGCCATAAACGAAGGGCGCTATGCTGATGCTCTGGATATCTACCGCGGCATACAGGATGAAGTGCTTAAGTCATCACCCGATGAACAGGCTTCCAATGTTATGCGCGTCCAGATGCTCGATGATATGCAGAATATAGTAAGGGAGCGTGTAGACGAGTTATGCAACCGTATCATCAGCAACCGTTATGTTCTTACGCCGAGTGATATTAATTTTCTCGATTCCATGAAAGAGCTTACGAGCTCGGTTGTATCGGAAAGGCTTTACAGCATCTGTGAGGATTTCCTTCTGGGCAAGGTCGAAAAGCCTGTCGTCACATATTTCTTCGACCAGCTCCAGCCGATCGGTAACTTCTCTGCGACGGCAAACCCGTTGCTCCGTGAATTGGATTTTATCGAGACGGCTACCGGTGATGTCCAGACAGCAGAGGATTCGCTCGAGAAAGGTGATTACATCGCAGCCGTAAAGAAATATACACAGGTTAACGGCAATTACGAAGGCTTTGTCGGTGACTACAGTGATAAGAGGATCTCGGCAATAAAAGAGATGATGTATGAGCCCATGATGGCTGAAGGCGAGCATCTTCTTGCAACATATAAGTTCTATTCTGCAGAGAGCCTTTTCTCGGATCTTGCGGTGATCTTCCCTGAAGATGAAATGATCAAGAGCAACCTTCTGACTGCGACATCGCATACAAGTGAAGTCAAGGAATACAGGGGCAAGATCGAGTGCATCTGTGTAAGATCTCTCATTGCGGACAGTGATGTTGCATTCTCCGGCCGTTATCATTCGACCAATACGAATCTTCATCTCACGATAAAGGAATTCGAGAAGATCCTTGAGAACCTTTATGAGAGGGGATATGTTCTTGTGGACGTTGAAGATCTTATCGACCAGAGCGATCCGACGTTCCTCTTAGAGCGCAACCTAAAAGTGCCGAAGGGGAAGAAGCCCTTGATCGTGGTTATCGAGGACCTTCAGTATGGTGTTGCCGATTACAGATGCGGCACTTGCAGAAGACTGGTACTTAATGACGAGAACCAGGTCTGCGGCGAATATCAGAACAATGCGGGCGAGACCGTAGTCAGCAGAACGGCAGAGGCAATAGGACTCCTTGATGTCTTTGTCGAAAAGCATCCTGATTTCACATATGACGGAGCCAAGGGCATCATATCGGTGAGCGGACATGAAGCATGTTTCGGTTATGTCGTTGCCGCAGGTGAACTTGAAGACAGGAATGCCGCATTGTCGGCTGCAAATCTTCCGCAGCTTACCAATATCACGAATGAGGATATCGATTTTGCAAGAGAGAAGGTCATGGAGATAAAGAATGTCCTTGCCGACAACGGCTGGAAGTTTGCATCCTGCACCTACTCTTATATTGCAGACTGCAGAAATACCGAGAAGCAGGTCCTGATAGATGACTTCGTAAAGTGGCAGGACCAGATAGGAAGTCTTTTCGGAGAAGTCCACATATTGGTATATCCGAACGGCAATTATATCTATGGTACGGATGACAGGGCAGTATATTTCAAGAACCGCGGTTTCAGGATATTCTTCGGCGGCGGCGCTACACCTTATCATATCTACGGCGATAATTATCTGTTTGTTGACCGCGCCATGATGAGTTATACGACTCTGAACAGAAAAGCCTACAAGGACCTTTTCGATTATAACGAGATCATAGATCCGGTAAGGACACAGAATACGGATAAGAAGAATACGTAATATTAATATTACATTTCATTTTTTATTTCTTTGTACACACAAAGTGTTTTTTATTATAATGTAAGTTGTGAAGAACAATTTTGCTTTCTCGAAGGGAGCTTTCTTTATGGGCAGAATCGATAAACTTACAAACCTTACCGAGAAGGAAGAGCTTCTCTGGCAGGACAGGAAAAGATATTTAGGCATGCCCATATCTTTTACCATCTACAGCTTCACTCAGAATAAACTGTATCTTAAGAAGGGTATCATCAACGTAAATTCCGAAGAGATCCTTTTATACAGGGTTTTGGATATCACATTTAAGCAGACACTTTGGCAAAGGATATTCGGTGTCGGTTCGGTCATCTTAACTACAGCTGATAAGACCACCCCTGTTCTTGAACTTAAGAATATCAAGACTCCTGACAGGATCAGGAAGGCTTTAAGCAATCTGGTTGAACAGAGACGTGACGAGAAGCGTGTTACCGGCAAGGAGATGTTCGGTGCTGCAGGAATGTTCCATGAGCACGGTGACATTGAAGGCATTGATCTTGACGGCGACGGAATACCTGATGTTCATTGATCGAGGTTAAGAAGTGGAAACTAGGATTGACAGATTCGGCAGTGTCAGAGACGACAAGATAAAGCAACTCAAAGAGTTGATCGAAGAGTCTAAGTACATCGTGTTCCTTGGCGGAGCAGGTGTATCTACCGAGAGCGGAATCCCGGATTTCAGAAGCGGCGCCGGTATCTATAATACCGAGAGCGGCACGAAGTACAGACCTATCGACATCATAGCTCATGACTTCTTTATGGAGCATCCTGAAGATTTCTATGATTTCTATAAGCGTAAGCTCATATATCCCGATGCAAGGCCAAACAAAGCTCACAAGGCTCTTGTAAGACTTGAGAGACAGGGAAAGCTTAAGGCTATCATTACCCAGAATATCGACAACCTTCACCAGGAAGCAGGCAGCAAGTGCGTAATAGAACTTCACGGTTCCGTTTACAGAAACTACTGCATGAACTGCGGCAAGAAGTTCAATATCGAATACATCGCTTCACAGGAAGGCGTACCTCACTGTGACAAGTGTGGCGGTATCGTAAGACCTGACATCGTTCTTTATGAAGAGAACTTAGAGCATGAGAATGTTGATAATGCCATTAAGGCAGTAAAGAAATGCGACCTCATGATCATTGCAGGCACTTCACTTACGGTCTATCCGGCTGCTACTTTCGCGCAGTTCTTAAAGCACGACAGGATCGTTATCATCAACAAGAGTTCGACATACATGGATCTTAAGGCTCTGCTTACGATTCACGACAATGTTGGTGAAGTCCTTGATAAAGTAGTTCCAAAGCGTGTTTCAAGGAAGACATCAACCTCCAAGACTGGTGCAAAGAAGACGACTTCCAAGAAAACAACTTCGAAAACAACATCATCAAAGGCGGCGTCCAAAACAACTTCAAAGACAGCTTCCAAGGCTGCTCCGAAGAAAGAAACCACAAAGAAACCTTCAGCTAAGAAACCTGCAGCTTCAAAGGCGAAGAAGGATGAAAGCAAATCTTAATTACTACGAAGAAAAAGATAAATCGATAATTGCCGATCTTGCTAAATACGGAAAGCAGAGCGGCATTTTATCATTTTTAAGACTGATATCTTTCTTAGGTTCTGCGGCGCTTTTTATAAGCGCTTATGCAGCTAAGATCCCGGCCTTGTATTTTGCGGGCGGTGCTTTGTTTATCGTATTCATCGTGCTTTGCATAGTCCATGGCGGAATACTCGATAAGGTCAATTATCTGAATGAACTTTCAAAGGTTAATGCTTCTTATATCGCGAGGATCAAAGGTGACTTCAATGAGCTTAGAAATATTGCGGTAAAGGGCCTAAAGAGGGCAGAAGATATCGGCCTAGCAAAGAACAGGCTTTACGGCAGGGAATTTGAAGTTACGGACCATGACTACTGCATGGATCTTGATGTATTTGGCAAGAAGTCTTTATTCTCATTGCTTAATGTTTCTGAGACATCTTTTGGAAGAAGGAGATTTGCAGACAGCCTTCTTAATCCTCATGTTTCAGGCATCAAGGCTTCAGAACTCAAATCAAAGCAGGCTTCCGTCAAGGCATTGTGTGATAAGCCTGATGTACTTATGGATTATCAGGCAACGGCAAGGCTCGGAAGGATGTTCAAAGATCCTAAGGCTCTGATGGATTTTGCCAAGACAGGCTCGAAAACAAAGGCTGTGGCTAATGTTCTTGGTATCATCGGATGCGTCATATGGTTATCTGTTCCTGCAGCCTACATCATCGTTCCTGATTATGCGGCTGCAACGATCCCTTCGTGCCTTATCATTAACCTGTTTATCTTCATGGCAGGACGCATCTTCAACGACACTTATCTTAAGGCTTGTGAAGGCATGCCCGCCCAGGTTAAGACCATTCTTAAACTCTATAAGATACTTGAGAATGCAGGCTTTGAGGAACAGGGGCTTAAGTCACTTATAAAGGGATCTGATAAGACAGAAGGCGCATATGAATCGCTTAAGAAACTCAACAGCGTATTAAGGATCGCAGGCCTTCGTTCACAGCCGCTATTTGCTCTGTTATTAAATCTCATTGCACCTTTGGATTATCTGATCTCGTTTATGCTCGGCAACTGGGCTGTTGATCACGGCAAATTCCTGCCGTCCTACATTGACGGATTATCTGAAGTCGAAGCATTGATGTGCGCAGCACAGACAGGTCTTGTCCTGTCTGTCAGCACATTCCCCGAATTCGTTGAATCGGATGATGCAGCAGACAATGCGTTTTTCGAAGGAACTGATCTGGCTCATCCGCTTCTTGCATCGGATACCGTTGTCAGGAATTCCGTAAAGCTGAGCAATGACATAGCTATCATCACAGGCTCTAATATGTCCGGTAAGACAACGATGATAAGAACTGTCGGAGTATGTTCTGTATTGGCATACACCGGCGGCCTTGTTCCTGCAACATCTCTTAAGCTCGGAAGAATGAGAGTCATGAGCTCAATGAGGATCGTTGACAGCATCGAAGAGAACATGAGTACCTTTAAAGCAGAGCTCATAAGGATCTCCGGAATAGTTAATGCGGCAGGGGAGCAGAAGGCTTTGTTATTCCTGATCGATGAGATATTCAGAGGAACGAATTCGGATGACAGGACCGAAGGTGCTCTTACCGTACTTAAGAAGCTCTCTAAGCCCCATATCTGCGGTCTTATGACAACGCACGATTATGCGATGATCGACAAGACCGAGACAGGTTTTAAAAATATCAGATATTATCATTTTTCTGAGTCTTATACAGACAAGGAGATCGTCTTCGACTATAAGCTATCTGCAGGAATAAGCAGACAATCTAATGCAAAATACCTAATGAAACTGGTCGGCATAGAGTGACAGAGAGTACAATTACCACAAATTTACGTAATTTATATTAAAATTGTTCGTTTTTTATTAAATCTCTTTCTTTCCTTACTTGAATTCTATAGTGCCATATTTTAGAATTACGGTGGAGAGAAGGTGTTTAGATAATGTTTGAAGGCTTGAGCAAGTATTTCTCTATTGTTCTTGATTACTCTGTTGTGCTTGAATGCTCTAACGGAGTTTTATTTGATGAACTTCTGAACCTCTTCAACGATTATGGTATCGACTGTTACGTCAATGATACTTTTAAGGTTCTCCACAAGTGTGTTATCGCTCAGCAGGATCCGAAGGACAGGGCAGTTCAGCCCGCTATGCGCTCTTTGATGCAGAGCCTTCTTACCACTAACAAGCTTCATCTTATCAACACATGCAATACCGAGAGATTCATCGAGCTGGTAAATGAGCTCGAATACTCGGTTCTCCTTACTACGCAGAGCAGTATTCTTTTTAAGAGATTATTCGAAAAGGACATCGAATTCAATCACGATGTTGCTATCCTCTCTCCGAAGGGTCTGAAGATCTATTCGTCTCTTAAGGAGATGAAGGAAGACCTTCCGCTCCCTGAGATCAGCAGCCTTGCAAAGATCGATTCCTTCCTTGATTCAGATGCCAGGGCTAGTATCGGCGATATCGTTAATTATAACGGCGGCGAGAGAATGGTCCTTGAGAAGAGGCTTTCCGGCGGTGCTGAAGGTATGGTATTCATCACCGATAACAGGAGACTTGTAGCAAAGGTATACCATAAGGGCGTCATCACGCCTTTAAGATGGGCTAAGCTTAAGAAGCTTACTGAACTCGGCATTACATCAACATCTTTCTGTGCGCCTCAGCACTTGCTCTATTTCAGGAATGTCCCTATCGGTTATACGATGTTTGTCGGCAAGGGCACGACATTAAGCAATGTTTTCGACGGCCCTGACGCGATCCTGGAGCATTTCCCGGATTGGACAAGACTTGATATCTGTGAGACGCTTCTCTCGCTCATCGGCAAATATCTCTATCTTCATATGCATGATGTCATTGCCGGTGATATCCAGCTTAAGAATGCTTTGATCGAGGATTCAGCTCATCAGTATCTTATCGACATGGACAGCGTTCAGATCGGCAATCTCCCTTGTCCCGTAGGTACTGAGGATTTCACGGATCCTAATCTCTGGGGAAGGGATTTCTCCGGATTTGTCAGAACATTAAAGGACGAGGACTATTCCATCGCAATGCTCGTATTCTCTGTATTGTTCTGCGGACTTCATCCTTATGCTACAAGAAACGGAGCAGAGACGCTGAGGGAAGAGATCCTTAACAAGAATTTTCCTTATACTCTTGATAATTCAAATACCGACCATATTCCGTTAGGCGGATATGCCCACATCTGGGAATACCTGCCTGAATATCTGCGCAAGATGCTCTACAGGACTTTCAAAGAAGGCAAGTCCTATGAAGCCGTATGCTGGAGAGATGCAGTTCAGCAGTACATGACCGAACTCGAGACCTTTAAATACGATGATGCGGAAGCTTATAAGCTTTTCCCCTGCGAAGACTATAAACAGGTTAGTATCAATGTAGAAGAATACAGATCCAAGCTTGCCGAGCAGAGAGAACAGGCCCAGAAGGCAGCAGAACCGAAGCCGAAGTTCGAGAAGAAACAGTTCAATAATGTTCCTTCCGGAAGATTCGTTTCTTCGAGTGTCGGTGAGTCATCCAGCTTCAGACCTATGAAGTTTGATGATGAGGAGAAGAATGACAAGCACAGTGCTCCGAATTCCATACCTGAACCTGCTCCAAAGAAGAAATTCTTCGGTTTATTCTGAAGCCTCTTCTGATATAATTTTTATGTGCAAACTTTAACTCTCGAATGTGCGGAGGACTTTTATGGCGGACGGTTTTTCAAGTTCAGATTTCGGTACAAGTACAAAGAGAAGACTTCCAATCTGTTTTGCTCTTGATACATCAGGTTCCATGATGGGCAACCCGATCAAGCAGCTCAACATGGGTCTCCAGAATTTTGTAGCTTCGATCAAATCCAATGATGATACAAGATCTTCCACGGACATAGCTATCATTACTTTCGGTTCCAAGGTTGAGATCGTAATGCCTTTCGGTAAGATCTCAAAGGAGAAGGGTTTACCCGAGATCACGGCATCAACTACACTTACACCTATCGGTGAGGGTGTCCTTACGGCTTTAGAGCTCCTTAATGCACGTAAAGAAGGCTACAAGGAAATGGGCATCAAGTATTTCCAGCCCTGGCTCGTTGTCATTACCGACGGTGCGCCTCAGGGTCCCAATGCGATGCAGAATATGGAGCGTGCCATTGAAGCATGCAATGAACTTGAGAGAGAAGACAAGCTTGTAGTATTCAACATCGGTGTAGGCTCAGGTGTTGATTTCGATATATTGAAAAGACTTTCAATCAAGCGTCCTGAGCCGATTTCGGTCAACTCGGCAGATTTCGGCAAACTTTTCGAATTCCTCGGATCTTCTTCATCTTCAATCGTTTCGTCCGGCATGAACGACGATGCGCTTTATAACATCGATACCACACCTCAGGGCAAGGCTGTCGATGTGGATGATTTCATGAAGTTCATTAACGAGGAAAGCTGATGTATACGGGAATTACAGTTGGCGCTGTCACAACTATAGGTAATAAGCATGTTAACCGCGGTACTCCCTGTGAAGACGCGTCTTATGCTGTTGCCAAAAACGGTGTCTCAGTTGTCTGCATAGCCGACGGTGCCGGCGGCAAGCAGTATACCGATGCGAGATTCGGTTCTGACTGCGCCGTTCATGTTATCACAGACACGTTATGTGAGCATTTCGATGCTTTATACAGCGAGAACAGGGAAGCGGCCGTAAGGGGTTATCTCATGGCTAAGCTCCGTGTTGCCTTTGCAGGTATTATGGAAGAGCGTACGATCGACGTGATCGACAGGCTGTCATGCACATTGCTCTTTGTTGCCGTTAAGGACAGACGTATGATGATCGGTCATATCGGCGACGGACTTATCGTAAGGATCTCTCCTTCAGGCGTAAGCCCCATCTCAATGCCGCAGAACGACAAGGACGGAAAGACATACTTTGTTACCGCTGCGCATGCTGATAACTACATGCGTCTCCTTAAGACTACTGTTGATGATGTCCACGCCATCGCACTCATGACCGACGGCGTTCAGGACAGTGTTTATAACGAAGAAGCAGGACTCGTAAAGCCCGTTGTTGCCAAGATGGCAGAGACATTTAAGGACGGCAGGGAAGAAGGCGAGAAGTCCATCCTTGATACCGTTAAGCAATATATCGTAGGATCTTCAAATGCCAGCGATGACGCAAGCTTCGGCGTAATGTATTTCGAGGGCACGAAAGCGCCCCAGCCCGATACGCTTGAGACATCAGCTGCCAAGTTTGCTTCATCCGCAGAGACATTCAAGGATCTCTCACTGGCAATCAAGCCTGAGCTTATAAATGCCCATGAGATAATCGTAAAGTGTGCAGGCGGTGAAGTAACTGAGACTGAACAGGCGCCTGCCGAACCTGCAAAGGCAGAAGAACCTCGATCTTCTGAAGCTAATCCAGAAATAACAAAGGAGCCTTCCAAGCTTAGCAAGTTGTCCATTATCGTTCTTGTTATTGGAATTATCCTTTGCGTTGTTGGTACAATAGAATTGGTGATTTCGCTTAAAGGGTGAGTGAGCTATGAGAGACGAGAAGAAATACGAAGTTCTGCCGGGTGTTGAGATCCCCGATATCAAGAAGATCCAGGAAGCTGCATCCGATTTCAGCATTTCCGAAGTCGGCGATGTTGATATCAAGACTGTTTCTTATGTGCCTGTATTTGAGGCTAATCAGACGGCCGCTGTCTCACCTGAGGAACTTGCAAGACTGCAGGCTTTGGGTGTTAAGGTTGCCGAAGACGAAGAGCGCTCCAAGGCCGAGAGCCGCGCCAAGATGGAGAAGATCATGAAGAATGTTCAGGCTCCTGAATCTATTGGTCATCTTAAGGCTTCACATATTGCCCAGCTTGATGAAGAGAAACGCAAACAGCTGGAAGAAAATATGAAGGAAGCAAACCAGCAGCAGGCTGACGAAGAAGCCAAGAATAAGGCACGTGAAGAGCGCCGCCAGCTCCAGCAGAGACTTCTTGAGGAATCCAGAGAGAAGGCTGCCAGGGAAGCAGCAGAAAGATCTGCAAGAGAAACTGAAGAAAAGGCCAGAAAAGAAGCTGAAGAAAAAGCTGCTAAGGAAGCTGCCGAAAAAGCTGCCAGGGAAGAGGCTGAACGTGCTGCAAAAGAAGCAGCAGAGAAGGCTGCAAAGGAAGCCGCTGAGAAGGCTGAAAGAGAAGCTGCCGAGAAGAAGGCTGCTGAGATCGCTGAAAAAGAAGCAAAGGTACAGGCTGCCAAGGAAGCTGCACTCAGAACTGCGAAAGAAGCTCTGGGCAAGGCTGCTACTAATGCCGAGGTTAAGGCTGCTGAGGAATTAGAGAAGAAAGAACCCGTAAGACCGATCTGGGAAGTCAAGAAGACCACGACTACGCTCTCTGCAGAGGAGACAAGTGCCGCATTCAAGGAATTCCTTGATGACAATGACACTTTCTGATCCTGATCACTTAGCGAGATATTTAAAGAAGAATTTGTCTTCCGGTTTATCCACAAAGAACTGATCCTGGCTTACGATTACGAAGTCAGCATCATTGTGCGCGATATTACCGAATGAAACGATACTGTCCGTAAATCTCTCGTCAGTAAAGAACGTCATGGGATATATGACCGTTACCATAAAATAAGTCACATAAGTCATTCCGATAATGACAAGCGAGAACGCCGCACGGACCAGCAGAGCTTTTGTCCCGAGGCGTTTTTTCTTATTCGAGTTCCTGATGATCTCATCTTCAGTCGTAAACTCAGCGATGCGCTGTGCCATGAAGATGCAGAGGATGAACAGTGCCGGCATCGTTCCGCGCATAACAAGGTTATTTCCTTCGGACAGGAAATAGAACGGAAGGATAAAGAGCACGGCCATTGCGCTCCAGAGCATCGGATCCTTTTTATGTCCCTTTAAGACGAATGCGAAAGAAGGGAGCACTTCGATAATGAACAGCAGGATCAGTACCACTATGAACTTGAGGATGTTCCCGTCGTAGAATTCCCATAAGAATCCCTTCATGTGGAGAGCTCCGGACTTGGCCCCGTAAAATGCCCCGAATGTAAAGAGCATAAGGAACGGGATCACGAGATTGTTATAAGTAAAGATGTTGAGGACTGACTTCTTCTTTTCCTTAGCTTTAAGGTCTTTGGAAAAGAGCCTTACGACAGCAGGTATCAGAATTCCGATCGTTGCCCACGGTGAGTATGCGAAAAGGATACCGCCGATAAATCCGAGGCTCCTGTTGTTCTTCGAAAGAAGGATAAGAGTAACGATCAGATAGCAGGGGATAACCTGGTTGTAAACGTTTTCGAGATTATTGAAGTTGCTTATGAAAGATACGAAAGGAACCCATCCTTCGATCCATGTCCAGCCGTCGTACGGATGGATCTCGTTGATGAGGTAAGGAATGACATCCAGGCCGGAGAAGCACAGGAACATGAATAATGTTCCGTAGGAGGCTTTCCTGATATATTTGCACATACCGATAAGGGTAAGGAATATGCCTAAAGCGTTCCAGATGATGAGCGTGATGTTGCCTGCGGTAAAGCCGAAGATCTTGCCTATGACGGCTGCGGGGAGCCAGTATGTAAAGTAATAGACAAAACCCTGGTTGTTCTGAAGATTTAAGATCTCGATTACTTCAGGATTGGTCTGGGTGGCAGGATCGTATATGATCGGCCACTTATAATTTATCAGATCGTTTAAGATCGCTCTTCTGTAAGCGTGGTCAAAGGGTGCCCATACATATTCGCCTACGCCGTTGGTAATGGTTACGGCAAAAGCGAAGATCACGGAAGCAATTATGAACGAGAGTGGGAATGAGATGTCGGATTTAAGATCAAGCTTGTTTCCGTCCGGATTTCTCGAGCAGTCTCTAACGGCAAGGAATACTGCAGCGATCAGCAGAACTGAAAATATAAGACCGAATACGAGCTTAAGGTAGCCTAAGAAAAAAATGGCGACAGGCAGTGCCAGATAGATCACTGCAAGGGTAAAGAACAGTTTGTAGGATATCTTAATCTTCTTACTCATTTTTACACTCCTCATTAAATTATAATATTTTAATGAGAATAAACAAACTTATAGAATAAACAGGAAAAACAAAGCGCTCCGCGATATGCGAAGCGCTTTACCGTTCTGGTGCACCTCCAGGGACTCGAACCCTGGGCCCACTGATTAAGAGTCAGTTGCTCTACCATCTGAGCTAGAGGTGCGTCAAGCAACGTGAGTTATTATAGCCATTAGGTATTTTAAAGTCAACAGTTATTTTAATTAAAGAAACCTGACATATCGACGGAATTGAAATCTTCTTCCAAAGGAAGCTTAACAGGACGGCCTTCTTTGGCTGATTTATATATTCCTAAGAGCGTATCTACAGAAGAAAAACCTGCATATGCATCAGCAATGGGGGCCTTATCTTCGATGATGGAATCGAAAAGATCCTTATAGATGCCGAGATGCGGGTTGAGCGCGCATTTATAGGAGAAAAGGCCGCCTTCGGATAACTGTCTGCGGATATAATAGCCGTTAAGCTTCTTTGTCTTGCCGTCAGGCTTGACCTTATAAACGGAAATATGCGGTTTGCCGGAATCAAGTCCCATCGACAGCTGTCCGTTCTCGCAGAAAACGGAAAATTCTGCAGTGTGCTTTGAAGGGATCGTGGCTGTTGTGCCTTCGATCTGGGCGAGAGCGCCGTTCTCAAGTCTCAATACAGCCATTCCGAGGTCTTCAGCTTCGATGTTTCTCAGGCGCTGGGCGATCATGGCGGTTGCCTCTTCAGGCTCCGAACCCATAAGCCAGACGAGAAGATCTATAGCGTGAATGGTCTGGTTCATGAGAGCGCCGCCGTCACTCTTCCAGGTTCCGCGCCAGGCAGCGCTCTGATAATAATCCTCGCCGTGTCCCCAGCGGACATAGATCGTGCCGTGCGTGACCTTGCCGTATATGCCTTCGGCGATGTCCTGTCTTACAAGACCGACGATGGGGAGATAACGGTAGATGTGGCCCATTGCGATCTTAAGGCCTGTCTTTCTGGAAAGCTCATAGATCTCCCTGGCTTCTGATACAGACATAGTCATAGGCTTTTCGAGAAGGAGGTTAGAACCATGCTCCATTGCGTATTTCGCGATCTGGAAATGAAGGCCTGAAGGAACCGTAACGGATACTATAGCGGGCTTTATCTCATCAATTGCCTGCTTGTAGTCGCTGAACTGCTTAACGTCTTTAAAACCTTTAACGGAGTTCAAGAGCCTTTGGCAGGAATCGGGATTTACATCCACTACTGCCTTGAGTTCTAAGCCCTTAAGTTTAGAAATGGCTTTTAAGTGCTTCTCTGCGACTCTGCCGCAGCCGATGAGAACTACTCCTAAAGGAGCCTTAAAAGATGTCGTGTTTGAATTATCGGCCATTTACAGCCTCCATAAAGGTATTTGATTGAATTAGTTTAGCACAAGTAAGTTATTTATTATGCATTTATTGATTATAATATATACATTGGGATTAAATAGGAGGTGATCTTCCATGAACATGCGGGATATCATTATCGCCAAAAGAGATAAGAACAGTCTGACGGATGAGCAGATAAAGTTTTTTGTTAAGGGTGTAACTGACGGCTCCATTCCGGATTATCAGATATCCGCGCTCCTTATGGCAATCGTCTTAAACGGCATGGATGAGCGCGAGATGACCACACTTACACTTGAGATGGCAGCATCAGGCAGCCAGATGGATCTGTCTTATCTTGAAGGCGTTCCGGTTGATAAGCATAGTACGGGCGGTGTCGGCGATAAGATCACCCCTGTTCTGCTGCCCCTTATAGCGACATTTGGCGTTGAGACGGTAAAGCTCAGCGGCAGGGGACTGGGATTTACAGGCGGTACGGTAGATAAGTTTGAATCCATAAGGGGATTTAACATTGAAGTCGATTCCAAGGATTTTCCGAGGCTCGTAAAAGAGACGGGAATGGTCATTTCAGGCCAGACTCCGGATCTTGCACCGGCGGATAAGATCCTTTATTCGTTAAGAGACGTAACGGGAACCGTTGATTCGATACCGCTTATAGCATCTTCCATCATGAGCAAGAAGATCGCAGGCGGTGCCAAGGTCATAGTCCTTGACGTTACATGCGGCTCAGGTGCCTTCATGAAGGATCAAAAGATGGCAAAAGAACTTGCCGAAGCCATGATAAAGATCGGCAAATTAGCCGGCAGGAAGACTGTTGCGGTGATCACGGACATGGACCAGCCATTGGGCAGGTTCTGCGGAAATATCCTCGAGATGCAGGAAGTATTTGATACCGTAACGGGTAAAGGCGAGGAGGACGTAATAGAGGTAGTGACCGAGCTTGCGTTCCACCTTATAACGCTCGCGGGCAAAGATGCCGGCATGAGCCCCGAAGTCTTGAGAAATGAGATCCGTGCCAGATTATCCGACGGTTCATGCTATGAGAAGTTTAAGGAACTCATCAGGTCCCAGGGAGGCGAACTGAGTCCTGCAGGCTATCCCGTATATGTTGACAAGCCTTTCGACTGCATGCACGTTAATTCACCTGATTCAGGCTATGTACAGCGCATGAGAGCCGATCTCATAGGCCAGGCTTCCGTGCTCCTGGGCGCCGGACGCCTTGCCAAGACGGACAGCATTGATTACGGTGCGGGCATAGGATTCTTTGTAAAGACCGGTGACAAGGTCGAAAGGGGAGATTCCCTTTGTGCTCTTTATCAGGGCGAGAACAGCCGGTTGCCTGAGGAAAGACTTTTCGACGCCATGGATCTCATTCTGGAAGCTTATGAGATCGGACCTAATCCGCCTGAGAAGAAAGCTGCTATCCTGGATGTGTTAACATAAGCGTTATTATGAAGAAAATATTGTTCTTACTATCAGTTATATTATTCTTTGCAGGATTCTCGCCAAGAGGGTGGGAGATATTACTGTGCCTTTTCCTGACGCTCCTTATAGGTGTGCTCACGATAAAGCCCGGACTTCCGGGAAAACACGGAAGCAGACAGATGCTCCTTTCGGCCGTTATCTCGATCTTCTACGCGCTTTATGTATTCATCACCTTCGGCGACATTGCAGGCGACAATGTCATATTGACCGGAGTGTTCACTCTGTTTACGACGGCAGGTGCATTCTGGTTCATCCTGAATATCCTTGGCATGCTGCCGAAGATAAAGACCACGCCGAAGAACCTTGAGGCTGCTGATAACAACATCGGCAAGGCCGGCATGCTGTATCTTTTTATCGTTTCCATTATCAACGTAAGCTTCATGTGCCAGTCGTCGCCTCTGTATCCTCTGAATTACTGGGATGACGTTAACAGTTATGTCACTGTCAGCAGGGCTTTGGTCTCAGGCAAGATCCTTTATAAGGACATATTCGACCACAAGGGACCGCTTCTGCATTTCATTAATATCCCGTTTTCGGCATTTAATCACCAGAGCTATCTTGGCGTTTATATCCTGGAAGTCATATTCTGCTTCTTCTGGCTCGTACTGGCGCTTAAGATAATGTCTCTTTATGTCAGGCTCGAGCGTACCTGCTTTATAGCGGTACTGCCTCTTGCAATGCTGACTTATTCCGTCAATGCATTCCATTATGGCGGCAGCACCGAAGAATATGCATTGCCTTTTCTCCTGCTCGGCCTTTACATAGGTCTTAAGATAATCAGGGAAGACCGTCTTCCGAAGATCAGCGAAGCTTTTATAGCGGGTCTTGCTTCGGCGTTCCTGTTCTGGATGAAGTTCACTCTGACGGGCTTTTATATAGGCTTCATACTGTTTGTGGTCTACAGATGCATCAGATCGCGCGCAGGACTTACGCTCCTTAAGCTCAGCGGCATGTTCATTGCGGGCTTTGCCGCGCTGACGCTGCCTGTCCTGTCCTATTTCTGGATAACGGGCTCAATGTCTTATCTTTATGAGGCATATTTCTACTTTAACATCTTCGTATACAGCGGTGATTCTGTATCATTCCTGGGAAGGATCCCGTATTCTCTGATCCTGATGTTTATCCAGCTCGGCAGGAACAGGATCCTTGCATTATCGATCGCAGTAGGCCTGATCTCTGTTTTCGCGCGCAGGAACAAAGACGAGATCATATTCATGATGCTGAGCTTCTTTACCACGTTCCTGTTCCTTTATTCCGGCGAGAAGCCTATGTTCTACTATTGCTTCGGACTCGCATGCTTTGCGGTGTCAGGGTGGACGGGCATAGTGACGCTTATAAGGAATACCATGAAGAGGATAAAGGTAAGGCCGAGAAAAATACTTATCGCTTGCCTTGCTTCAATAGCATTCTGTACGGCCGCCTTTGCAGCCTCTGACAGCACGCTTATCATCTTCCGTGACCGCGAAAAGTATCCGCAGTACATATTCGCAAGGCAGATCCTTGATTCGGGCGACCCGACCGTGCTTAACTTCAAGTGCCTTGATTCAGGTATCTATAATGCTACAGACACAGTTCCTGACTTCAGGTTCTTCTATCAGGTTAATTACCCGGGGAGCTACACCAAAGCTGTCAAAGAGCCTCTCGATCTGGTCATAAGGCGCCGCGTGAGATTCGTCGTAACCAATGATTTCTACGATCTTTCAAATTGCGGATACCGCCTGAAGGACGCGAGAAGCTGCTATTACACGGACATTAACGGAAATGTCGCTCAGGATGTCTATTATCTTTATGAGCTCGACCTTTTCGCTTGATTTAAATAAGCGTTATTGTATAATACGAACAAATGTTTATATGAGGCAGGATTACTATGACCAGAGAGCCCGTTAAGAAGAGAATAATCGGTATCGACCCGGGTTATGCCATTACGGGCTATGGGATCATAGACAAGACCGGCTCCAAGTTCGAAGTCATAGATTACGGCGTCATAGAGACCAAGGCCGGTGTCGACTTTCCTTTAAGGCTTCTGGCGATAAATGACAAGATCAGGTTTATCTTGGAGCAGTATAAGCCTGACTTCATGTCCATAGAAGAGCTCTTCATGGGACACAACCATACGACTGTAATCGGTACCGCGCAGGCCAGAGGTGCAGTCCTTGTTGAAGCCGGAAGGGCAGGCATCGAAGTATTCGAGTTTACGCCCGGCCAGGTAAAGCTTGCCATTACAGGCTACGGCAAGGCAGAGAAGAAGCAGGTACAGCTGATGACCAAGTCGATCTTAGGGCTTAAGGAAGTTCCGAAGCCTGACGATGCCGCGGATGCTCTGGCTCTGGCTATCACGCTGGCTAATACCGGCACGGCTTTTGCAGGCAAGGCTGTCTCAGGCTACCAGTACGGCAGATACGGTTACTCTAACCGCAACGAGGGATTTGTCTGATTTATTGATAGAATAATCCTATATGTCTTAAGGAGAATTTGAATGTACGCTTATATCAAAGGTGTTATAGCTGAACGTAATGACCAGCAGATCGTAGTAGAGAATAACGGGATAGGTTATCTTGTTAACTGCCCGCTTGGTATCTCTGCCGTTATCGGAGGAATCGGCGATAATGTAACCGTATATCTTTATCAGAGCGTCAAGGAAGACGATATCTCCCTTTACGGTTTTGCTTCACGAGACCAGAAGGAGATGTTCTTAAAGCTCATTACCGTCAGCGGTGTGGGCCCCAAGGTTGCCCATACTATCTGTGCTTCTTTATCTGCCGAGCAGATCGCAGCAGCCGTAATGAGCGGCAATGTGACGCTCTTATCAAGCGTTAAGGGCCTTGGTAAGAAGACTGCCGAGAAGATAATCGTAGAACTTAAGGACAAGCTTAAATCGCAGCTCGGAGGCGCGGCTTCAGTCAGCAGCACTCCTGTTGCAATGGCAGCAGCATCAAGCGGTGATACTGGTATCATGCAGGATGCTGTCGGTGCTCTTCTTGTGTTAGGATATAAAGATCAGGAAGCTGCTGATGCCGTAGCCGGTGCTTATGAAGACGGCATAGGATTGGAAGATCTGATCCGTAAGGCATTGAAGATAGCTTCAGGCAAGAAGTTCTCTTAAGGAATCTGACACATGATGAATTTTAACGAACATGAGTATGAGGAAGAGCGCGTCCTTGGAAGGCTCAGACAGCCGGGCGATAATGAGGAGAAGGCGTTAAGGCCGGTTACCTTTGAGGAGTATTCCGGTCAGACGAAGGTAAAGACCAATCTCAAGATCTTTATCGATGCTGCAAAGAAACGCGGCGAAGCTCTTGATCACGTTCTTCTTTATGGTCCTCCGGGACTCGGCAAGACCACTCTGGCAGGCATCATCGCATCCGAGATGGGTGTTGCCATGCATATCACAACAGGTCCTTCAATAGAGAAGGCCGGCGATCTTGCAGCTCTTCTTACGAACCTTAATGAGAATGAAGTCCTCTTTATCGATGAGATCCACAGATTGAATAAGAATGTCGAGGAAGTCCTTTATCCCGCGATGGAGGATTACTGCCTCGATCTCATGATCGGCAAAGGTCCTGCGGCAAGGTCCGTAAGACTTGATCTGCCGCATTTTACACTGGTCGGAGCCACGACCAGGGCAGGTATGCTCACGGCTCCTTTAAGAGACCGCTTCGGCATGATCCACCGTCTCGAGTTATATGAGACGGAAGACCTTATGGAGATCCTTAAGCGTGACGCGGCTCTTCTCGGGATCGCCATCAACGAAGAAGGTCTCAGGAATATCGCTTCCAGATCACGCGGCACTCCGAGAATCGCGATAAGACTTCTTAAGCGTATGAGAGATTTCGCTTCCTATCTCGATAAGGATACGATCGATAAGGAAGTATCAGATTACGGCCTTAAGGCTCTTGATATCGACCAGTTAGGTCTTGATGCTGTTGACAGGAGACTGCTTACGTCAATTGCCGATATCTTCAAGGGCGGACCGGTAGGACTTGAGACCCTTGCAGCCTGCACGGGTGAAGATCCTGTAACGATCGAAGATGTATATGAGCCTTTCCTGCTGCAGAACGGCTTCCTTCATAAGACACCGAGAGGAAGAATGCTTACGTTAAGGGCTTTCGAGCACCTGGGACTTACTCCTCCGCCGTCATTTCTTGCCGGCATGAAGGCAGAGTCCGCTCCGCCGCGCTATGAGAATATCTCCATAGAAGACTGGCAGAATTCTGAAAGGAACGGTGAGAACGGCTGATGGGGAAGATGCTCCTTCATTGCTGCTGCGGCCCGTGCGCCATGTATCCTTTGGATCTTTTGCTGACTAATGCAAAAGATTTCGATTGCTTTTGGTATAACCCGAATATCCAGCCGCAGTTTGAGTTTGACAGACGCCATGAGAACCTTCAGAAGGCCTGTGATCATTATGGAGTTAAGCTGATATCCGTCGGTACGGAATGCATGCAGGATTATTGGGAGTCCAAGACTTATCTTGCGGAATTTGCTTCAAGGTGTGATATGTGCTACGACATCCGCATGGACAGCGTAGCAAAGTTCGCATCTGAGAACGGTTATGAGTCTTTCTGTACGACACTTCTGGTAAGTCCGTACCAGCAGCACGACAAGATCGCTGAGATAAGTGATAAGAAGGCATCCTTATATGGCGTCAGGTTCGAATATATGGATTTCAGACCGGGCTACCGCCAGGGTCAGGACATGGCCAGGGAAATAGGCTTATACAGGCAGAAATTCTGCGGCTGCATATTCTCGCTTGAGGAATCCAAGTTCAGGGATAAGATCTATAAGTCCTTTGAATGAGGCTCTTTCGCTTCAACAAGAACTGAATAGTAACCTTCGTAGATGACCATTCCGGGCTTTGCTCCCGGAATCTTTTTTACATGGGAGACAGGGCAGTAGTCGACCTCGGCTTTGAGCTGGCCGGGCTTGGAATCTCCGCTCGTCATGTGTTCTTCAAGTATTATCGCTTTCGAAAAGAACGCTGCAAGGCTCGCTGCCTCAAGCACAGCATTATCAGAAGGCATTTCTTCGTTGGGCTTTGTCTTAAGGATGACGTGTGTTCCGGGAAGTCCCTTTACATGAAACCACCAGTCACGTCTTGAAGCCGTGTGGAAGGTAAGTTGGTCGTTTTGGATGTTGTTCCTTCCGGCAAGGATCTCATAGCCGTCAGATGTCATGTATCTTCTTAAGGGAAGAGCTTTTTCCTTGCCCTGGTTCTTTCCTGCCTTGTTCTGATTTGCACGCTTTGCAGCTTCCCTCAATGCTCTTGAGGAAGCCTTGCCTGATTTTGCAACGCCGACCATCTTATTGGGGTCGCCCTTATTTAAGTTGGCATTTCTGTTAGGACTCTTTCTAAGGCCGGAATCACCGGTGATCTCGGTCCTTATCTCATCGTTGATGGCTTCGAGATCTTCAAGGCTCGATGCGGCATTTACGGCAGCCATAAGGGATCTTAAGTACTGCGCTGCAAGCTCGTCTTCTTTGAGATACTGTTCGGCAAGCTCCATCTTACGCTTCGCCTTATGGAACTTCTTATAGTAATCCTGGGCATTGCCGGATGCGTCGAGAGTAGGATCCAGGCTTATTACGACTTCCTGCTGTCCCTCATCCGTATAATCAGTGAGGGTAACTGTTGAAGCACCCTGGGAGATCATGTACTTATAAGTGAGGATAAGATCACCGGAATGCTTATAGAAATCGGCTTTTCTGCCTTCCTCAAGATCCTGTTCATGAAGTTCGCGCTTCTTTATGACTCTGGCAAGCGCGCTCGTTATTATCTGTCTTAACCTGTCGCTTCCCATATCAAGAACGAGTCTTGAATCCCTTGAAAGGTAATACAGATTGATTGCCTCAGAGATGGAAGGGAGTACGGAGGATCTGGAAAACCCTTTAAGATCAGCAATTGAGCAGTCTACAGGATCGCCCGAGTCATCGTAGAAGACGGAGGCCTTATATGTGCCTTCAGTGACAGATCTGAGAAAATCCCTTATTGCCGAAGCAAGTCTTGTTTTCTGCTCAGGCGTGAGCATCGAGAAGGTCTTCCGGTCATCGATGTCTGCTTTATCGGTAAGGTAAGCCGCAAGGATAGGGGAAAGGCCTTTTATAGATCCTACAAGTGCTTTCTCGATCGGACGCTGAAGCTCGGATTCCATAATGGGAAGTTCGCCCTTGTCAGCGGTGAGGAGAGCTTCGTCCGGTGTGAGCTTGTTTTGTGCCGGCGGGTAGATATAGACTCTTGCCGGCATGACTTCTCTTACTCTTGAGACAGAGAAATCGACATGGACTGCCGAATCAAGGATCCTGCCGTTCTCGTTTATGAGGACAAGATTTGAGAAACGTCCCATAAGCTCAGCTATAAGGGTGTATGTCTTTCTGTCTTTAAGTTCGTCGAATTTGCTGACGGTTATCTCGATTATTCTCTCGTAACCGGGATTTTTGATGCTCTCGATCCTTGAACCTGCCAGATATTTTCTGAGCAGCATGCAGAACGAAGGAGGCATGGAAGGATTGTCGAGGGTGTTCTCGCAAAGGCAGATCCTCGGAGCGCCCGGATCTATTGATATCAGGAGCTTCTGGTATCCGCCCGTGGATCTGATATGGAAAATGACAGTATGCTTGTCAGGCATGTAGATCTTATCTACACGCTTGCCTTCGAGTTCTTTATGGAGCTCATTGGCGAGCAGCTGACAGGTGATGCCGTCTAAGGTCAAGGCTTTATACCTCGGAATCGTAGTTTCCGTCGGTGTCGTTATTCTTCTTGCTCGAGAATACCAGAGTAAGGATAACCCATACTATTACTGCAAGGAGCACCTCAATGCCGAGGATCTTGAAGAACATGGCGTATTTATCCCAGCTGATAAGAAGATCGATGCCTACTATGAGCAGGACAACCGCAATGAAGATGATCGGTTTGGCGGCTTTTGAGGAAGCAAACTTCCTTACAAGATCTCCGAAGCCGGATCCTTCATTTACGGGAGCAGTATTTCTGCCTGATGACCTGCGGGTACTTGAGGAACGCGCAGACTTGCCTGAGGTGCTCTTTTTCGCACCCCTGGAAGAACTTGCCGAACGTGACCTTGAAGTATTTGCCATTATCAGCCGATGTTCTCTTTCTCCTTAAGAAGCTTCTTGATCTTCTCTGTAGGATTGATGAGGCTTGAGAGTGAAGCATCGTGGTTGATAGCGTCGATAAGGAGAGCTACGAACTTGCAGAGGTTAACGTCTGCGAACCAGGGAGCTTCAAGGAGCTCAGGTCTTCTGTAGATGAGGTTTGTAGCAAATACCTTGTTGATGATGCCTTCTTCGTAAGCCTTGTTGAAGTTATCGATGCCTTCTGTGAAGAGACCGAAAGTAACAGCGCAGTAAACGTTCCTTGCGCCCTTATCCTTCATCTTCTTGGCGATGTCGATCATGGAGTCACCGGATGAGATCATGTCATCTACGATGAGGATATCCATATCTTGTACGGAGTCGCCTAAGAACTCGTGAGCGATGATGGGGTTCTTGCCGTCGACGATCCTTGTATAGTCTCTTCTCTTATAGAATGTTCCCAAAGGCACACCGAGGATGGAAGCGTAGTACATTGCTCTGCCGATACCGCCTTCATCAGGTGAGATGATCATGAACTTTCCGTTGGAGAATTTGAGATCAGGAACCTGACGGTACATTTCCTTGATGATCTGATATGCGGTAGGGAGGCTCTCAAAGCCTGCAAGAGGAATTGCGTTGGCAACTCTCTCGTCGTGAGCGTCGAATGTGATGATGTTTGCAACACCGAGATCATAGAGTTCTTCAAGTGCGAATGCGCAGTCCAGAGACTCTCTTGCGTTTCTCTTATGCTGACGGCTCTCATAAAGGAAAGGCATGATTACGTTGATCCTTCTTGATTTACCGGAGCATGCGAGGATAACACGCTTAAGATCCTGATAGTGATCGTCAGGGCTCATTCTGTTGTCCTGACCGAACATCTTATAAGTGCAGGAGCAGTTCATGACGTCGCTGATGAGGTAGAGGTCGTGGCCTCTTACTGTATTCTTAACGACAGCCTTACCTTCGCCGGATGAGAATCTTGCGTTCTCAACGGGGATCGTATAATCCTCTCTGAAGAATCCGGGGTAGGTGTTAACGATCTGCTCTTTCTGGTACTCGTTACGTCTCTTGTTGAGGTAGAAGTTGACCTTCGATGTGAAGTCTTCGCTTCCTCTAAGAGCAATAAGTCCAATAGGTCCTACCGGCGCCATCGGGTTGTCGCCGTATTGGTCGTAGCGGGAATAAGCTCTTTCGTCAGATGCTGATGTCATAATTGCAGCCTGCCTTTCATGCCTTTAGATTTTTTCTGTTTCGTCTTCATCTATGAGGTCACTGATCTTCATCTGGCTTGCGAGATCTTGCAGTCTCGCAGTCGAATTGATCAGATCGTAAATAGATTCGTCTGTGTTAAGCGCGTCGATGATCCTTCCCATGTAGGGAACCATATCTGCCTGAAGATACCATTCACGTGTGGTAAGTTCATCGGGTGCATAAATAAGATTTGTTGTGCAGATGCATTTGATGCTCTTTTTTGCATAAGCTTCATCAAATACTTCCAGACCGTTTGTGAAAAGGGCAAACGGTGCCATGCAGTAAATGTCCTTTGCGCCTGCAGCCTTAAGCTGTTCGGCGGTCCTGAGCATTGTATTGCCTGAATTGATCATGTCATCGATAAGGAGAATATCCTTGCCGGTGACGTCTTCCCCCAGATATTCGAAGATCTTGCCGTTCTGGCCCGGCTTGCCGGTATATTTCCTGTAGAACAGGCTTAAAGGAAGATTCAGGTGAGATGCGTAAAAAATAGCCCGCGATACACCTGTCTCATCAGGGCTTACCACGAGCGTATGATCCTTATCCAGCTTGAGTGTGTCAAAACAATTCAAGAGGGTAGAGGTCATCTTGAATTGGCAGCGCGGCATCTCGATAGACATGAGAGGTACCGCATTCTCGATTCTGGCATCGTGGGGATCGAATACGATGAGATTCGATACTCCGAGTTTATAAAGTTTCTTAAGTACGTCTGCGCAGTCATAGGATTCTCTGTGGGAATCGAGCTTCTCGCGTCTGCCTTCGTATACGAAAGGCATGATGACATTGATCCTCTTAGCCTTGCCCTTGAGTACGGAAAGGATCCTTAAGAGGTCCATATACTGGTCATCAGGTGAGATGACATGGGTGCCGTCCATGAGGTTGAGCTCCATATTGTGGGAAAGTACGTCGGTAATAACGAAGATATCGTGGCCTCTGACGCTCTCGCCGATGGAGAACTTGCCTTCACCTGTCTGGAATCTGATGAGTTCTGTGTCGAAAATATAGTTGTCACGTGCATAACCCGGATCATTTGCATACTTGTTATCGGGTCTTAACGCACGGCGCTTTCTCCTGACGGAAAGGTCATCGGAAACGGCTTTAACGAATTCTTTATTGGATGTATGCGCAATAATGCCGATAGGGCCGAAAGGTGCCAAAGTAATAGGCTTAAAGTCTTTATTGACTTCTAAGTCACTCATGGCAACAAGATACCCCCTAAAATGAAGCTAATTAAATGATATCTAAGTAAAAAAATATTTCAAAGTACTGTCATACAAAAATTTGCACGAAAAGTAATAAAAAGATTGTTCATTATTTGCATACCTCATCAGATAGGGCCTGCTTTAAATCATTTATTCCTGATTTTTGCGGATTGGTCTCACTCGAAGAAACCGCGAAAACACGGGCATCTTCAGCAAAATCAAGACAATTTGACATCATCTGAAGCTGTTTTCTGACCTGCTGGGCAGAAAGCTTATCACATTTTGTGAAGACCAAAAAATAGGGGAGTCCCACGCTGTTGAGGTAATTTAGCATTCCGATATCGTCATTTGAGGGTTCATGTCTTATGTCTATCAGCAAAAGAACAAGGTCAATGCCTTTTCTGACCCTGAAATAGTTGTCGCAAAGTTCGGAAAATCCTTTGGATCTGTCTTTCGAAGCCTTCGAAAAGCCGTAGCCCGGAAGGTCTGCAAGGATTGCCTGGCCGTCCATGTCAAAATAGATGATCTGCTGTGTCTTTCCGGGTGTCTGGGACACTCTTGCAAGCTTTTTGTTCCCGCCTAAGGCATTTACCAGTGAAGACTTGCCGACATTGGATCTGCCGGCAAGAACGATCTCCGGGAGCGTCTCGTCAGGGAGGTCTTTTGTAGTAGCACAAGTCTTAAGATATCTGATCTTTCCGTAATTGATTGCCATGTATATAACTCTGTTCAAAGTGTCAAATTTGTCGTGTTTTGTCGGTTTTCCTGTAGATCTTGTCGCGAAAATCGAGACAAAAATCGACAAGGGTCCGCATTAGAATTTTAACATGAACGACTTCTATGGCAAAACGATAAGAAACAGGGGACGGCAAAGTGCAGGAGAACGCCTCATAAGCCTGACAAGATCACGCATGTATGATCTTGCCGGTCTTGAGCAG
>Ga0256407_10003662_pt1 | contig 26900 bp, 8 predicted proteins | sample RumenRJG_04DNA_FD_193489 | JGI IMG/M metagenome (GOLD analysis project Ga0256407, IMG submission 193489) | Bovine rumen microbial communities from Lethbridge, Alberta, Canada - RJG_04 | ecosystem: Host-associated > Mammals > Digestive system > Stomach > Rumen | place: Canada: Alberta | collected... | reverse complement strand
GGATCAAATGAAGAATTAGGAAGATCATTAAATGATGATTCATCAAATGACATATTTTTTAGTTATTTTTAAATTATTATTAATATTATATAATTCTTTGTAAAAATTCTAATGTCGTAAAAGGAAAAAATTAAATAAATTAAAAATTAAAAAAATGCTCCATTTAAATCAAAGAGAAAGTAATTCTATGATGGAAGCATCTAATAATAATATAAATAATGAAAGAGAAAGTATAATAAATATAACAAAAGAATTCCATGGTCTTTTATCCAAAATAGAATTAGAATACAATCAAGTAAAATCTGAATTAATACAAGTTAAAAAAGAAATAAAAGAAATGAAAGATAATGAAGTATTTAAAAATCAAAATAACAAAAAAAAAGTATCATTTTTAAAATTAATGAAATCTCAATCAACAAAAATAGATTTAATATTTTTTATTTTTGCAATAATAGGTTCATTAATAGCAGGTTGTGCAATGCCATTTACATCTCTTTTACTGGGAGATGTAATAGATGGTTTTGATGGTTCAATCCCAAAAGAAAAAGTTCCATCAATAATACATAAATCAATAATAAATTTTTTAATAGCAGGAATATTGATTTTTATTGGTTCATTAATAATGGTTATTTTTTGGAATATTATTGGAAAAAGATTATCAAATCAAATAAAAATTGATTATTTCAGAACAATAATGAAACAAGATCAAATTTATTTTGATGAAACAAATACATTTGAATTAAGTACAAAAATTCAAAATCAAACAAAAATAATAGAAAGTGGCATAGGAACAAAAGTAGGAATAACATTAAGTACAATTGCACAATTTATAGCATCTTTCATAATAGGATTTTTTACTTCTTGGAAGTTATCTTTAGTTGTTACTGCAATGTTACCTTTTTTAGGAATTGGTGGTTTCTTCATGGCAAATGCTATGAAACAAGGAACAGAAGAAATGAGAACTTATGAAAAAGCTGGAGGAATGGCTGAGGAAATTTTATATAATATTAAAACTGTTGCTTCTTTTGCTAATTTTTCAGAAGAAAAAAATAGATATAATAAATTTTTAATTCAATCTAGAAATGCTGGTATTAATCAAGGATATAAAACAGGATTTGGAATTGGTTTTATTATATTTGTTATTTATAGTTCATATGCTCTTGCTATTTGGTATGGTAGTATTTTAGTTTATAAAAATGGAAATAATGAAAAAAAAAATTTTAAAGCTGGAAATGTTATTACTGTCATTTTTGCTATTATTTTTGGTTGTTTTTCACTTGGACAAGCAGCTCCTAATATAAAAGCAATTTATGAAGCTTGTAATGCTGCTCAGGATTATTTTGAATTAAAAGATAGAAAAATAAATTTAAGTTATGGAAAAGAAAAACCAGAAAAAAAAAATCTTATTGGTCATTTAATTATTAATAATTTAAATTTTAAATATACAAAAAGTGATAAGTGGGTTTTAAATAAGTTAAATATTGATTTTGAACCAAATAAAAAATTAGCTTTAGTTGGGCCTTCTGGAATAGGAAAATCAACAATTTTTTCTTTAATTGAAAGATTTTATGAACCAAATTCAGGTTTTATTACATTTGATGGGAAAAATATTAAAAATTTTGATGTTAATTATTGGAGAAATTTAATAGGTTATGTTCAACAAGAACCAGTTTTATTTAATACAACTATAAAAGAAAATATATTATTTGGAAGAGAAAATATTACAGAAGAACAAATATATGAAGCTTGTGAAAGAGCTTATGCTACTGAAATAATAAAAAAATGTGGTTTGGATTATATTGTTGGAGTAAAAGGAGAAAAATTATCAGGAGGACAAAAACAAAGAATTGCTATTGCCAGAGCGGTTTTATTAAAACCAAAATTATTATTATTAGATGAAGCTACTTCTGCTTTGGATAATAAAAGTGAATTTGAAGTTCAAAAAGCTTTGGATAGTGTTAGTAAAGGTATTACTACTATTATTATTGCTCATAAAATAGATACTATTAAAAATTCTGATAAAATTTTTTGCTTTGATAAAAATGGGAGAATTGCTGAACAAGGTACTCATGATGTTTTATTAGAAAAAAATGGAGTTTATGCTGAATTATATAAAAAAAGAGTTAAACAAGAACAAGAAAGGAAATATATTATAATTGGGAATAAGGAAAAAGTTACTATTGATAATTTTATATCAAATAATAATAATGAAAGAAAAAGTTTATCTGGAGGAAATAATAATGGATCAAGAAATAATACTAATAATAATCTTAATGAACAAAGTAAAAATATGATTATGTCATATAATCAAGATGATATAAGTGGTTTAAATAAATCAAAAGTTTCTCAAAATAGAATTTTAAATATGGATGAAATGAGATTAGAAGATAGAAATATATTTCAAAAATTTCAAAATAATCAAAAGAAAATTCAAGAAATAAAAAAAAGAAGATCATCAATAAATGATAGTCTAGAAATGTCTCAAAATCAAATTGATAATGATTATTATATGGAAGAATATGAAAATAAATTAAGAATAAAAGATAATAAAGAATATTTTAAAAAAAGTAGAAGAAAAGCATTTAGTTATTTAAAAGATAATAAAAAATTTATGATAGGATGTACATTTGCAGCAGGATTATCAGGAGTAATTTGGCCTTTATATGGAATTTTATTAGCAAATTCAATCGGAGCTTTATCAAAAAAAAATTTAAATGATGTTAAAAAATATGGTTTATATTCAGCTTTAGAATTCTTAGGTTTAGCTTTTTATTCTGGTATTTCTTTATGGATGCAAAATTATTTTTTTTATGGAACTGGAGAAATTTTAACCTCAAAATATAGAAAAGATATTTTTGAAAAATTCTTAAATTTACATATTGGTTACTTTGATATTAAAGAAAATTCACCTGGTGCTTTATTGACAAGATTAACTTCAGATACTACAAAAATTACTGGAATTGCTACTTCAATTTTAGGTCAAATATTACAAACTATAGTTACTTTATGTATTGGGATGATTGTATCTTTTTTTTATCAATGGATTATTTGTGCTATTAATATTGCTTTTATGCCTCTTATTATTGGCTCTTATTATTTACAATTTTCACTTCAAAAAGGTTTAGTTGAAGGAAATAATAATATTGATGAAAATGCTGGAAATATTTTAAGTGAAAGTGTTTTAAATTCAAAAACTATTTTTTCATATAATATGCAATATAAAATTGTTGATATATATGCTAGAATAATATTAAATATTGGAAATGATTATAGAGAAAATAAATGCAAATATTATAAAATTATTATCAATGGTTTTTTTTATTCATTAACACAATTTGTAATTTTTGCAATGTATGCAACATTATTTTATGTAGGAGGAAATTTATATAAAAAAGAAAAAGCTACATTTACAAATATCTTAAGAGCAATATTTACAATATTATTTTCAGCACTTGGAATAGGAATTGCCCAATTATTTGTAGGAGATTATACAGCAGCAAAAGAATCAATTGTTAATTTACAAACAATATTAGATACAAATAGTGAAATTGATGTTAGTGACTCTGAAAAAATAGGATTCAAAAAAGAGCATTTTGAAGGAAAAATTGAATTTAAAAATGTTAAATTTAAATATTTTGGAACTAAAAATCTTGTTTTTCGAAATTTAAATTTTACAATTAATCCAGGTGAAAATATTGCTTTTGTAGGTCCTTCAGGTTCAGGTAAATCAACAATAATATCTTTAATAGAAAGATTTTACGATGTTACAGAAGGAGAAATATTAATAGATAATATAAATATTAAAGAATATGATTTAGTAAATTTAAGAAAAAATATTGGTATTGTATTACAACAACCAGTTTTATTTAATAGAACAATTAAAGAAAATATTCTTTATGGTAATTTAAATGCAAGTGAAGAAGAAATTGAAAACGCTGCAAAAGAAGCAAATATTTATTATAAATTAATGGAAAATGATAATCAAGAAATTAATGTTTCTGGGGGAGAAAAACAAAGAATTGCAATTGCAAGAGCTATATTAAAAAATCCTACTATTTTATTATTAGATGAAGCAACTAGTGCTTTAGATAAAGAAAATGAAGATATTATTAAAAAAACTTTAAATAAATTAATGAAAAATAAAACTTGTTTAATTATTGCTCATAGATTAAGTACTATTATTAATTGTGATAAAATTTTTTTTTTATTAAATGGAGAAATTGTAGAAGAAGGTACTCATGAAGAATTAATGAAATTAAATGGGAAATATGCTGAATTATATAAAGGTTCCTCATCTTGAATTATTTTTTAATTTTTTTCACTATTATTATTATAATATATATATATAATAATATTTTTTTATCAAATTATTATTTTTATTTTTTTATGCAAGAAAATCAAAATTACTTAATGTTTTTTCAATATTTGTCATTGGAGTGTTTAACATTATTTTTTCATCATATTTCCAAATATAATATTCTTTAATATCTTTTGATTGATTTATTATATAATCTTCTTTCTTTTTTTCTTTTAATAATTCATAATATTTTAAATTAATATTATCAGAAATTTTATATTTTTTTCCATTTAATTTTCTTCCTCTAAAATAACATGTATATTGATTTAATGAAGCATTTTCATTTATAATATTTGATTCAAAGTATTTATCAACTGGCGCCTTAATTGCATTATTTTGTTTTTGTAATTTTACTGGTAAAATATGTAATATATCACTTCCTTTTCCAATTTTTTCTTTAAATATTGGTTTATTTTCTTCTATTTCTTCAATATTATTAATATTTTCATTATATGAACTATTATAATTTTCATCATCTGACATTTAAAAATAAAATTTAACAAAATATTTTAAATTAAATTTTCTTATATTAATATAATATTCTATAAACAAAAAAAAAAATGAAAAATATTAGATAAAAATTAAGATAATGGATGATGATTTTAAAATAAATGCAGATACAGGTGAATTAACAAATAATGAACGTCTATCTATAAAAGAACGTCTTTTCTTTTTTTATTATCAAATAAATAAAAAAAATGAAATTAATGAATTAGTGACAAGTATTTTTATTATACTAGAAACAATCCAACAAATTTCATATGTTTTCTCAGAACCATTATATGATTTATGGAAAATATCAAATGAAAATTCAGGTAAATTTATAAAAAAAGTAATTACAGCAACAAGAATATCTCAATTATTTAGTCTGGTAAAATTTAATGTTTTTTTATATGGATGGATAACTTTAGAAGTATTATTATTTGCTTTTATTATTTCTATTTTATTAAGTATTCAAATTAATAATATGAAATTTACTGTTTTTAGATTTAATGTTATTATGGGAAGTTATTCTTTTAATGTAATTAATGGTTTTCTTTTAGTTCCTATTTTAGAAACTATTTTATTAATGGTTAAATGTGAAAATAATAAAATTGAAATTACTGATGATGGTATTAAATGTTATAAATCTATGCATATTTTATATTTTTCTATTTCTGTTTTATTTTCTTTTTTATTTATAATATTAATTTTTGTAAATGAATTATTTAATTTTTCTCCATTTGAAAAAGAAAAAGAAATTGTAAAAATAAATAATAATTCTGAAATACTTTTAATATTTATTAAAATAATTATAATATTTTTATATATTTTAAATGCAAAAGATTGGATGTTTATATGTATAGGATTATTAGGTTATTTTAATTTAATAAAAGAAAATTTTGAAGAAGTAACATATAATTCAAATAAATTAGAATTATTACTTTGTATAAGAAATTTTTCAATTGCTTGGTCATATTTAATGATATTTTTTGCATATATAAGTTCCTCAAATAAATTTATTTATTTTTTAGTATTTGGATATCCTTTAGTAATTATATTAAGTGTAATATTAAAAAATTCATTTGATTCAAATAAATATTTAGGATATTCACCTTCATCAAAAGATGCTAATGAATATTTAAAAAAATTATTTTTTTTTATAAGATTAGTTCGAGATAAATTACAATCTCAAAAATCAAATAATATAAATGGGATGAGTGATGTATTACTTAAAGGTTATATTATATTACATGAAAATAATTGTATTGATGAAGATTGTCCACTTAAATCTTATTTAACAACAAATAATGATAATATTCAAAGAATGTGTTTATTAAATTATATTAATAATATTTTTTCAACTGGATTAAAATATTATCCAACATCACATAGAATAAAAATTGAATATATTAAATTTAATTTATCACTTAAATTTAATATGAATAATGCTAAAATATTAATTTGTCAAATTGAAGAAAGTGATAAATCAATTACTGAAGAATATGTTTTTTATACTATTAAAGAAAATATGAATACTATGTATGTTACTCGTTCTATTGATAGAGAAGATGATTCTGATGTTGCTGATGGTGAATTAAATATGAAATTTAAAAAATTAAAAAATTTAATTGAAGAAATTACAAAATTATTTAATGATTTTTGGGGTTGTTTAGGTACAAATTTATCAATGAATTTAAATAATAAAATCTTTATACTTGGTAAAAAATTAAATGTATTATTAAAAGAAATTCAAACATTATGGGAAAAAGATTTAAAACATAGAAAAATAGAACCAAATACTCAATCAATTGCACAATTATATGCATTTTTTCTTAAAAAAATTTTAAGAAATAAAAACGCTTCTGAAGAAGTTTTAAAGAAAATTGAAGATGAAAGTCATTCAAATTATAAAAAATATGAAAATCAAAAAGTAAATTTAGAAAATTTAGATTCTATATTAGAGAATCCTGATGTAATATGTTTTGCAAGAACAAATAGTAAAGGAGAATGTAATATTATTCAATGTTCAAATTCATTTGTTCATTTTATAGGATTTCAAAAATTTAATTTAATTGGTAAAAAAATAGAACAAATAATGCCAAATATTTATTATGAAGATAATGCACATGCGAAAATGCTTGTTAAAAGATTAAAATATGCTCAAAATTATTTAGCTAGAGATGGTATATTTAATTTAGATAAACAAAATAAAATTATTTCTCCAAAAGAAAAAAATGGTTTTATTAAAGTTTGCTTAATTAGACATACTTTATATTCAGAAGATGATTTTGGAAATTCTGTTTTAATAAAAGCAAAATTTGAACAAAGAGATTTAAAATCAAATTATCCTTTTTATATTTTAACAAAAAATGATTTTACAATTGATAGTATTTCATCTTCAGCTTTGAATTTAGGTTTAACTCAAGATTTAATTAAAAAACATATAATTGATTTAAATATTTTAATTAGAAATGAAAATTTTAATCCTATTCATTTTAATGAAAGAGTTGATGAATTTGAAGAAGAACAAAAACCTGTTTATTGGATTTATCCAAATTTAATTTATCCTAAAGATGATAATATGAAAAATATAGGAGAAATTGATATTGAAAAAACTATATCAGAATCAAAAAAAAAAAAATTTAATTTAATAATTTCTAAAATTAGATATTCAGAAGAAAATGTTTTTGCTTATTTATTCAGATTTCTTGAAATAAAAGTAGAAAAAAATGATAAAGAATATATTATTAATCAAGAATTAAAAATTAAAGATGAATATAATATAATGTATGATTTATATAATTTACATTATATAAGAACAAAATTGGTTTATGAAAAAGAAGGAACAATACATGATGAATTAAAAACAATTAATAATTTTGAATCAAAATTAAATCAAGTTAATATTAGTTTTATTGGTCCAAGTTCAATGACAGAACAAATTATGAATAAAAATATAAAAAAAAATCAAAAAAAAAAAAAAAAAAAAAAAAAAAAAAAAAAAAAAAAAAAAAAAAAAAAAAAAAAAATAAAAAATAAAATTAATAAAAAAAAAAAAAAAAAAAGAATAAAAAAAAAAAAAAAAAAAAAAAAAAAAAAAAAAAAAAAAAAAAAAAAAAAAAAAAAAAAAAAAAAAAAAAAAAGGAAGAATCAAGTTCAGAAGAAGAAGAACAATTAAAAGAAATAAGTAAAGATATAATTAATAAAATGCAAACAAGAAATACAAATGAAATTCAAGAATATATTTTTTCATTAGCATTTTATGGGAAAAATATTTCATTAGAAAAACATAGACCAAATAAAGAAAGGTATCCAACTGGAATGAGTGCAGAACCTCTAATAAAAATTAATTTAATGGAATTTAAAATAAGAGTACAAAAGAAATTAAAAAAAAGTAAAAAAACATATGAAAAAAGAACAAGTTTAATGATGTCAAATAATAGTGAAAGTGAAACTAGTAATAATCAAATATCAGAAGATGAAAATACAAATGATAAAGGATTTATTAATACTCCAGATACTAAAACAGAAAAACAAAAAGAAGAAGAAATTTCAATTGATCCAAATATATATTTAAATCAATATGTAGGAACAAAAAGTATAAAAAGAATTCAAATATTATCAATATATATGTTTGTATCAATTATAATAATACTTATACTTGAATTTTTAATAACATTAACACATATAAATAAAATAGTTGATTCATTAAAATTTGGAGAAAATAGTTTTAAAATTATTAATGGAATAGCATATACAAAATATTTTATAACAGAAGCTCTTTTTTTAAATGATTTTATTGATTATCCTCATATAAATGGGACATCTAAAATTGAATATATACATGATTTAATGCAAGAATTAGCTGATTATCAAGAAAGTATTTCTGGAAGTTATAATTTTTTAACAAATACTTCTAAAATTAAATATATTAAAAATTTAACTGAATATATGAATTCTCTTACTTTCAATATATTAACTATTAGTAATGGGGAAAAACATACTGAATATTTAAATTTAGCTTCTGCAATGGGAAGATTATCAACTGATATTTTTTTTGTTAGTATTATTAGAGATAATACTAATCAAATTACTATGAAAAATAAAAATACTTATGATTTAATGGTTAATTTATTAAATGATTATTATATTTATTGGTATGAAATAACAAAAAGTATTTTTGATTCTGTTTATTCATTTAATCAAATTCCTACTAGTTTTTATGTTATATTTATTATATCTTTTGTTTTAACTATTGCTAATTGTATTTTACTTGAAAATTTTTTAAAAGTTGTAATTATTGAAAAAGAAAAACCTTTAGAATTAGTTTTAACAATTAAAAAAAAAGTATTTGATTCATTAAAAACAAATAGTGATGTATTTTTAAATAATTTACTAAATAAAATAGTTGGTAATGACGATTTAGAACAAGAAACAAAAAGTGAAGCAAGTTTAAAAATAATGGATAATGATATAGTAATTCAAAAATTAAAAAATAAAAATCTTTACCAAAAAGCAACAGGAAGTAAAGCAGATTTTATTTTTATTTATATGTACTATATATTAATTTTTGTAGTAATTGAAATATTTTTAATAATTAAATTTGTCAAAGTCAAAAATTCATTAAAAATATATTCAAAATATACTAAAGTTTTAAATTCAACTGAATATTGTCAATTAGATTTAATTTTAACATGTGATTTTGTAAAATCTTTTTTTTATGATAAATCAATTAAAATATTAAATAGTACTGACACAGAAAATATAATTGAAGAAAAATTAGAAAAAATGACGGATAGTTTTGGAGAAATGATTCTTTCAGTTTATGATAATTTAAAATATTTAAAAGATAATTATGAAAATTTTTTTTATTCATTATTAAATCTTGATGTTGATGATATTTTACAAGGAACTGAAGCAAGTATTTCAATGATTACTTTTTCACAAGTAAGAGGTTTAAAATCAATTCTTTTTAGATATTTTGAATTTTTTAGATTTATTTGGCAATGTTATCTTTATAATCCTAATGCTAATTTTTTATATTATTCTAAATTTTGGAATTTAAATAATTTATTAAGAAATGCAATAAGACCTTGGTTTGATACAATTCATTCTGAATTATATTCTGCTTATTTTGATTATCATGATGGGCAAAAATTATTTAATATTTATGCTTTTATTATTATTCTAGTTTTGTTAATTATTTATTATCTTTTCTTTTGGAGAAATTTTGAAAGAGATTTAAAAGAGAAATTAATTAATTCTTTAGAATTGTTAAATTTATTACCTAGTGAAATTAAATTGAAAATGGTTGATAGATTAAAAGAAGAAGAAGATAGATTACAGACATAAATATAATTTTCATATTAAATATTTGTAATATGTAAATTTTCTTAAATAAAAAATGTAATTTTTATTAAATTTTATAATATATTTAATTTATATTATTTATATAATATAATTTTAATTTTTTAAAATACTTTCTTCTTTTTCATCTTTTAATTTTTGATTTGAATATTTTTGTGACATTAAACTGAATATTTTAAAAATAAAAAAGAAACAGCATAATAAAATAATGATTAAAAATAATCCAATCCAAATATAATCACATAATATTAAAATTAATTTACCTTTTTTAATTTGAATTCCTATATAACTATTAGATTCTAATGAACCTAAAATTTTTAAATTCATTTCATTTATATTTTTAAAATTAGATAAATTCTCATTATTTGTTAAATAAATTATCCCATCTTGTATTTCATATGTATAATTATCTACTTTCTTTAATATATTACTATTATCTATTTTCATATTAATTTCATATGTAGAATTAAATATATTGTCTAAAGTAAAATTAATTAATAAGAATCCTTCTGAAATCTTTACTAAATTATTAAAACTATTAATATTTCCATTATCAATAAAAAAATAAAAATTAAGAGTCACATTAGTTGAAGGAATTGTTGTTATATTATAATTATAACATCTTAAATTATACAAAGTTATTTTATTTATTAATGATTTATTGTCAAATGTCATTATATTTTTTTCAATTCCATTTATTTTAATTGATGTTAAATTAAACTTGATTGAATAATTATTTGATGAGATTTTAATTATTGGTTTATCTTCATAAATTTCTAAGTTGAATTGTGTATATTTTATTTTTATTGAATAGATAAATTTAAATAAAGTAAAAATATTACATATAATTGTAAATAAAATCATTAAAATATTTGATATTATAAATTATTCACTTTTAGAATATTAAAAATTAAATTAAAACTCATAAAAGATATTTAATAAAATATATAAATAATTTACTTTATTGAAATATATTATAAAAAATTTTTAAAATATTTATTTTAAAAACAATTTCAAATAAATAATAAAAAATAATTTCAAAACAACAAACTTTAAATTAAATAATAATTAGCTCGAAAAAAAAATTTTTTTTAAGATTTCAAACAATCAAATTAATAAAAATAAAATTAAAATTTAAACCATTAAAAACATAATATTATTTTTAAAAACCTTATAATTTAAGAATTATAAGACATTTGAACACTTTGACAATTTGGACAAGTTTGATACAAACCAACCCATTCTCTCCAGCATTCCTTAATTCCTTTTCTTTTACAAGAAGAGCAAGTAACAACATCTAAATCAGGATAAATAGGAGCTCCAGTAATAACACATTGTTCAAAAACCATATCACAAAAATGACAATTTACATTAGCTTCAAAATTTAGTTTTTTACATTTAGGACAAGGTTTCTTATTAAGAGACTTAACTAAATTTTTCTCAACTCCAGTTTGAATAATCCATTGATGAATTTCTTCTCTTTGTTCTTCTTTTAAAACATTTTCACTTGATTTGAAACATTGTGTAAAAGCAAGATCAGTATCTTTTAATTCAGGTTCTTCTTCTAAATGATTATCAGGATCAGCTATTTCATCATAAACATCTAAATATCTATTTAATAATATTAATGCATTTCCTTTAAATCCATAATCACGACATGCTAATCCTGCATCTAGTAATGCTACATCGAATTTTATTATATCACCAAATGCTAAAACTGTTTCACATACTCTCCAATAAGATTTTTTAAATGCTTCTTTTTTACCTTTCATTGTGAATTTTATAAATTGGTAATATGCTATTTTATTTAATTTTGACATTTCTTGATATTGTTTTTGGAATTTGTTATTGTTTTTTAATTGTTTGTTTACACAATTTAACATGTTGTTTAATGCTTTTAATTCATCTAAATTTTCATCAGCTAAAATTTCCATTGCAATTTCATTATATAATTGAAGGTTATATTCATATATTGGAGTATTGTGTTTTTCTAAAAAGTCTGCTGTCCCTGCTAAATTTTTATTATCTAAATATTTTTTAACTATGTTGATTATGTATTTATTAAACATTTCATCTGAAATATTTTGTGCTGCTTCTAAACATTTTTCATATTCTCCTTTTTCCATTAACATTTTTAATCCTTCTTCATCTTTCATATCTATTAATCCTTTTGAATCACCATGTTTTATTAAATATTCTTTTTCCATTCTATCAATTTTAGCCATTAATTTATCTTTGGCATCACCGAATTTCATTGTAGATACTATCTTTCTTGCTCTATCGTAATTATCAATTTCACAATAACATATAACTGCTTCTTCCATTTGACCAATACTTTCAAATAATTGGGCAGCAGATAAGAATTTTTTAATTTTTTTTAATTTCAAAGCTACATTATAAACAACATCAGGTGCTCTTGCTTTATCATGCTGCATAGCTAATGCAACAGCTTTATTCCAAATACTTTCTAATTTATCAGGATCATTAAAATGTTTATCTGTAATTTGTAAATAAGTATCAATAACTTTATTAATATCACCTCCTTCTTCAAATAATTTAGCATTATCTAAAAGTGCATCTCCAGTCATACTATCACTTGTTTGTTCTAATATTTTTTTATTTCTTAAATCATTTGCTAATTGAGGACAATATTTAGAAGCAAAATCAATAGCAGCATTATAATTCTTTTCATTAACATAATATTTTACCATATATTCAGGTTGTTTTGCATTAACGAAACACATTTCTGCTTTTGCTATATCCCCTTTATCAAGAAATACTTTACCTTGATTAAAGTATATATTATAAACACTTTGTTGATCATGTTGTCTTGCTATTCTCAAAGCAGAATAAAAATCTCCTATATGCTCATACATTTGAATTGCTTCTTGTACATTATTTGATTTAATATAATGTTCTTCTGCTTCATGATATCTTTTATCAGTTTCTAATTCATATGCATATTTCAAATGGATTTCTGGTATTTTAAATTTCTCATGTTGTTCAGCTAATTTAAATGCGTTTTCGAAATCTTTATTCTGAATGTAAATATCAATTGCTGCATCTGTTAATCCCATTGATATTAATTTATCTATTTGTTGATCTTTGGGTAATGAATTCACCCATCCTCTTGCTAATTCATTTACTTCTGCTTTAGTACCATTTGCTTTAGCTACTCTTAAACAATCTTCCCACATATTCATTGAACGATACATTTGAACACATGCTTTCCATTCACCAGCTAAAATATAATGTTTTTCTGCCTGTTTTAAATTCTTATCATTTTCTAAATATGATGCTATCATCTTATGAGTTTTCTTTAAGTAATCTTTTCTATATTGTGATACTAATCTAATCATATTATCATATTGTTTCAAATTCTTATACATTGTAATTGCTCTATCTGGCTCATTTGCCATTAAAAATAATTTCTCTGCTTCTTTTATTCTTCCTAATTTTTCAAATTTTTGAGCTTCATTTAATAAAGTTTTTGTACTTTCTTCATCTTTGAAATATTTTTTAACAATTTGTTCAACTTTATCCCATTTACCACTATTAACATACATATTAAAAGCTTGTAATGGATCACCAGATTTCAAATAATATTTCTCAGCTTGATCTAATTTCCTCTGAAATTCAAAATGTCTTCCAATATCAATATAAAATGATGGATTTATATCAGGATATTTAGTTACTAATTCAATAGCTTTTTCCCATTTTCTAGCTTGAATACTAGCTTCAACTGCTCTTTCTTTGCTTCCAGCTTCAATATAATGAACAATAGCATTTTCATAATTTTTTTGTTCAAATAAATAATCACCCCATTCTTCTTCCAATTTTTCAACTTTAGTAGGAATAGATTTTTTAGCAATTTCAACAGCTTTACCAAATGATTTTGCTTGTCTATAAGCATCTAAAGCTCTTTGACTATGTCCCATTGTTTCTAATAATTCACCTGCTTTTTCATAAATACCAACTTGATTTAAATTACTTACAATTTTTTCTAAAGTAGCATTATCAAATTTTGCTTGATTACCATAAGCTTTTACTAAATTAGCTGCATTAGCAGGATAACCACCTTGAATATATAATTCAATTGCTTTTTTAAAGTCACCATCTAATTCTTTTAATTGGGCTGCTTTATCTAATTGATCATTTGATATTAACCATTCATAATATTGACTTTTTATTTTAGCAATTTCAGGATGTGCATATTTTTCTGCTATTTTAATACTTTCATCCCATTTTTGTAATTCATTTAATATTTCAATTGTCTCATCTAATAAATTATTTTGTAAAAGTAAATTTTCAGCATTATTAAATTGCTTATCTAAAATTAATAATCTTGCTTCAATTAATGGATGATCAACAGTTAATTTATTTTTTTCAATATATTTCATTACTTTTTTAATATAATTTGCTTTTGAATAAGAACCAACTGCAGCATAACATCTTTCAGCAACCATTAAATTCTTATTTTGTATTGCTAATTTTGCAAGTGTTTTCCAATGAGTTTCAGTTTCACTATTCATTTCTAAATTTTCTAAAATTTTAACAGCTTTATTTAAATTATTTTCATCAACTGAAGTTGAAAAAGCAATTAAACCATCATCTAATAAATATGTTTGAGTATTACCATAATTATTTCCTGCACCTGCTTCTTCAACAATAACTTCAGTTTTACCTTCTTTTCTTCTTATTTCTTCAACATCTCCTTTAACAGGAATAATTTTCATTTTATCTGGATCATCAACATTATACCAAACACAAACATTTTTTCTTTCTTGAGCAACTAAAACTTCAGAATTTGGAACCCATTGAACGAAACCACAAAAGTTTAATAAAGTTACTTTTTTTTTTTCAAAAATGTAATAAAGATACAAATGCCTTTTTCTATCTCTAAATATTAATTTATTACCATTTTTATTTAATTCTAAAAAATCAATTTTACTATCATGATTTATTGTTGCAATATTTTGTTGTGCTGTCATATCTTGAACATAAATTGTATTTAAATCAATTAGATAAGCAATTATTTTTAATGTTTGATTTTTTCCTAATTGAGAAGCATTATAATTTAATCTACAACTAATTAAATTTGAATTTATATATTCAGTTGGACAATAACCTAAAATTTCATTTGATCCATATTCAATAAGTGCTAAACCATCATTATTATAAACCATACAAACATTATAATTACTAAAATCAAATTTTTCTTGACCACTTTTTTTCCATTGAATTTCAGAATGTTTCTCTAAATTCAAATCACCAACAATTAAGCTTTCTTTAGTAAACAAAACTACAAAATTATCTAAATAAATATTTAACTTAACAATATCTGTACTTAATTGTGGTTTAATAACTAATCTTTTTTGAGTTTGATTATTTTTAATAACAACTTGATTATGAGAAACATAAGTAATTTCAAAAATATCTTTAAAAATAGTCTTCTTTAAGCAAGCTTCAAACAAATCAACACTTCCACTTAAATTTCCAGTAACTAAAGTACTACCATCAGGTTTCCAACATAAAGCAGTTACAGAATATAATCCATCAACATTTTTAGGACAATTTTCCCAAACTTGTTTTCTTCCATTATATAAAAAAACACAAAATTGATTGAAATTTCCTAAAGCAATAGCATCACCAGAATTACTTACTTTACAAGAAGAAAATTCTTTTAATTTTTCATCATTAGAAAAATCGAAATTTTGTAATTTTTTCCCTATATCATTATAAAAAACAACTCTATAATCATTTCCAGCTGCTAAAATCGAACCACTTGAACCACAAGTTAAACAATAAGGAACACAAGTATGAACAACTAATTTTTGAACATTTGAATTTTCTAAATTAAATTTTAAAATTACATTATCAGTATGACCAGAAATAATAAATTTTCCATCTAAAGAAGTACCAATTGAAATAACTGAAGCTTCATGTGAATAAAGAACAGAAGATTCATTATTTTTTAAATTACCTAATTTAATTTTTCCTTCTGATATTCCATAATAAATATTATTTGATTTTACCTTTGACCAAACCATGCAAGTTACACTTGAAGAATTTTCAAATTTATTACAAATAGATTTTCTTTCTCCCCATTGTGTTCCTAATTTATATATAAAGATAAAATTATCACTTTGTGCGATTGCTAATTTTGTACTTTCAGGATTAAAAATTATATCTCTAATTTCATAATTTTTTATTGCTCCTCCTGCTTTTGTTCCGAATGATTCTTTTTTGTTTCCTTCTTCGTCAAATAATACTATTTTTCTATCTGCTGTTGCTACTGCTAAACGCATGTTGTTTGGACTCCATGCTATACCACATATTTTTGCTATTTGAGTTCCTGAAGGAATTAAATTACGTGAATGCTTGAAATTCATTTTTTTATATGGGAATTTTAAATTTTATTGCGTTTTTATATTTTTTTTTTGAAGTTATTTTTTTGATGTTAGGTTGGATTTTTTTATTAGGTGTTTTATTTTTTTTAAATTAATTATTTTTCAAATTATTAGGTTTACATAAATTATTCAAGTTATATAACAAAGAATTATATAATATTAATAATAATTTAAAAATAACTAAAAAATATGTCATTTGATGAATCATCATTTAATGATCTTCCTAATTCTTCATTTGATCCTTTGACACATATACCTCCAAAATATGATATTTATGGATATTTAAAAACAACAAATGAGAATAATAGATATAATATATTATCAGAAAGAGATAAAATAAAAATACCATGGGAAGAAAATAATATAAGAAATAATCCATTAACAAGAAGTGAATTAATAGAAAGAAGAAAAAAAGAAAGAATGCCTGAAATAAAAATAAATGAAGAAGATTATAGAATAAGAAAGAAAGAAAAAAATAATTTAATATCATTATATAAATCATATCCAACACATCCATTAAGTAGTATTCCTCCAAGAAATGGAATAAAAACATTAAATGAATTAAAAGAATATAGAAATGAAAGAAATAAAAAAGAAATAAATGAGAAGATATTAAATTGGGAAAAAAATCATCCTCAAAAATTAATGATTGAAACATTACCAATTGATAATAAAATAAAACCAAAATATACATCAATGAAAGATTTAAAAAATAAATATCATAGAGAAGCAAGAAGAAATGTAGGTTTATTAGAATATGAGAAAGATATTAAAATAACAGATAAAGATCCATCATTAGAATATATATATAATCCTAAACATAAAACATTAGAAGATATATTATTTGATAGACATAAAGAAAATATTGAAAATTCAAATTTATTAAATTCTAGAAAACATAAAACAGATATAGAAAGATTAAATGAAAGAGAAGATGAAATATTTGCAAATATGTATAATAAAGAAGAAGGAATGACATATAATAAAATAAAAGAAAAAAAAAAGAAAGAATTATTTGAATATAATGAAAAAACATTTTCAAATCAACCTATTGGAGTACATGGATTTGAATTACCTAAATTTTCAAATAATGAATCTAAAAAAGAATTTTGGAAATTTAAAAAAGGTTATTGTGAAAATCCTAAATTTAAATCTCAAGTAGAATTATTACAAAATTATAAATTTTGGAAAAAACCAGAAGAATTATTATTAAGTGAACATAGAGATAATGAATATATTAGTGATAAAAGAAAATTAAATTATTTTCCTTCTATTAAAGAAAAAGAATTAATTACTAATATTAATGAAGTTAATTTTTATAAAGATTATGATCCATCACATCCTACTCCAGTTAATTTAGAAATTAGTAGTAAAAAATATATTCAAAGATGGAGTACTCTTGTTAATTTATTTTCATCTCAAAATTTTAAAGGTGGAAGATTCTTTGATTCTTTACCTAAAGATAAAAGTGAACAACATTTAGAAAATAGATTAAAAGCAGAAAATGAATTTAAAAAATTATTTGAAGCTAAAAAACAAGAAGAAAATAATCAAATAAAAGAAATATATGAACCTCCTCCTAAAAATGCTCTTTATAGAAAATTTTCTGCTTCTGGTGGATTAAATATTAATAAAAGTGTTGTAAGTAGGAGTCAAGCCTTTGAATAAAATATATACTTTACATTATTTATTTTTAAAAATAATATTACAATATATTAAAACATATAATACATATATAAATTATTTAAATATTTTTAATTTCTTAAAGAAAATATAATAAATTATTTTCATTAATTTATCATATCTTGATAAATTTTCTCTTCACCAATATACTTTATATTTGATTCAAAAATAATACTAAAAATTAACAAAAGAATAAAAATATGAATAAAAATATTATGCAAAAAAAATAAAAATTAATTTAAATATTCTAATACTTTTATATATTAATTTACTCCTTGATAAATATTATTATTTAATTTATTATATATCTTAAATTAATTTTTAAATGAATATACTTATATATATTTATTATATCATACATTTAATAACATTTAAATATAATTAAAATTAACATCTGTATTACATCTTACATTTTTTATATTTGAATTTATAACTGTTAATTTTAATTGTTTTATATAAATTTTAATCTTTTTATAATATGCCTTGAAATTTGAAATAACAGTTTTTAATTTTTCCTTTTTTTTCTTTTCTCTTCCAATCTCTTTTTTGATTTTTATTATTTGATTATTTTTATCATCATCATCACTTAATTCATCAAAATTTTCAGTGACAACTCTTATTTTATTAAATTCAATTTGTTTTAAATTTAACTTAGGAATAATACCAATTTTAGGTTCTTTAAAATCACTAATAAATTTTCTTTCTGTCTTTTTATAATAAGGAAAATCAATATTTTCAACATTACTAACAATATCATTTGATTGTGAAATATTTAAATTATTGATATTAAAATCTAGACTATAATTAATATAAGTTTCATCTTGTGAAAAATTTAAACTATCAGAATAATCATCATCATTTTCAAAATCATTAAATAATAAAGAACTATTTATATAATCATCTTCATTATTTTCTTTTTCTTCTTTTTTATTTTCAAATTCTAAATTAAATTTTGGTTCAATTTTTTCTGTGTTTAATCTTATATGATTTAATTGATTTTTTAAAGTTTTATATTCTTGATTTAATCTATTTGATTTTAATATTTCTTGATTATGTTCTTTTGATTTTTTTGCTAATTCTGATTGATATTTTGATAATTCTTTTTCATGATATTCATTTAATTTTCTTCCATAGATTAAATGTTTTTCAAGTATATCATTGTTATTATTTTTTATTAATTTTATTTGATCTTTTAAAATTATTATATGTGATTCTTTTGCTTTTATTGAATTATCTAAAATAAAATTATCTTCTTTTAATTTATCCAAAGTACTAATTAATCCAGATATTGAATCGTTTTTATCTTCTAATTTTCTATTATTAATTATTTGTAAATGTGATATTTCATTTTTTAATTTTGAGTTTTGATTAATGAAAGATTTTAATTCTTGCGATATTGAATTTTGTAATAACTCTTTTATTGTATAATTATCTTTTGGATTTTTATTATCTATCAAATCAAATATTTTTTTTATTATTTTAATAAAGGTTTCATGTTGAAATATTTGTTCTTTTAACATTGAATTAGTTATTATTTTTTCATTTGATTCATTTGCAAATATTAAAAGTTCTGATTCAGTATTACTATTTTTTTTCTTTTTAAAAAATAAAGACATTTTTTATTAATTTTTTTTTTAATTATTATTTTTTAAAAAAATATAAATATAATATAGAAATAATATAATGATTTTATACCAAAGAAATAAATGAATTTTTTTATATCAATATATATATTTTTTAAACATTTTTTTAGATGAATCATTTAAACTATTCTAAATATTTATCAATTAATATTATTTAAAATATTTTTCAATATCAAAATATATTCTCCTTAATCAATAAAAAAAAATTATAATTTATAATAAATCAAGAACTTTAATTTTAAATTAAATGTCATTTATGAAAAATGAAATAATAATTATTTTTTTATTTACTTTTCCATTTTTAATAAAAGGAATAATTAGTTTTCAATGCTTAAATGGTATTTCAAATGTAGTTAAATTAGATTATAAAAAAGAAGATAATTTATATAAACTAGAAAATTCTTTTGATATATATTTTAAAATAGAAGTTACAAATAATAATGAAAAAGATTGGGGAATCGAATTTTATGAATACTTTCAGATTTTTTTTAAAACAATAAAAAGAGTATTTAGATTCAAATTTGATTTGGAAAAACAATCAATTTTAATGGAAAATAAATATAAAATTGATGACAAAAATTATGATTTTTCTCCAAATTCAAATAAAATTAACAAAAGAGATGATAAAAAATATAGATTTAGATTAGAAGTCAAAAAAAAAAAGATAAATGTATATCAAATTGAAAATAGAATTGAAAATTCAATTTATTCAGGAAATCATTTTCCAATATCAAGTATTTTTCTTAATAATGCATACATCAATTTTATAGGATTAAATAATAATGTGAAAATAAATATTGAGGGTGATGATGAACCATTATTATGTGGTGGAGAATTAATTAATGAAATACCTACTATATCAATTTATTATTATACTTCCAATGGAAAAAGTGAAGAAATAAATGAAGGAGGATCTATTCCTTCTGATTCAATAAAAATTTTATATTTGAATTTTGCTTCTAAACAATTATGTAAAAATTTTGAAATTCATTCTATAAAAATTAATCAAAAAAATATAAATTTTAAAATGAATAAGGAAGATTTTCAAATAAAAATAAATTTAGATATTAATTTAATTGGAGATTATACAATTAATCTTTCAACTACTAAAGGTATGCTATCATTTAAATTTGAGGTAATTTCCTCTGGATTAAAATACTTTGAATTTTATGGACATGATGGAATAAAATATACCAATTTAAAGAGTAATAAATTTAATTGGGGTAAAGTTGATGGAGATTTTAAAATAAGTGATTTTAATAATGGATATTTAAAAGTAGATTATACTGCAAAAGATTTAAAAAATAATATTATACAAGAATTTGACATCAATGAAATAAAAAAAGATATTACTCTTTCTGTTGCAGATGACTATATACCATTTGAAATAGTCAATATTCAAAATGGAATATATGAGATTCAAGCAAACATTACTAAGGCAGGAAAATATATTTTAGAATCAAATTATTTTTCACAAAAATCAGGAAATAAAATTGTTAATTATTATGAATTTATTGTATATGAAAATAAACCATCTAGTACATCTTGTGCAATTAATGTTGTTAAAGTAAATCAAGAAGTAATTTTTCAATGTGAAATATTTCATAATGAAAAAAAAGGACCACAATTTTGGATTGATTATTTTAATTTAGAATTTGAATGTTTGGTGACAAATATAATAACAAATGAAAGTAAAATAACAGAAAAAAATTATAATAATAATAATTTAAATTGTGTTTATAATTCAACAAAAAATGGAAAATATGAGTTTTCAGCATATTATATTTTAAATAAAGAAAAAATAAAAATGAATTCTACTTCTTATACTAATCAATTTACAATTGTTAGTCCACCTAATTCAATTAATTATACTTTAATATATGATTTTTATGAGAAAAAATGGAATAATAATCCAAGATATTTAAACTATAAAGAAGGTAATACTGATATTCTTGCAATTAAATTTTATGATGATAATAATTTAACTATTCCGTCTAATTTTGAATCAACTTATTTAATATATTTAAAAGGTTCAATTTATTCAAAACATCAAATTAATAGAAAAAGTGAACTTAAATTTAGAATGGAAAAAGAAATTGATGGAAAAAATAATTTAATTGTTGTTTATGTAAATGATAAAAATTTTTTTTTAAAAACATCATATGGATATAATTGTGTAATTAAATATAATTATAATTTTGAAAGTATTAAAGAATTTGAAATAAAAATGAAACTTAATAAAAATGGAAATTATGATGTATGTGATCATGAATTATCTGTAAAAAATACTTTATTTATAAAGAATTCTTCTATAAAAAAAGTATATCCAAATGAAAATATTAATATAGGACAAATTTTATTACAAACTGAAGATAATAAACTTTATAATTATAAAATTCCAGAAAAAAATATTAGTTTTAAAGTATCTCCATCTTCAAATAATTATAAAATATTTGTATATAGTGACGAAGAAATTGATGGAAAATATAATATTTACATGAAAGCTGAAAAATCTGGAAAATATACAATAAAAGTAATAATTAATAATTATACAATCAAAAATTGGTATATCCAAAATGAAATTTTCCCATTTGAATCAATTTCATATTTTAATATTAATAATTTCAATTACACAAAAGAAGGTGATTATATAATAATTGATGATTGTTCAGCTGATGATACTCCAATTTTCTATTTCAATGGTGAAGATGAATATAATAATATATTAAATTATGCTCCAACTAGAAAAAATAATAATTTAAATATAGAATTTATTACAAAAATTGATGATAAAGAAATATATAATGATTTCGAATTTAAATATAATAATGATAAATATGAAATTATTGATAATTTAAAGCAAATTGGGAATTATACATTAACAATACGTTCAATAAAAAGTAAAATGGAATTAACCTTTAAATATAAAAAAATACCAGGAAAAGTTTCTGCATTAAAATCAACAATGAATATTATAAATAATAAGCAGATCAAAGTAAATTCTCCATCTACAATTGAAGTTGAATTAAAAGATAAATATGGGAATAATATTGCTTTGAATAAGGAAAAATATAAAAAAGAAATAAAGAATGTACATTTTTATATTAAATCTGACAAAACTCAATATGAATATATCATTCCAACAGATGATATAAATATAAAACCTATTTTAAAATTGTCAAGTGAAATAATAACTGAATCTGGATTTTATACTTTAGAAGGAATAATTTACGGTGAAAAAATTTCAAATTGTGAGCAACAATGTACATTTACATCTGTCCATGATATTTTTAATATTAAAAATTGTAAATTATATGCATTACAAAGAGACTTTATTGAATTATATGATTCTGGTATTTTTAGATTTAATAAAGAATATAATTATCCTGTTTTCAAATATGAATTTATGAATGATAAAAATGAATTAGTAGATAAAATTGATCCTGATATTCCATTAAATTTATATGTTCAAAATCAAGATATAGAATCAAAAGAAAAATATAAATTAGAAAAAGAAGTCTCTTCATTAAATTCTTTTATGTTTTATTCAAAAAAGAAATTAAATGGTTTTTATACATTATTTGTTGAATACGGTTCAGAAAATAAAAAAAATTACACTTTACATTTTTTAAATAATGATAATGATAGTTCTAAGAATATATTTGAAAAGGAATATACTTATGTTTCAAATAAAATATTAAAATTAAAAGCAGGAGAAACAAAATATATTAAGCTTGAATTAAGAACAAATGATAATTTAAGGTATGAATTATTTGATATTAATTTATTATCATTTGATAATTATAATGATAAAGATTTTAAAATAAATAAAATAAAAGGAAATAAATTAGGTCAAACTATAATTGAAATTACATGTTATAAAATATCTTCATTAGAAACACCTCATGAAATAACAATATTATATAATTCAAATAAAATAACATCAATTAAGTTAATTGTTTCTCCAAATAAATTATCTTATTTTGAAATTGATAATAAATCAATAAAAGATAATTTAAAACTTGTAGATGGAAGTACAAATTCAATCTCTATTATAACTCTTCATCCTTATGATGAATTTAAAAATGAAAATACTGATATATTTAATTCAGATATTTATACTTCAGAAATATTATCAAGTTTATTTAATATAATAAGTCAATATCCAGTTAAATTAAGTGTAACTACAAATTCTGTTGAAAAAACTATTAATTTAAAATTATCTACTAATTATGCAGAAACAATACAATTGAAATCTATTTATCTAAAAAATATTTATACTATGGATATTTTAGCAGAAAAAGTTTCAATTAAAAGTTCTGGATATATTATTGGGGAAAATTTAGTTAAAAGTTCTGATAAATTTTACTTTGAAATTGTACCAAGAGACTCTTTCGGTAATAAAATTAAAAAATATAGTGATAATTTTAACTTTACATTAAAATATATGAAAAGTAATGAATTTAATGAATATGATATTAAAATAAATCCAATTAATGAAGAATTTACTTTAAAATATGAATATTCATTTAATAAAGTTGGTAATTATATTATTAAAGGATATCTTAATGAAAAAGAAATAAATAATTATAATAATATTATATATGTAAAAAATAATGATATCGAATTTGAAAAAACAAAAATTAAATATAATGAAAATTTATATTCATCAAATGATTTAGTAGAAATTTCAAAATCATCTCTTCCATTTTTATATTTACAATTATATGATAAAGATGATAATATAATAGAAGATATTTCAAATGTTAATTTAAAATTTTTATTTGATGATTCAGAAAATGTTATTTGTTCATATGATTACAATAATTATAAATTATTAACAATATGTAAAAATTCAATTGATTTATTATTAAATAATGTTAATGAAGATCATATTTTAAATATTCAATTTAATGAAAAATCATTATCATTTAACATAAAATTAACTGGTTTAATTGATTCAAATACAAGTGAAGATCCTATTGATTATTCAAAAACTTTAATTTCAAAAAATACTTTAAATTTAATAACAGGTGAAAAAACTCAAATAAAAATAACATTAAGAACAAAAAATAAAATAAGATTAAATGGTTATTTTGATAATTATGAGGAAATATTTGATTTAAAACTAGAAGGAATAGAACAAAAAAATATATTTACAAAAGAAATAATTCCAGGAGGAGAATTTGGTACATATATAATTTTATTTAGTTGTAAAAAAGTTTTTAAAGAAGAAGAAAATACATATTTGAATATTTATATTAATGGAAATAAATTATCATCTAAAATATTAATTATTTCTAAATCAAGTAAAGTAGATAAAGCATATTTTGTTTCAAATGATGATGTAAAATTAAAATCATTACCAGATTCAAAAGCAGATAAATCATATAAATTAAGATTATTATTTTATGATAAATATGGAAATGAATTAATACAATCAATTAATGAATTTAGTTATGAAATTACAAATTCTAATAAAAAAGATAAATATATAGAATCTTCAATTAAAAGTAATATTGATGGTTCATTTATTTTAACAATTTATCCAATTTATTCAGGTGAATATGAAATTAAATCAATCTTTTTTGAAAACACATATAAATTTATATCAATTGCTGGAGAAATTAATGAAGAAAATACGTTTATTGATGAAGTTGATAATGTAATTGCAGGTAATAAAGCTTTAATTTATATTATGACTTATGATAAATATAAAAATTTTATTGATTTAACTGATAAAAATCCTAAAGATTTATTTAGTTTATATTATAGATATAAAGATGAAGAAAATAATGAATATGATGATTATTCAAATATTCAATATTTAAATGTTATTGAAAGAAATGGTTTAAATGTTGTTACTTTTGAAAGTAAATTAGAAAAAAAAGGTATATATGAAATTAAAGGTTATATTAATAATAATGAAAAAAATATTAAATGTCATAATTGTTTTATAAATGTTGAATCAAAAGAAATGGATTTTGAAAAAAGTAAAATTGAAATCTTGATTGAAGAAACTGGAAATTTTGAAACTTTTATTTCTGGAGATTATATTAATAATTATGATTCAAGATTATTAATTAGATTATATCCATATGATTCATTTGGTAATTTAGTACAAAAATTCACTGAAAAAACAATTTCAGCAAAACTAAAAAAAGATAATTTAGAATATGTATTAAGTATATTAGATAAAGATGAATTCTTAGAAATTAGTGATTTAAATAATTTTAATTCATTAGAAGGAGGAGAATATAAATTATTGATTTTTAATGGAATAAAATCAATAGAAAAGAATATAATTCTTTCAGGCTCTTCTAACAAAGATTTAAAAGAATTAGATGAAACCAAAACATTATTATCTAAAACAAATTTAAATTATATAGCTGGAGATAAGGGTTATATAATACTTCAATTAAGGAATAAAAATGGATTAATATATAATTATAATGAAAATGAAAATATAGAAACAAAAATTATTAGTACATGTCAAAATTTAAATTATTTAAAACTCCCATCTTATTCACCTTCTGTTATTATAATTATCAATTCTACTACATCAAATACATATCCTAAAGAAAATCCTTGTGATTTATCAATAAAGGTAAATGAATTTGAATTAAATGTAAAACCAAAAATGAGAGTTAAACCTTTTGAAATTGAATATGCTGAAATAAATGAAAATTATATTAGTGATAAAGAAAATAATAAACTTATAGACTCAAATGTAGATAAAGAATATAAAATTAAAGTAAAAACAAAAGATAAATATGATAATTTAGTAAAACCAAATGAATCTTTATTAAAAATACAAATAACTAAAGACATATCACCAATTGATTCCTTATCTAATTTAGATATTAATTCTGGAGAATTAATTTATATATCAACAATTAAATTAGAAGGAGATTATAATATTAAAGGAGGATTAAATTCAGATAGAAAATATTTATT
>Ga0256407_10003660_pt1 | contig 26904 bp, 18 predicted proteins | sample RumenRJG_04DNA_FD_193489 | JGI IMG/M metagenome (GOLD analysis project Ga0256407, IMG submission 193489) | Bovine rumen microbial communities from Lethbridge, Alberta, Canada - RJG_04 | ecosystem: Host-associated > Mammals > Digestive system > Stomach > Rumen | place: Canada: Alberta... | reverse complement strand
CTGCACGGCCGAACGGGCGCACCTTTGTGCCGTCCCAGAGATACTCGAGCTCGTACTGTGCCAGACCATCCTTGCGCAGGTCGTTAGCAATGTTGTTCACCTCGTCGTTGTCGAATGCCACATTGGCACCGCCACCGAGGAAGGCTGTCACATTGAATACGCGCTTGGGGTTCCAACCACAGAACAGGTTGCTCAGATTGAACATGAAATCAATGCCGGGAGCCACATACTTGTACTTGTAGTCCTTCGTGATGGCGGGATTGCCGTAGCCATTCCAACCACCCTTGCTCTGCCAAGCGTTAGCCTGGATGCGAGCACCGAACACGGGAGAGAACTGGTAGCCAAGACCGAGCTGCACGTTCGGTGAGAACAGATCTTTGAACTTTGCCTCACCCAAAGTGTGCTGAATACCACCCTGGAGATCCAGGAAGGCATGCTTCTTGAACTCATACTTTGTGCCGTCAGCAGCCTCGTAGGTTGCCTGGGCCATAGCAGCTGTGCTCATGCCGAGCAGGGCTGCACAGAAAAGTGTTCTGAATAACTTCATATAAATATAGTTTTAAAAGTTTGACAAATGAATATCCATGTAGGAAACCATTGCTATTAGTTCAAATTGACCGTCAGATACCATTTTCCTTCAATCCTGACAGGATTGAGTGTCATGGATACCTTGTTGGGTTTCGTGTTGCCGGGTTTCGGTTCGAACAGCTTGATGGTGAAGCGTGCCTCACAATCTTTCTCAGTACGGAACTTCAAGTAGTCAAGTGTGTATTCCACACCCTTCACATGGTTCAGGATGAAGCGCTGATTCTTTGCCTGATCCGGGCGCAACGGCTTGACAGAATCCTTGTCTAAGTAATAAAGCATTCCGATGGCATCCTCAATCTCACGATCCTCTATAAGCTTCATATAATGCTCAGTGAGGGCCTTGACGTTTGCCGTATCGCTTGCTGTCAGAGTCATCTCTGGCTTAGGAAGATAGGTTTCTTCCAATTCTTTAAAACTCTTCTCCTTCTTACCGCAAGAAGCAAGCATCAGGAGAGCTAATGTCATTACTACTAATACAGAATTCTTTTTCATTTTCAATTGTTTTTCTTTAAAAAGGGGTGCCAACGAGTTGACACCCCTCTGAGTATTCGGAATAGATGCGTTATCTATTAGTTCTTCTTGGCTTTGTTACCAGTGGTAGCATCAACAGTGATGATAGCCCATACCTTGAAGGTTGACGGGTTGAAAATCCATGCCGGGTTCTTATTCACACCATCATATGTCCAAGGATTGTCGTACTCACCCCAGTTGTACTTGATGTAGATCGGCACGAAGAGGTGGAACTTCTGTACGTTACCGCCGTTGTTGGTGTAAGTGATTTCGCTCTGTTTCAGACCGTTCACAACCTTCTCCAACGACTTCAGGTAAACAGGATGGAGAGCAGGAATATCAGAAGCGAGATCAAGCTTCTCTTCTGCAACGTACTTCACGATAGCTTCCTGAGCAATGAACTTGTCAGCAGCCAGCTTAGCGGTAATCTCTGTACGGAACTCGGGCTCAGCAGCGTGGTCGGTGCGAATCTCGCTATACGGAGCGAAGAGCTCGCAGATGTTGTAGAAGCCGAAGCCAATCTTACCCTCAGCATTGTTCACCTTCTTGGCCAGGTCAACTGCATAGTCGCGCCAGTCCTTAATGGTGAGCAGCTCGCTCACGTTGATCTTCTCAACTGCGTTCAGAGCGTCAGTCCAAGTAGCGTTCTTAGCCCACGGGTTGATCGGGCGCTCGAACTTAGCATTGAAGAAGCGATCCTCAAGGAGCAGGTTGTAGCAAACCGGGCCGTCCTGAGTGTAGATCTCAATGTAAGAGGTGAAGGTCATCAGGCTCTTCATGTACTCGTTGTAGATGTCCTTACCATCGTTGTCGTAGCGACCAGTCCAGTTGAGGATGTCATCCGAGCAGTCGTTGTACTGATACTCGATGCGGTTGCCAACGATACGTACGATACAGTGGTCATCCTGGTCGTAGATAGCCTTGTAGCTGATCTGACCGTTAGCCTCTGTGAACGGCTCTGCGAGGTGGAGTGTGTACTCAGATACACCACCGTGATACTTCGAGTAAGCGGGAACAGTCCATTCGCCGTCAACAGCGTCGAACTCAGCGTTCACACCCTTCTGCGGGAGGACGAAGCGGAACGATACGTTCTTGCCATCGGTGTAGTCATACTTGCTGAACTTGTCAGGATTCGGAACGTCGATGGTGACGATGTTCTTCTTGAAGTTCTCAAGCAGGCTGCGCTGGAAGTCGGTCTCCTCGAGCATATCGTCGCCTTCCTCAGCAGGAGTCGGAACATTCTCGTGTACCTCAAGAGCGGTGTGCTTAGCCTCGGATGCTACATCCTTAACTGCGCTGTTCAGCTCATACCAGTGTGAGAGGTCCTTATCAATTACGCGACCATAAGCGAAGTGTACCTGATCGCCAGGAATGATGAGGTCGACGTAGATAGCGGTCATATCCTGATACTTCTCGGGCTGGCCCTTCTTGACGAAGCGGACGGTGGTGATGAGACCATGCTCCTTGAAACCAGTACCCTTGTTCTCAAGCAGTGCCTGACGAGCTTCCTCGGCACTTTCCTTACCTGTGATGAAGCGAGCAACGTCAGCAACCTTCTCGCTGATAGACCACTGCAGAATGTTGGTCTGCTTTGCCTTAGGATCGTACTTGGTCGGAACCTGATAGGTGTACTTGACAATACCTAAAGTGTCACCAGGATAAGGATCTGTGTTAGCTCTGTAGTACTTCTTCGGGCTCTCAGCGGGCTCGCGGAAGCTTGTTTCGCTCGGGAGGAAATAGTACTGTACTGCAGCTTCACCAGCCTTGTTTGTACCATCAGCATTCTTAGCATAGGTCTCGAGCTCGTACTCAGCCTCGAACTGATCCTTGGTGTAACCCAGCTCACCAATCTTGGCAAGGATGAGGTTCTCAACCTGTGACCATGTCACACCGGCTTCGTCACCGCAGTTCATGTAATAGTCGTAAGGAATCTCAACAGATGTGAAGATCGGCTCCAGATTGTCGGTGATGATGAGCTTCATGTAACCAACTTCCAGAATCTGACCCTTTGAGTCAACAACGTCGATACGTACCAGCGGCTCACGGTCGATAGCCTCGCGGGTAGCAACCTTGTCCTTAATGGTCTCACCCTCAGCGGTAACTGAGCGCGGAGTAACAATCACGCTCTCGATGCCGAAGTCGGCATTCTCGTCGCGGTTCACTTCGATAGTCATGTGCTTCGACTCACCAGTCATGTGGATACCATCCTCATAGTCAACCAGTGTGAAGTCGTAGTGGAGACCGAGCTGCTTGAACATGTCAGCGTCCATCTTCTTGTCATAAGTTGACCATGTCATGAAGAAGCCCAAGTTGGTGTAGTGGGTTTCAACGAACGGCATGATGTCGAGAGTCTTGTTGAAAGCAACAGAGTGGGTTGCCTTGTGCTTGATGGCAGTACGAGCCTGCTTCCACATGTGACCACCGAGGCCATTCTCACCAGTCCAACCACGGAAGTTGTTGCAGTGGAGAATCTTTGCTTCGGGAGCGTTGTCGGCCAGAGCCTGGATATGAAGCAGAGCGGGAGTTACTACAACGAAGTCGGAAGAAACAGTTGCAGGAGTGTCCTCTGTGCCAACCTGAGCCTGAAGAGATACCCAGTTCAGAGAGTCGTGCAGAGAAGCGAACTCAGCAGCATCCTTGTCGTCCTTCGGAGCGAACGGATTCTTCACGTAGTTGCCGTCAGCAGTGCGAGCAATCTGGTGTACATACTCTTCCCATGCGGGGATAGTGAAGTTCACAGAGATCTTACCACCGTTGTTCACAGTGTTCTTACCATCGATCTTCTCGCTCAGAGGCACAGCGAAACCGTCGTTACCTTCACGAGACTCAACTTGCTCACCCCAAATACGAGTGTCAGTGTAGAAGTTGAACTTAGCGTTGCTCAGATCAACAGAAGAGGGGTTAGCCAGTGCGTGGAAGGTACCATAGGAGATGTCCTTGGCAGTCTTCAGACGTACGAACTCGCCAACAAGAACCTTGTAGAACGAAAGGACGCTGTGATCCTTTTCACCCTCGCCGTAAGTCTTGGCAAAGTCAGCCCAGCTGTGTACGCCACCGAGAGAAGCCCTCGGAGCCATATCACCGCAGTCGAACAGATAGTCAGAAGAACCGTCGGTCACGTCAGCATCGAAGATTTCATCGGTCTCCGGGTTGATGTAGTGGAATTCCTCAGTTTCACCAATGTCTTTACCGTTAGCGTCCTTTGCTACTACGCGACCCAGCACGGGCTGGTAGTACAGGGCGGGAACCTCGATGTGCTCAACACCACCAATCACGTTCATATCAACAGCCACAAGGCTGGTGAGCTGCTTGTTCAGCAAGAACTGGAGGATGTTAGCCTCAGTGATAACCTTATCAATGCTATCGCTGCCACCAGCGATAAGCTTGCGGAGGCTAGCAACCTCGTCAGCTGTCAGGTCGTCAGCGGGGAACGTACCAATCTGTGAGATAGCAGTCTTCAAGCTTTCTACCAGTTCCTTCACCTTTACAATGGCGGCATCGTCATCGGTCAAGCCAAGGTACTCGAGCAGAGCCTGGCGATACTTCTCGAAGACATTGATCTGATCCTGCAGGTTCTGCGTGGCAGCATCAACATAGTTGATCTTTGCATAATCCTCAAGAGCGTCAGCAATCTTCTGGTCGATACCAGCCAGTTCGGTGCGCAACTCATCGAGGTCAGCCTGAGAAGCTTTGCCTGCGATAGCGTCCTCAAGAACCTGCTTGGCATCCTCAAGAGCCTGAACGCGCTCCTCGAGTTTCACGAGGTCAGCGCTCAGCTCAGCATACTTGCCTTCCAGAGCTGCAAGATCATCCTTGGAAGCCTTGCCGTCCAAACCACTCTTCAGAGCGGCAATCTCACCCTGTACAGTGCTGCAGCAGCCTTCCAGAGTGGCGATCTGGCTCTTCAGATTGTCAACCGTTTTCTCTAAGGCTGTGATGCGATCCTTGTTTGCATTGATGTCGTCATCGTAGTCCTTACAAGAAACGAACATACTCGTAGAGGCCAAAGTGAAGGCCACTAAGAGCAACGTACTAAAAATTTTCTTTTTCATTAGACTAAAAAATTAAATTAAAACTAAATATATACTTTATGCTTTATGATTTCTTCTTGATTTCTCTCACACCACCGCACCTCTCTTGGCGAGAGATGACAGTAATTTTGTGCAAATATACGCTTAAATATTATATTGCGCAAACATTTCCATGTATTTTTTCACAAAAAAGACAAAATTTAACATTTGCAGCCTGTTTGTGACACAGAAAAGCACCTTTTACCTTATTATTATAGGCAATTAAGCGCATAGTTTGCTACAATGCCGCTACTGCCCAGCGGCCTTTGTTTCGAGACATGTTGAGTAACTATTCCTTTCATACTCCATAGGCATTTCTTTTTGTCGAGTTAACGAATCTTAGTTTGTCCTTTAGCGCTCCGTAAGTGCCTGTTTTGACGGAATACGCCCAAAAACGGGTGCAAATATAGTGCTTTTTTTGTTATTGTCAAAACGTTTTGCGTTTTTTTGTCGTATTTTCTTTCATTTTTTTGATTTAGATTAGCTGAAACCGCTTTGTTTTGTGGTTTTCTGGTGTTTTGGCATGCTTTTCAGAACATTTCGGTTGTAATTTGTTGAAAAGAGGGTGCTGGTGTACTGAATCCTTTGAGTAGCCTTTATGCGCGCGCGTATATATTAATAAGGTATAGGGCTTCACAGATTTCCTCATTTCTTTCTCTTCAGGATGCATTTGTTTTGCGTGTCGGGTGTAATAACTTTCATTGCTCCCCTCGGCCGAGGGGAGCAATGAAAGTTAGGGAGTGATTATTTCACAATGTATTTTTCTCCGTTTACGATGTAGACGCCTTTGCCAACTCCCTCAAAACTTTTAACTTTTTCTCTGATGAGAATACCATTGAGGTCGTAGATGTCGAACGTGCCGCCTGCTGCTATGACTTCATCAATACCTGTCTTGGGATCGATGGTTAGCATGCCGTTGGTGTAGATCAGTTCGTAGTTTGGAGCTTCACCGCCGCTCACATAGATGGGGTATTCGCCAGGTTCGCTCTTGCTGGTAGCCTCACAGGTGGCTTCGGGATAAGATGTAAACACGCCCGGAGTGTATTCATTCTCGTTGTTCTTGAAGCCGAAGTATACCAGGTAGAATGTGGGCACTTCCTCTCCGAAGTACATGGAGTATTCTCCAGGTGTCACCTCTAGCGGAGCCTTCTCGATGGTCAGCGTTCCGTTCACGAATGTGGCTTTCTTGTTCCTCACCGTACCCTTGGAAATGATGATGTCGTAGACACCCACAGGCGATCCCATTGTTGCCTCGCAAGAGAGGGCGGGCACTCCCATCACCTGACCACCTTCGGTGGTGTACTCGAGTTCTGGAATTTCGTCGCCATACTTGATGGTGTAGCTCTTGGCTGTGATGGTTGAGGGTTCCTCTGTGGGTTCTACGAGGTTGCAGCTGTAGACATCGTCTTGGTGTTTGGAGTCGATGGCTAAGTAGGCCGAGTTAGCATCCACATAGCCAGAGGTTTTCTTCACGAAGCGTGGAATGCCGCCGTCGTAGTCAAAGATGCGCATGGTGGCTGGGTCGATGGCTGTCTGGTTCTTATGGGTGAATTTGCCATTGTGCGATGTGCTGTTGATGTTGAAATAGACGCCCTTCAAGATGTTGCCGCTAACGGCAGAGACAGTCTCGTTGATGGGTGTCAATGTGTAAGAATTAGACTGGCTGGCCAGGATGACCGGCGTGGCAGCGGGTACCTTGTTTTTGATTTCCACCATGTTAGCCTTGCCCTCGCTGTCATAGCCTTTGGCATAGTAGGCACTGACGCCGTTGGGCAGTTTGTAGGCAAACGAAGAGTAGAAAGACTTGAAGTAGGTGTCTTCGTCCTTCAGTGAGGCGTTGATTTCCAGACCTTCACCTGCTTCGATGGGCTCCACGAACCATGCGCTGGTGGTCTGGTTGTCGATACCAAGCCATCCGCCCTCATCGTCGAGGTAAGCCGTTGCGGAACCGGCACTGGCGGTTGCGCGGATGACGGCAGAGTAGGTGGGCTTGCCTTCGCGGTCGCCTGCATAGGAGATAGCAAAGTTGGTCTCGTTGCGGTTCATGATCTGATAGATGTCTGTACCCTGCGCCTTGAGGTTGTAGTACATGCTGCCTTTCTTCTCAAGAAGGATAATCGTTCCTGGGTCTGTCTGTGCCTCGCTCTCCGAGATCAGTGCGATAGCACCTAAGTCCATGTTGATGGTACCACCTGCGCGGTTCGACATGTCTTTGTTGTCGTGAACGGCGATGTACCTTTTCGTCACGGCATTTTGGATACGGTAGTAGCCATTCTCAAGCGGCTGATAGTTCTGCGCGCTTGTCTTTACTACGAACACTGAAAGCATGGCCAGCAGTGCGAATGTAATCTTTTTCATAATGCTTTATTGATTAATTGTTGTATTTAAAATTCTGCATTCTTGGGTGTACGTGGGAAGGGAATGACGTCGCGGATGTTTTGCATGCCCGTGACGAAGAGGATGAGTCGCTCGAAACCGAGTCCGAAACCACCGTGTGGGCAGCTTCCCCAACGGCGTGTGTCAAGATACCACCACAGTTTGTCGGTCTCCATGCCGCGCTGGTTGATTTCGGCCATCAGTTTGTCGTAATCTTCTTCACGCACACTGCCGCCGATAATTTCGCCGATCTGCGGGAACAGCACATCTGTGCCTTGCATGGTCTTGCCGGGAGCTTTCGCACCATGGTAGCCCACAGAACCCTCACCGTCGGCCTCGTTCTGCTTCATGTAGAATGCCTTGATGGCAGTGGGATAGTCGGTCATGATGACAGGCTTCTTGAAGTGCTCCTCCACGAGGTAGCGCTCGTGCTCGGACGCTAGGTCGTCGCCCCACTCGCAGGGGAATTCAAACTTCTTGCCTTCCTTGATGGCCTGTTGCAGGATGTTGATACCTTCAGTATAGGGCAGGCGCACAAAGTTTTCTTTCAACACACCTTCCAGTCGGGCGATGAGCGTCTTGTCGATCATCTTGTTCAGGAACTCCAAATCATCCTTGCAGTGGTCCAAAGCCCAGCGTACGCAATACTTGATGAAGTCCTCTTCGAGGTCCATCAGTCCTTCCTGGTCGAGGAATGCCACCTCAGGCTCCACCATCCAGAATTCTGCGAGGTGGCGCGGAGTGTTGCTGTTCTCGGCTCGGAAAGTAGGTCCGAAGGTGTAGATGGCGCCCAAAGCCGTTGCGCCGAGCTCGCCTTCAAGCTGACCGCTGACGGTGAGCGACGTCTGCTCTCCGAAGAAGTCGTCGTCGTAAATAATCTTTCCTTGCTCGTCCTTTTTCAGGTCGTAGAGGTTCTTCGTGGTCACCTGGAACATGTTGCCGGCGCCTTCGCAGTCGCTGGCAGTGATGAGCGGTGTGGGGAAATAGAAGAATCCATGTTCGTGGAAATAAGTATGGATGGCCATTGCCATGTTGTGGCGTATGCGCATCACAGCTCCGAAGGTGTTGGTGCGGAGGCGCATGTGAGCGTTCTTACGCATCACCTCGAACGACTGTCCTTTCTTTTGCATGGGGTAGTCGCTGCCGCAGAGGCCATAGATGGTAATGGTCTGGCATTTCACCTCGCTGGCCTGACCTTGTGCGGGGCTCTCCACGAGCTCGCCCGTCACACCGATACAGGCACCAGTGGTAATCTGTTTCAATGTTTCTTCATCCACCTGTCCGGCGTCTACCACTACCTGGATGTTCTTGATGGTGGAGCCGTCGTTCAGGGCGATGAAGTCCACGGCTTTGCTGCTGCGATGCGTACGCACCCAACCCATCACCGTAATTTCTTTTCCGTATTCTGTGCTCTGAAGAGCGTCAATAATCTTTGTTCTTTTCATTTCTATTCAGTTGACGAGTTAACGAGTTCTTGCTCTGGCAAGCGCCCCTTCGGGTCGAGGGGACAAGCTAACTAGTTGATGTTTTGTTCTGTTATTCGAAGGCTCCCATGCGAAGCATTTCTACTTCTTTCTCAGTGAGGAAGCGCCAGTCGCCACGACGAAGGTTCTTCTTAGTGAGGCCTGCAAACTGCACACGATCCAGACGGACCACGCGGTAGCCCAGTGCCTCGAAGATACGGCGTACGATGCGGTTTTTGCCGCTGTGAATTTCAATGCCAACCTGACTCTTGTCCTGGTCAGACGCATATTCGATGGCGTCGGCATGTATTTCGCCATCGTCGAGCTCTATTCCCTCTGCAATCTGCTGCATGTCGCGGGCTGTGACGTTCTTGTCGAGATACACGTGGTACACCTTTTTCTTCAGGAATTTCGGGTGTGTGAGTTTCGATGCTAGGTCACCATCGTTGGTGAGAAGCAGCACTCCCGTGGTGTTTCGGTCCAGACGACCTACAGGGTAGATGCGCTCTGGGCATACGTCCTTCACCAGGTCCATCACTGTCTTGCGCTGCTGTGGGTCTTCGCTGGTGGTGACATAGTCCTTCGGCTTGTTCAGCAATACGTACACTTTCTTCTCCAAAGTGATGGGCGTGTCGTGGAACATCACCTCGTCGGTGCGCAGGATCTTCGTTCCCAGTTCCGTCACCACTTGTCCGTTCACAGTCACGGCACCAGCGGTGATGAACTCGTCAGCCTCTCTTCTGCTGCAGATACCGGCATTGGCCATGAACTTATTCAGACGGATGGGCTCATTGGGGTCGATGTGCTCTTCCTTATACTCTATGCGTTTCTTCAAACTGTATTTTGCATTTGGATCGTAGCCCTGACGGTTGTAGCCTCCACGTTGTGGACGCTGTCCGTAGCCGCCGCGTTGTTGTCCGTAGCCGCCCCGTTGCTGTCCGTAGCCTCCGCGGTTCTGGTAGCCTCCCTGTCGGGGCTGTCCGTAGCCTCCACGGTTCTGATAACCTCCCTGTCGGGGCTGGTATCCTGTATGCGGCTGATAGCCACCTTCCATATCGGCATCGTAGCGCGGACGGTAAGTCTGAGGCTGTCTGGGTTGATAGCCACCCTCCATGTCGCTTTCATAACGTGGACGATAGCCTTGCTGTCGGGGTTGGTATCCCTGTCGGGGCTGGTAGCCCTCTGTGTTGTAGTTGTTGCGTGGACGATAGCCTTGTTGCCTTGGCTGATAGCTGCTGCGCGGTTGATAACCACCCTCTCGGGGGGTATATCCACCCTCACGCTGCTGGTAACCCATAGTGCGCGGGCGGTATGAGCGCTGTTGCATGCCTTCGGCAGGCTGTCCTTCACCCTGATTTTCAGTAGGTGTCGTCGGACGTGTTGTGTAAGCTCGTTGTGTTGTGTGAATGCGCGGTCGCGGCGTACGTCCTACAGGACGGTTGCTTGCATAGTTGGATGCCGGGCGATAGCCTTCGCGGCTACCCTCGGTCGGTTTCTGTTCTGTAGACTGTCCTTCAGTCTTCATTTCTAAATCTTCTGACATCATGATGATAAACTAATTTACGATTTGTAGATTTACTATTATTTGTCAATTTGGTTGTTTTGTGATCATATTTTTCTCCAGAGGAGGACGGGAAGTGCTCTTACATGCCTGTGTAGTTCCAGGGGGTGATGGCACGGAGTTCCTGTTTCACGTCGTCACCGACGTTGAGCGTTTCAATGAAGCTGTGAATGGACTCCTCTGTCATATGCTCGTTGGTGCGTGTCAAGGCTTTCAATGCCTCGTAGGGGTGTGGATAGCCTTCTCGGCGCAGGATGGTTTGAATGGCCTCGGCCACGACAGCCCAAGTGTTGTCGAGGTCGCGACGGATGGCCTCTTCGTTGAGGATGAGCTTGCGCAGTCCCTTCAGAGTGCTTTGTAGGGCGATGAGGCTATGACCGAGAGGTACGCCGATGTTGCGCAGTACGGTAGAGTCGGTCAGATCGCGTTGCAGACGGCTGATGGGCAGTTTCTGTGCCAAGAACTGCAGTTGCGCGTTGGCCATTCCGAGGTTTCCCTCAGAGTTCTCGAAGTCGATGGGGTTCACCTTGTGAGGCATGGCACTGCTTCCTACCTCACCGGCTTTGATTTTCTGTTTGAAGTACTCCATGGAGATATACATCCAGAAGTCGCGGTCCAGGTCGATGACGATGGTGTTGATGCGGCGGACGGCATCGCAGACGGCGGCCGTCTGGTCGTAATTGCTGATCTGGGTAGTCCACTGCTCACGCACCAGCCCCAGCTTCTCGCTGACGAATCGGTTGCCGAATGCCCGCCAGTCGATGTTTGGGTATGCCACATGGTGGGCGTTGAAGTTGCCCGTAGCTCCGCCGAACTTTGCTGTCAGCTCTTCACGTCGCAGCGAGTTGAGTTGTCGGCGCAGGCGGTAGGCGAAAACCATCACCTCTTTTCCCAGTCGGGTGGGGGAGGCAGGTTGGCCGTGTGTCTTTGCCAGCATGGCCACGTCTTTCCATTCGTCGGCATACTGCTCCAAGAGGGCCACCAGCTCTTCCACTTGCGGGATGAACACTTCTTCCAGTGCTTCCCTCATCGACAAAGGCACTGACGTGTTGTTGATGTCCTGAGAGGTGAGGCCAAAGTGGATGAATTCTTTGTAGGCTTCCAAAGAGCCTATTTTGTCAAACTGCTCTTTGATGAAATACTCCACGGCTTTCACGTCGTGGTTGGTGGTTTTCTCAATATCCTTGACGCGTTGTGCGTCGGTTTCACTGAAACTCTTGTAGATGTCGCGCAGACGTCCGAAGAGTGAGTGGTCGAATTCTTCCAACTGAGGTAGGGGCATTTCACAGAGTGCAATGAAATACTCTATCTCAACCCTGACACGATAACGTATCAAGGCATACTCAGAAAAATAAGCCGCTAGGGGTTCTGTCTTGCCTCTATAGCGCCCGTCAACAGGCGATACGGCAGTCAATACATCGAGTTTCATTTCTTTTTTTTCGTATATATACTTGCTAATGCTAAACTAAATGGTGTACACCTGAACTAAATACTTTCTCTATTTGTCATGTCTTCGTGGGGCTGCCCCTGTCTTGTCGCCGACAAAGGCCAGCCTCTGTACTTGAACCGTGCAAAATTAGTAATTTTTTCCAACACCCAAAATTCTTTCGGTGAAAATCGTGTCTTATTGATGGAAAATTAATGCTAATTAACGCTCTTCCCCTTGTAAATTGTACTTCTGCGAGTGTTTTTTTGCTTGTTGAGTTCTGATAACCAACGCTCGTGCGCGTATATAAATAATGTGTGTCTTCGTGTAGGTTGAATGGCGTGCAACCTGATAATGATTGGTCTGTTGGCTCGATTCTTGGCTGAATGGTTGCTTGTCTTCCCTTAATAATTCCGTCCCATTGGCATCTTTGTAGGTGCTTGTGTGTAAAATAAAAGTTAAAGGATATTATATCTGCTTAATTTTTGCTGAATTAGAGCGGGTTGCAATGTGTAAAATTAGGTGGTTACTGAAATTATTCGTACCTTTGCAGCCCGAAATAGTCCGATGGGATTATTGTGTACATATTCGAATACAAATAATATCAAATATATAAATTAATAAAAAAAGTAAAGTAAAATGCCTACTATTTCACAGTTAGTTAGAAAAGGCAGAAAGGTACTTGCAGACAAGAGCAAGTCGCCCGCTTTGGACGCATGTCCTCAGCGTCGTGGCGTTTGTGTGCGCGTGTACACAACGACCCCGAAGAAGCCTAATTCGGCAATGCGTAAAGTTGCCCGTGTTCGTTTGACAAACCAGAAGGAAGTGAACTCCTACATTCCCGGTGAGGGACACAACCTGCAGGAGCACTCCATCGTGTTGGTGCGTGGTGGTCGTGTAAAGGACCTCCCCGGCGTGCGCTATCACATCGTGCGCGGTACATTGGACACCGCCGGTGTGGCCAACCGCACCCAGCGCCGCTCGAAGTATGGAGCCAAGCGTCCGAAGCAGAAGAAGTAAATCTTCCAAGAAAAACGGCTGGTAGCTAAAGCCGGAGAGGGTTTCAGCTGCCAGCTGCTCAAAAAATCAACAAACCGTTTTGCTGGAGAATTGTTAGAAAAGGTTGAGTAAATGCCCTGGAGAGGGCGTTGAAGAACGAAGAAACAGCCCCAAGCAGAATTTAATTCTTAAACAAAAAAATGAGAAAAGCAAAACCCAAGAAGCGCGTGATCTTGCCAGATCCCGTGTTCAACGACCAAAAGGTCTCGAAGTTTGTGAATCATCTGATGTTCAGCGGTAAGAAGAATACTTCTTATGAGATTTTCTACAAGTCGCTCGACATCGTGAAGGAAAAGATGGCCAAGGAGGAGAAGGCTCCTCTGGATATTTGGAAGCAGGCCCTCGACAACATCACTCCGCAAGTGGAGGTGAAGAGCCGTCGTATTGGTGGTGCCACATTCCAGGTTCCTACAGAAATCCGTCCCGACCGTAAAGAGAGCGTGTCCATGAAGAACATGATCCAGTTCGCACGTAAACGTGGCGGCAAGTCGATGGCTGAGCGCCTCGCTGCTGAGATTATGGACGCCTACAACAACCAGGGCGGCGCCTTCAAGCGTAAGGAAGACATGCACCGTATGGCTGAGGCCAACCGTGCCTTCGCACATTTCAGATTCTAATTTTTTATTTTCAGGATTATCGGCTCAATAACAAATGGCAAAGCAAGACCTACACCTGACACGCAACATCGGCATCATGGCTCACATTGATGCGGGTAAAACAACCACGTCCGAGCGTATTCTATATTATACGGGAAAGACGCATAAAATCGGCGAGGTACACGATGGTGCTGCCACCATGGACTGGATGGCGCAGGAGCAGGAGCGTGGTATCACGATTACTTCGGCAGCTACCACTTGTTACTGGCACTACAACGACAAGCAGTATAAGATAAACCTGATTGACACTCCGGGGCATGTCGACTTCACTGCTGAGGTGGAGCGCTCCCTGCGTGTGCTCGATGGAGCTGTGGCCACCTATTGTGCTGTGGGAGGTGTACAGCCGCAAAGCGAAACCGTGTGGCGCCAGGCTGACAAGTATAACGTGCCGCGTCTGGGATATGTAAACAAGATGGACCGCTCGGGTGCCAACTATTATGATGTACTGCAGCAGATGCGCGATGTCCTCGGTGCCAATCCCGTATCACTGGTCATTCCGGTGGGCGAGGAAGAGACATTCCGTGGCGTGGTGGACCTGCTGAAGATGAAAGCCATCATTTGGAACGACGAGACTCAGGGTGCCGAGTTTGAAGTGACAGACATCCCCGCCAACCTCGTTGACGAGGCTCAGGAGTGGCGCGATAAACTGGTCGAAGCCGCTGCCGAGTTCGATGAGGCACTCATGGAGAAGTTCTTCGACAATCCCGACAGCATCACAGAGGCCGAGCTTATAGCAGCCATCCGCAAAGGCACGCTTGAGATGAAGTGTACGCCGATGCTCTGCGGGTCATCATTCAAGAACAAAGGTGTGCAGACTCTGCTCGATTACGTATGCGCATTCCTGCCCTCTCCCCTCGACACACCGAACATCGTAGGCGAAAACCCCGAAACCGGTGAGGAGGAAGACCGCATACCTGATGAAAGCGAGCCCACGGCTGCATTGGCCTTCAAGATTGCCACCGACCCGTATGTGGGTCGTCTGGTGTTCTTCCGCGTCTACTCTGGTAAGGTGGAAGCTGGCTCTTACGTCTTCAATACCCGTTCTGGCAAGAAGGAGCGCATCAGCCGACTGTTCCAGATGAACTCCAACAAGCAGCAGCCTATGGAGTGCATTGAAGCTGGCGATATCGGCGCTGGTGTGGGATTCAAGGACATCCGCACGGGCGACACGCTCTGCGAAGAGTCGCATCCCATCGTGCTGGAGAGCATTACCTTCCCCGACACCGTCATTTCCATCGCCGTGGAGCCGAAGAGCCAAGCCGACATTGCCAAGCTCGACAACGGTTTGGCCAAGTTGGCCGAAGAAGATCCCACGTTCACCGTGCATACCGACGAGCAGAGCGGACAGACCGTTATCTCGGGCATGGGTGAGCTTCACCTCGATATCATCATCGACCGTCTGCGTCGTGAGTTCAAGGTGGAGTGCAACCAGGGTAAGCCTCAGGTGAACTACAAGGAAGCCATCACCAAGACCGTCAATCTGCGCGAAGTCTATAAGAAGCAGACCGGTGGTCGCGGTAAGTTTGCCGACATCATTGTAGAGGTTGGACCTGTCGACGACGATTGGAATGTCAAGGAGAAAGGCGCACTTCAGTTCGTCAACGAGGTGAAGGGCGGCAACATCCCCAAGGAGTTCATTCCCGCCGTGCAGAAAGGCTTCGAGGATGCCATGAAGAACGGTATTCTCGGCGGCTTCCCGCTCGAATCGATGAAGGTGACACTCCTCGACGGTTCGTTCCACCCCGTGGACTCCGATCAGCTGTCGTTCGAACTCGCCGCACGTCAGGCTTATCGCAATGCTTGCGTGAAGGCCGGTCCGGTGCTCATGGAACCCGTGATGAAACTCGAGGTGGTGACGCCTGAGGAGAACATGGGCGACGTGATTGGCGACTTGAACAAGCGCCGCGGACAGATGGAAGGCATGGACGACGCACGCAGTGGCGCACGCATCGTGAAAGCCATGGTGCCGCTGGCAGAGATGTTCGGCTACGTCACAGCTCTGCGTACCATCACTTCCGGTCGTGCCACCAGTTCCATGGAGTACGACCACCATCAGCCCGTTGTCAGTTCCATCGCTAAAGCCGTGCTCGAAGAGGCCGGCGGTCGCGTGGACCTGGTATAGAAAAGAAAAAAGGACTGCGGCTGAACGAATGACTCTTTAGCCGCTTTCCAAAGAATAGTAAATCAAAATTATAATTTTAAACATTATCATGAGTCAGAAAATCAGAATTAAGCTGAAGAGCTACGACTACAAACTGGTAGACAAGTCAGCAGAGAAAATCGTGAAGGCCGTGAAGGCCACAGGTGCAATTGTCAGCGGTCCTATCCCCCTGCCCACACACAAGCGCATCTACACCGTGAACCGTTCGACCTTCGTCAACAAGAAGGCCCGCGAACAGTTCCAGCTCTCTAACTACAAGCGTCTCATCGACATCTACAGTGCATCTCCCAAGACCATCGATGCTCTGATGAAGCTCGAGCTCCCCAGTGGTGTGGAAGTAGAAATCAAGGTATAGTCAAATTTTTTCCAACGAACGATAGAGTCCGAAGTGCCAACGCGCTTCGGTCTCTTTTTTGTATTCTCCCTACAAAGATTTGGGCTCTTTTTGTGTCCCTACTACTGAAAAATGTGGCCTTTTTGTCTTTTTTCTACCAGCCTGCGGGGCTATTTAGTTAAAAAATTTACGCTTTTTGTTTTTTTTTTTGATTCGTTTGCAGAATTCGTTTATTTTGTTTACCTTTGAAGCGAAAATGTTTCAAATGACAAGTACAGGCGAATGCCAATCAAAGAAAACAAGTTATTAATCTAAAAATGTATACAATCATGAAGAGATTCTTTACACTTTTGATTGCGTTCTTTGCGATAGCCACAGGAACGCAGGCTTACACACTTGCTGTAGGCGGTTATAATGTCTCGACCAATTGGGGGAGCCGCAATTTCGATGGTGCGGAGTGGGATGCCGAAACGCTGACGCTAACCATCGAGAATCTTGAATTGAGCGAGTCGGGCAGTCTCATTTATGCTGTAGACTTCGGCAGCAGTACGCTGACGATTGTGGTGAAAGGGACCTGTAAGCTGACCAGTTCCTATGAGAATGCCCTCTACATTGAAAACAGCAATGTGGTCGTCAAGGGCGAGGGCAAGCTGGAATTGACAAGTAATGAGAAAGCGGCCATCCTCTTGGATCGTGGTTCAGAACTCACCCTTTTGGATGCCGATGTGAGTGCGCGTGGATATGATTGCGCCGTTGAGGGCCTGAATGGCGATAATGTTACGGTGAATCATTCGTTCCTTTATGCTGACTCCCAGCGTTATGGCGATGCCACCATCCACGGCTTGGACGGTTTCAATCTGATTGATGCCGAATACAATGACCTCAGTTTGGCACTGGAAGATTTCTATAACAACTGGTGCCGGTTCTATGGCCAGTATTTCCACTACAGTAGCGAAGATGCTGCCATCCGCTACGATGGCACTTACACCGATGAAGACTATTCTGTGGATGATGACCTGAATTGCATCTGGAACTACGATGTCTTCATCTCACCTACTTCTCGTTCCGCGGAGGCCTATGCCGTCTATTCAGCATCGAACAGTTCGCTGACCTTCTACTTCGACGAACAGATGAGCACGCGTCCAGGCACGGAGAAGTATAAATTAGGTACCGGCGACCCAGCCACTTACAACTTGAATCCCTGGTACTTGACAGACGCCGTGAGCAACATCAAGCATGTGGTGTTCGACCCGTCGTTTGCCGACTACCGGCCTACGATCACCACGTATTGGTTCTATGATTTGACGCTGGAAGACATCACGGGCATGCAGTACGTGAACACCAGCGAGGTGACGAACATGTCGAACATGTTTGGCAATTTCAGTTTCGGTACATACTTGGGCTCTGAGCTGAAGGAACTCGACCTCTCTACCTTCGACACCCGTAATGTGACGAAAATGGGAAGCATGTTCTCTGGTTGCACCCTGACGACCATTGACCTCTCGGCATTTGACACGCACAAGGTGGAATCGATGACCAGCATGTTCTCGTCGTGCCCGAACCTGAAGACCATCTACGTGGGCGATAACTGGAGCACGGAGTCCCTGGCGTCGCAAGGCGACTACTGGATGTTCTCCGGCAGCACCAACCTGAAGGGCGGCGAGGGCACGACCTTCGACAGCGGCCACGTCAATAGTGCCTACGCCCATGTGGACGGCGGCAACGCCAATCCTGGCTATCTTACCTACAATAAGGTCTATCCGCTCTGGGTGTTGGGCAACCGCGTGACCGACCGCAACAGCGACTGCATCTACCGCACCACCTACATGGGCCAGCTAAGCAACGACTATCCCGTTGCTGCCGAGTTCAAGCCTTCGATGAATATGCTGAGACTCTCCTATCTCGACACGAAGAATCCCGTCACCGTAGGATTCCTGGGTACCAAGAGCATGGTCTCCAACGGAGACATCGACCTTGACATTCCAGGTATCGACGGCCTGACCATCATCGTTGACCATACCGAGTTGGGAACTCAAGGCCACAACTACTCTCAGTCTGGGATGGCCACTCAGGAGATGTGTTTCGAAATCAATGCCAACACCACGGTGACCGGCGGCAACTTCGCTTTCTTCGGCGACCAGGGTCCGGCCGTTCGCATTGGCAAGACCGCCCAGTTCAAAATCATAGACATGTTGGGTACGATGATTCTCGTGGCTCCAAACACCGTCATTCAGGGTGCCGGCGAGTACTTCAACTCTGAATTGGTCATCTCCAACTCGTCGGTTCGCCTGCACCAGCTGAATGGAAGCGTCAACGGAGTGCAGGGAGCTACCATCGACGGCATTAAGAAATTTAACATCTATGGAATTGTGTTCGAGGACGTTCCCGCCGAGACAGAGAACACGCCCGGAACGGTGGGATGGTCTGACGGCGTTCAAGGTAGCGAGTTCAGCGTCAACTACATCATCCATCAGATATGCTATTTAGGAAACAGGTACGCCGATGCTGTATGGATGAAGAAAGACCTGTCGAATGATATGGTGTTTGAAATCTGTAATGGTGACGTGAACATTTATATGTTCAGAATGCTACTGAATCTCTTCACCGACAACACAGGATATGAAGCACATTATGTGTTAGAGCCGTACCTTGTCACCCAAGAGGAAGACGGCAATATCTACTATCTGCAGGCATCCGACAACAGGGCCTTGTTCTACATCGAACCTACGAGAGGGGCCTTTACCTTGGTACCGGGTGCCAACGGCGTGGAAGTTAGCATGCCTGTCAGTAATGTATTGGAGACATTCTTCCAAGACCTCTGGCAGTACGAGGACAGCGTGAATGAGATTCTCAACGAGATGGCGTGGTTCCGCGGCAACAACATTGTGCTGCACATGGGTAAGATCGTGCCCACCGCCATCGAATCGCCCGAAGTTCAAGGCAGCGAGGCTTCACAGCGCAAGGTGTACAACATCAGCGGCCAGCGCATCGAGGGGCAGCCGACACACAAGGGCATCTACATCATAGATGGCAGGAAAGTGGTGGTTAAGTAAGTTTCGGATGAACACGGACTGACGCGGAAAAACTATTTTTCTCGCAACTTGTGGTGAAGATACTTAATGATTGGACATCGGACAGGCTGTCGTTAGATATCGGAGAGGCCGTGAAGGCCACAGGTGCAATTGTCAGCGGTCCTATCCCCCTGCCCACACACAAGCGCATCTACACCGTGAACCGTTCGACCTTCGTCAACAAGAAGGCCCGTGAGCAGTTCCAGCTCTCTAACTACAAGCGTCTCATCGACATCTACAGTGCATCTCCCAAGACCATCGATGCTCTGATGAAGCTCGAGCTCCCCAGTGGTGTGGAAGTAGAAATCAAGGTATAGTCTATTATACAAAAACTATCAAGAATCCGAATCGCCTTCATGACGGTTCGGATTCTTATTTTATATAGTTAGTATCCTTAAAACCGAGAACCAACATTTTCTTTCGTTTTCTTTCTCGTTTCAAAAAATAATTGTATCTTTGCAACGAGTTATCTTTTGTTGCTTAGAAGTGTTATGAATAGAGTTGTATTATCAGCCGTGTTGCTGACGGCAACGTTTTTTGCGCAAGCGCAGAACTACATACTTAACGGAGTGGAACATGAAACGGTGATTGCTCCCATCGTAGTGTCGAACTTCAACGGGCAGACGCTCAGTGCCGCCCCTGCCGGAAAGGGCAGGACGATCACGCTTGTGAAGACCTCCTTCTCGAAGTCTTTAGACGACTACACCGCTCTCGCGCTGCCGGAGCTGAAACTTGGAAACATCATTGGTCATCCGACACTCGGCTGGGACGACACCGATTACCGCATTCCTGACATTGTGCCAGAGGTGTATAGCCATGAGTGGATTCTGAATGATGTCTTCTACGATGGCGACTATCCCGTGGCAACTTACGGAAGGGCGCCGAGTACGGAGCTTCTGCCTTGGGGGGAGTCAGAGAAAGATATCTCGCGCCGAGGCAGAGATCCCCATCTGATTATGCTCGTTGACTCCTCGAAAGAAATAAAGAAGGTTTACAACACATCGGCGATGACCTTCCCGCCGAATAATCGTGGTGCCGACATCGACAGACAGTCTGTCACTTGGGCCGTCGTCAAGGATGGAATACTCTATTTCAGCATCGGTGGGTTGGATGGCTTCGACAATGGGCTGAATGCTTACATCGTGGCTGTCGACACGAATACCGACAAGACGTTGTGGCTGAGTAAGCCCAATACCTGCAACTCTGAAAACTTCCTGATCATCGACAATTCCATCGTGTGTGGATACGGTGGCACGGGTGTCACGGACTACGTGAACGTGCTGAACAGGTTCACGGGTGTGCAGAAGCAGCACCTCTGGGTGGCCACCGCCCCCTATTGGTTTGCGCTCGGCAGCGATGGCAAGCTATATGTTTCTCTCTACGACAAGCATATTTCCTTTAAGGTGAATCGGTAGGGTAGTTATCGTAGGTAGATGCAATGTTTCATTATGTCAACCTGCCTTGTAAAAGAACAATGTATCTTCTTCCAGGTCTGATTTGTTGGTTACCTTACGGACATAGTCATCAATTAGGTGGCGCCAGTCGTTAGGCTGCATACTTGCATAACGTTCTCCAAACATAGCAATGCATACAGACCATATTTTTTTCATGCTCGTGCCACCATCCATCTCCATCATGTTATGAATAAGTCGGAGGACTTCCACGTCTTGGTTGACATTTTCAAGCATGGTTTTCCTTGATTGGAAACGGATGTTCTCTGCTGGCTTTTGTTTACGTCCTCTGTTGGATTCCCCCATTCCGACTTCTATTTGTTTTATCGCTGATAGTTTTTCTTTCAGCTCCTCAATGGTGTAAGGTGGGTCTTTCCTGTGTAGCATATAGTGACAATTGGGACATACCGGTACTAAGTCAGTATCTACATTCAGTTCGTATTCTTTGCCAATTGTTGAGATAGGTCTCAAATGATGCACATGGATAAAGTTCTTGCCGATCTCTCCATAGGTAGCCTCAAAATCACATCCACAAACTAAGCATTGATACCCTTTCTTAGCTACACATTCCCTTCGAGCCTTTTGGTTGCGCTCATACTTGTTGGCTTTCACCGTTATCAACGCACCTTCATAGAGCTTTTCATCATCTTCGGGATAGTCAACGTCATAAACATCTTCATTCACCTTCTGATGGGGATGCAGCAGGAAGTCAAGCAATTCGCCATTCTTGATTTCCCTTACGCTTCGAGGTACCCCCTGATATCCATGCTCATGCAAATGGTGTAGCGAGAGAATATCGTATGTATAATCCTCAAGCAATTTGAATCTGGCATAAGAGGATGTGATGCCGCCATAATACAGGTCTTTATCGGTCCAGTATGGTTCTTGTTCGAAAGCTTCGTCGAAGTTCATCTTCACTTTAACCACTTCCATCTTATAACGGATGCATTGGTCTGGCTTGGTCTTATAGATGAACACGATGTCACCTACTGAGAATTTCTCCGTTCTCCAGTCTGCCATTCCGTTCTGGGCTGCAATAGCATCACCAATACGGAAGGTATGGTCGTTGCTTGGGACTATCCAATACTTCATATCATTCCATTGTCAATACTTTCGTTGACTCTTCACCAAACTGAGAGACTACACGGACTGCTATCTTCTTGCCCTGCTCGTAGGGGATTGGCTCGCTCTTGAAGTCATAGAGTGTATCCCAAATCTCATCGTTGAATTCCAATCGTAGAGTCTTCTCAGCTTTCTTCTTTGCCAAGTCTTTGGCAACCGTATCGAGACCCTTTCGCCAGGCTTTGAAGTCATCCTTGCTGCCACCACAGAAGTGGATGCTGCGAACCTTGAAGAGTCCACCCGTATAGTTGTCGTCCATCTCCCAATAGGCGATGTCGTTCACATTGCGGGCTTTCACCTCATCTTGGATGGGGTCGTACATATCCATACCGTTAATCTCAACATGGCATTTGCCGTCGCCATCGTTCACCAAACTGATGTCTGGCTCACCAATGATGATAAACGAGCCCGCTTTCTTGTCTTTCTTCAGCAGACCGTCTTGCAGCAAATCGTCGCTCATGCGAACCTTTGAAACTTGGAACGTACCGAAGTTGTAGTCTTTATTCTCGCCACTCTCAATGCTGTCCTCGAAAGAGAATCCAAGAATCACGAGCCAGTTCGATTCGTCCAGATGCTGGCGGAAAGCACGTACGGCTTCGTTCACAGCGTGTTTGCTGACAGTACCAAACTTGGGACCAATCATAAAGAACACACAATGCTCCGTACCGTCCTCCTGTTTATAATAGCCTTTGGCATTCAGATAAGGCTCATCCAGATGTTCCATCGAGTGCATCACAGCCTGCTGTTGCTTCACACCATTACGAATACCGTTGGCCTTTAAGTTGTTGAAGATACGCTCCGTAAAGGCTGCATATTCGTCGTAGTCATTCTGTTTGTCATTCAAGCTTTCTGGTGAACTGACATCAAGGCTCTGCAACGTCTCAACCGTGAATGGTCCACTCACACGAATACGTTTTTTATCTTCCTCCGGCTGGTCGTAGAGTGTTTCTTCATCAAAAGGCAAATCATTGGCCAAAGCCTTCAGGGTGATATGTGGCACCTTCTTGTAGATAAAGCCTCTGCGGATATTCGGATTCTCGCTATCATCGTGAGTTTTATAATATGGGAAGAGCGCTGTCGTCAATCGCTTCTTTGCAATGTTCAAAGCTATACGACTTGTGTCTATGGTTATCCATCTACGTCCCCATTGTTCTGCAACGTATGCAGTTGTTCCGCTACCACAAGTTGGGTCGAGAACGAGATCTCCTGGGTCTGTTGTCATTAGAATGCAACGTTGAATGGCTTTAGGAGCCGATTGAACAACATACATTTTTTGTGTTCTTAGAAGAAGGTCTGCCCATATATTGTTAATTGGTACGACAGGATAATCATCTATATACATTACATATGCTAGATTTTTACCTGTTGAAACCAACCTCTTAGCCTTTACTAACTTATCTAGTTTTTCGGGAGGAACTGCCCATTGCCTATCAGAGGGTGGGTAATATTCCTTGCCTTCAAAAATGAAAGGTTTTTCTCTATGTTTAGGATTGTCGTGTTGCGAACACGGATTTGATAATTTATATGCTCTAAACCCTTGAGGAATTAAACTGGGGTTTTGCTTTTCTTCTTTACTCATGGGTCTTCTAAAACCGTCAGGAGCCTCTAACTGATCATATCTTTCTCCCGTTGATTCACCTACTCCAACTTCTTTCTTGTCAAATAATTGCCTGTATTTTATCCCTTCAATGTTTTTGGCATACCATATAATAAAATCGCATACATTACTTAAATTATTTGAGGTAGCAGATCCCCCCTTTTTATAAACAATCTGGCTTACAAAGTTTTCACTTCCGAAAACTTCGTCCATAATATTTCTAACTAAGTGAACATTATCATCAGAAATTTGCATAAAGATAGAACCACTTTCTGTTAATAGTTCTCTTGCCAAAACTATCCTATCTCGTAGGTATGAAAGATAACTATTAATTCCATCTTGCCACGTATCGCGATACGCTTTTATCATTTCCGGCTCACCAGAAACACCATCGTCACTATCTTTGACATTTGTGTTATTAATACTAATTTGCCAGTTGCCACTATATTTGATTCCATACGGCGGATCAAAGTAGATGCATTGCACTTGGCCTTTCATGCCCTCGCGATTCAGCAAGGAATTCATCACCAACAGGCTGTCACCTTGAATCAATCGGTTCTGCCAATTGTCGCTATGCTTGTAGTAACCGGCTAATCGTTCCAGTTCATCTTCTTGCTCTTCCTCAAAATCGCCGAACAAGTCAAGCTGTAGTTTAGCACTCTCGCTCTTATGCTCATGCAGCTCATAGAGACTATCGATGATGGCCTCTGGACGGATGTCCTCATGCTTATACAGGCTTCGGATGTCTGTGCGCAACTGCGGCATATAGTCGGGATTGTCCTCATCATCATTCTTATACTTGTTGAGCCAATAGAGTTCCGGGTCTCTGCCACGCTGGAACTCATGACGGAAGATGTCGTATTCACTCTGTTCTGGCATGCCACTAATGGCCATCTGTTCCTCTCCCTGATGGGCACTGTCAGGAATGGCAGCACGCTTATCCTCGTGCTTGATACTCGAAACGGGTCTTACGTTATCGTTTTTGCTCATTTTATCTTGTTTTTATTTGTTTATTCAGATTTTATGTTTATCTTTGCAGCAGAAACATATTTTATATCGTTATGAATGCAACAATAGATATCAGCTATAATCAGATATTGTACCTAATACAGCAAATGCCTGTTCGCTCACAATTGCGGTTGGGTAAAGCCTTGACACGTCAGAACATCCGTGCTGAACTGAATCAATTCCTTGAAACGTTCCGTACAGACGAGATTTCTGAAGAGGACATAATGGCCGAAGTGAAGGCTGTAAGACATAAGCGCTATGCCAAGAAAGTCTAAGCTTCGTGTCATTGTTGACACCAACTGCTGGATTAGCTTTCTTATTGGAAGAAGGCTTTCCCGTCTTGTTGACTTGTTGAGTAATGAACGCATTCAATTGGTTCTTTGTAATGAACTTCTTGAAGAGATTCGCGATGTTACGTCTCGTCCCAAATTCGCGAAGTATTTCCCTAAGGAGGACGTGGAGTCTCTTATAGAGTTTATGCAACTCATTGGGGAGGTATTTGAACCCACGCAACAAGTTGCGATTTGTAGAGATGAGGCTGATGACTATTTGCTTGCATTGGCCATAGAAGCAAAAGCCAACTATTTGGTTACTGGCGACCAAGACTTGCTGGTTTTGCAAGAAATAGGCACATGCCATATTGTGGATGCAGCTTCTTTTGAACGTAGTATATGATTCTTTAATCATAAGTCAATCGCTTTCATTATTCCTTCCTTTAATCTGTCAATATCCCTGACTTCCAGTAAATCCCATTGGCCGAAGGTCTTCAGGTTGTTAGCTGCTGGAATCCAATAGTCTTTCAAGTAGTGGCGTTTGGCTTCTTTGTTACCTGACTTGTCGCTGTCGAAGTCTTCACACTCCACAATGAGGTTTATTCCCTTCACACGAACAATGAATGTTGGCTGATATTCCTTATTCTCATCACCAACAGTATAAGGAATGCGGAAACCAAGATAGGTGTTCTTTACCCAACATTCTACACACTCCATTGAGTCAAGTGTCTGAGCTGCTATTTGCTGCCAACTATTGTCTTCAGCTATTACGTAGTTGACATGGCTCTTCTGTGTTGGATAGACAGATTTGTTCGTGGGACGATACACATGGATGGTGCTGCCTTCCGGATTGTAGTAGTTGAGCACAGCAGAAATCTCTTCGTGGTCTTCATTGGCTTTATGAACACCTTCCATGATGTTGTCAAGTACAGCCTTATAGTTCCAGAGCATCACTAGACGTTTCTGCTCTGTGCTGCCATCGCCACCAACAATTTCCAGTTGCTCATTATACCAGGTTTCTACAATCTGTTTGATGTCAGGGAACTTCTGGAATTGCTGTCCATGTTCACGACTGGTATAGTATTCGCGAATCATCAGATGGGCAAAATAGTAGATGACCTGCAAATCACGCAGTTCCATATAGTCTGTCTTGAGCATCTTCTGATCACCATTCACTACGGTCTGCAAAACGGTTTCCGTAGGAATCTGATTGAAGTTGAGCTGGAATTTGGGAAGACCAGTAAAGTCTGCTTTCAGCGAACCCTCGATATTATCAGAGCGATAGCCTGTAATGACAGGGAATCGTATCTCCATTTCTTTGCGCTCTGGCAAAGCACGGATAATGGCCTTGGGCTTCTGAGGTTTCGTTACTACCGTATCACCACCTTTGAAGGTGTTGAATGGCACACCAATGATACGGGCATATTCTGGTGGGAACTTGTAGGTGATGTTCTCCTTATTATATTTATAAAGGTCTTTGCGATCTATCTCCCGTCCCAGTTTGTCGTATGGAATCAAGTCATAACTCTGACGACGCAAGGCACGACCTACCACCTGTTCGCACAACAACTGACTGCCAAAGGCACGGATGCCACAGACATGGGTGACGGTATTGGCATCCCAACCTTCCGTCAGCATCGATACGCTGACCACACATTTGATGTCACCACCCAACTTGCCGGGCTTGCCGACGGTATTCACCACTTCTCGCAGGATGTCTGCATCCGTCAGATTATCAGCAGAACCAGCACCATGCTGATTGGCATATTCGTGACGGAATTCCTCAATCTCGTTGGCGTATGCTTTCTTGAATGCCTCGTCAATGCGGGTTGATGCTTCATCAAGTGCAGAGGAATCTATCAACAGAGTTGGGAACTTCTCTTTGGGCAAGCCCATACCATCGTAGTTCGAAAACACATCGAAACGACCTTTGCGATAGCGAGGCTCACCATCTTCATTGACGCCATCCTGATAGCCGGCAATGTCGCGATAGACCTCATGCGAAACTGTTGTGTTATTGCAAACCACTATCAATACAGGCGGAGCCGTATAGAGTGTGCCCATGGCCTCGTATGCCTGGCGCAGACCTCTGTCGTAGTCCTCATAGTCTTTCACGAATTGCTCTAAGGCTGTGTTCAGAAGCGTTGGGAGGTTAGGTGCCTGTACAGACAAGATGGAT
>Ga0256407_10003659_pt1 | contig 26914 bp, 28 predicted proteins | sample RumenRJG_04DNA_FD_193489 | JGI IMG/M metagenome (GOLD analysis project Ga0256407, IMG submission 193489) | Bovine rumen microbial communities from Lethbridge, Alberta, Canada - RJG_04 | ecosystem: Host-associated > Mammals > Digestive system > Stomach > Rumen | place: Canada: Alberta... | reverse complement strand
ATATATTCAGGCAGCAACAGAGATATATACAGCGATGCAGAGAGGCAGACAGCTGCAGGGAGGTATATAAGCAAGCCGACAGGCTGAGTTATACACTCAACACCGAAAAATGGGGGTGCGATTTATTGGTTACGGGGCATCCCGCCAAACCCTCACCCGACTCGTTGGAGTGAAAAATTTTTGTGACGGAGAAAAATTTGATTTTTTTTCTGGTCGGAAATAAAATTTCGGTTGTGTGGTGAAAATTTGGATTTTTGGCTGGTTTTTGGCTCTCTACGGCTTTTAAGTATGTTTTGTGTGTACTTGTTAGGGTGAACGAAAAATAAGCCCTTAGACGCGAAATAAATGAGTTTTTGAAAAATGATGTTGAAAAATGGAAGGAGAAAAGAGATTATTTGACTTGAGTAGTTAGGTATGTTCTGTATGGTGGATGTGAATTTATCTGCAGGATAATATAGTTTTTTACATGGTTTGTTTTTAGTGGTTTTATGTTTCAGGTGAAAGCGTTCACCATGGCTGCGAGGGGATAGTCCTCGTTGCTATCGGAGGAGGAGTGTTGTTCCTGATCTCTCTTTAGCAATTTGCGTTGCTCCTCCTCCTTAGTTTGAAATTTCTGTTTTTACTGTGAATATATATAATTATCGCTTCGGACCGCTGTGATGGCTGAGGCTGTGAGGTTGAAAACCATTAGATACGGTGATTCGGAATTGATTATGTGTTAATTTATTTTAGCGTACAGGCTCGAACCTGTGAAGTGATGTAGAGCCTTTTTGAATGATTCATATAGACACGAGATATTTAGCTGTTAGTTTTATTTTTGGTTGAAGATTGTGGATAACATCGGGTGTGCCGTATGGCGTAAGTGATTACATCGGAACTCACACACCCACTATGCTGCTATAATTTATTTCTGATCATGAGCTTGTGAAAGTGATGTATCAGGCGAATTTCGAAGGAGATGCGAAAGCGTAAGGAGTGAACATCGGAACCTCCATCTCCACCAAACTAAAAAGAATGGTTATGAAAAAGTCAACAGAAGATTATTATATCAACATGGCAAAGGAAATCTTGGAACGCCGTAAGGATGAAAGCGCAAGAAGATTTGCTGTTGATAATGAGCTGAAATTAGATATGCAGCGTGTGATAGTCTATGGCGCTTATTACAGTGGTGCAATGGCTATGGCTCGACACTTGGAGGCTCTGTTATATGAGGACGATGGTACGAGCTCTATAACGTTGAAGCAACGTCCATATATCAAGGCTATACTTGATAAGATTGGCACAAGTAAGCGTAATGCAGAATTATTCTTGGATGGATATGATATTCATTATCGTAATCACAAGAAGAGCAAGAGTGGAAAGGTCGTTAGTTGTGAGGTCTTCTTTACGAAGCAGAAGACGATAGATGTAGAAATTGTTTAACTCCTAAAAATATAGATTATGAAAAGATTTATTGAACGTGTTGATAGTGTAGGATTCAACACAAAAAATGCGAAAGGACGTGCTCTCAGGGAGTACTGCAAAGACAAGTATGAACATGTGCTGCTTAATGATGAGTGTGATAGCAAGGTTATGCTTGATGACATCAGGGGAAAGATACGTGAAAGGCGTAATGACTGGTGGTTGTTTATCGATGGAGGACAAAGCATGTGTGAAGTAACAACGGAAAGTATTATCAAGGATTTGCAAGATAGGAGGTTTGCGAAACCGAATAATCCTTCTAAGCCAAAGCGATTGTCTTTTCTCGATGCTGCGAGAGAGTTCGTGAAGGTTTTCAAAATTAAAGATAGCACGTTGCAGCCTTATTCGGTTTATGTGGATTCTGTGTCTGGTGTTAGACAGAAAAGTAACGATGTATGTATTTGCGTTCTTTGCAAAAAAAATAAAGTTGAATATTAAAATATTGAATGATGGATTTGGAAAGTTTAAAGGCGAAGTTCCAGCCTCGCCAGCTGGATAGTCAGATTGAGTTTGATAACGTGATGAGCGAGATGAATGTGGAACAATCGAGGATGGTGCATCCTCTGATAGACAAAGATATTGAGTTCATTAAGAAGCAGAGCCGTTTGCAGGAGCAGATCAGTGAGATGAAAATCGAAATTGAGGTTATCAAGCGTGCTAAGCTTGATGTTGAAAGCCAGAAAAAGGAGATTAACAGAGCTTTCCACGAGTTGAAGCATGAACTTATTAAGCTTAATCCGAGAGAAAGATTTGTGAACGTTGAACATTAAACGAGAACGCTTGAGCGTGGAGATAGAAGAATTTTATTTTTAACTTTTAAAATTATACAAATATGGGTTTGATTAAGAGTGCAGCAGAGCTGCCAGTTCCTACAGTAGTTAAGATGTTGATTTATGGTCAACCAGGTATGGGTAAGACAACATTGGCATTGAGTATGCCAGATTGCTTGTTGATAGACTTCGACCACGGTGCACATCGTGTTAATAACGAGCACCTGCAGAGTGTGGACTTCGTGGAGGTTGATACATGGAACGACATAGAGCAGCTCGTTACGCTTGACTTGAGTAAGTACAAGACAATCGTCGTTGATACTGCAGGTAAGATGATAGATGCAGTTATCAAAGCTGTGTGCGGTATGCGTCAGCCATCTATCAAAGACTGGTCTGGTATTAATGCAAAGTTCAAGTGGTTCACCGACGCTATGAACAACCTTGGTAAGCATCAGGTTTATATTGCTCACCGTTCGGAGCGTCAGCAAGGAGATAACCGTGTGTTTGTTCCTGATATGCGCGAAAAGAACTTCACGGCATTGAGCACCGATCTCGATCTGATAGGCTATTGTGTTGTGAAGAACATAAAAGGCTGGAAGAAACGTACACTGAGCTTTGACAGCTCGGATGAGCACGAAGGTAAGAATACTTGCAACCTACCAGCTGAGATGCAGATACCAGAGATTGTTGACAGGAACGGTAATCCTGTAGGAGCTAATGACTTCCTGACGAAGAATGTGCTTGCATCCTTTGTTGCTAATTGCAAGAAGAAACAGGAGCAGAATAGCGAATACTTTAGGGTTGTGGCTCAGATGCAGGATGAGATCAACGCTATCAAGAGTGCTGACGATGCTAACGCTTTCGTTGCTAACATTAACAAGTGGCAGCACGTTGGCAGCAGTAAGAATAAGATGCGCGAACTCTTCGAGGCACGTGTGAAGTTCCTGAAGCTTACTTACGATAAGAAGGCTAAAAGCTATGCATGATATAAAGTATCAGTTCAGTGCCACCCTTCTGGATGCGTTCGAAGGGTGGTTGCATCCAGATAGGATTTGGGAAAAGTATTGGGGGCAAAGCGATAATCCTTCTAAAAGTTATGAGGATTTTTGCAAGGAACAGGAACAAGGCTTGATAGACCGCATCAACAAGGTAGAGTTTATAAGTGAGCCTGCAAGCAAAGGAACAGCCTTCAACGATGTTGTTGATTGGGTGTTGAACAATCAGGATTACGATTGCAAGACCAAAATCACACCGATATATGCAGGAGGCTGCGCTCGACCTGTTGCTTATGAGGCATGGCTCGACGGCTTTGTTTTCCGTTTTTCTTATGAGCTTGTGCGGATGGTAACGAGTTACTATCGTGTTCACTTCGATGCTCCTATGTGTCAGGTGTATGTACATGCAGCCTTACCAACATCATACGGAGATGTGGATTTGCACGGATATATTGACGAACTGAAACCGAATGTGTGTCATGACTTGAAAACTACTGGTAGCTATTCATTCGGTGACTTTAAACACCACTGGCAACACTTGGTGTATCCGTATTGCCTTAGGAAGGATGGTAGCACAATAGATACTTTCAGTTACGACATTATTCCGTGGAAGCGTAATTACGGCAAGATGCCAGCTGATTATATACCATGTGCAGCCGATGGCTTCTATCACGAGATATACAATTATCGTGATGAGGAGGCGGAGGAAAAGCTAAGGCGACATTGCGAGGGCCTTATCGAATTTATTGAAGCTCACAAAGAGCAGATATACAACGAGAAAATTTTTAATTATCGATTTAAACTTGAAAAGAAATGAAGATTATCGGAATTATAACAGAAGCGTATGCGCCTGAGAGTGGTGTGAACGAAAAGACAGGCTCAGCGTGGCAGAATCAGAGCTTTACCGTTGAGGAGGTAAGACTCGATGGCGAGCCACTCGAGAGCCCTAACAGAATGGTATTTACAACTTACGATATGAATATTATCGGTAAGCTGGCTAAGGGCATGACAGTCCAGGTGTATTTCACCATGAACATAAGACAGGGCGAGAAGGGTGTGTTTATGAGCGCTCGAATATGGCACGGCGGATTGAAGTGCTTGGCATTGCCTAAGAAGGATGCTGGAGCGTTAGCAGGGCAGCCACAGCCTCAACCAAAGTCAGTGCAGCATACACCGACACAGGGAGCAGCTGGAGGACCTGCACAAGGTGCAGCACCTCAACCTACACCACAGCCAACACCTCAGCCACAACAGGCGGAGATGTTTCCACCTAAGGTGGATGCACAAGGCAATCCTCAGCCATTTGGCGAAACCGCGTCGGAGTATGCCGACGGAAATAGTGATGATTTACCATTCTAAGGCATGGAAAAAGAACAAGTGATATTGGGCCAGTGTCCGAGCAAAAGTAACAGTTATAAGGTTATACGAATTGCAGGGCACGGCTCTTTAGGAAAGACACCAGCCATGAAGGCTTACGAAAGTAGCTTCTTTATGCAGTGTGGGAAATATCGTAACAAGAATATTCAAGGTTATTTCGAACTGCATATCGATGTGTATTTTACCACACAGAGCCACGACCTTGATAACTCGTTGAAGGTGGTCCTCGACTGCTTACAGAGCTGCAAGGCTATCAAAAACGATAACAAGTGTGTGAAAATCGTAGCTCAGAAGTTTATCGACAAGAATAAACCGAGAGTTGAGTTTACCTTGGTAGAAGTGAAATTGTAAGCGTTGAATTGACTGAGTAAGTAAGTAGATTATGAGACGAAGAACAAGTAATGTTGCTAAGATTAAGATTGCACCGCAAAAGGTGAAATGCTTGAACTGCTTGCACGCAAGATTAACTCAGCGACGCAAGAATCCGATAATATCACATTGCAGGAGGAGGAAGGATGTTGATCCAGTTACTTTCATGATGGAGGAAGTGCGGGAGATTGCTTATCTTGACCGAGCTTGTGATTTGTATGAGGAAGATCCTAACGAGAAGGTTGTAGAACATACTGATTAGATTAATGACTATGGATGAATATGAGAATATAGAGCCTCGCTATGTGCAGGCTGTTCAGATTGGTGATAATGTTACGGACATATATGGATTACCCTATTGCGATGGTGTTGTAAAAGATGTTGTTCAGGGTAATGTTTATCTTTTTGGAACTACCAAGGCACGTAAAGGCGATTGGGTGGTAATCCATGGCGAAGGACGCTACAGCGTTGTGCCTAACGAACTCTTTGTGAAAAAGTACAGAAAGAAGGTATGAATTGGCATGATGAATATACGAAGTGGATAGCCGAGCATCCGAAAGCTACACTTGAAGATGCTTATATGGCTGGCATGTATAGACATGTTGAAGCCGTATGCAAGAATGAACGCTAAGCGCAAAATGCGCTTAGCTATTGAATATTGAATAATGAATATTGAATAATAATTTAAAGATAAACAAGACAATGAAAACAATAACAGGAGAATGGATGGAGGTAGATGTTCGCTATCGTAAGACGATGGAGGACGGTGAAGAAAAGGCAGTTACTGAGCGTTATGTAGTTGACGCTATGAGTTTTACCGAGGGTGAAGCCTCAGCAATCAAGGAGGTGAAACAATATGTTAGTGGAGACTTGAAGGTAAAGAAGATGAATCCTGCAGCGTATCGTGAAGTGATGTTCAGTGAGGACTCAGAAGATGAAGGCTGGTATAAGGTGAGGATAGCAGAACTGGACATGCAGGATAATGGTAAGCTGAAGCGTATTCCTGTTAACTACCTTGTTCAGGCAGGAACGCTGCAGCGTGCCGTTAACAATGTTATGGCTGTGATGGGTAACACGATGATAGACTATGTGTTTGTGTCGGCTGCCGAGACGAAGATAGTAGATGCTTTCGAGCATAAAAAGAAAGATTAAATCGTTTTTTATCATAACAATTGGTGTTCAAATTATTTTACGCAAGAGAGCGTATTTTTATTATCACAAAGTGAGTTGTTGAGAAACAGCTCACTTTTTTTTATAATTTGCTTGCAACTTGTTTGATTTTTTACTATTTTTGTAAAAAGATTGTTTGACTCAGGATGAATAAGAGAATTAACCCTATTACCGTTAAGATTGGAACCCGTATCTCTCAGGAGGAGAACAGGCGACTTGAGGACCTTGCAATAATGGCAGGCTTCAAGTCAACTTATGCTTTATTACACTACCTAATTTTTGTGTTTTTACGTGCCACCTCTGGCGATGATTGTGTAGATCGTGCGCTACCTGTAGAGGTTGTTAAGCTATTTCTTAACTCCTACAATGGAGATAAGGAGTGGATGCTGCGAATGATTGAGAAAGTGAAGCAGCAGGAACAATGGAAGGCAAGGCAGCGAAAGCACCGAGCTAAGAAGGATACAGAACCGATTCAAGATGAACCTGCTTGGCGTAAAGGCTTGTTTGATGAGGAAGAGCCAGAAACCATTGAGAGCGAAATTCGAGATATGTTCGATGAGTGCCAGGAGGAGGGCTATCGTAATCAGTGGAGTGCCGACATGAACAAGCGAATTGATAAGTGATGTTGTATGTTATAACGCTACAGCGTAATGACGCTTGAGCGTGGGTGAATTACCGTTATGGCAAAGGATTGGCGATATAGAGAATTGATAACCTCTAAGGAGTGGACCGAACTCAGAGCGTTGAAGGTGAAGAACAACCCTTGTTGTGAGATGTGCTTAAAGGAGGGGCGATGGTGTAAGACTCAGGAGGTGCACCATATCATACCGATAGAGCGTGGGCGAACATTCGAAGAGATGAAAGCCTACGCTTTTGACTATCATAACCTGATGAGCTTATGTAAGGAACATCACCATAAGATACACTTCGAGATGCAGAGCCACAAGGGGGCGAAAGCCAGACAGCAAGCGTTAAGACAGGAGGAATTAGATAACTTTTTCGAAAAAATGTATGGAAAGATATAGCAAGTATAAGGCGCATACAGAAGATACCTACGCTAAGTTACTAAAGGCAGCTTTCGAGGCAAGAGGTATCTATGACAGCAATAGACATGATACAGTTATTATGGCTATTGCTCCACTCTTTGTAAGACTGGAACAAGCACGCAAAGAGATTGCTAAATATGGCGTGCTTATCAAAACTAAAGATACAAATCAGAACGATAAATTTACACGAAATCCTGCTATTGATATAGAGATAGCGCTTGTGGACCGAATTCGTAAGAGTTTGAAGGATATGAACCTCTTTGTCGAGAAGCGTGTCGAGGACAATGATGAGGAGGATAACAGTACAGATAACGATAGCGGAGATCCATTGGCACAACTGACTGCTATTATGGGAGGCGTGGAAAAACGCACATATAGGAAGCGAGCATAATGACAGAGGACGAGAAGCAGCGAGATAGAGCGATAAAAGCAGAAGTGAGCGAATACCTTGCAGGTGTGAACTTCGATAGCTATGGCCTTGAGGATATTGACTCGAGGCTTGATATTTATTGCCGAGGCGTTGCGGATGCTCCTGAAGAACATGGAATGTATGAGCAGTTGCAGCTGAGACGTTTTTTGCAAAGGCTGAATAAGTATGATTTTCGCATCGATGAGGTGCAGAAGTTCTTCAAGTTTTATGAGTTCTTGAAGTTCGATGGCACGAAAGGCAGGCAGCGCTATAAGCTTACACCTGTACAGACCTATCTGTTTTCGAATGTGTATGGCTTTTATGAGGATGATACTCATAGGCTTGTGAACGATGTTATATGGATGATTGCTCGTAAGTTTTCTAAAACTACAAGTGTGACAGCTATTGCCATATACGACTACTTATTTGGTGATGATAATGCACAAGTATATACGGCAGCCAACACGTTTCCGCAAGCAAAGATTTGCTATGACGAAATATGCAAGGTGTTAAAGTGTTCGATAGATCCTGGACTAAAGCGAATGAAGACTTTGCGCGATACAATCAAGTGGAAGAAAAGCGAGAAGCGCAATAGTTCGATAACGTGTGTTGCGAATAGTCCAGATAAGTTGGATGGTGGAAACTCATCAACCAATATCTTTGATGAGTTTTCGCAGGCTGATGATAATGAGTTGTATGGTGTGCTGACCTCATCAATGGGTGTGAGAGAAAATCCGTTGAATGTGATTATTACAACTGGAAGTGATAAGGTTAACGGACCGTTTTACGGCATGGTAGAGAATGCGCAAGCCATACTGAGAGGAGAACGACCAGATAACCCTCATAGGTTTGATGCGCTTTTCGTTCCAGATGTTGACGACGCTGAGGATAGTCTCGTGACATGGCGGAAGGCTAATCCGCATATCGGAATTACCGTGCGAGAGTCGTTCCTCGAGAAGGAATGGACTAAGGCGCAGGAGAGTGCCGAGAAAATGAAGAATTTCCGTATTAAATACCTGAACAGATTCGACACAGGTAGTAATCATCAGTGGATTAATGGCAAGGTTATTAGAGACCATGCACGTAAGATTGACATTGACAAAATAGGTTTCATGGACTGTCATGTTGGCGTTGACCTATCAGCGACTAACGACCTCAGTGCGGTAGCATATCACGTATATCTGTATGAGGAAAAGAAAAGTCATACACATGTTGATTTGTATTTTCCAGAGGGAAAAATGGCGCAGCATCCTAACCGCAAGATATATGAGAAGTGGGTGGAAAAAGGTTGGTTAAAGCTATGCAAAGGTAGCATTATTGACTATGACCAAATAGCAATGGATATCCTGGAACATGGCAAGCATTTGCATATTATGAAGATAGCGCTTGACCCTAACAGAGCAGAGGAATTCCGTAACATTATCATTGCGACTGGAGGTAAGGAATATCTGTATGACTACAAGCAAACTAATTACTACTTTACGAAACCTGTAGAGGGCATGGAGCGAGCGCTCGCAAAGAATGTGATGAGCTTTAACGATAATCCAGCCGTGGCATGGTGCTTTGACAATTGCACGCTCGATGTTGATAACATGGAGAACTGCAAACCGATGAAGGGTAATGGCGAAAATGGCAAAATTGACGGAGCTATTGCAGCATTGCAGGCTTATGGAGTGGCTATGCAGCAGGTGAGACGGTGACGCTAAGCGCATTTCGCGCTTAGCTATTGAATATTGAATAATGAAAGCGTGGGGGCGAGAAATGAAAGACACGTGATATTACAGACGGAAAGTAATATCGAGATATGAATTATTTTAGAAGGATAGGAAATTGGCTCGGTGGTAGGAAGAACTACAGAAGCCAGGACAATAGTCAAGGAGATCGACCAATCATAATCACAACTAATGATCATGATATGAGTGATATCTTTGGTGTTAGTGGTAGTGACAACACGCTTGCAATGAAGGTTGCAACAGTGTATCGATGTGTGGATATCCTTAGCTCTGATGTGGCTATGCTATCAATGCGATTGATGCGACGTCGCACATCAACCATCGATGGTGAGAGAGTGAGTTATTTCCTACCTGATGAGGAGATGCAGCTCGCTAAGGTGCTGAAACGTCCGAATAGCCGAATGAGTTATTATTGGACCATGAAAAATGCAATACAGCTGATGTTACTACAGGGTAACGCTTATCTGTACAAGTGGTATGATGCAGGAGAACTTACTAAGCTTGTGCTTATCAATACAGCTGAAGGTGGTGGCAGCGTGACTTATAACAATGTTGCGGATAGCTACACCATCGTTGATCCGATTAACAGAATATACAAGACAGTTCCGAGCTCTGCAATTATCCACTTGCGTAATGTGAGCCTTGATGGTGGCTTGACTGGAGTAAGCACGTTGGCAAATGCTGCTAATGTGCTCGCTATTGCCGTGGAGACCGACCAGCAGCAAAAAGACACCTTCAAGGTTGGTTCGACAATGCGAGGATTTGTTACTGGAGACAACGGCGGTGTTGCAGGCTACGGACAAACACAAGATGCTCAGTTGGAGAGCGTGACGGAACGCATTAATTACGGTTTATTGAAGAATCAGCGTGTTAACTACATTCCTGGTTCTATGAAGTTCATCCCTGTGAGCCTCAGTCCTGCAGACTTGCAGATTCTCGACTCGAAGAAATGGAACTGCCTGGAGATATGCCGTTTCTTTGGCGTGCACCCTGATAAGGTGTTCATGCAGACCTCAACCAATTACAAGGCTTCTGCTAATTCACAGACTACCTTCATGACTGACACTCTGCAGCCGTATCTTACCATGATTGCCGAGGAGATGAATTTGAAGCTAATCCCTGATAGCATGATGTTTAAGTTGAAGATAGAATTCGATTTGAGCAATTACTATCAGACTGACTTGACGGCTAAGGGCGACTACTATAAGAAGATGCAGGAAGTAGGCGCGATGACACCTAACGAGATCCGCATGAAGGAAGGCATGGCGCCTGTGGATGGTGCGAACAAGGTACTTGTTAGCGCCAACTTAAAGACGGTGGAGGAGCTGAACGAGGACAAGACTTCTGCAGAAGAGGGCAAGACTGAGGAGCAGAACTCGACTGGTGAAGGGGGCGAAAAAACAGAATAACGCGTAATTGTGAAAATTTGGAAGGATATGAACAAGAATCTTATTAGAAGTTGTATTGACGCTACAGTGTCGCACCTTAGAGCGGTGGACGATGAGAAGCGAATAATTGAAGGCTATGCGATAGTATTCAACAAGCGCAGCCACTTGCTATATGATTGGAATATAGGCAAGCGAGTGGAGGAGGTGATACTCCCTGAGGCTGTGTCTGAGGATATGATACGCAAGCAAGATATTAGTGCATGCCTGGAGCATAATGGCGGACAGCTACTCGCACGCTATCGTAACGGGAAAGGCTCGTTAGAAATCTCTATCGATGAGGTGGGTGTGAAGGTGAGATTTAGCGCACCTGATACACCTTGGGGGCAACAGGCCTACGAAGGTGTTAAGCGTGGTGACTACTACGGCATGAGCTTCGGATATTATAACAAGCTGGACGAGAGCGGAGACGAAGTGGGCGTTACCTACGAGAAAGAAGGTGAAGGCGAGAATGCTGTAACAGTGCGTTACGTGCATTCTATTTACTGTATTTTCGATGTGTCAATTGTGGCGCATCCAGCTTATGAGGACACAAGCGTTGAGGCTCGCAGCATGGATGAGAATATCCGAAAGGCTATCGATAAGCGCTTTGGCAAAGCTGAGGAAAAGAAAAATGAAGAAAATACACGCTCGGAGGAAATGATGCGTGACTACGACGAGATAAGTAAAGTTATTAATAACCATTTTTAATTTTTTGTTTTTATGAAGAAAACTACAATGACAGTGGCTCAGATGCGTGCGCGTATGGTCGAGATTGATACTCGATTATCTGAGTTGAAAGACACTCTCGCAAAGGAGAATCGCTCTCTGAACGAGGATGAGGACAAGGAGTTTGCTAACCTTCGTGCAGAACGCTCGAAATTGCAGCTTGATAGCTACATTGCTGAGAACCCTGTACCTGCTGCACCTCAGAAGCGTGCAGTTGTTAGCCGTGATAAGGTATTCGGTGAGATTATCCGTTCAATGGCTGATGGTAAGGGTATTCCAGAGAAGTATGACTATTTGCGCTCTGCAAATGGTGGTTTGATGATTCCTCAGTATCGTGATGATGAGCCAGGTGCAGGTGAGGGCACTGGAGCAGGTGAATCAGGTTCTGGAACTGGAGAGTCTACTGTAACCATTCAGAACAACGAATCTGTTGCTAATATCACACCTGTGCACATGGGTGAGATTGTCGAGGCTCTGCATCCTGGTGAGGTTATCGGAGCTCTCGGTCTGGATATTCAGACCCTCGTAGGTCAGTGGAATTTCCCAACTGTTGCAGGTGCTGAGGCTGAATGGGCAGACGAAAACGTTGAGATCAGTGACAAAAAGATTGAGATTGGTAAGATTAGTCCATCTCCTAAGCGTTTGGCTATCTCTGTTCCAATCTCTAAGCGTGCTATCTATCAGAGCGGTGGCAAGATTCGTGAGATAGTTATCAAGGCTATCAATGACGCTATTACTACAGCGTTCAACGTGAGCATGCTTGCAACCTCTCAGGCTTCAGGCTCGAAAGCACCTGCAGGCGCTGTTACTAACCTTGCAAGCTCTCATAAGATTACTTTGAATGCTGCTCCTACTCGTCAGGACGTTCTCGACCTGATGAAGAAAGTATATAAGACTGGTGTAAAGAGCAAGAATCCTGCTTTCGTTGCTGGCTCTGATATGTTCTTCACTTTGGCTGCAACTCCTAAGGACCAGGGTAGCGGTCGTTTCATGATTGAGGACATCAAGACCGAGAACGACATCGTTACAGGTGTGATGGAAGGTGTGAAGGTTGTGATGAGTGACTATGTAGGCTCTAATAACCTTGCCTTCGGTGTATGGGGCTATGAGCTTCTTGGTATGTTCGGCGCTGCTGATCTTACTATCGACTCAACATCTAAGGATGTTGCTAAGAAGCACCTTGTTTACTTTGTCCTTAACGTTGAGGCTGATATGCTTCGTCTGCGTGATGAGGCTTTCGCTCTCATGATAGGACAGTAAACCTTCTCTTAATTAGTAATTATGCTTAAATCTGATAGGGCTGGACTCTGATGAGCCCAGCCTTTTTGGATTGAAAGATTGAAAATTGGAAAGATTATGGAACTGAAATACACGAATATTAATCAGCTTAAAAGACAGGTACAGATAGACCTGTTGGAAACGAGTGAGGATGAATACCTTACAGAGTTGTTGGAGCGCGCTGAGGATTGGGCTGCAAGGCGCTGCCAGTGTAATCTTGAAGAGTGGGCGAAAGATGGAGAATTGCCAGCCTCTCTGCGTGGAGCTATCGTGGTGTATGCAGCTGGATTGTATGCTAACCGTGAAGGTGCTGCACCTGTTAACTTCTCGAGTGTGCCATACGCTAATCCTGACGACTTAATAACACCATTCATAAAGTATCGAGGCGTATGAGGGCAGGACTGTTGAACGAGTGGTGCGAGCTCTACAGAGAGGAGCGTACACAAAGCAAGAGTGGAGCGGTGAAGAAAACTCTTGTGTTGGCTAAGCGCGTGAAATGCTACAGAAAGCGCAAGAACGAACAAGCAGCAACGGCTGGAGGCGAAGAGATTACGAAAGGTAATATCTTGCTCCAGGTACGTGCTTTTGATGGCATTAAGAACATTAAGCAAGTTGTATATGACGGTGACAGATACAACGTTGTTGGTAAGCCTGATAGACAGGCGTATGATAACACGTACCTGATTACTGCTATCTTGATAGATGAATGAGAATGAACGAAAATGAACGCTAATGAATATTGATCCTAAGTTTAATGTGCAGGTGGAGTTATCTCCACAACTGCAGCAAGCTCTCTCGCTGCTTGAAGGACGTAAGAAGCGGTTGAGCCGTCATCCGTTGATACGTAAGGCGCTGAATGATGGTGCACGCTACTTGATGAACAAAGGAAAGGAGCGACTGAAACAAGGCTTAGACCCGACAGTGCAGCATACAGGCAACCTAATGCACGCTTTTACCGCAAGAGTGAAGCGTAATAGAGAGGGTGCGCTTGCTGGTTTCACTCTTGCTGGAGGAAAGCAGAGCGGGCATCGCAAAGGCGAAACTGAGGTGAAAGGCTGGCATGCTTGGTTAGTTGACCGTGGAACAGAACAGCGAACAACGCGTGAAGGTTATAACAGAGGACGCTCTGGCCATGGTAAGAACTCGCATTCGTCGTCATTAGGCTACTGGACTAAGACGCGTGAGAATGACGGAGATGCTGCATTAAGTAGAGTTATGGATGGTGTTGATGTGGCGTTTAGCCAGATTTTGGGACGTTGAACGTGGATGCTTGAGCGTGATAGTGTGGGGGCGAAAAAACAGAATGATGTGTAATTGTGATTAAAGAATTGACGTATGAGCAAGAGTGTATTATCGGCAGGTGATGAATTGAGAGAGGTGCTTATCGAAGATGAGAGCCTCAGCGCACTTATTGGCGAGAAGGTGTTTCCTAAGGTTGCACCAGCTGATACAAATGGCGCATTCATTACGTATCGCATGACGAAATTTAAGCAGCTTCGTACTAAGTTCGGTGTGTATGATCAACAAGCTATGTTTGAGTTCATGATCTGCAGTCCTGATAATGACGAATGCGTTGAGATAGCGGAGGCATTCTGTGACGTGATGACTAACCGCAAGGTAGGCGGTGTGAAGGTAGGTATAGAAGGAGGTGAAAGTACCCTTACACCTTTCGAGATTAAAGGACAGGCATGGCACGTGATGTTCTTCGATGTACAGATAGGAGATTTGGATTATCATAGTAATAATAACTATTAATTAATTGATTATGAGTAACGGAAATGTAACTTACAGAAGTGACGAAAACGTTAAGATAGGACAGTTAATCCTATTCATTGACGGTAAGCCACACGCTTATGCGACAAGTGCTACACTGAACCTTAGCGCTAACGTTATTGACACCAGCAATAAGTTTGATGGCTCCTGGCAGAGTGGTAAGGTTGGAAAGAAGAGTTTTACGGTGAACTCTGAGGCTTTGCTTACTGAGCAGCCTGACACGCTGAGCTATGAGCAGCTTATTGATAAGTATATAGAAGGTGCTCCTGTAGAATTCGAGTTCGGAACATTGAAGTACGATGAGGATGAGAATACAGGAGACATCTCTAACGTAGCGATCGACAAGAGTAAGCCTTGGTATAAGGGAAACTTGCTTATCACAAGTTGCGAGATTCAAAGCCAGAGTGGAGACCTCGCAAAGAACACTTTGCAGACACAAGGCTCAGGACCTTTGCTGAAAGGCACAAATACACAAGCTTCTAATGGCGGTTCAGGTACTGGTGGTGCATAATTTTTTGCCATAGTTGTAAATTTAAGAGTTGAACATGACTGGGGCGGGCTTTTTGCCCGTCCCTTTTTGGTTAAAAGCTATGATTAAAATAAAACATATAGTTGCATTCGAACAGCTGACGGGAAAGAGCTTCTTTGCCCTCGATGATAGCAACGAGGATGATGTGATGGCATTTGCTTTCATTATCAGCGAGCAACGTTGCGAGTTGAAAATCTTCAAGTCGCTATCAAAGATTAACGATAAGTGGCTAAAGAAAGCCGTGGAGGAGATAAACCGTGACTTGCGGTATATTAACCAGTTTTCGCATGAAAAAGAGCGTGAGCGCGAAGAAAATGAGGAAAAACCGATGATTGGAGATATTATCGGAGCGTTGGTTACCGATGGCGTGGATGCTCGTTGGTTGATGGATAGCGGTATGGAGGTGCTCGGTTGGGTGTGGAAAGCTCATATTGAGAAGGAAAAGCAACTTAACATGAGGCTGAGACACTGGATAAAGATTTTGCTTACTCCAAATCTTACTAAGGAAGGACGAGAAATGAGCGAAAAGGAGTTCATGCCTTTTGCGTGGGAGGAGGAAGTGAAAGAGAAGGAAGATGTTACGGATAAGGACCTGAAGATAGCTAAGGCTCTGTTTGGTCATTGAAAAATGGAAAGATTGAGATATTGAAAAATTGAAATATGGGAAAACTTAGTTATTCGATTGCTATTAACCTGTTGACGAATGGCGTTAAGAATGGCGCTCAACAGGTTGAAAATACCTTTAAGAGGTTAGGCAACACAATAAGGAATACGTTAGGTACATTGGGATTGGGGCTCGGTTTTACCGAGTTCGGATTGTCGATGATTAACGCGGGAAAAGAGTTTGAGAACGCTATGGCACGTGTGCAAGCCGTTACGAATGCCACAAAGGAGGAATTCAAGGCGATGAGCAACGAGGCTAAGAAGATGGGCGCCAACACTCAGTATTCAGCCACACAGTCGGCTAACGCGTTGGAAAACCTTGTGCGTAATGGTTTGAAGCCATCGCAAGCCGTGGCGATGCTTAATAAGACAATGAAGTTTGCGCAAGCCAACGGCATAGAACTTGCTGAGGCTGCAGACCTCGTTACTAACAACATGAATGCTTTCGGCTTGGCTGTTAACCAGGCAGGACGCGAGACTGATGTGATGAGTGCCACGGCTGCTAATTCGGCTACTAACGTGCTATCACTTGGTGAGGCCCTGACACAAGCAGCACCATTGGCGCGGAACGTTAATGCGAGCATCGAAGAGACTAATGCAGCCTTAGGAACATTGGCTAATGTTGGTATCAAAGGCTCGGATGCTGGTACGGCACTGAAACAATTCTTCATGGGACTGAGCACCACCACTCCACAAGCAACGCAAGCGTTGAAGGCTTATGGCTTGCAAATAGACCAGACTACACTGCAGACTAAAGGATTGACTGGAGTGCTTGAAGATATGGCTAAGAGCGGTATCGGTAAGGATAACCAGGCATTGGCTAATATCTTTGGTCGTAGAGCCTTTGCGGGCGCAGCATCGTTGATTAATAACTACGGCAATTATTCGAGCTTGCTTGGCACGTTGAAAGGCAGCGGTGGAACTAACGACCGCATGTTTGAGCAAGGCGTAGGCAATATGCAGAATGCTCTCAAGAGCCTTGAAAGCGCTTGGGAAGCTTTTCGTGTGAAAATGTTCGAGGGAGAGGAAAGCATGTTCCTTGCGCCAACACAAGGATTGACGAAGTTTGTGCGCTATGCGACTGAACATCTTAGCGACCTTGTGGCACAGATAGCAATCATCTTTGGTGGTGCTAAGCTGCTGAAGGTGTGGGATGGCTTCAAGACAGCAGCTAAGGGAGCATTTGAGAGCACCGTTGCAAGCGCCACACAAGCTAATGCAAGGATGAAAGCGTTGCAGCGCTCAAGAATACAGATAGAGCGCCAGATGGCTACGCTCGAAAGACAGATTAGTGAGACTACAGGACAGGCTAAGGTGTTGTATGAGCAGCAATATCAGTTGAAGAAAAAAGAACTGATTGCTAATGGTGCAGCCTTTGAGCGTGCAATGGCAGAGCGTAATACTCTTGTGGAGCAAGGCGAGAGGATGAAGCAGTTGAGTGGCTGGAAACTCTACTGGACTCAACTAAAAACAGGCTTTGCTGGTGTGAAAGCTACATTAGCCTCGGTATGGGCAACGGCTGGACCTATTGCATTGCTCGCTGTTATTACTGAGATTATCTTTGCCTTAAAAGACTTTTATGATGAGTCGCAGAAGATAAAGAACATGCAAAGAGAGTATAACAACGAGCTGAAAAAGGCTACTCACACGAAGGAGATAGCCGAATTACAGCGGTTGCAAAAACTCTATAATCAAACAAAGGAGAACAGCAAGGAGCGTATCAAGTACGAGGATCAGATTAGCGCTATAATGGGTAAGCACTTGAAAGGCGCTAAGGATATCAACAATGCTCTCAATGACCGTATAGGCATCTTGAAGAAAGTTGCCGAAATGGAGTTCTACACGAACAAGAGTTTGAGTTTGCAGGATGAGATAGATGAAATTGAGAATAAGTACGGAGGCGACCCGAATAGATTTTGGAATGGACGCAAAGGCGGACAGCAATATCAGAGCTGGAAATTACAACAAGGTTTTTGGACACGTCTTAAAGGACCATTCCTTTTGCAGGGTGCGAAGAATGATACTGCAAAATACAATGAGCTTGTTAGGCTGAAGGCACGTGCTGATAAGGCAGCGGAAAGACTTCAATCTTCAATGCCTGTGCAAGGTGGTGGAGGTGGTGGCGACACCTTTATACCGAAAGACCTTGGAGGAGGAAGTAAAGGAAAGACTGATGCAGAGAAGGCTGCTGATGAGCTGAAAGGCATGGAGAAAGACTATGCCAACAGCTTGAAGGCGCTGAAATTGCAGAAGGATAAAGGCTGGATAACTGAGAGCGAATATCAGAAGAGCTTACGTGAATTGGAGCGCAGCACCTACATGAGGACACAGAGCGCGGAGTATGCAAGTACCAAAGAGAGCGCTTTCGCTAAGAAGATAGGTGCACTTGCCGATAACGGTAAGAGTGATGATATGCTTAAGATGTATGAGATTGCCGAAAGAGTAGGTAAGGCGGAGGTACAATATGAGCGTGATATACTGGCTGGCGTGAAGCGTCAGGACGAACTCGATGAGGCTATGCACGGAGTGTATAAGAGCGCTATTGAAGAGGCTGCATCTCTGCAGGGCTTGACCGACACTCAAAAGAACATGGTGAACCTTTGGAAAGACAAAGGTGTGTTGTTGGAGAGTGTGCCAGTGATGAGCGGTAAGGCTGCTCACGATCCTTCGAATGTTGGCGCAACGAGAGATAAGACCTTTGATTACAAAAAGAGCCGTAAAGAGCGCTTGGAGCTCGATTTGGATTTTGCACAAAGGCAGCTTGAAGCATTGAAGGAACGAGCAAAAGAGAGCCTCGTGAACATGACGAAGGAGATTAACGACAGTATGAAGAATGTGCAGAGCCTTAGCGATGCACTGAAGCTGGAGGAACTGAAAGAGGACTGCAAGGAAGCAGGCAAGGCACTTACTAATAACCTTACAGATGGCATAGGCAAGATTAATTCTCTTGTGAGCTCGTTCCGCAACTTCAACGATGTGATGGCTAATCCAGACACAACAGGTGTAGAGAAGGTGCTCGGAGTGCTTGACACACTTGCCAATACGGTGCAGGGTATTATCAGCATATACGAAACATTCCAGGCTATACAGACGGCTATCAACTCATTGAGTGCAGCTCATGCAGCTATCAAGACGGAGGAGGCTGTAGCCACTGCAGCCTCAGCTACAGCAGAAGAAGTAGCTACAGCAGGAGGAACGGCACAGGCTGCAGCAGCTGAGACACAAGCCGTGGCGAACAAGGCAGCAGCCGTGGCAGCTGAGCAACTTGCAGCAGCTAACATCTTCCTGGCACACTCTTATATACCATTTGCGGGTGTGCCAATAGCAGCAGGATTCGTTGCGACGATGGAGGGTGTGCTCGCTGGAGTTAAGGCAGCAAGCGTAACGAAGGCTTTTGCTCATGGTGGTATCGTCGAGGGATTGCCCTTTGATGGCAGTCTTGCAAAGGTGAGCGATGGTGAAATCGTTATGAACAAGCCTCAACAAAAGAAGTTGTGGAACGCTATAGAGAGCGGACACTTTGGCGGTGGAGGTGGTACTGAGATGCAACCATACATGAGGAATGATCTTATTTATTTGGGACTGAAAAGTTACATGAAAAAAACGGGGAAAACCTTGTGATGGTGAGTGTTTAAGCGCTACAACAAAGAACGCTACAGTGTGAATATATTAACGGGAGGGGTCGAGAGATGCCCTCCTGTTTGTGTTTATAAGAAAAGGATAATGATATGATATACTACAATGATTTTGCCGATGATAGAGGCACACAGTACACGATAGAGTTTAATACACTTAACGGAGTGGAGAGACAGGAGATGCTGACGACGGATGCTCCTGTAGAAGTGAAGTGGCAAAGCGATGATGGCAATATCTATAGTCCGATAAGAAAGAGCGTGGCATCTATCCATGTGCGCGGTAATACGGCTACGGATATGAAGGAGGAGTTATACACTGGCTTGCGCAAAGGAGTAGAGGTGAAGCTCATACGCAAGAGTGATAGCGTGACGATGTGGCATGGTTGGGTAGATCCGTGTAGCTATAACAGTGACTACAGCGGAGAGCACGATGAACTGGAAGTGAATGCGAGTGACGGATTAGGTTGCATGAAGGATATTCCGTATAGGAGCACATCGAGAAGCGTGAAGACTTTGAAAGATGTGCTGCTAAGCTGCTTTCGTGCCGTAGGTGTTGGCAATAACGTGTACTATCATAATAGCTTAGCGATAGACGGCATACACTCAGGTTGTGTGCTCGATAATCTGTATATATCGGAGAGTTGCTTTTTCGATGAAAAGAACGACGAGAAGCGCACAGACGATGATGTGGCATGGAAATTATCGGACGTGGTGGAAAACGTGTGCTTGTGGCTGAATATGATAATAGTGCAATGGTGTGATGATTACTATATCATGGATATTGATGCGCTAAAAGCTGGCAATAGCAGCTTTACGAAAATTGCCATTAGCAATGGCGTGGAGACGAGTGCACAGCTGCAGAACCTGACGGAGATAACGGCTGAAAGCTATGGAGGAAGCGATAACAGCATAAGCAAGGAAGGATTGTTCAACAAAGTGAATATCCGTGATAACTTCCATACGTTTACGAGCGTTATTCCGAGCATGTATGGTAAGTTGGTTAACATCACTAAGGCGAGTGACGAGACGTTGCAGAACTCTACCGAGATGGCGAACGGAGCGAAAGCTGAGATAATAACCTCGCATGATGGTGAGACTGGCGGTGAGACTGGTAATATGATTTGCTTCCTTGACAGACCTTGGGATAGCGAACATAGCAGGCCTGCAGATAGTTTAAATTTCGTTGTCGTTAAGTACTTCCGTAATCCTTATTACAAGTTGTACAAGTATGATTCTCGAGGTAATGATATTACTGGTAGTGTAAACGAACTGAACTATACTGATACTAAGAGCATGATTGGCGCGACTATCGCTAAATTCGATGTAAGCAAGATATCGGATTCAAGTTGGTTCTTCGGTATTGTTGACCGTATAGATGCGAATAAACCACTTGATGAGTATCTGGCACAAGCTGATAAGTCAACGCTATCTTTCCAGGAATATGTGTTTTTTCACAATCCTGAATACAGACACATCGAAAACGAGAATGCAAAGCCATTCCTGGAGAGTGTACCAGCAGAGCTTACTGCATTTTTTGGTGGAGATAATGCCTATCTTGTGATACAGGGTACTTATATCTATCACTCGTATATGGACGATGACCCTTATCCAGTTCTACCAGACGAAACGGATATATCAGAAGGACGATATGCAATGGACGATGGCGATACCTATCTGTTGGCAAAACTTGAATGGGGTGGCAAGTACTGGAACGGATCGCAATGGCAGACTACCGCATGCACATTCAACATACCGTATATGAAGGATAATCTCGGAAGTGGAGACAGACGTGCAGACGCTACGATGTTCAAAGACCTGCCGATAGTAAACTCTGTTACGTGGCGCATGGGCGTAGATGCGAAAGGCTATTGCATACCGATACCTCGTGACGTGGTAGTAGCAGGTATGCCACACATCGTGTTATACTCGCCACACGATCCGAATTACCACAGTTCGAAAAGCGGTAGTAACGAAGGTAGGTACTTCAGGCACAACTGTGTATTTTTGAAAGACTTCGATATACAAGCGGTGATTGGTGATCCGACTTTTTCTGGGAGGAACGAAAAAGATACGGTATATACCAATAACACAAGTCTCGACGACAACGTTAACGACTTCGATGATGTGGAATTCAAGGTGTGCACTTACGACGGTAAATCGCCTAATTATTCGAGCGTGGTGTATAAGGGCGCGGATAACCAGTATCACTTTGTGGGAGAGACCACGACAGGCAACCATACAAGCGTACAGGAGGCGCACATGCTGCGAAGGATAGTAACTCAGTATAAGAAGCCAGCAACGAGATTAAAACTCGCTCTAAGCGGATTCTTTGAACCTTGGAGTATGTTTGAGGAGGGGATAACTGATAAGATATATTTCCTTGATTGTATGAGTTGGAAGGTGGCGGAGAATGTAACAAACGTGGAATTAAGGGAGTTGGTGAATTAATTTTTTCATAACCATTTTTTATTTTAATGTTAGACGATGGTGGGGGCTGCGAAGTTCCCACCTTTGTTTTTATGGATAAATGATAAGAATATGGAAGTAATAAAGTATGATATACCGAAGACCAGCAGTACAGGTAATACGAAAACTTCTGTTGGATATACTGGCAGTGGTGATGGTGGTATCACTCTCGATGAGCTGAAAGAGGCTGTATCGCACTACTTGCGCAAGGATGCTGATGATGTTGCGCAATGTATTATCAGGTATATGAGCGAGCAGAAGTTAGACGGAGGTGCGACCTTTGGTAATTACTTCGCTGGATTGGATGGTACAGGCGGTAAGATAGACCGTAACGGTGACGGAGAGTTGAACAGCCTTGCGGTAAGACAAGGCTTGAATATTAATGAGGCATCGTTGAAGTATAACGATGAGACACGTGCATTATCTCTCACAGATACACAAGGCTCTTTACTCAATTTCCTTGGAGGTATCGTGTTAAACAAGGACTTTTCAATCAATACTGAGGGTGTGGCTGTCCTTAAGTCGATGTTCGCCTTGGATAACATTGTAACAAAGAACTTGACTGTATCAGGCTTGTTCAAGGTATTCCAGCTTGTAATAGACAAGGTGAAGGCTGCGAGTGGTGGAATCATCTGCACCTCTGCAGACGGCTTTACTGTTGATGTAGTTGAGGATAACCAGCAGAGCTTAGACGGTGGCATATTCAGGACTTCTTTTATTTCCAATCCTAACAACGGATATATCGATACTGGAGTAGTGCCAACGAATAACACACGAATCAAGGCGAGAGTGAGAGTTACGCGACCAGCTGCAAGTAGTCTGCAAGTGTTGTATGGTGCAACAGCTGATAATATAGATGATTACTTCGACGCTGATTACTCTGATGGCGATATAGTGTACACCTACGACGCGGATAAGGTGGCTGTATCTGTTGATGGTGAAAGTGTATCCATTGTGTCGGAGGACTTGTCTTATCCTTATCTGTTAGGCATGACTAATGGAGAATCGGCAAGTAAGTTACTTGTTAATTTTGGCAACACATACGATGACACTCTTGATAATGAGGAAGGTGTTATGACGATAGAGCAATCATTAAGTGGCATTACAGTAGGCTCTGCAACTAAGGTTATTGACTTTGCACATCTTGATGTTGAGAACCTGTCTAAGACGCTATATCTCTTCGCTAACAATGGTATCGAGGGAGCAGATAGCTTCTGCCATAACGTTGAGATTCTGGACTTAAAAATATATGAGGGTGAGCAGGTGATAAGAGATTACTGTCCTGCGTTCTATTCTGTGATGAAACCACACCATACCCCTGTAACAGTATATGGCTTGTTTGATAGAATTAACCATGAGTTCAAGCAGTCGGAAGGTGATGCCTTCGGTGGTGGCAACATTATCCTACCTACAACATACACTCTATATTGGCGAGCTACTGACTTTAGCGGAAAACAGCGTGGTAATATGTGGCAGGTCGGAGATCAAGCCTTATGCCAGTCATATAACAATGCCGTTGCAGGAGAGACGAGGACCGCAAGCAACAAGAAGTATTGGGCGTTAGTGACAGCCGTGTCGGACTTCAACAATCCGATAGAGGTGACATTACCAGATGGCACTTCTGCTCCATGCCATTACATATCAATATCTAAGACTGATTATACAGGTACGTTGAATCCTGAGATTGGAGATGATATTGTGATGTTAGGCAATAGAACCGATGCAGCACGTCAATCAGCAATATATCTTACAGCCTATGATTCGTTGGATACAGGCTATACAGGTGATGATAAGACGATAAGCGGAATTACCGCACCATTGCTCGCATTCTATGCTGGCATTAACGATTTCAACCTATCAAAGCATAGAACAACATTCTTTGCCAACGGAGAGAACTCGTTACAAGGCAATCTAAAAATTGCAACAGGTCAATCTGTTGAGGACTACGTGGCTGGTGAACTGGGAGGTATGAATAACGGTCTATTGGCTACAGGTGTCGATATTACCAATGGCAAGATTGGTATGATTGCAAGCCAATTTACGCTGCGAGATAATGATGGTACTGAGCGCATAAAGGCTACCAATGGCAAGGTAACTCTTGATTTCGATAATCTAAAGGTGACTCCACAAGGCATACAGGCAAGTAATGGTACATTCGATAATGTGAATATCGGCTCAAGTTCTACGTTCAGCGGAAAGCTGACAACGATATTCCAGGATATTACGGATAGTGATGCTACGTATGATAGTGGAACAGGAAGGTACACACTGCACAATGACCTTGTGTTGCTGACGGGAGCGAACAACATCATCAACTTACCGACCGATAGAAGCTATATAGGCGCACATGCTATCCTGTATGATAATGGATTTCCTCCATATAGCCGAATGTCGCTGGATATATATACTACTATCAAGTGCAATAATCCAATCTTGATGAATCAGCAACATGAGAATTATAGTGATTATTCTCTCAAGTATCAGATGATATTCAAAGGAGGATTAGTTGAACTGATAGGAGTACCTTACGGTTCTTCGTGCGCTTGGGCTGTAATGAGCAACAGTACGATATACACCAATTATTAACGCATGGATGGATTTTTATTGTGGATAATATTTTAAAAAATAGGAATATGGCAACAACACAATTAAGAGCAGGTTTGAAGCCGAGAGGAGAGTACTCTGCTTCAGTAAGTTACGAAAAACTTGATATAGTGTGCGTGCTGGCTAATTATACGATGTATATATGTAAGCAAGCGTGTACAGGTGTGCCTGTAACTAATACAGCATACTGGACTAAGTGTTTCGATGCAGCAAGTCTTATGGAGGATATACAAGATGTGCTCGACGAGGGAGACATCTACACTCCACAAGTAGGTACAGTTACAACAGGCAACACATCGAGTGTAGCTATCGTTAATAACGAGCAGACTAAGAGGTCTGTATTTAATTTCGTTCTTGAAAAAGGAGAAAAAGGAGATAAGGGTGACAAAGGAGACCGTGGAGAGAAGGGTGATACTTCTGTCTTAGGTGACGGTAATAATTACACCTTATACAACCAGACTGGCAAACACACAGATGGTGCAATGACACAAGCAGCAGCCACCAAGGAGATTAATAGGCTGAACACCTTGATTAGCGAGTTGCAACGTGTTGTGGCAACGATAGGCGATACAGTTGAAGGTTACGTAAGAGTGGCAGGCTCATCATCGCCTGCACTATCTTATAAGCATTACCAAAAGGATGGTGGCGATTTCGGTGCGCAAAGCGTGTTCAACATCTTCTATCCTTGCTTGGTTGGCACGCCATTGACAGGGTCTGGTACGGAAGGTAAGATATTACACATACTTGATAAGTTTGGAGCACAGAATTATAACGGTGTAGCTAAGTGGGCAGACCTCGAAGGCGTGTTGCACAATATTGATGGCTCGGAGGGTGATGTGATAATATGCAACACAATTCCGTATCATCGTATCATGGGCAAAAGAACAGTTAACAACGTGGTATATGATGTGTTCCTGATGTCGGTGCAGCCGTTCAGATGGCAAGGGCACGAAAGCGAAAAGGTAGAGAAATGCGGTATGTCTCCAGACTACTGTGTTTCGCACACCGATAGCGATAATGTAACACGTATGCACTCGGTGTATAATCCATCTTGGAATGGTAGTAGATACACAACGAGAGGATGTGTTGGTAAGTATATCTACAGCTATAACGAACAAACAGGTGAAATGGTTGAGTCCTATGACGCTAATGCTTCGCTGATGGGTGATGCTGGAGGCTTGCATACCACAAACATTAACTTGCCTACAGCAGAGCAGAGAGCGATGAACAACAATCCAGACACAACGAAGACTGTGCCTTGCATGAACTCAACAGCTGCCATGGTAGAGAATATGTTCGCGTTGATGTTGGCTGAAGGTGGTACTTTCGATATGCACTCGCAGAATCTTATGGGTAGTGGCTTCTGCTCTAATGACATGGCTAACACCGATGTTGATTATCAGGCAAGCGGTTTCAATGCGAGAAACGGCATACGTGTGAAGGATAAGAATGATACTTGGAGGTACGGAAGTCTTGGCTCGAACTTCAACTTCCTTGCAGGAGGTACAGGAAGTATATATGCTCCTTATCTCATCAACGAGTGGAGCAACGCTTTCCGAATAATGGAAGCACAGCGAGCTATATGCTACGCAATACAGCACAGAGTAGGTGAATTAGAATGGTTTGCATTCGAAGGCAACAAGTACAAGTGGCGTTCGGTTGACGGATTCTTGAATCCTACACAAGGTGAAATGACTTGCGTGTTATTCAAGATGTTTGAGACAAAGGCAACGAGTGATGCAGTTGACCCTACAGATATGACAACATCTATTGCAGGCAACAGAATACAGATTATTGTATCAATAGCTCTGTATCATGGTGTGACAACGCAAGTAAGCCCCGGATGGTGGACGAGCGGTCTGCTCTTTACCGAGGATGCGAACGGATTGTATAAGTGTTATATGCAGCGAGACCAATCGAAGCTCTCGGTTACTCCAGTAGGCGAAAAACTTGTTGCAGAAGGGTGGAACTTCGAGCAGACATACAAGCACGTTGTTGATGTGGGGTATAAGTCTAATTATGTTACTGACTACAATAACGATGCGCTGATGCTGCCAGAAGCAGACAATACTTTTGGTGGCAGCTTACACACTTACGTATGTCAATATAAGTGGTTCAACGGAGGTAAAGCACCAGAAGGAAAGAAGGGGGTTCGTGGCTTTTTGCGGGGTGGCAACGCTTCCGTTGGCGTTTGCTCGCCGCTTACGTTGGGCGCTTCCTACTCGCCTGCGAATGCGTATTCGTATATCGGCTTCGGCATCTGCTACCAAATCGTTGACTAAGCGTAGCCGTAACCTGCGCACGGAGTGCGCCTCCATCTATGAGGTAACGAATAGATGGTGAGATATACTCAGAGGTGCTGCTGAGAGAAAAGAAATCCATGCCAATAGTCAACCAGCACATGAGAATTGGAGTATCTGCTATTGGTGAGGTTGAAATAAGGCTGCTGCATTGAGGGTTCGTGGCTTTTTGCGAGGTAACAA
>Ga0256407_10003658_pt1 | contig 26920 bp, 18 predicted proteins | sample RumenRJG_04DNA_FD_193489 | JGI IMG/M metagenome (GOLD analysis project Ga0256407, IMG submission 193489) | Bovine rumen microbial communities from Lethbridge, Alberta, Canada - RJG_04 | ecosystem: Host-associated > Mammals > Digestive system > Stomach > Rumen | place: Canada: Alberta... | reverse complement strand
GATTGGGCCCTATCCCCAATCCCCAATCCCCAATCCCCAATCCCCAATCCCCAATCCCCAACTTCCTGTTTAAAAAAATATTATTTTTAATTAATTTGTATAATTTTTTTAAAAAAGAAATATAAATTTTTGTTTAAAAATAAAACATTTTTTTAATATTACTATTAAAAATATAATAAATAAAATGTCATATAAATGTAAAGTTATTTTAGTTGGTGAAGCAGGAGTAGGAAAAACTTGTATAATAAAACAATATCTAGATAAAACATTTGATCCTGAAGAAATTCCAACAATAGCAGGACAAGAAGTTTTTAAAGAAATAAATATAGAAAATAAACTAATAAAATTAACAATATGGGATACATGTGGACAAGAACGATTTAGAAGTATAAATAAAATATTTATGAAAGAATCTGATATTGTAATTTTAGTATATGATAAAACAAATATGAAAAGTTTTAAAGAATTAAAAAATTATTGGTATGATAATGTAGTATCAAATATTGGAAATAATTTTGTTATTGGAATTGCAGGAAATAAATATGATTTATTAGAAGAAGAAAAAGTTCATACTCGTGATGGTATACAATATGCAAAAAGTATTGGTGCTGTTTTTAAAGAAACTTCTGCTACTAATCATGATGAAATTGAACAATTATTCGAAGAATTGGCTAGAAAATTTTTAAAAAAAGAAAATACAAATGAAAGAGAAAGTATTCAAATTAATAGTTTTAATTCAGGTGGTTCAAAAAAATGTTGTTTTTAAAAACATTTTTTTATAGATTTTTAATTTAATTTTAGAAAACAAGGTTATTTTATATAGTTTTTTATATTAAAAATAATTAAAAAATTAAAAAAGTTATTAAATTTACAATTAAAAATTATTTATTATAATTAATGGCAGATAAAAAAATTAAATCTGTAAAATTAATAATTGTCGGTGAATCTCATGTAGGAAAAACAAGCTTAATTCATCAATTTATAGAAGGAACTTTTGATGAAGGCACAATTCAAACTATAGGAAGAGGTGAAAAAAATATAAAAGAAATACCATTAAAATCAGGTGAAAAAGTTTATTTAGAAATTTGGGATACAGCAGGACAAGAAAGATTTAGAACATTAAATAAAATTTTTATTAAAGATGCAAAAATAATTCTTTTAGTATATGATATTACTGATAAAAAATCTTTTGATGAAATTGTTACTTTTTGGTATAAAGATATTATTTCTCAACTTGATAATTGTAAAAATTTAGTTATTGGACTTGCTGGAAATAAAAGTGATTTATATAAAAAACAAGAAGTTGATTTAATAGAAGCTCAGGAATATGCTAAAAGTATTAATGCTATTTTTAAAGAAACTTCTGCAAAAAATTCTGATGCTGTTGAAGAAATTTTTTATGAACTTGCTGAAAAATATCATGAATTAAATAAAGATAAAAATAAAGATAATGATAATCAAAATATTAAATTAAAACCTGAAAATAAAAATGAAAAAGAAAAAAATGTAAAAAAATGTTGTAAATAATAGATTAAAATATTTTGAAATTCAATTTAAAATTTATTTTTAGTTTTTTTTATTATCCAAATATGTTTTTAAATATACCTAAATAATTTAATATTTTTTCTGTACGTTCTTTATCATTGAATATATATTCAATTATGAAATATATAAATCTTATTAATAATATTATTGAAGAAATAGATGTAATTAATATATAAAATGTAAATTTTATTTTATATTTTAAACTTTCTTGAAAATAAGTTTTTTGATTTTCTTTTGTTGCTGCTATTTCATATTTTAAAATATAACTTTTTTTATAATAACTATATAAATTATATATTGTAGTTGGTAAAGATATTATTAATATTATTTTTGATTTAGAAAAAAAAGATAGAAAAGATAATAAAATTGATAACATTAATTCAATTATAAAATAATTTTTTAATTTATTACTTAATTTTTCAACATTATCTTCCTTTATATACAAATCATCAATATCAACAAACTTAAATAGTTAATTATATTTTACTGTCAAAGTAGTAATTACTATTAATAATATACTTATAGTTAAATGTGCAATAGCAAAAATGGCCATTTTAAATTTAATAAATTGAAAAATAACCAATAATATTATTATTTAAATATTTAATAAAAAATATAATATTTGAAAATTTTAAACATCTAAAATAGGATATAAATTATTAATATAATATTTATTAATATATAATAATATTAAAAATCTAATTCATTTAATACATTTAAAATATCTAAACCATTATTCCAAGGATGAATTTCTGCTTTAATCATACTTTTTTTATTTTCATCAAATAAAATACGATATAATGAATAACCATTTCTAGGGAATAAAATATCATTTTCATTCAAATGTTTAGAAAAACAAAAATCATTAGCACCATCACCTATAAAAATAACTTTATAATAACCTCCTCTTTTATAATTTTCAAAGAAATTATTCATAGCTAAACTTTTACAAAGAAAAGGTTGACAGTCATTGCAATGTTCATATTTTTCATCTAAATAAGTAATTTTAAGTATATTATCATTATTTAATTCACTATTATTACAAATTTTAAATTTAATTATATTATCTAATTTGTTTTTTTTCAAGACTGTATCAACAACAATTCTATTATTACCACTACAAATAACTGAATCAATATTATTTTTATGTTCAAAAATAAATTTAAATAATTTTTCCATTTTTGGACTTAATTTTAAATCTTCATAATATTTTTTTATTATTTCCCAATTACAACCATTTTCTTTCATTTTAGTATATAATAAATTATTAAATGATAACCAATCTTTTTGATGATATAATTCAGATTCATTTTCTTTATAAAATTCAGGGATAAAATATTCAATTGCTGAAAATTCAGAATCTTTATCTATTATTGTTTGATCAAAATCAAACACAATTAAATATTTTTTCCCTTCATAATTCATTGAGATATAAAAATAAAAAAAAATAATTGAATTATAAAAAAATAAAAAAATGAATGATACATCAGAATTTGATGAAAAAGGTAGGTTTAAATTAAAAATAACATTGATTGGAAGTTCAGGTGTAGGAAAATCATCATTAATATTTCATTTTATAAATAATTCTTATAATGAAATAAAAATTGCAACAATAGGTTGTGATAAATTCAATAAAATTGAAACAATAAGAAATCAAGATATAATATTAAATATATGGGACACTGCAGGACAAGAAAGATTTAGAAGTCTTTCTCCAATGTTTATAAAGAATTCTGATATTTGTATTTTAATTTATGATATCACAAATGAAGATTCTTTTAATGATTTAAAAAATTATTGGTTAGATTTAGTTAGAAATAATTTATCAAATATTATTATTGGAGTTGTTGCTAATAAAATTGATTTATATGCAGAAGAAGTTGTAAATGAACAAACTGGAAGAAGTTTTGCTGAAAAAGAAGCATTATTTTTTTATATGACTTCTGCAAAAGAATATGAATCAATAAAAAATTTATTTATTGATTTAGCAAATAAATATATAGATAAATATGGATTTGTTCATAATTATTATAATACAGAATCTTCAATAATTAAACAACAAGAATCTAAAGATTCAATACAATTAAGAGGGAAAAAGAAAATTGCCTGTTGTAACTAAATAATATAAAAATTAAATATACATAATTTAATTATTTAAAAATTATAAATATTATATTTAAGAATATTTTCAAAAATGAATACATTAATTTTAAATAATGTCAAAAAAAGTAGACTTTGAGATTAAATTAGCTTTTATAGGACAATCAACAGTAGGAAAAACATCATTAATTACTCAATATACTAAAAAGACATTTGCAGATACGTATTTATCAACAATAGGAGCAGACCAAATAATAAAAGAATTAAAATTAGAAAATGGATTAAATGTTAAATTAAACATATGGGACACAGCAGGACAAGAAAGATTTCGTTCAGTTAATGCAATATTCTTGAAAGGAGCTCAAATAGTGATTATGGTATATGATATAACAAAAAGAGACACTTTTGAAGAAATAAAAAATTATTGGTATAATAATGTTAAAAATATTATTGATAAAGATACAATTATTGGTCTTGCTGGAAATAAATCTGATTTATATGAAAATGAACAAGTCACTAAAGAAGAAGGTCAACAATATGCTCAGGAGATTAAAGCTATTTTTAAAGAAACTACTGCTACTACTTTTGAAAGTATTAATGAATTAATTAATGAGTTAGTTCAAAAATATTATATTCAAAGCAATTTAAATAATGTACCTCATAAAGAGGAAGGAATTAAAGTTAATAATAATAAAATTGGAAAAAAGAAAGTATGTTGTTAGATTAGATGGGCAAATTTTATCTTTTTATTTTGAATAGATAATTAGGATTTTTTGTTTCAATAACTTATTTTAATTTTTATTTATTTTTTTTTTTTAAATATTTTATGTTATGATTTTATTTAAATATTATTATTTTATTTTGATTTTTAATTTTGAGTATCTACTTTTAAATATTGTAATATAATTGAATTATTAAACTTATTTAAGCAAGTTTTTCATTTAAAGAAAATATTATATTCTTATATTTTATAACTTACATCTTTTATTGGTATTAATAATTATTTTTAAAACAAGATTTCATTATTTAAATTTGATTTAAGTTCAATATTATGATTATTTACACATTCATAAATATATTAAATTTATTGTTTAAAGTTTAACTCATTAAATAGTAATATTATTATATTAAATAAATAATTCAATATTAATATTTATTTTTTACTGGTTATAGATTCTAATATATCAATTTTTTCTTCAGTATCTTGGGCTAATATTTGTTTATATATTCTTTTATTAAAGAAATAATTCCTAATATGAAGTCCCATTAATGTAATCAACAAAATATCAAATATAATTGAAACCAAAAAATTGATAACAGAAATTGATTTAAATATAAAAGGTGTATACCATTTAAAAAATTTTTTACAATAAAAAAAATAATTTTCATCGCAAATAATATTATAATTGTCTCTCATTAAAAAAATTGAAATATCTAAATATGAATTATAAGAAAGAAGTAAAATATTAATAATAATAAATGTTATAAATAATTTATAATTGGCACCACCAACACAATTATTAGTCCAATAACAATGATGATCAAAGTTATCCACACATCTATCACAAATAAAACAATGTCTCATATTTTTGGTTTTTTTGACATAACATCTTGGACAATATTTTTTTAAATCACCTCCTTTTTCAATTATAGATAAAAAAAATTTTTCTTTTTTATATTTCATCAAATTTTCTTTTTTATTTACACCTGGATCAAAACAAATTAATATTAAATAAATGATAAAATTAATTAAATTTCCTAAACAATAAATTAAAAAAATTTTTTTATTATTAAGTAAAGGCATTAGAAATGTTATATTAGCAATAATAGACAAACCATATAAAATAAAAAACAAAACAACATTAATAATACTTTTTTCAATTTTTTGAATTGGAGGTTTAATAATAATACATTTAAAAATTTTTTTACCTTCTTTTAAAAATTTAAAAATTTTTTTTTTTTTTTTAATCTCTGCAATTTCTAAAGGAGTATTATCATTAATATCTTTAATATTTTTATCAGCACCATATCTAATTAATTTTTTAATTAAATGAATATTATCACTAAAAATAGCTACATGTAAAGGAGTTCTTCCTTCTTTATCACAAAAGTTAATTTTAACTCTTTTTAAACTTAATAAAAAATCAGCACAATTTTCACATCCAAAATAGCATGCCCAATGTAAAGGAGTTGAATATACATCATCAAGTGACATCGGATCAAAATTATATTTTTCAATAAAATATGCTAAAATATTTATTTGATTTCCTTGTGATGCTAAATGAAGTATATTTAATCCTTTATTATTTTTTAAATATATATCAGCTCCTAAATTTATTAATTTAATTATTATTTCCAAATTTCCTTTGTAACATGCATAATGTAATGGGGTGAATCCTGAAGAATTTTTATTGTTTATTAATGATTTAATATCTTGGGATTGTTTGTTTTTTTTTATGTGTTCTAATGCAATTGAAAATATTGTGTTGGAATTTATGAAACATATTCTATGGATACTATTATTATTTTTATCATCAATTGATTCAAAAAGATTGAATTTTGGGTTTTCAGATAAAAAGATACTTATTTCTGTCTCTTTTTTTTGAATTAATAATGATGTTATTTTTTCTTTTAATTTTTCTGACATATTTTTTTCCTTATTTATTTTTTTAACTTTAATTAAAATAATATTATTTTTTTTAAATATATATGCTTTATATTAAAAATATAAAATCACATTCTTTTTCATTTTTATCTATTTCACTTCTAATTTGATTTATTGATAATGAATCATTTAAAATAAAAACAACTTTTCTACCAATAGAATTTAAATAATAAATATATCCTCCTTTAAAATTATATCCTCCTTTAAAATATGTTAATGAATTTAAAAATACATTATTATTAACAAATAAAATTTTCTGAAGAAAATAATTTATTTCTCTATTATTTTTTGAAAATATGCCTGAAATTTTAAATGATTTATCAGAAGAATTAACCGAAAAAATATTAAATAATTCATTTATTTGTTTATGACTTTTTTCCATTTCATTAATAAGTTCATTTGATAATATTTTTTTAATGATTTCTTTGATTTGATTAAATTGAATTAAATCAATATTTATATCATTTTTTAAAAACATAAATAATGTTATTCCTTTAAAATAATATATTAATAATTTATATTCTTGTTCTTCCATACTTTTTATATATATTTTTGGAATAAATATTTTTGGTTTAATATCTGGACTTGGACCTAATAAATAACCTTCTTGTAATAATGATACTCCAAATAATTTTCTAAATGGAGAAACATTTGTTAAAATAATTTCATTTGGATTTATATTTTCCTTTAAATCATTATTTGGATTTATATTTATATCATTTTGTTTGTCTTCTTCTTTATATTCTTCTTTTTTCATTTCTACATCTTTATTTTTTTCTATTTTAATTTCTTCTTTATTATAATCTTTTTTTTCTTCTTTCTGATTTTCTTCTTTATTTTCTTCTTTCTTATTTTCCTTTTCATTTTCTTCTTTATTATCTTCTTTTTTTTCTTCTTTCTGATTTTCTTCTTTATTTTCTTCTTTCTTATTTTCCTTTTCATTTTCTTCTTTATTATCTTCTTTTTTTTCTTCTTTCTGATTTTCTTCTTTAATATCTTCTTTCTTATTTTCCTTTTCATTTTCTTCTTTATTATCTTCTTTTTTTTCTTCTTTTTTATCTTCTTCTTTCTTATCATTTATCTTTTCCTCTTTTTCTTTAACCTCATTAACAGGGGCTTTAAATGAATTTATTTTTGCACTTGTATCTATAATTTCATAAAATAAATTATACAATAAACTAATTGAATCAAAAGCAACTTCATTATATATTATTTTTCCTTTGTATACTGCACTTAATAAAGAAATTTCAGGAATTTTTTCTTTAATTTTTTGCATTGAGAAAAGAATATTGGTTTGTGTATTATTATTCACTTTTAGATATTGCATATTATTAAAGAAAGGTAATTTAATATTTTTAATATATTCTAAGTATGTGTAAATAAAATCTTTAAAAATTAAATTTTTATTATTTGATAAAGGATAATTAATATTTGGATTTTTTTTAGATAAAAAAAATTCAGAAAAAGAATGATGATAAAAACAAAACATATTATGGAAATTATCAAGATAATTTTTAATCCATTCTTTTTTTGTATTAATATTTTCATAAGGAGAAAATTTAACATATTTTTTAATAATAAAACATAACAAAAAATTTTCTTCATAGCAATTAGCAATAAAATATTTATTATTTAATTCAGTATATAGAAATTTCTCTTCTGTTTTCTCAAATGAATCTAAAAAACTTAAAGTTCCTTCAATAATACCTAAATTTGATCTTTTTATTATTAATTCTTCCTCTATTGGATGGTAATATAATAATTTTGCATCTTGTACTTCATCATCATTAGGTTTTATTTTTAATGATTTTAATGTAGAGTTAAAAATAAAAATGGTTTCTGTTTCAATTGGTTCCATTTAATTTTTTTAAATTTGAATAATATTTTTAAAAAAATTAAACTAAAACTTATTAATTATTATAATATCAAATAACTTTTTTTAATCATTAAAAAATTTTTTTTATTAATTATATAAATTCAAACTTAAGTCTTTAGATTAAATTTTTTATATTATTACATATTAACTAAAATTTAAAAGTAAAAAAAAAATTTGTATTAATCAAAATATAAAATTAAATTAAATAACTTAATTTAATTATTAACATTGATTCCAAAAAGTAAAAAACCAGTATGTCCTCTCATATCACTTTTATTTTTAGTAATATTAATTTCAATAGTATTAAATTTAAAATCTTCCCCAATTTTTCTTTTAATACTAAAATCAGGAATATCTATTTTAGTAGTTCTCGCATAAGCATAAGTTCTATATAAACATTCAAACATTCTTAGTGAAATAAAACCATTTTCTTTCATAGTTTTCATAGTTTCGTTTATTTGTTCAATACATGGAGAAAAAGAAACAAAATAACTCCCATTTTTTAAAACTTTTTTAGCATTTTTTATTACCATCCATGGTGATGGTAAATCAATAAACATTGCATCACATAATTTATGTTCATTTTTTATTAAATCATTTTCATTTATTTCAAAACCATTTTCAATAACATCTCTACATGTAACAGTTATTTTATTATCTAATTTCAATAATTTAAATAAATCTTTTAATTTATTTACTCTTTCTTTATTAAATTCAAAAGTATATAAATGACCTTTATTTGATAAAACTGAAGACATATTTGTTGATAAACATCCACTTCCAGTTCCACTTTCATAAATTATTGAATTTTGATTTATATTTAATAACATCATAATTAATGATATATCTGAATTATATAATATTTGTGTCATTTTATTTATACATCTTTCCCATATATTGGGTACAAATGATAAAATTGTTATGTATTTTTCTTTTTTATTATTATATATTTTTGAACCAAAATATTTATTTACCATATCATCATGCTTAAATGAACCAAATCTATTTTGAAATATTTTTCCTTTTTCCAATGTCAAATATTTAATATTATCATTATTTTCATATACTATTATTAAATCACCATATTTTGTTTTTGTTTCTTGTTTTGTAATTAAATCTGATGACATTTATTAAATAATATATGAATATATTTGAAATATATTAAATAAAATTAAATAATTATTTTATTTTTATTTAAAAACAAAAGCCACATTTTTTTGAGTAACAGGATGATATAAATTTTTATTTTTATCAAAAAAGGATTTAGCATCTTTTTTATTAAATTCATACCAAACTGAATATAAAGGCTTTATATATTTTATACATCCAGTTGCCAAAAGCATTTTTTTTATGCTAGGAATAACTTCATCATGTTTAGTTTTAAGTGCAATTTGATACCATAAATATTTAATTTCCATATTATAATCTTCTTGATTCAATTTTAAATTATCTCTTAAGTTTTTATAGACTTTATCATCAACTTTTTTAATATTATTCATAATATAATTTAAAAAATAAATTTTAATATTAGTATGCCAATTTTTAAATGTTTCATAATCACCATCATAATTAGCTTTTTTAGAAAGATATTTTTCAGCAAATTGAATAGCTTCTTCACTTAAAGAAGAACTAAAATTAAACTCAGCAAAAGGTTTTCCTTTTGAATATAACCAATTATCCCAATCAATATCATTTAAAATATTTTTCCCTTCTTCCCCTTCAGTATTATCAGTAACATAATCTTCATAAACTTCTTTAAAAGCATTATAATCAACACTCATATAAGCATATTTTTTAATATATTCTTGCATAATATTTTGAAAAGCCTCTTTCCCTACTAAACTTTCTAAATAAAGTAAAAATTGAAAACCTTTCTCATAAGGAACAGTAGAAAAACAATCATCAGGATCAACACCTTCATAATTAGGCATTAATTGAGTGTAATTATTATCTTCACCAAGCATTTCAACATCATTTTCTAATTCATAATTACCAATCATTGCCTCTAAATTTTCCATATCTTCACCAAAAATCATTCCATCTAATTTCCTTTCTATAAATTTTGTAAAACCTTCATTAATCCATAAATTTTCCCAATTTTTATTTGTTACTAAATTCCCTGTCCATGAATGAGAAATTTCATTTCCAATTAAATGAGATAAAGAACCATCACCAGTTAAAAGGGAAGGAGAAAGAAAAGTTAAATTTGGATTTTCCATACCACGATAAGGGAAAGAAAAAGGTAAAATTAATATATTAAATTCTTGCCAATCATATTTTATATCAAAATATTCTTCTGCTTTCTTTAAATAATTTTCAATATTTGTAAATTCATTTTTAGCAATTTGTATTAATTCATCTTCTGCATAAATACCACTTCTCTCTGATATTTTTTCATAAGATAATTTTCCAGCTGCAAATGAAATTAAATAAGTTGGAATATTTATTTTTTGTTTATATACAATTACATTTTTTTCTCTATTTGCATCCCAATAAATTGATTTTGGTAATCCTGAAAATAACATTCTGTAAGGAGGATCAATGAATGTTTTTGCTGTTACAAAAACTTTTGCTGATGGAGTGTCTTGACATGGAAATAAACTTCTACAAAGAATTGCATAAGATTGAGTAAACATAAATGGATATTTTTTTGAATGAGTTTGTTCTTTTTTTAAAAATTGTATTGCTGAACAATTTTCATTTGTTGAAAATTCAATTTTTATTTTTAATTCATTTGGTATAATTTGTCCAAATGATGGTAAAGTTATTTTTAATGGAGTGCCTAAGGTTTTTTTATCAGGTACATTTGATATTATTTCAAATTCTAATGGAAATATTTTTTTTCTTTCTATAAATGATACTCTTCTTATTTGAGGACCATTTAAATCAAGAATGAGATATTTTTCATTTTTATCTATGTATTCATATGTTGATGTCACAAAACCAAATAATGTTTTTGATGGGAAATCTAATGTTACTTCTAAATATAATGATTTCTGACATATTTTATCAAAGTTTGAATATGTTGATACATCTTCTTTATTATGTTCTAATATTATATTTCTTTTATTTGTTAACATATTCTTTTAATTGTTTTAATGATATTATAATTTTTTTAATTTTTTTATTAATTTATAAAAAATTTAAAAAAAAAATTATTTAAGTAAATATGTCAGATGATAATGTCTATCAAAATTTTTCATTATCAGAATCTTCATTAAATTTGATTCCAGAGTCTATTATTGATGAATCACCAGAATTTTCAACTGATATTGAATTTAGTAATATTCAAGATAAAAATTGTTTAATTCAATGTTATCTTAGATTTTTAATGGGAAATAAATTACCATCAATTTTTAATATTTCAAGTAGTTCTATTTCAATTCCTTTTATATTATTACCTTTTGTTATTTATTCTAGTAAAATTTTATTTTGTATTATTGAAATAATTATGATAGGATTTTTCTCTTTTTATACTATGATTCTTTTATTAGAACAAATGACTAAATCAAGAGAACAATCTTATTATAGATTTATATATAATAATATTGGAAAAAAATGTTCTTATTTTTATGAGTTATTAAATTTTCTTTTTAAATTTTGTATTTTAATTATTTTTGAAACATTTTCATTTTTATTTTTAAAAGAAATTATCTTAGAAATTAAACTTATAATTATAAACAATAATGATTTAACATTTAAAATTTTTGTATTAATAGGAAGTATAATTATTCAATTCTTATTTTCAATAAATTATTATACAATTTTCATTACAATAAAATATTTAAATTCTATTTTTATTATTATTGCTCAATTTCTTGTATTAATTAAATTAATGATGAATTTGAATAATTTTGATAAAATTATCTGGAAAGGAGAATTTTCATATTCACTTTTTTTTTGTATTCAAATATTATTAATTATATTTAATAATCATAATGATATTTATTATTATTTCAAGCCATTTTTTTCAAAAACTTTTAAAAAAGTTAATATATTAATAAATATTTCATGGATAATCATTGTAATAGAAATTTTATTATTTATGATAATAAATTATTTATACATTATAAATTTCAATATTGATAATATAAATATACAGAATCCATTTATTAAATTTATTAATAATAGCAATAAAGATATATTTTATTATATATTTTTAATATTAGGAATAATTTTAACCATAAATATTCAAATTGTTATTTCTGAATCATTAAATAAAATAAAAGAAGAAATAAAAATACTTTTTAAGCAAAAAATAATGATGCCATCAACGAATATTTTAATTTCATTTTTTTTTATTGGAATAACAAATTTTATATCAATTTCATTCAATAATTTAATTATATATATAGGAATATGTAGTGGAATAACATGTTTTACTGCATATTTTTTTCCTGCATATACTCATTATCTATTCATTGAACCAAAATCAATAAAAAAATATTTAAACTTATTTATACTAATTATTTTTCCTATACTAGGATTAATATTATTAATTATCCCAATTCATTATCATTTCTTTTATAAAAAAGAAATATTTATTATATAAATTAAAATTAATAAATAAATAATATTAAATTAATAAATTAAATATTGTTTAAATGAAAAAAAAAATAAAAAAATGTCGAATGATTCGTCTTCTGAAGATATAATAAAAAATAAAAATGGTTTAGTAACAATACCAAAAAAAAAAGATTTTCGTCAACATGCACATTGCAATCCATTATCATCAGTATCAATACCATATCCTTTTTCTCCATCATGTATTGATTGGTCATTAAATTACCCTTTAAAATACAATTCTCAAAATACTAAAAATAATTTAAAATTATATTTAAATACTGTAAATTATCCAATAACATATCATAATGAAAAATATACTCCAATTAGTACATCAAATTTACCAAATAATTTAATGGATGAACCTCATGTTAATATTGTTGATATTGGATGTGGTTATGGTGGTTTATTATATAATATGAGTGAATCATTAAATGATGATGATTTAGCTTTTGGAATGGAAATAAGGGATAAAGTTACTAATTATGTTGGAGAAAAAATAAAGGCACTTAGAATAAATAGTGATAATAAGTTATATAATAATATTAGTGTAGTTAGAAGTAATACTATGAAGTTACTTTTAAATTATTTTTATAAGGGACAATTAAATAAGTTGTTTTTTTGTTTTGCTGATCCACATTTTAAAAAATATAATCATAGGAAAAGAATTATTAATAAGTATTTATTAAATGATTATTCTTATTTATTAAAGAAAGGTGGAAGGTTATATATTATTACTGATGTAATTGAATTATATGAATGGGAAACTTTTATGATAAAACAAAATCCTTGTTTTAAAGAAATTCCAAAAGAAGAATGTGAAAAAGATAAATTTGTTGACTTTATGAAAAACACAAATGAAGCTAAAAAAGTAAGAAAAGAAAATAAAGAAATGTATTATTCAATATATGAAAGAGTAAATCCAGAAATAAATTCAATTCAAGAATTGTATAATACAGTTGATTTTACAAAAGAGGATTAAATTCAATATATATATTAAAATTAATATTCAAAATAAAAATTTATTTAAAAAAGAATTATAAACCAAATTCAAATTTTTATAGAAATAATTATAAGAAAATATGAAAAAAAATAATAAAAAAATCAAAATAATTTTTAATACTTTTATTTTATTCTTTTTCATCTTTTTTCATTTGTTGAATATTAAAAGGCATTTGTTGTTGCCAAATAAAAGGAGTAGTATAATACATTCCCATATTCATAGGAGGAATCATAGATGGCATAAATGGAATATGTAATTGAGATTGTTGAAAAAGCATTTGTTGTTGAGCTAAAAATTGTTGTTGATTTTTAATTAATTCATCTTTTTTTTTTTTCATTTCATCAATTGATAATAATGAATCTTTAAAAATCAAATAATTTTTAGGATATAAAAAGATTCTATTATCAATTTCTTTTTTTCCAACTTGATCACTTCCTATTTTTTCTATTATATTACATAATTTTTCAGAAGTTATATTTATTCCTTTTAATTTATTTAATTCTAATATAAATTCAATTGGAACTAATCCTTCATTATTTAACATCTTTAATCTTAATTCTAAATTATTATTTAAGTATTTTTTAGAAAAATAATTTTCTACAAGTGATAATATGTCTTCATCTCTTATTGGAAAAGTATAATTTGAAACGTATGGATTTATATTTAATTGTGTATTTGAATATAAATTCATATTTAACAATTGATTATGATAGTTATTCATAAATTGAGGATTGAGAAAAGGATTTGGATACATTAGTTTTGGATTAGATTTATCAAATTTGTTATTTCCTAATGGAATCATCGTTTTAGGATTTATTGGCATTTGTATATATTTATTTTGTTGAAATGAATTTTGATTATTAATATTTTTACTCTGATTTATATTATCATTTATATTTTTATTATTAATATCAAAATTATTTCCATTTTGATTTTTATTTGATTCATTTTGAATTGGATCTGGAAGTTCAATTGCTATATTATTTTTTTTATTTTCAAAATTATTATTATAATTTTTATTTTTACTGTCGAAACCATAAATATTATTATAATAATTATTTTTATGATAATTATTGCTATTTTTATAATCATTATCATGGTTATTATCATAATAATTTCTTTTTTTATTATAATTATCATTATAATTATAATAATCATAATTATAATCTTTATGATTATTGAAAAATTTTTTATTGTTGTTGTTATTATAATTATCATTTTGATTTCCATATGAATTATCATCATTGTTTTCTTTTTTATTTTTTTTTTCATTAAAGAATTCTTCTTGAAAATCATTATCTTTTTTATCTTCTAATATATCATCCTTTTCAGTTTTTTTTTCTTTATCTTTTTTTCCTTTTTCTTTTGTTTTATCAAAAGTGGAGATTTTTCTTTGCTCATTATCATATTTTGGTTTTTCAAAATCTTTTTTAAAATAATTTTGTTGTTTTGGTATTTCTAATTGTTTTGGTTCTTCATATTGTAAGTTAATTTCTATTCCTTTATTTTTTGCATATTCCATAAAATCCATTCCTTTTTTTTTCTTTAGTTTATTTTTTTTCTTTTTTCCAGTTGTACTTTCTGTATTAAAAATATTTCCATCAAAATTAAAATTATTAATTTTCTTAAAATCTGAATTATCATTAGAATTATCTGTCATTTTATATCAAAAAGCATTTAATAATTATTTTTAAAGATAAATTAATAATTAAAATAATATTTCCAATTTTAATATTTATGATCTATAAGGAAATAAAAACATTATATAAAAAAATTTAAACTAAAAATAAATCTAAATTATTCAAACATTTTATAATTATAACCTAAATATAAATAAAATTAAAAAAATCAAAAATATTAACTTTTAAAACTCATTTACTTAATTCATTTATTCAAATTTTTAATTTTTTACAATAAATTTTAAAAATTAATTTAAATAAATTTCATAAATAAATAAATTAACATAAATAAAAAAATGAAATCTTTACAAACACGTGAAACAACATATTCAAAGATTCCAATAGTTCGTACCTTCCTTTCACAAAATTATGATAACCTTTCAAAATCATCATCTCCATTTACAGATGAATTTTTTCCACCAGACAAGACATCATTATACAGTACAAAATCAACATTATCATCAATTAAAATACCAACATTACCATCATTTCTCCAAAAAGATAGAAAAAAATTTTTATCTCAATTAGCATTAAGAAACAAAGATCGTTATTCATGGAAACGTTTATCAGAAATTTATAATTTAAAAGACTTAAATATTATTACAAATAGTAGAATATTATGTGATGATGTTAAACAAGGTGAACTTGGTGATTGTTATTTTTTAAGTGTTTTATCTGCACTTGGTGAAAATCCAGAAAGAATTAAAAAATTATTTCCTAAAACAAAAATATCTGATAAAGGAGTTTATGAATGTGATGTTTTTATTCATGGACAACAAATACCAATTATAATTGATGATTATTTTCCCATTATTGAAAATGAAGGTGACAATACTGAAATTGCTTTTACTGGAATTAATCCATCATCTAAAAGCATTTGGCCAATGCTATTAGAGAAAGTTTGGGCTAAATGCAATTTATCATATGAAGATATAATTTGTGGTAATTCTGCTGATGCCTTTGAATTTCTTTGTCCTGCACCTTTTGATACTTATTTTCATAATTCTGAAACAAAAAATCTATTTGATACTATTAAGAATGCTATTAAAAAAGGTTATATTGTTGTATCTGATATTACAGTAACTGAAAATACTAATTTAGATTATTTAAGTAAAATGGGTTTAGTTACTAATCATGCTTATTCTGTTATTGATACTGTTGTTTTAAAACAAAATGAAACTGAAGTTAAATTATTAAAAATTAGGAATTCATGGGGAACTAATGAATGGAAAGGTGATTGGAGTGATAATTCAGGAAAATGGACTGAAAGTTTTAGGAAAACTGTTGGATTGGAAATTAAACAAGATGGTATTTTTTGGATGGCTTATGAAGATTTTATTCAATTTTATACTTCTACACATATTTGTCAAATTCATGATGATTATTCTTTCGTTTCTAAAAAAGTACCTGTTTCTAAAGATGAAGCTTTTAATATTGTTAAAATAAATGTAGGGAAATTTTCTAGTGGCTATTTTTTGGTTAATTTAAAAAATAAAAGAATTTATGAGAATTTGAAAGGTTTGAATAATTTTAATAATCCATTTTGTTCAATGAGTGTTTTTAAACAAGATAAAAATGGATTTAATTTTATTGGAAGTGATAGTGGAAAACATGATAGATTATATGTTGAATGTGAAAGTATGGAACCAGGAACATATTATATTGCAGTTACTTTTCCAAAAGAAAATAAAAATTTTGAAATGGGAAATAATTTAGAATCAAAAAAATTTGATAAATTATCATTTAGAGCAGGAGTTTATTCAAATATAAAAGATGCTAAAATTGAAGATAAAATAGAAGAAAATGAAAAAAATGATATTAATGATTTTGTATTTAATATAATATCACAATTAGCAAAAGAAAATCCTGAAAAATATCATTTTGCAGATGAAGGTGAAAATTCAAGTTATAGAGTAATAAATTTTGATAATAATAAATCAGGTTATGGTTATCTTTATTATGATAATAATAGTGATGCTTTTTTAAGAGAAAGAATACAATTAACTAGTTTAGTAAATGTTAATTTAATTCCAATTTTAAAAAATGGAAAATTAAAAATTGAAGATTTTGAAAAAAGAGAAGAAAATGAAATTGATTATGAAGAAGAGTCAAGGAAAATAGCAATGGAGAATTTAAAAGGAGAAAAATTAGACTCTTCAGCAGAAGTAATAGAAGGAGGTAAAGGAAAAGAAATATCAGAAAAAAATCCAGCAATAGTTCAATTTAATATAGCACCTCATTCACAATGTGTTATTTTATTTCAAAAAAATGATGATGAAGCTGATATTGATATGATAAGTGATATAACATTTGATTATTTGCCAAATGTATTTTTATCAGAAAAAAAATTTACTTCTAAAAAATATAAATTAAGATATAATAATAAACCAATTGATATTTTTGAAATAATAACTGAACATAATTCAGGAGTTTTTTTCCTTTATAAAAATAGAACTAAAGAATATAAAATAAATATAACAGCAAAATTTACAAAAGTTGATAATTTATTTTTAAAGATTTGTTCAAATGATATTAAAACACAAAATAAATTATCTTTAAAAAATTATTCTGGAAATTTTAGAGATGATAGTAATGATAAAATTGTGAGTATTGATGTTGATCCAGGTCAAATTGGATTTTTTGGTCTTTCCTCTATTGATGCTTTTAATAAGTATAATTATGTTTGTGATTTTGATTATCTTTTCTCTATGGCACATTCTAATAATTTTGATGATGAAGGAGATGATGTTGTTACTAAAGAAGAAATTTAAATATGCTAGGAATAAAATAATATAGGGAAGATTATTTAATTTTTAATTTATTTAAAAATTTATTTTTTTTGTTGATTTATAATAAAAAACAAAGATGATTAAATTATTTATTTTATTTATTATTTATTATATGAATTTATATTTATTTAAATTTAAAATTTATTGAAGTAATAAAGATGGATGTTAATAATAAAGAACAATCTTTAAATAATTTTGAAAAATTATGTTTTCAAATATTAGAACTAAAATCAGAAACTTTAAAAACTTTTGATTCAATAAAACAATATTATTTAACATGTATAAATGAACAAAAACCATTTTTTGAATTAGAAAATCTTTTAACCGCCTTTTCGAAAAATAAAAAAATTGCAGATGAAAATATATTAAATGTAAAAAGTTATTTGTCAAAAAAAGTCAACCAAAAAAATCAGACAATAACGGCTCTCCAGGAAGAATTTAAATTATTAAAAGAAAAATTTAAAATATTATTATTTGGTAAAGAAAAAATGAAAGAAATAAATAAAATGAAAAAAAGTGAATTAATATCAGTTCAATTTCAAATAAGTAAATTATCAAAAAAAATAAAAATAATTCAAAAAGAATGTCTTGAAATGGATAGTCAAATAAATAAATTAACTGAAGAAAATAAAAATTCTTATTCAACTGAATGTACATTATTAGAACAAGTAATGGCTTTTGATAAAAAATTATATAATATTTATAATGCCAGAGAGCAAAAAATAAAAGAAAAACATAATTTAGAAATTGAATTAAAGTCTTTAACAGATTCTCAAAGAAGAAAAACAAATGATAAAATAAATAAATTAGTAGAAAATTTTAATAATCAAATTTCAAATCTTAAAATTAATATTGAAAAATTTGAAAAAGAAAATATCAAAATAAAAGAAGAAAAAAATTATATTGAAAATTTAAATGAATTAATTATAAATAAAATAAATAAAATATCAAATGAAAATTCTGATAAAAGTAATGATATAGATAAAAAAACTATTAATCAACTTAATTTAAATTTAATTGAAGAAAGTCATAAATTAGATGAAGATGTTAATACAATGATTTTAAAAATTCAAAATGAATTTAAAGGAATAATAAAAATTGAATCACCTAAAAATATTTTGCCTTTAGATTATTTAAATATGTTATTTTCTAATTTACAAAATTTTTCAAATGATAACTCATATGAAAATTTAATTAATAAAAAATCTGAAGAAGTCAGTAAATTAGGAGAAGAAATTTCTATTAAAATTTATAAAAGATTTCTCAAAAAAAAAGCTTTTTTATTTATTAAAGAATATTCTTCAAAAGAAAAAAAAAGAAAAATAGATATGAAAGAAAAAGAAAAAGAAAGAGAAAAAAAAATTAAAGAAGAAGAAAAGAAAAATAAAAAGAAAAAAAATAAAAAAAATGATACTGAAAATAATAATGAAGAAAATGAGGAAAATAAAAGTACAAAAAATGATGAAGTAAAAAATAAAAAGAAAAAATCAACAGAATTTAACTTAAATAGTATGGACTTTTTAAATGAATTAAGCAGAAGTGTAATTCAAGCTGATGAATCTGAGTCTAATCAACAACATTTTGGAAGAAGAAGAAGGCCTTATCATTTTTAAAATATTATATTTTTAAGTTTAAATTAATTAATTTTATAATAGATTTTAAAATAATGATAATATTTAAAAATAAATATATGGAGAAAGTAAATGATTTAAAAATAATTCAATCTCTTCAAAAATTAATTAATTTAGATTCAACAAAAAGATTATTATGTAAAACAATTAATAATAATATTAGTTTTAAATTCTTTAAATGAAATTAAAAAAATTAATGATAATTTAAAGGAATTTTATGAAATAAAAATAGAATATATGAAAAAACATTTAGAATTAACTAGAAATTTAGAAAAAACAGAAATTAAATTAATAACTGAACCAGAAAAAGTTTTATCTAAATCATTTGATAAAATTAAAACAATTTTATCTGTAATAAGACAAGATCCAGAACTCATATTTAAATTATATAATAATGCAAGAATTGATACAATACCAAATATATTTTCTAATTTCTTTATAGATAATTTTTTTGATAATATTTTAAATATAAACGATGTTGAAGATGAATTGTTAAGTTTAATTTGGAGAGCTTTAAATAAAGAATTTCAAACTATTAATTCTATAAATGATTATCAATATTTTTTAAGAAATACTAAATGTGGTCATTTATTAAATGGTATTATAAATAAATATGAAGTTAAATTATTTTTTCATAATTTACTTGAAAATAGTATTAATGAATTATCTATATTAAAAAATGAAAATTGGGATTTAGATATTAAATCCTTAAAAGAAAAAATAAAAACAAATGATTTAGAATTATATCAAACATTTTATAACAAAAAAAAAAAGAATGAAAGATATGAAGAAAAAGAGAATTTTTTTAAATATTATCTTATATCTTTAAATAGAAGTGATTTAGAAAAATATAAAGAAACTTGTGATAATTATATTATTAAAGAATATTGTAATAAACAATTAAATGAAAATAACCCAAATAAACAATTTATAAAACCTTCTTTATTAATTGATGAATTGATTTATTATGAAAATTCAGATAATTTATTATTACAATATTCACTAAATTTTATGTCAATTAAACAATTTTTATATGATTTGATTAAAAAACTATATAATAATGCTTCATTATTTCCAAAAATTATTAGAAGTGTTTGTAAAATGATAAAAATTATAATGAAAAAAAAATTTTCTAATATTTCAATTTTAAATATATATCATTTTGTTGGAAAATTTTTTTTTTCAATTTTCTTTAGATTTTTAGATTCATTTGATTCTGAAATTTATATTGATATTATTTATGAAAAAGATATTGAATTAAAAATTAAATTTATAAAATCTTTTTTTAATTATATTTCTGAAGGTGAATTATATAATAAGAAAGAAACCATTTTTTATAGTCCATTTAATTGGTTTCTAATAAAAGAATTTATGCCAATATATTATGATTTTTTTGAAGAATTAACAAATTTAAATTTTTCAAAATATATTGAAAGATTAATAAATGAAATATCTTTAGATAATTATATTTATGATTATTTTATAGAATATCCTAATAAAAAATTTAGAATTTTTAGTTTTTATATTTCCATTGATGATTATTTTGAAATTGTTCAAATATTAATAAAAATATATAAAAACAATCAAAATGAATTTTTTATTAAAACAGATGAATCAAAAACAAATATAATAATTAATTATCTTAGGAATAGGCAAAAATTTTTACCAATATTATATGATTATACATTTAATGAAGCATTAGAAGAATTAAAAAAATTTAAAGATATAACTAATAATAAAACTTATTATTTAATAATAGATGAAGTCTATGAATATGAAATGCTAAATTTAAAAAGAGAAATTGAATCAAACCCAAATTGTATTTTTTCTACAAAAGAAACTAATCTAGGACAAGTAAAGGATTTACAATCAGAATTAATAATCAAATTCCAAAATTTATTGTGTTTTTTATTATTTAAAGATAAACATATTCAAAAAATAAATTTGGAAAATCCAGATATTTTAAATATTTTAAATGAATCAAAGAATTACTTAAAAACTGAAATATCATCATATAATGATAAAATTAGTTCATTCAAGTATGCAGAATTTTTAATTCCTTTAATTCATAAATTAAAAAAAAATAATATTAGTTTAAATGAAATATATTATGAAATGGATAATAAATTAAATAAATCAATTAATTCATTTGATTATATGAATATTATATGTATTGATATAATTAATAAGTCTAAAGATTTAAATAAAATAAAACAACATTTAAAAATTCTTTCTTCATATGCTTATGAAATAAAAATTAATAATGAAATTGTTCCAATTCTTTATCAAGGATTTAAAAAAGAAATTAAAATTGAATATGAAATTAAGGATGGTTTTTTAGAAATATCAAGCAATATGTCAATAAATTTGAATTCTAATATATTTTTTGCTGGAAATCTTTATGAATTTATAACTGAATTTCCAAATATAAATGCAATTCTTTTGAAAGAAAATATTACTGAAATAATAATGTTTGAAAAAGGTTTAAAAATTGATAAACAATTAGAAATTTTACTTCCAACTTTAACTGAAATAATAGAAAAGAGTTGGCCTTTAAAAAATTGTTATGATAATATAATGCAAGAATTAATAATAAAAAATTTTAAAGAAAAAAACAAAGATTTAGGAGCTATTAAATTATTAACAAAAAAAATTTCAAATTCTCAAACAATACAAATTAAAAAAAATTTTAAAGATATTTTTAATAATATTAAATATTTACATAAAGAATTTGAAAAAATTATAAAAAAAAATCAGCAAATTAAAGAAATGAATGAAGAAATATTAAATTTTAGAAAGAAAATGAATGAAAAATTAATAAATTTTATATATGAAAAATTATATGAGAAAATTTTTCCAAAAATACAATGTCAACAAGATAAAAAAATATATAAAAAATGTATTGAATTATCATGGATAGAATTAATTCATTTATTTGAAAATAAAAAATATATAATTCATAAAGATTTTTATATTGATATTATTAAATATACAAAACAAATAGATTTAGAAAGAGCTCCTTTAAAAAAATATAATGCTATAAATAAATTAGTAAATTATATATTAAATATCATATATTTTAATGAAGGAAATGAATATTCAATAGGTAAAGATGAAATTACTCCTTTTCTTTTGTTTGCTATTATTAAATCAAAACCTATTCAAATGTTTTCTAATCTTGAATATATTAATTTATATGGAGGGAAAATTGATTCATCTTCTTATAATACAATTTTTGGAATAGTTATGCAATTAATAAAAGAAGAATATAAATTTTATAATATTTCAAAAGAAGAAGTGAAAAGAAAATGTGAAAATGAATTATCAAAATATTATAATTTATAAATTATATTTAAATATATTTATTTAAAATAAAAAAAAATTAATAAAAATTGACAACCAATGGAATCATTTAATATTCCTCAAACATTTATAGAAAATCCAAATATATTATCATCAACATTGTATAATAGTAATAATAATAACCAATCAAATAACTTGCAAAATTCAAATAAATTTAATTTAAATAAAAGTCAATTTCAACAACCTCAAACTTCAAGATCTTTATTTTCATCACAAAAAAATAACAATTATATTCAAACTCAAACCAAAAATAATAATAATTCACAGTTTTATTTAAATCAATTATATCCAAATCAAAAATTTCAATGGAAAGAAATTTTAAGAGTAAATCCAAATGATAGTCAATCAGTAGAACCATATTTAAATAATTTATTATCTTCAAATTTAGATAAAAGAGAAATTGATATTTTATCTGGAAATAATATTGCACAATTAGTGAATATTTTACAAGGAGTAGCTAAAAATTCAATTAATAATCAAATTAATTTACAACAACAAAATAATATTTTAAGTAATCAAATAAATTCAATTTCAAACAATCAATCAAAGAATTTTAATTTTAAATCTTATAATAATAGCAATCAAAATGAAATAAAACAATTAAAAAAAAAAAATAAGGAACAACAAAAATTAATTAACACTTACAAAAAAGTTTTAGAAGGAAATGTAAAATATTCCAATTTAATTGATGATGATGATGAAGAAGAAAATGAAACAATTGATAAGTCAAAACAAAGATTTTATTGTCAATTTTGTGCAAATAAAAAATTTTATACTGAACAATATTTAGAAGATCATATGAGAAGACGTCATTTAAATTATTATCAAAAATTTATTTCTAAAATAAATAAACAACCAGATTATAATTCAAAATTAAATGAAATGAAAACATATTTTGAAAATATGATAACTAATAATCAATTAAGAAATGATTATTATAGATTAAATGATAAATTAAATGGACTAGAAAGTTTAATAAATTCACAAAATAAAGAAATAATGATTCCAAATAATCAAAGTTATATTCCAAATAATGAGACTATTGTTTATAAAAGTGGGAAGAGAAATAATATTATTTATGAAGATGATAGTGATTTAATTTCAAAAGATGATGAGAAAACTATAATTTATAAAATGAATGAAATACAAAAAAATTTAGATAAAAATAGAAAAAATTTCCAAGATACATATAATGATATGATAGATCATATGAAACAATTTCAATCTAAAGTTAAAAAAGAATTATCAGTAATTAAACAAATGCAAAGTAGTATAAGAGGAAAAGAATTAATGAATTCAATTAATTTAAATAATGATAGTCAATATATTGCTCCACAGAGAAGAGAATTTAGAACGAGCACATTAAAAAATTCTCAAATTGATAGAAATCAATTATTAAATTCAATAAGAAATTCTGAACAAAAAAATTTAAACAATTCAGAATATAAGATATCAAATATATATCAAATAAATAATAAAACAATTATTAAAAATGAAAGTAATATTCCAGATAATTTAGATTCAATTAAAATATCTGAATCTATTAAATTAGATAATACAAATGTTGATAATAATAAAATATTAAAAGGAGGAAATAAACAAAATGAAAATTATAATATTTTTAAATCAAACATTATTGATGGTGATATTGAAAATCAAACTGAATATGAAAAAGAACTTCAAATTTTTTATAATAATTATATTACGAGAGATAAAAATATTAACAATCAAATTAATTCATTTTTAGGAAGAACAATACCAAAAAATTTTAGTTTAAATGAAAATAATATTAAAAATACAATAGATCATTTTATATCAGATAAAATTTATGAAGCTTCAAATTCAAATGCTAATAATGAATCAAATTTAAACCTAATTAAGAATGAAAATTTATTTGAAATTATTGATAAATTATATTCTGAAATTGGAGATGAATGTGCAGATAATGATGTATATGGATTACATAATAGGCTTATAAATGGTTTATTAAATATTGATGAAATAATAGATAATGCTCATAATGAATATTATGGTTTTAAAGAAAAGAAAAAGAAAATACAAAGAAATTTTATTGAACCAAATAATTTTACAGAAACTATTCAATATGATATTCAATCTTCTAATAAAAATGATTCTTTTTCATTTAATAAACAATAAATTTAAAATATTAATTTTAAATCATATATGTTTTTAAAACTTTATTATTTTTAAATTTACTTTTACAAAATTAAAATCTTATTCATAAAAATTAATATAACAGATAATTAAAAAAGAATTAGATATATAAGTTTTTAATTAAGTAAATTAATTCATAAATAAAAACTTATTTAAAATTTGTTTAAAAAGAATACCTACACTTCCAAAATTAACTTTTTTACTATTATCAGATTTACTTTTGCTTCTATTTATATAAATACCTAATTTATTTCTTAATATAGATTTTAAACTAAAAGTTACATCACATGAAAAAATTCTTTTTCTTTTATAAATTGATGATAAATACTCTTCTTCTAACTTTTCAATTTTTTTAAATCCTTGAATTGTTTTTCCTAAATTAATATATTCTTCGTCATCACAAGGAATAGATTCAATTTCAGTACTGATGAATAGTTTTTAATAATAATTTTCTGCTTAAAGAATTCATTATATATTGTTTTATTTAATGATTTGACTTTTTTATCATATTCAATAAAATTATATTCATTATCATTTTCTCCATTATAAATTTTTTATCTATATAATTTGTTCTATTATTTTATTACTATTATTAATAAAATTAAATCCAATTGTTTTATTACTTTTTATAAATTTTTATTTTTGAATGTTTATCAAAAATTTTTCTAATTGAACAATAATTCATTAGGAAAATTTTGTATTTTTCTAATTTAACATAGTCATTATAAATTTATATATCAATTAGAGTTACTTTGTTTATTGATGGATATATAGTAGAATATGAATATTGCTTTTGAATAAATTTTTTAATTTTTTTTTAAAAAAATAGTTATTTTTTATTTTTTCAATTGAATTTATCATTTTGTTTTTAATTTGAATTAATAATAAATCTTTTTTCATACTTATTTTAGATATAAAAATCTAAATTAATTAATATTTAATTATTACTTTTTGTGTTTGTTTGAATTATTAATTTTGCTTGTTCCAAAATTGATTTTACAAGTTTTTCCTTATAGATTAATTCATTCATTGAATTAATTATTACTTAAGTTTGTTTTATTATTTTGAAATAATATTTTCGTTGTTTTTGTCTTTTGAAGAGATATTGCATTTTATTTAATATTACAATTTGTGATTTTTAAATTAAAAATAAATAATTAAATGATTTTTTATTAATTTTTATTTAATATCAAAAACTTATTTTATTCCATTTTTTTAATGTCAGACAATTTAATAAATCAAAATGAGAATAAAGGAGAAAATAAAAATAAAGAACTTCCAACTTTAGAACAAATAATTTCACCAACCGAAAATGTTAATAATGAAAAAAATGAAATAAAAAAAGAAGATAATAGTAATGGAGAAAATAATGATAATACTACAACATCAATAATTGAAGAAAAAAAAGAAGAAAATATTGAAATAAAAGAAGAAGAAAAAAAAGAAGAAACAGAAATAAAAGAAGAAGAAAAAAAAGAAGAAACAGAAATAAAAGAAGAAGAAAAAAAAGAAGAAAATATTGAAATAAAAG
>Ga0256407_10003657_pt1 | contig 26929 bp, 27 predicted proteins | sample RumenRJG_04DNA_FD_193489 | JGI IMG/M metagenome (GOLD analysis project Ga0256407, IMG submission 193489) | Bovine rumen microbial communities from Lethbridge, Alberta, Canada - RJG_04 | ecosystem: Host-associated > Mammals > Digestive system > Stomach > Rumen | place: Canada: Alberta... | reverse complement strand
CTTTATATGTCATGGTGCAAATTTAGGCATAATTACTCAACCTGCCAAATGGTGTTAACGCGCTCTTAACATGGTTCCTGAAAACTGCAAAAAATGGAAAACGTCCACAACGTGTCTTCAACAACTTTGATAACTCCAATAACCTAATTGGTAAAACAAGACAGCTGTGGAAAATGCTTCCATAATACGGCATAGGTTGAACCGCCTGCCATGTAAACTTGTAACATCTCGGCGGAATACAACAAAACTTGATTTCTGTCACGAACAACTTTAAAAGACTTTAACTTTAGAATTTAGCTGCGCCGACAGAAAAAGACTGAGTAGTTACGTCCTTCACGCGATTATATGCGTCAATAGAATTTCTGGAATATCGAAGGGCAAGGTCAGGATCGTAGTCCCTGACAACTACGGAAGATCTCTCTAAAGACATGCTCAGCGTGTAGTAGTCCCGCTGCTTCTTTGCGGCCCTAATGGAATTGGCGAAACAGGCAAGAGCCTTCTCACTACTGTCGTTAAGATGGTAATACTTGCCCATATAGTATTCGCATCTAGCATAAAGGCTGTCCGTAGGTTTGTCGCGATACCAATTATAAGCATTGCGAAGAAGCGAGTCGTTGTCGACATCGATTCGCTTCTTATCCTGAGCCAAAGTATATACGAGGGAATATAGGGCTAAGTCTTTGTCCGAAAGTCGTGTTTGGTCGATGGTGTTGAGAACAGCCAACACACTGTCTGGCTTGCTGTTTGCCTTGGGAATTAGATCGGTGATACGTCTGCCCTGCCTGTCGCCACAAGCGCCAAAGCTAAGGACTATCAGTAATATGGTAAGAGCCTTGAGCAGATTTCTCATAGTTGTTTCGTTTACTGTGCAAAGATAATGATTTTTTCCAAAATATTTCAGCACACCTGATATTTTCTATAGATTGCATAGGATAGAGGAACCATAACCTAGAGAGGCCCACCAAAAAGAATAACTTATCATAGCACAAGATAGACCTACTCATCATTGAATTTTATCTTTTTCCTTTGCAATCTCACAGGAATTTATTAAGTTTGTGGAAAAATAGCAGCAACTATGGTAAACTATCCAATTGGCATACAGACGTTCGACAAGATTCGTCAAGGCGGATACTTGTATATCGACAAGACAAAGTACATATATGAGATTACGCATCCTGGTCAGTATGTTTTTCTCTCCCGTCCCCGTCGTTTTGGCAAGTCACTACTCATGAGTACTTTCGATAGCTATTTCCGTGGGCGCAAAGACCTATTCAAGGGCCTCGCCATTGAGAAACTGGAAAAGGACTGGACTGAGTACCCTGTATTGCACTTTGATTTGAGCGACATTAAGAAGGGAACGGTAGAGGATTTTGGAGAGAATGTAAATTCCTCTTTAGCCTCGATGGAAGGAGAGTTTGGCATAGCCAAGACTTCGGATAATCCAGGTACTCGCCTCAAGGATTTAGTGGAGCGCATTTACAATAAGACCGGAAAGCAGGTTGTCCTTCTTTTCGATGAATACGATGCTCCGTTGTTGACGGTTCTTCACGACCCAGAAAGACTCGAGACGATGCGAACAGAGCTGCAGTCATTTTATTCTCCTATCAAGAAACTGGACCCTTACCTTCGTTTTGTCTTCATCACCGGCATTACGAAGTTCTCGCAGCTCAGCATCTTCTCGCAGCTCAACAACCTGAACAACATCTCAATGCTGCCGCAGTATGCTGCAATGTGTGGCATAACAATAAAAGAGTTGGAAGATAACTTTCAAGAGGGAATCGCTGTGCTGGCGGAGAAATACCACTACAGTCATAAGCAAGTCATTGACAAGCTCCTCTATCATTACGATGGCTACCATTTTGCTGAGGACAGCGAGGGTGTCTTGAATCCTTTCAGTCTGCTATCGGCAATGAACAACCGTAAATTCAACAACTATTGGTTCTCCACCGGCACGCCGACGTTCCTTGTCAACATGATGCGGAAGTTCCATACCGACCTGACTGAGATTGACGGCAGCAAAGCTATGCAGGAAGACTTTGACGCTCCTACAGAGAACATGCACAACGTGCTGCCGCTGTTCTATCAGAGCGGTTACCTGACGATAAAAGACTATAATCCCCGGTCTGGCATGTACACGCTTGGATATCCCAATGAGGAAGTCAAGGTGGGACTGATGCGCATTCTCATTCCTTTCTATGTTCAGAGCGATCCCGTTCCAGCCAGCAATGCCTGCTGGGACATCTCCGAGGCACTGATGGACGGCGACATCGACAAGGCCCTGGCCGCTGCCCGCAGCTATTTCGCGTCTATTCCCTACCAAGAGAACACGCTGAAGGACGCTCCGACAACGGAAGGCCACTTCACAGCAATGCTTTACGTGATGTTCTCTTTCCTCAACCGCTATGTCTATTCTCAGGTACGCAATGCCAAGGGCCGTCTGGATATTCTCATCAAGACCGACACAACCATCTATGTCATGGAGCTGAAACTTGACGGTGACCTGAACAAGGCTCTGAAGCAAATCAATGAGAAGGACTACACCATCCCTTACCAGACAGATGGCCGCAAGGTCGTGAAAGTAGCTATCAACTTCTCGACAGAGGAAAGAACGATAAAAGAGTGGAAGATTGAATAAAGAATAGTTTCCACTTAGCTTACTGTGGATGTAGAAAAGGACAAGCTATAATCCACGGAAAATACCCGATGCATCGAATTGAAGTCTGCTGACAGCTGTCAGCAGAACTGCTGACAATTGACAGCAGAACTGCTGACAATTGTCAGCAACCATGAGCTATCGGCTGTTCAAATACTAAAAATAGGCACAGGAAATAATAAAAGCGCCGAAAATTATCGGCAAATCAGCGAATAATTAAGGGAAAGTCTACACCGAAATACCGGCAAATTGGCAATCATTTATGGGAAAAAATCCGCTTAATCATCACAAGTAAATCCTTCGTCGTCAAGAATGACGACGCTCCTAAAGCGCTCCTATCATTTACAGTCCGCATGCTTCTCCCCTCCCTTCGTAGGGAGGGGTTGGGAGTGGGTCTAGTCGGGGAGTTTCTATCACCTTTCTAAAAAAACAGTCGCCTCCAAACATTATGGAAACGACTGTTCTTTTATCTTATTAGAATTGATGATTACTTCTGCTCAGCAGGAGTGGTATCGATATCATCATCGGGAACGATGAGTTTATATCCTTTGCCGTGGATGTTGATGATCTCAATCTGGTCATCTGCTTTGAGGTGCTTACGCAGCTTGGTGATGTAAACATCCATAGAGCGGGCATTGAAATAGTTGTCGTCGATCCAGATTGTACGCAAGGCAAAGTCGCGCTGCAGCACTTCGTTGCGATGAGAGCAGAGCAGGGCGAGGAGCTCATTCTCCTTTGTGGTGAGCTTCGTCTGCTGGTCACCAATGGTGAGGAGCTGCTTCTGGGTGTCGAACGTGAAGCGGCCGATGTGATAGAGCGTGCTCTCCTTGCTCTTCTTGCCACGTACACGGCGCAGGATTGCCTCAATACGGAAGACGAGTTCTTCCATTGAGAAAGGTTTGGGGATATAGTCGTCAGCCCCAATCTTGAATCCTTCCAGAATGTCGTCTTTCTGTGTTTTTGCCGTGAGGAAGATAATAGGCATGTCTGAGACAGCCTGACGGATCTCCTGAGCCAATGTGAAGCCGTCCTTCTTGGGCATCATCACGTCAAGCACGCAGAGATCGAACTTTTCTTTCATAAACTCTTTGTATCCGGCCTCGCCATCCGGACAGAGCGTTGCCTGATAGCCTTTGGCCTGGAGAAACTCGCGAAGCAACATGCCGAGGTTCTCATCGTCCTCGCAAAGCAAAATTTTCAATGAATCTTCCATATTCGTAGTTGGTTTGTCTGGCGGTGCCCTCACTTGAGCAGGAAGGCTACCGCCTGAAGTTATTATTATGTATTAGTTTTCGTCTTTTATCACAGGGAGCTTGATGGTGAAGACCGTTCCCTTGCCGAATTCAGAATCTACCTTTATCTCGCCATGATGCAGGATGACGATCTTCTGCACGTAGGCCAGTCCGAGTCCGAAGCCCTTCACGTCGTGGACGTTGCCATGATGAACGCGATAGAATTTATCGAAAATTTTCTTCTGGTCTTCCTTTTTGATGCCTATTCCGGTGTCACGCACACTAAGATAGAGATGCTGATCGTCGTTCCACGTTTTCAGATAGACGTTGAGCGGCTCATCGGGTTTGCGATACTTCACTGCGTTATCCATGAGGTTGAAGATGACATTCTGAAAGTGCATCTCGTCGACATAGATTGTGGAGTCTATCGCACCGATCTCAGTATAGATTTTTCCGCCGGTGTGCTCAATTCTCAACTGGAATGAATTGGCAATCGATTCCACCATCTCGTTCAAGTCGAGTTTTTTCTTCTTAAAAACAGCTTGTTTACGGTCAAACATGCTCATCTGCAAGACCTTCTCTACAAGAAACCTCAACCGGCGGCTCTCGTCGAGAATCACCTTACTGAGATGATCAAGCATCTGTTGGGTGCGTGGCACACTCGGCGAGGTTAACATTTGGGCGGCCAATGAGATACTGGCTATAGGGGTCTTCAACTCATGAGTCATATTGTTGACAAAATCATTCTTCATCTCAGAGTACCTCTTCTGACGGAAGATCGTAACGATAGTGAAAACGAAAGTAAAGAAGAGCACGATAGTAAAGATGACACTCGGAATCATGAACCGCACACTGGAATAGATGTATTTCGACATGTCAGGGAAATGTACTCTCACGATCCCCTTCTCTGATTGCGGGTCGTTGCGAAAGAGCACCTGCTCATAACTGTACTCTTCCCCCTCATCCGTGTAGTCGGGGCAGCGATAGACTTCACGTCCGTCTTGCGTTGTAACAATGAAATGATAAGGAATGTTGATGCCATTGTTCATCAGCTCTGCCTTAAGATCCTGATCGAGCAGACGGAAGTTGATGCGTTCTTTCAAGGGCTTCTGTGAAGCCGAATAGATGATAGACAGTACAACTTCGTCGAGCAAAGCCTTTTGATAGACATAGCGGTTCTTTACAATTTCCTGCAACGTTTTGGATGCTTCATCGTTCGACTTCTGATCGTTGTGAAGTATCATAGCCTTGGGCATCTGTGACGGCTTAGCCATCATAGTCTTGGCTTGAAAAGAAGTGTAGGATGTGTTTTTTACGCCATAGGTCTGATGCGTTTGGGCCAAAGGTCCGTCTACACCCAAGTCAAGCGTATCCTTCACATGATTTTTCCGCTCTTCGGCATTGATGTCCTTTTCCAAATAGCGCAAAGTCTCATTGAGTTCCAAATTGCGGCTGGCCTGATACAAGGCACGATTGACACTTTCGTCGAACTGCTCTTTCTTCATATTCACCATTTGAGAAATATAGGTGAGTTGCATGAAAAGCAATACGATGAACGACAATCCCATGACTATGGTAATGATCCAAATCGTTCTTTTCTTCATGCTGGCAAAGTTAATGCTTAACTTCGAATAATTAACATGCGAATGTTAATTCGTTTTGGCGGATTTAACAATATTAACCAAAACTCAAATTTTTAATTATAATACAGCAACTAACACAATAGCCCATGAATTGCTTTGATAGACATGCTTATCCAAAAATATACCTAACGCATCACCTTAAATTCAAGTGTTGTGTTAGGTAATAAATGCATATCGAGCTGCCCCGGTGGGAAAGACAAAGGTCAACGCGGACGGGGACTGGAAAGAATGGTTAGGCGTGCAAATTTAACGAGAAGCTGTTTCATTCCCACATTTTCAAAGTCCACAGCAGCCTTAAGATTTTCTCCTTGTCCATCAAGCGCAACGACACATCCTTCGCCGAAACGTGCATGACGGACGCGACAGCCTACGCAGATCTCTGATGCCATGTCTGGTGACGAAGAAGACGATTTGTCCATTCTCTTTAAAGCGTTGACCGATTTGAAATTGGGCGCTCTCCGCCCGCCATTGGCAATAGACTTGCTCAATCTTGCACAATCTCCCCCTTCAGAGATAAGACGTTGCTTCGTACGTTCACTCAGGGGGTCAACAGCCTCCTCTGCCTGACGAGGGCGTGTAATTTTGGGCTGAGGATCAGCCATGAATCTATCAGCCACGGGCCGCGAATTCTGCATTCGGCTACTCAGCCTCACACCATTTCCAAAATCTTGAAAGCCTGTATAAGGGGTATCAACCTCGTAACCGTCATCTTTAAAGAAACTGCGACGAGATGAGACTGTGGTTTTGTCTGCTGAAAGATATTTAGGGTCAATATCACGGATAAACCGGCTGGGTATTGAGAATTCCATCTTGCCATATCTCCACCGGCTTTTTGCCGATGTGATAAAGCAACGCTTTTCAGCCCGGGTTATGGCCACATAGAGAAGCCTCCGCTCTTCTTCGACCCCTTTGGGGGAATCGGCTGATAATGCGCTGGGAATGATGTTTTCTTCAAGCCCAACCACAAAAACCGTAGGAAACTCCAAGCCTTTGGCTGCATGCATAGTCATCAACGAGACTCGGCTTTGAGAATTGTCATCGCTGTCCAAGTCGGTCAGCAAAGATACCTCTTGTAAGAAAACAGTGAGAAACACGTTGGCAGTTTCTCCACTTTCCTTCTGGGTCTCAACAAAATCAGAGAGGCTTCCCACAAACTGGTCTACATTTTCCTGACGTGCCTGCGCCTCCTGCTGATCTCCTTTCATAATATCCTCACTAATTCCACTTCTTGTAATCACAAGACGCCCCAGGTCGTAGGCATTCTTCTGAAACAAGGCATCTGTGAATTCTTGTATGAGATGACAAAACTCATCCAATTTTCTTTGTGTGCCCGACGATACGTTCAGCCCACTCACTTCCGGTTGCCCAATGGTATTCCACAAGCTCATTTGGTTCTGCGCTGAACAAGCAATGATCTTATTCAGCGTTGTAGCTCCGATTCCGCGAGCCGGATAATTGATAATGCGGCGGAAGGCCTCTTCGTCGTCATGATTCACGATCAGACGATAATAGGCTATAATATCTTTTATTTCCTTGCGCTGATAAAAGCTCATACCACCGAAAATACGATAGGGAATGCTCTGCCGTCGCATTTCATCCTCAAAACTGCGACTTTGAGAATTCGTGCGGTAGAGGATGGCGAAACAACCATAGTCACAGTTCTCTTTACGATGAAAGTTCAGAATGTGCTTGCACACATAGGCTGCTTCCTCTTTGTCGCTTTGAAGTTGCCGATAGACGATAGGGTCGCCTACAGTGTTTTCACTATAAACATTTTTGGGAATCTGATTCTGGTTGTGCTTCATCAGGCTGTTGGCTGCTGCCACAATGTTCTGAGTGGAACGGTAATTACGCTCAAGCTTGAACATTCGAGCCTGGGGATACTCACTTTGAAAATGAAGAATATTGTCGATGTTGGCTCCCCGGAATGCATAAATACTTTGATAGTCATCCCCTACAACACATAGTTTCTGTCGCTGAGAAGTAAGTTGCCATACAATACGTTGTTGGACGTAGTTGGTATCCTGATACTCATCGACAAGAACGTATTGAAAACGATTGGCATATTTAGTGCAAATATCCTTATTGTCGTTGAAAAGTTTCCATGTCAACATAAGCAGATCATCAAAGTCCATAGCCGAAGCCTGTTGCAGCCGCTGCTGATAGATGTGGTAGATCTCCCCCACTCTGTCCATCCCGTCTCTTTGGTCCATATCCATCAATCGTGAATCACTGACATACTGGTCGGGAAAGATGAGCCGGTTTTTTGCACGTGAGATTTTATTATGTACGGCTGCCGCCTGATACACTTTGTCGGAGAGATTCTTCTCTTTGACGATATTCTTCAAGAGTGAACGTGAGTCGGCTTCGTCATAGATGGTGAAAGATGAGCGAAAACCAATTCTTGAGGCTTCTAGACGCAAGATATGGGCAAAAACGGAATGAAATGTCCCCATCTGCAATCCGCTTACATGCTCACTGCCTACAAGCTGTACAATGCGTTCGCGCATCTCTTTTGCCGCCTTGTTGGTAAATGTCAGAGCAAGAATGTTCCATGGCATGAACCCTTTATCAATCAAGTAAGCTATTTTATAAGTCAGTACGCGTGTCTTGCCAGAGCCGGCTCCCGCAACAACGAGTTCAGGCCCATCAGTATACAAAACAGCCTCCAACTGGCTGTTATTCAGTTCTTTCGTTAAATCCATAATTCTGCTACATTTTGCCTTATCTGCTCACCGCTGGGCTCTACCGTATTTTTTACCTCTCCCCCACCAGCCTCCACGAAGAGAGAATTATCTTTTTCTGTTTCTGTATACTCCTCCACTCGACGTTTTGGGATTATAGTCCTCTCCCTCCTTCGGGAAAGAAGGTATAAAACGCATTTGCTGTTGAATTTGAACGCACCTGCGGCGAATATAGGGTGAAGGCTCTTTGGAAGAGAACTTCCGTGGATTAGGCAATGTGGCTGCAATCAGCGCACAATCGGGTCTCGTCAGGTCGATGGCTTCCTTGTCAAAGTTATGCTCAGCACAAGCTTCCACGCCATAAATACCATCTCCCATTTCTATAGAATTCAGATATACTTCCATGATACGTTGCTTGCTCCACATCAACTCAATGAGAAATGTAAAATAAGCTTCGAATCCTTTCCTCACCCAACTACGTCCAGGCCAAAGAAAGACATTTTTGGCTGTCTGCTGTGAAATTGTGCTTCCTCCATGAACTCTCCCTCCATTAATATTGTGACGGGCGGCCTTCTCGATGGCATTCATATCGAAACCATGGTGAAGAAGGAAACGCTGGTCCTCGCTCGCCATAACGGCAACAGGCATGTGGGGACTAATCTCGTCGAGAGACACCCATGTATGGTGCCACTTCAACGACTCACCATCGCCAGCTTGTTGAAAAAGCCTGATAACCATAAGCGGGGTCACAAAAACGGGCAAAAACTTATAGATGACGACTGCAAGTATAGACGTGGCAAAAAACAAAGACACGCCCCAACGCAGAATCTTCTTTAATAGCTTCATGTCGTATTACACAAAACGGGAATGTCCCACCCTCCATTGCAGGAAGGAACATTCCCTAAAGATAACGTTAGTTAGTCGAGATATCAATGTTATTGTAACTCACCATTGTTGGCCTTATCCACAAGAGCCTGAGAAGCATAGAGATAAACCTCTACTCGACGGTTCTGTTTGCGGCCATCAACCGTGCTGTTGTCGGCGACAGGTTGAGAGCTTCCCTTTCCTTCAACCTTCTGGATTTGATTGGAAGCTACTCCACAGCTCGTCAGGTAGTTGTAGACGCTCTTTGCCCGATTGTTGCTCAAAGGAATGTTGATACCGTCGTTACCTGTAGAGTCTGTATGTCCGTAGATGTCTACATAGCAGTCTGAGTTGTTTTTCAGAACAGTTGAAAATTTAGCTAAGCTATTCTTAGATGCCTGGTTGAGATCTGCCTTATTGGTAGCGAAAAGGATTCCGGAATCGAAAGTGACTTTCACTGCCTTCAAACCGTTGGCATCCGTGACTTCCTCAACCTGAGCATTAGGCACCTGCTTGGCAGCCTCTTCTGCCACTTTATCCATATGGCGTCCGATGATGGCACCCGTGCCAGCTCCTACGGCTCCACCGATGGCTGCACCGATAGCAGCCCCCTTGCCATGACCGGCAATGGCACCAATGATGGCACCTAATGCTGCGCCACCACCTGCACCGGCCAGAGCGCCTGTGCCCTGCTTTGTGGCGCAACCCACAAATGTACTTGTCAATGTCAGGAAACAAAGTCCCACTGTTGCAATTTTAAAATTCTTCATAATCGTCTATGTTTTTTTGTTTGAAATTCTTTCTCTGTTTCGCGCTGCAAAGTTATTCTTTTTTCAGCATAAGCACCTCTTTTACCAATATTTTTTCGTACTTTTGCGCAAAGTTAAGGGATTCTGTGTGAAAAGCAAAGGATTTTTCCCTATTTTCTTGTCGCAAATCCCTACTCACGATATAGCATTTAGAAAATACATTATAAGAAAATGGCAAAAGAATTGAAACAGTTGACCAAGCGCGCTGACAACTATAGCCAATGGTACAACGACTTAGTGATGAAAGCTGATTTGGCAGAGCAAGCCCCTGTTCGTGGATGCATGATTATCAAACCTTATGGCTATGCCATCTGGGAAAAAATGCAGGCGTCGCTTGATGCCGATTTCAAGAAAGTGGGCGTCCAAAACGCATATTTCCCCCTGCTTATTCCTAAAAGTTTCTTCGCTCGTGAGGCCGAACACGTAAAAGGTTTCGCCAAAGAGAGTGCCGTGGTCACCCACTACCGTCTAAAGACCAGCGAAGACGGCAAGGACATCATCGTTGACCCTACTGCCAAGTTGGAAGAAGAACTGATTATCCGTCCCACTTCTGAAACGATGGTTTGGAACACTTATAAAGGCTGGATTCACAGTTGGCGCGACCTGCCCATCCTCTGTAACCAGTGGTGCAACGTGATGCGTTGGGAAATGAGAACCCGTCCTTTCCTCCGCACCTCGGAATTTCTGTGGCAAGAAGGCCACACCGCCCACGCTACCCAGGAAGAGGCACGCGAAATGGCCAAGAAAATGCTCAACATCTATGCCGACTTTGCGGAGAACGTGATTGCAGTTCCTGTCATCCGTGGAGAAAAAAGCGAGACTGAGCGCTTTGCCGGTGCGGTAGACACCTACACGATTGAAGCAATGATGCAAGATGGCAAAGCCCTGCAAAGCGGCACATCGCACTTCCTCGGCCAGAACTTTGCCAAGAGTTTTGATGTCACTTATCTGGACAAAGATAACAAACCTCAATATGTTTGGGCTACTTCATGGGGTGTTTCAACCCGTCTCATCGGTGCCCTCATCATGGCACACAGCGATGACAACGGCTTGGTATTGCCTCCAAAGGTAGCTCCCATTCAAGTTGTCATTGTTCCAATTTACAAAGACAACGGACAACTGAACGCCATCAGTGAGAAGCTTCAACCCGTTATTGAGCAGTTGCGTGAGGCTGGTGTCAGTGTAAAATACGATGATGCTGACAACAAACGTCCTGGATTCAAGTTCGCCGACTATGAGCTTAAGGGCGTACCTGTTCGTCTGGTAATGGGAGGTCGCGATTTGGAAAGCAACACTATTGAGATCATGCGCCGTGACACATTGGAGAAAGAAAACGTAAGCTTTGACGGAATCGTAGACCGCGTGAAAAATCTTCTCGATGAGATTCAGAAGAATATCTTTGAAAAGGCTCGCAAGTTCCGCGACGAACACATCTACGAATGTGACAACTATGACGAATTCAAGAAGCGTATTAAGGACGGTGGCTTCTTCCTCTGCCCATGGGACGGCACTGCCGAGACCGAAGCTAAAATCAAAGAGGACACCCAGGCTACTATCCGTTGCATTCCTTACGGCTATAGTCAGGAGCCGGGTATCGACATGGTTAGCGGCAAGCCTTCTGTAGCACGCGTCATCATAGCCCGCAATTATTAATCCTCGCGTATGACAAAAGCGTTGGCCTTTGTTGTCATTGCTGTCTTCACGTTCGCTTCGTGCGGACGTGAAGACGGCAATTCCAGTCGGATCTACGGCCGGGAAGTTGACAGCGTGGTTGTGGATACGGTCGTACCTCTCGTCAGTGGAGAAAAGCATCCCAACTGCGAACTGCATCTTTCATTACGTTTCTTCCCGAGCTTACCAGAATTGAACGATTCCATTCTCTCCATGGGGATGATTCAACCGGAATATCTTCCTGGAGCATACAACAAAGCTGACAAGAAGCAACTGCTCAACGCCATTCTCAACAAATGCATCAGCTCATACCGCCAACAGTTCACACCCATCTTCTTGATGGACAAAACGAATGCCAACGAATACAATTATTCTTATAAAGTCTACACAGAGACTTGGCCTGGAATAGATTTCACGGTTTGCTATTTAGCCCATACCCTTATAAAGGAAGGGGACCATCAGCAATTGCAGTCATTTGTTAAGAACTTTGACTTAAGAACTTGCAGCACTATTACAGCCGATGATATTTTTGTACCAGGGTATGAGAGTGCCCTCATCCGACTCATTGAGAAGAAGCTTATGAAGACATTTAAAGCCAATAATGAAAATGAGTTGAAAGAGAAAAAGATCTTCGTCAATTGTGACCCATATATTCCCGATAATGTCATGCTGTTGAAGCATAAGATCATCTTCATTTATGGCCAGGATGAGATAGCTTCCCACGACTATGGGGAAATAAAAATAGAGTTCAGTAGAAAAGAATTGAAGGACTTACTCAAAAAAAGATGAACGAAATACTAAAATACTTTCCGCATCTCTCTGAAGAGCAGCAGCGTCAGTACGCCGCTCTTTACGACTTGTATTCTGATTGGAACTCCAAGATCAATGTCATTTCCCGTAAGGACATCGACAATCTTTATGAGCACCATATACTCCACTCGCTTGCCATCGCCAAGTTTATTGGTTTCAAAGCTGGTACAAACATTCTCGATTTCGGTACTGGTGGTGGATTTCCAGGCATTCCGTTAGCTATTATGTTCCCCGAGGTGAATTTCAAACTGATAGACGGTACTGGAAAGAAAATTAAAGTAGCTACGGAGATAGCAAAAGCCATTGGTTTGAAAAACGTGGTGGCCGAACACTTGCGCGGTGAAGACGAACGCGAAAAATATGATTTCATCGTATCAAGAGCCGTAATGCAGCTTTCTGATATGATACGACTGATGCGCAAGAACATTTCCCGCACGCAACACAACGCATTGCCCAATGGTTTCATCACACTAAAAGGAGGAGACCTCACAGAAGAGACAAAACCCTACAAAAATATCGCCAACGTCCTACCGTTGAGCGAATGGTTTGAGGAAGATTGGTTTAAAGGCAAAAATATCATTTACATCCCATGTTGAAAATAGAACGTTTTATTTGTAACCCCATCAGGGAGAATACTTACGTGGTCAGTGATGAGACCAACGAGTGTGTCATCGTGGACTGCGGCGCCTACTTCCCCGAGGAACGTAAAGCTGTTGTTTCCTACATACGCGGCAACAAGCTGACACCCAAACATCTCATTGCCACTCATGGTCACATAGACCATAATTTTGGCAACAATACCATATTTGATGAATTCGGATTGAAAGTGGAAGCTCATGTTGACGAAAAACCTCTGATGGAATCACTGCCCGAGCAGGCCGAACAATTCTGCCACATTGAACTCGAATATGAAATGCCCGCTGTTGGCCGGTATCTTTCTGCAAGCGATGTCATTCAGTTTGGAAATCATACCTTCACGATTCTCGAAACTCCAGGGCACAGTCCGGGCGGTGTTTTCTATTACTGCAAAGAAGAAAACGTAGCCTTTTCTGGCGACACGTTATTCCAGCATTCGGTGGGACGAACCGATCTCCAGGGCGGCAGCATGTTCCTTCTCATACAGAGCCTAAGGATGATCAGTCAATTACCCGATCAGACGAAGATTCTGCCAGGGCACGGAGAAGCTACAACCATAGGCGAAGAAGAAACTTCAAATCCCTATCTTGACAGATAACAGATAGATGACGGGAAGTATAAAGACTGAGAAAATTGTTCTCGGTGTGGATCCAGGAACCAACGTCATGGGGTACGGCTTGCTAAGCGTCATGGGCAACAAGGCTTCCATGATCGCCATGGGAGTCATCGATCTGCGGAAAATGCATGATCCCTATCTGAGATTGGGAAAGATCTACGAACGTATTACTGGAGTCATCGACGAATACCACCCCGACGAAATGGCTATTGAGGCTCCGTTTTTTGGCAAGAACGTGCAGTCCATGCTCAAATTGGGGCGCGCACAGGGTGTAGCCATTGCTGCTGCCATCCGCCGTGACATCCCCATCCACGAATACGCACCGTTGAAAATAAAAATGGCCATCACGGGCAACGGATCGGCCAGTAAACAGCAAGTAGCCGACATGCTCAAGCGAATGCTCAGACTGAGTGCCGACGACATGCCCCGGTTTATGGATGCCACAGACGCTCTCGGCGCAGCCTACTGCCACTTCCTGCAAATGGGAAAACCAGAAACGACCGAAAAGGGCTATGGCAGCTGGAAAGATTTTGCTCTACACAACAAAGAACGGATCGTACACCGATAATAAATCTTAAAAATAAAGCATTCGTGTATCTTAATTATCGATATGAACGTTATCACCAATAAACAAATGATTATGAAGAAAATAATAATTGCTCTGCTGATGTTCAGCCTCTCCACCATCAGCGCCAACGCGCAACAGGTATACCAGGAGGTTTACAGATTGTCGAAGAAAATTGCCGACAGCACTCAGCTTGATATCGAGACCCGCAAGATCGCCACTTTCAAAGTGGATGCTTTGGAGTACATGGCCATGAAAGCCGCAGAGGTTATGCCAGACAGCAGCATGAGCATGCTCGACCGTCAGGCCTACGCTCTCTATGACTTCATCGACACTTTCACACGCCGGCTTGCCAAAGCTTCAAAAAGCCAGAAAGATGCAGTGGTAGCTATTTATCGCAATGCAAGCATCAACAACCCTTGGTTTAACGATGAAGACAAAGAACTTGTCTGGAGCTATTACAACAATCCCAACTACGTGACACAGTTTTCGTTGGATACAGACTGGCAGAAAGCCGACGAGACAGTGACAAACAGGAAATGGTGACAAATCATCACCTTTGTTTCGTCGAGTCAATAAAAAGCAGTAACTTTGCACCCGAAAAAGAAACTACACAAACGCTAATATAATATGAGCAAACAAACAGAAAAGATTAAAGAGCTTCTCGCCAAACGCGAGCAGGCCCGCCTCGGTGGTGGTGAGAAAGCCATCGATAAGCAGCATGCCCGTGGCAAATACACAGCCCGTGAACGTATTGAAATGCTCGTCGACAAAGGTTCGTTCGAAGAGTACGACATGTTCAAGCTTCACCGCTGCCACAATTTCGGTATGGAGAAGAAGCAATACTTGGGCGATGGTGTTGTCGCCGGGTCTGCTACCATCGACGGACGACTCGTCTATGTCTACGCGCAGGATTTCACCGTAAACGGTGGTTCTCTTTCCGAAACCATGAGTCAGAAGATCTGCAAGGTGATGGATATGGCTATGACAAATGGTGCGCCCGTCATCGGTATGAACGATTCTGGTGGAGCCCGTATTCAGGAAGGCATCTCTGCTCTCGCCGGATACGGTGAGATTTTTGAGCGCAACATCCTGGCTTCAGGCGTTATTCCGCAGATTTCCTGCATTATGGGTCCCTGCGCTGGCGGTGCCGTGTATTCTCCTGCCTTGACCGACTTTATTTTTATGACCGAGGGAACAAGCTATATGTTCCTCACAGGTCCGAAAGTGGTGAAAACCGTCACGGGCGAGGACATTGATTCTGAGCATTTGGGCGGTGCCAGTGTCCATGCCAGCAAGAGCGGCGTGACAAGTTTCACGGCCAAAACGGAGGAGGAATGCATGGAAATGCTTAAGACCCTCCTCAGCTATCTGCCCTCAAACAATGAGGAAGAGGCTCCAAGAGTGGAATGTACCGACCCCATCAACCGTACAGAAGACATTCTCAACGATATTCTGCCTGATGATCCCAACAAGGCTTACGATATGTACAAGGTCATCACTGCCATCACAGACAACGGCGAATTCTTTGAGGTTCAGCCTAAGTTTGCCAAGAATATCATCACAGGCTTTGCCCGTTTCAATGGGCAGAGTGTTGGCATTGTTGCCAATCAGCCTTCAGCTTATGCCGGTGTGCTCGACGTGAACGCATCACGTAAAGGGGCCCGCTTTGTACGCTTCTGCGATGCCTTCAACATTCCTATTGTGTCATTAGTGGACGTTCCAGGATTCCTTCCCGGAACAGGACAGGAATACAATGCCGTAATTCTGCACGGTGCCCAGCTGCTCTATGCCTACGGAGAAGCTACGGTACCAAAGGTCACCGTCACACTGCGTAAAAGCTATGGAGGTTCACACATCGTGATGGGCTGCAAACAGTTACGCAACGACCTGAACTATGCATGGCCTACTGCAGAGATCGCCGTAATGGGTGCTTCTGGCGCAGTGGCAATCCTTTGTGGCAAGGAAGCCAAGAAAATAAAAGAAGAAGGTGGAGATGTGAAGCAGTTCCTCGCTGAAAAGGAAGAGGAGTACACCGAAACATTTGCCAATCCCTACCAGGCTGCACAATTCGGCTACATCGACGATGTCATCGAGCCTCGAAACACTCGTTTCCGCATTTGCCGTGGACTGGCACAGCTGGCCCACAAGCGCATGACGCTTCCTGCAAAGAAGCACGGATGCATGCCCATGTAATCATTTAAACAAAACAAATGATGGACAAAAACATTTATGCTGCCATAGCTATGGCACTTTACGAATATCAAGGCAACAACGTTCACGAGAAAGAGAGCGGTGTCATTACCATCAAGCCGAAGCAGACCATGTGGGATGCAAAATTCCTCTCATTCACCGCCAAGCCTTAATTCATAACAAGCAACATCTAAGATGAAAGAATTCAAATATACCATCGACGGTAAAGAATATAAAGTCGAGATAGGAGAAATCAACGAAGAGACCAACATCGCTGAGGTGAAAGTCAACGGTGAGAGTTTCGAAGTAGGAATGGAAAAGCCTGCTGAGCCGGAGAAGAAAAAAGTGGTACTTGGAAAAGCTTCTCAGGCCTCTTCTGATGAAGAGCAGGCCGCACCAGCCACAGGTATCAACACGCAGAATGCAGTCAAAGCTCCGCTGCCCGGTACCATCACCGGCATCAACGTAGAGGTTGGCCAGGAAGTGAAAGCTGGAGATACCCTTGTGGTACTCGAAGCTATGAAGATGGCAAACAACATTGAAGCTGAGAAAGATGGCAAAGTAACAGCCATCTGTGTAAAGCTGGGTCAGGCCGTTATGGAGGAAGACCCACTTGTTGTGGTTGAATAGTATTTTTTAGAAATTTTCTATTAGACGGCCGGCAGCCAACAAGACTGCCGGCCGTCTTTCGTTTATTATTTCGACCAAAGAAGGTATAAGTTTGCCAGGCAAGAACAATTTGATGATATTTGGAGCAAATGACAGCTGTCAACCCTTTTAGGGTATAAGATCTTGACCCGTCAACTTATTCCGTAGATAGTGAATAATGCGGCAAAAGCCATACGACCATGCGGCGAAAGCCGCACAATGCCGTGGCGAACGCCACGAAGCATGATTCCATCTATGTGTTTTGACAGAACCCCACCAAGATCCACTGTGAAAGCCTATGTCCAAAATTCAGTTTCTCCAGTAGGCTTCATCTCTCCTCCGCATTTGGGGCAGGTATGCTTGTCCCAAATCTGGATTCTATTGCTGCCACATCTCAAGCAGAGTCGTCCCACTTCTGTCGTAAAAGAATGGGCTACCCGACCTATTCCTCCTCCAACGACAATGTTTTGAATAGAATGGCAGTCAGGACAAGTCATAGCAGTGATATGCTGTCCAAAGAGTCCCCTTCCCTCATAGACATCTGCCTCATAGCCACACCGACAGCATTTATAAGTTACCTTTTGCGACATAGAAATCTTCATATTTGCGTGCCACCATCCGATAATCATGATGACGACGTATATATTCAACGCTTTGGCGTTTCAATTCGCCTATTTTCTCGGGATGCAGCACAAGTTGTTGCAGTTGGCAGTATACACTTTTCTCATTGGGTTCAACGTTAATAATAGGTCTCAGTTCGCTTTCGCCCAAGATCTGATAATTCTCAGGCTCTCCTCCTCCTACGCAAATAATGCCTCTGCTCATAGCTTCCAGGGGATTCATAGAAGGCGTATAACTGTAGAGCTGGTCGAGAATGGCATCACTCCCATTCATCATCTCTACATACTGATTGAAAGGTACGTTCTCCGCCACGCGAAGTTCAACCTTATCGGGATAATCCGACTCCAACCGATGGGCAGCCCGCAGCATGATATCCGTGCCTTTATATACGGAACGCTCCCGGTTTACGCCAATAAACAAAACGACCTTCTCACCCGGTCGTTTATCACGAATCTCCACATTGTCTTTGGGTTTAATGGGAAATGGGATGAAGCAGGTCTTGTCGGGGAATATCGGGGCATAACAGACCATATACTCATAGAGCCCAGCAATGATGCCATCGCAATCCTGGGCAATAACTTTGTTCAAGTGCTCTTTTGCCGTCCCCACCCAGTCATGTCGTTCTCTCTCTGCATCCTCATGATGACGCAACGCATGGCCGATATTGAAGTCGCTGTAGCGCAATGGTTTTCTGACATCGTTCTCATGCACCCAATAATAGTCCATGCCAAACGCGCCTAAGTACATCGACCGATTGTGCCGGCGAAGATAGCGATACACCGGCAGAATACGCTCAGCCTTGAGTTCGAGAAACATGGGATTAATAACCTGCACGACATCATAGCCTCTCAAGATAGGCTTGATAAACTGGAGTTTGGCCAAATATTCAATCCCCCCCAACTTACCAGGCTTGCGCACAAGATCGATGTCGCGGGGGTAATTCTTAAAGAAGTCACCATTGGAAAGTACCGTGACATCGTGCCCCAAAGTCCGCAGACCTTCAGCGAGTGTCCAATGAACATTGCTGTATTCTCCCATCAGAAGTATCTTCATCACGCATCCTCCATCTATCTGATTATGAATAGCAAGGCACTGCGTCCCACCTTCGTATCGATCAACCTGCGAAATAGTTTATATTTCCGTGTATAGTTTTTATCGGGCAAAGGATACAGGCCGCGTTCGCGAAGCCGGCCGATCGTTTCCTCAAGATGACGCTGGCTGTGGGTCAGCCGAATGGTATTGTAGAGATAATCCATCGTAAGTTGGGCTATTCTGCGATTCAATGCTTCCCGCTCATTTTGGGACAGACTTGCCGCAACGCCTACAAGTCGGTAGATAACCCGCTCGGAATCTGCCAACCGTCGGAGATAATGTTTTGTGGATTTCTTGCGCATAATGGAATTCTTACGGTCACGGTAATAATAGGCAGCGCAGTCACCGGAGTAAACACGTTGGGCCCGCAACACCAACAGCGGCGTGAACTCTTCATCTTCATGGAGGGTATGGGGAGTAAAGCGCAAATCGCCAAGGATAGACCGTTTGAAGATGTATCCGCATGCAGAGCCATTGAGGTTATGGTCGCGCATATATTGTGTACCCGTCACAGGCCCGTCATAGGAGAACGAAGTCTGCTGGTTGACCGAATCTGAGATACGAAACAAAACCATGTCGGGATCGCAAAACCGGATAATGTCAAGGCAATGTTCGTAGGGTGCGGAAATGATCATATCATCGCCGTCGACAAACTGTACATAGTCACCTGAAGCCACTCTCAATCCCATATTACGGGCTGCCGACAGACCTTCATTGGGCTGACGCAGATAAACGATGTCGGAGCAGACGTCAAGCAAATCATTGAGAGGGCTCATATCTGAGCCATCATCAACAACAATAACTTCTATCTCTTCTGGCCTCAGCGAAAGTTGCAGAATGCTATTCATGCACTCGATCAGCATATCTGCTGGGAGATTGTATGTTGTGATAATGAAAGAAACTTTCATAAGCCTTTACAATTTGAATTTAATGCTCTGATAACCAACAAGTCTGTCAGTCCGATCTCCATTGCCCCGATAGTACACCAAACCCTGATAGGTATTCTCTGTCTGGAAAAAGTCTCCCTCAGTAGGCAACGACCGTGCTTTGCCCTCAGAGTCTACCAAAAGATATTGATAACTGTAATATCCTTCCTTCAAAGGCAAAGCCAACTGATAACTACCATCGGCATTTAAGTATTCCATTCTATACTTGGGAACAAACTGATCGTTGGTCCAGACTCCGTTGATATAGACATCATTTGCCTGTTCGGGAATCTGAAGACGGAAATGCACAATCGCATAATCACTGATCACATCGTTCTCCTGGTTGTCGCTGTTGCGGATGTAGAAAGCACCGTTGGCATCCTCATCATAAATATAACTCTTGCGGGGCTCATCTGTCCAAACGTATGCGTGATAATTGCGGCCATCCCAATTGATATTCTCAAGCCCCATGGTTGTGTGGGTCATATCGAGCATCTCAAACTTGCGGTACTCGTTTCCTCCATCAAAAATCAAGTCACGACAATGAATCCAGCGCAAGCCCTCATGGGTGATATATTGTGGCTGAGGATTCCATACAGCATTGTCCCAACGGCCGTTTTGCAGCACTACGGTCTTGATCTGCCGCTGCCAATCTGAAATTCGGGCCACATCATTATAGCGAAGATCCATTTCAACCTGTTGATGACGATTGTTGACATCTACATCTGTGTTGGTCAAGACCCTGAGTCCTACACCCATACGGGGTTCCACAACCATGAAATAAGCCACAAAGGCAACATTGTTCTCATCATTGCCATCATAAACGGTCAGCTTATAGTTTCCACTCATCTTAAACTTACACTGCGGATTGGGAAGTTGCAGCCTATAATGTGTATAAAGGGTATTGGTGTTTATCGACAGAGCAAGATCGTCTATGGTGTTTCCTTCGGCAAAGCCTTCGCAAAAATCACTGGCAAAGAGTTGGGTGGAGGGAGTCCAATCGGCCTCACAATGCTCAAGTTTATAACAGTAACGGATGTAATCATGGGTGAGGTCGTCGAAAGAAATATAAATGGGTGTGGAGCCATGAAGACTGATAACAGGCATCGACAACCAGTCGTCGCCTGCCACTACCTGAAGAGAAGCTATCCTATCGTTAAGGATTTCATTGCGCTGTCCACTAACGTGAAGCACCGATATGATCAATAAAGCAACGGTAAAAATCTGTCTCATAAAGAACACGTCTAATATAAAAAATGGTTGTACCTTGTAGAGGCACAACCATCGAGCGTTTTAAGATTGTTTTATTTTGTTTATAAAGCTTCGTCGTCTGGCCTTTCCACAGTTGACTTTATCTTCTGACGATGATGCTTTTTCTGCATCCATCGTGCTTTACGTTCTTCGTAGTCACGCTGACGACGTTCAAGGAAATTGTCTGCCATTACTCTACTTAAACTTACTGTATATAACCGTCAGCGTAACAGGACGTGACGTAGCCGGCCCTCCAACAAGACGGGTGCTCGTGAGCGACATGTCGTGAACTACAGAGGAGATGTAGGAAGTGGAATTTACAGTTGTCGTGGTTGTGCTTACAGGAACGACAACGGCCTTGTTCCAATTCACCGACCTGCCTTTGCTAAGTTTCATTTGACGGATCAAACCAGAAATATTGTTGAATGTATATGTGTTGTCAGAGCTGTTATAAGAAGCCAGAAACGAAGAGCGGTTGTTGTTGATCTCCTCATTCTCAAAGAAAGAATACAAACTGTCCTTTGGCAGAATCAGCAACTCTGTCGGTGTCTTCAATGCATACTGACTGGTCGACTCGCTGTTGATGCGTTGCAGTACAAGCCGGGCACTACTAATGCTGTCGTTGGCGTGGGTGCCACTGAGAATTTCATCAACGGGGAAAGTCACTTCTGTAAAGATACCCGCCGGAGTCTTGAGATAAGTACAACTATTATCAGCGGCAAGACGTTTGAGCGTACCCGCATCATTGGTGATCGTAGAGGTCTGAAGCACTTCTTCTGTACCGTCAAAGGCTGCATACACCTCACCGGTACTGTCGTTCTGATGATACTTGTAGTAAGTCAGCAACCGAACAGAATTGATATAGGCCATAGATCCCAGCCCATTCTCATGCTTGATAAAGACTCCTGGCAGAACATGTTTGGCGAAAGCCACGGAGTTTTTAAAATATTCGGGATGCTGATAATACTTGCGCATCAGATATGTTCCAAAATTATTATATTTCACTCCATCCTTGTCGGTATAGGGATCATTGAGAGGAACGGAGAAATAGGGAATAAAATTAGAATTGTTACGGTCGGAAGAAGACAATGTAAGATTGGCTATGGAATACACCTTATCAGCCACAAATCCGTTTTTACGAACAAGTCCCTCATCTATCGGATTGAAGTTGGTGTAATAATTCTTTCCTTCTTGCATGGGCTCGCTCATCTCATAGACACGCGCATTCATTGAAGCCAGAGAGTCTCCATAGAAAGAACTGTAGAAGAATATCAACTCACACGAGTCGGCACTGATGTCTCCATTCCAGGAACTTACAATAGAGTCGCGCTTCATAAATGTGTCATATCCCTCCACCACATGGAACTGGGTCATAAAATCACCTGTTACATATGCGCCGGTCTCCGGATCACGAATCTTGCCCAAATATCCCGTCACGTTACGTGACAGCACAGAGTCGGCAAGTACGGAACGTGTCGTCACGACAAACGAGTCTGTGGCAATTTCCACCGCATCCCCATTCTCAATGAGTGACTGCCCTATGGTGTCAGTCGTATCGTCACAAGAAAACAGCGTAAGAGCGGCCAACACCAAGCCGACAGAATATCTTATTCTCATAAGTGGTCCTAATTAATTATTCTTCTGAAATGAGCTCTTTGTAGAACTTGGAATAAGCCGATCCAAAATCCTCGCCCGGGTAGTTCATCACGGGCAACCCTTTCTCTTTTGCATATCCAAGAAGTTCGGAGTTTACGTCGGCGCTTGCCTCTACTACCGCGTCGCTATAATCAAGGGCCATCTTACCAAGTTCAACAAAATCAAATTTATCGTTGTATACCGCGAGTTTGTCGGCCGTAGCCGACTTGAAGACTACATTTTGCTTAAAACGTGCGCCCAACTCACCCTTCAACTGACTCGTAAAAAGCGAGGTAACCACCTTGGTGTTGGCAAAAGACGGCTCATCATGATAGGCGGTCTTAACATACAGAGGCAACACGGCACTCATCCAACCTTGACAGTGGATAATGTCTGGAGTCCACCGCAACTTCTTAACCGTCTCCAAAACGCCTCGTGCAAAAAATATGGCACGCTCGCCATTGTCGGCATATTCATTACCCGCATCATCGGTCGTCATAGCCGCGCGTTTCATGAAGTAGTCGTCATTGTCGATGAAATACACCTGAATACGGGATGTGGGAATACTGGCCACCTTTATAATCAAAGGATGGTCGGCATCATTGATAATGAGATTCATTCCGGAAAGCCTGATCACTTCGTGGAGTTGCCCCCGACGCTCGTTGATGTTTCCCCATTTGGGCATGAATGTCCGAATCTCAAAACCATCAGTTTGGGTCTTTTCGGGCAACAACTTACCCATGCGCGACATCTCTGTCTCAGGAACGTATGGAACTATCTCTTGGTTGACGAACAATACTTTTTTTGCCATAATGCAGTCTATTTTCTATGCAAAGTTACAAAAAAAAGTCGAGAAAAAAGCACAACCCTCTGACAAAACCATGATTTCAATGATTTATTGGCATATTTTCAGTTTATTTCTTTCTTATTCAATAAAAAAGTTGTTACTTTGCACTCGCTAAAACAAGTATACGATGAAATTATTCGAAAAGATTGTAGACCTTCAAAACGAGCTCTTCGAAGTCCGCAAGGAAGGCAAAAAAATTGGTTTGGTACCCACAATGGGTGCTTTACATCAAGGCCACGCTTCACTTGTAAAGCGTAGCGTGAAAGAGAACGACGTCACGGTAGTTTCTGTCTTTCTCAACCCTACACAGTTTAACGACAAAGCTGACTTGGAGCGCTATCCGAGAAACTTGGATGCTGACTGCAAACTTTTGGAAGAATGCCACGCCGACTATGTTTTCGCTCCCTCGGTGAAAGAAATGTACCCCACACCTGACAATCGACAGTTCAACTTTCCACCTGTCACTACGGTGATGGAAGGCGCCAAGCGCCCTGGCCACTTCAATGGTGTTTGCCAGGTAGTAAGCCGCTTGTTCTATATTGTACGTCCTGACCGTGCATACTTTGGCGAGAAAGACTGGCAACAGATTGCTGTAGTGAAACGACTCGTGAAGTACATCAACATGAACGTTGAGATTGTGGAATGCCCAATTGTGCGTGAGGCCGACGGGCTGGCCATGAGTTCACGCAACTCTCTGCTCACTCCCGAAGAACGCGCCATCGCTCCAAATATCTATAAAGTGCTGAAAGAGAGCGTTGAATATTCCAAAAACCACACCGTGGAGGAAACCCACAACAAGGTCGTCAGCGACATCAATGCCATTGACGGGCTGGAGGTTGAATACTTCGAAATCGTTGACGGAAACACTTTGCTCGACGTAAAAGACTGGAACGACAGCCCCTACATCGTGGGTTGCATCACTGTCTACTGTGGCCATACGCCCATCCGTCTCATCGATCACATCAAATACAAAGAGGCATGATGATCGAAGTATTAAAATCCAAGATTCATTGCGCCATAGTTACGGAGGCCAACCTCCATTATATGGGTTCCATAACGATTGATCAGGATCTTATGGATGCCGCCAACATGATACCCGGCGAGAAGGTACAGATTGTTGACAACAACAATGGTGAACGCCTTGAAACTTACATCATTGCCGGAGAACGCAGATCAGGGTGTATTTGTCTCAATGGGGCAGCAGCCCGAAAAGTACAAGTAGGCGACGAGGTGATCATCATCTGCTATGCCCTCATGGATTTTGAGGAAGCCAAGCACTTCAAGCCCACCGTAGTATTTCCCAAAGAGGGAAATAAGCTTTAGGCACATTACAATGAAGCAACAAGAAACCTGCACGTGTGGATCGCTATTCGATAGACGAGATGGAATCCAAAACGTGCAGGTTTTTTGGCTACCTTGAGAATCAAAGCATATATAGATGTCGAAAAGACGCAAGCCAATCAACATTCTTTTCAGCCAAGAAAACGAAGATCACCAGACGTTGTAAGTCGGTGAGTCTTCCTGACTCTCATCTTCATCAGAATCAAAATCAGTTTCCTTTGACAGTTGATTTATATTTCCAACCTCGTTATTAATTCCAAAGCTACTTCCGGCCAAGACATCCTCTGTGTTGATGTGTCTTATTTTGATTCGTGGACTTCTATATGATTCTTTCATAATATAAGGTGTATTAATAGATTATTTGACAACAAATTTCTTTCCGCCTCGCAGGTAAATACCAGCAGGGAGCTTTCCACTCATGCGAATTCCCGCCAAGGAATAGACCGGAGAGTCTGAATCATCGCCACCCCTGCTGACCGAAGTAATGCCATCTGTTATATCCGCAAAAGTGAAACTCTTGGCAGTCGCAGACTCGGGTAAGGCGAGGAAAGCCTTATGCGCTCCGCTTTTAAAAGCTTCTCCATTCTCGCTTCCCCAATAGAAGCCAACACTGTTGGGATCGTTCTGCGCATTCAGGCTGAGCATGTAGTATTTACTCATCCCACTCACACGGGTTTTTGATGGAACACTGTAACCGAAAAGATTCGTTGAGGCGGGCTTCCCCCCTTCCTCATCGCTCACCGTGAAAGTATATTCGCCCGGTTGTGCTTTCAACACAACAGCGACACCGGCCGGGATAACAGAGCCAGCCTCGTAAGTCTTGCTCACAACCAACGACTGCGCTGATTCTTTATAAGCGTAAGTCATGGCGGTAACGCCATCTGGTACTTGCAGCGCACGATCTTCATAATACAGTGTGGCATAGCCAACAGAGGATACAAAAACAGGAACCTCCGTAAGGATCTCCTCGTAAAGATATGGTCTATAATTAGTAGATTTTTGAACTTTAACAATATAAGGTTTTTTTTTAAAAACGAAGACCACATTATGGTCTTTGTATTTTGTAGAGGTTATATAAGGATATGTGTCATACTCTCCGAAAGTGATATACCAATAGCTCTTTGCTGATGGTGAATTTTCAACAGCAATAGAAGTTCCATTAGAAGGAGAAGGACAAGACCAATACAATCCATTAGATTGTCTTATTGTGAAACCATTATTAGTGTTACCTTCAAACGTAAATATCAGATTCTCGTCATCAGTTGATATTGTATCTCCTGAGAACACAAACTCCTTGGTAGTAATATCATCCGTAGAGGTATTTTGTTTTGAACAAGCTGCATAGTAGTAATCTCCATAATCTTTTACAATCATATACCTCCTGCCACTAACAACACTTGTCGCTTTTTTAAAGGTATAGCGGGGAGACGATTGGGCCGGAGACGACACAGAGCCAGACTTGAAATGGCTATCTCCGAGAGGAAGAGCGGATTGAGGCGATGAAGGGCCAGTAGACTTAGGAGTTGAAACAACCTTCGACAGGGCGGCCTTCTCAATTACCCCCCCCACCTGCATAAACGCACAGGTTCGAGCCGATGCTTGTAAGCCAAACATTACAAGCACAAACAGAGCTAATTGTTTTGCGATTTTTTTCATTTGTTTTATATAATATAAAAACTCGCCTCCATCACATTGACAACCTTAGATAAAGGCGAGTATTAGGTTATCAAATATGCGTTTTAGTAGCTACAAAATTATATATTTTATTCAAGAAATAAGAAAAATTTTGGGGATTTTTTTTGAATTATATCTTCAAAGGGGAGACTGCATTACAGAAGTGATTTTTATAACCGAAAAGAAAGAGGGGAACCGGCTAAGAGGATGACAGCCACAACCGTTGGGGCAAGACTGTAATAGACAAAAAAAACCGCCAAACTCAACACAGAGTCTGGCGGCAATTCTCAAATTTTCTGTTCGCTTTCGCAAATTACTTTGCCTGAGCAGCTGTATCAGCAGCGGCGGGAGCAGCAGCGCTATCAGAAGCGGCGCTATCGGTAGCAGCGCTATCAGAAGCGGTAGAATCAACCTGAGTAGAATCAGCTGTAGAATCTGCAGCGGGAGCTGCCTGCTTGTTACCATTGCAAGATGCGAAAGACATAGCTGCGATAGCTACGAACATCAAAACTAATTTC